>Ga0123353_10005788_pt1 | contig 16321 bp, 7 predicted proteins | sample TergutLab28metaG_3_FD_92763 | JGI IMG/M metagenome (GOLD analysis project Ga0123353, IMG submission 92763) | Labiotermes labralis P3 segment gut microbial communities from Petit-Saut dam, French Guiana - Lab288 P3 | ecosystem: Host-associated > Arthropoda: Insects > Digestive system > Gut ... | reverse complement strand
AGAGAAATTTTGAAAGCCTTTAGTAGCAGCAACACTGCACCTGATGAGGACGAAGCGTTTTTCATTTGAGTTATTCCAGCCGTACGAAGAATGTCTGAAGAGGAAAAACTGGACTTTCGTACGAGTGCCCTACAGTTAATAAAAGACATTAACAATATAAGAAAAGAAAGGCCTGTCTTTGAAACAACATTTACTTCTTCTAGTACTTCAACATCCCAAACTGCAACTCCACTTTCTTCTCTGAGTGCAATTATGGACGCTAACCAAGTCAACCAACTATCACACTTACTACAAGCTGACCAATCTTCATATCACCCAGAATGTAATAATAGCTTTAATGTAAAGACAGCAACAGCTGCAGGCTACACTTTCCAGTCTGTTTGAAATTTATTTTTTATTAATCTCTTTACATGCATTATGATCCGTAAATAAACAAACTGCCTTATGTTAATTTCTGTTTTATCTTCTCCTGTATTTTTTATTATTTGCAGCACTATTTATGGTTTGAGGATTAATTACAATTATTAAATTTTTATGTCGACGTTTCTTTGTTTTTATTTTTTAGAACTGTTTCAAGACCAGTTTATAAGTTACAGAACAGAACACTATAACGGCACCACACTTATTATATTCTCATGATTATCTATAATTATTTGAAGTTATATTCATTTGGAATTATAAATTTTCATATATGTTGTTAATTCATTATCTGATAACAAATAATTTTAAATAATTGTAAAACTATAAAAACCAACGGTGTCTTTATAGTGTTTGCTAAGTTATAGACTAGTCTCAAAGTAGTTTTAAAAACATGACGAATGAATTAACTAACAAATTTAAAAAATTTATTAATTATTTTTACTTACCTAATTGTCACTGCTAACATCTCTTTCGGAGGGACACGGGCTCTCATTGGAGTATCTTGGCCTTTTATACGATCACTTAAACGCATCACTAGAAACTCAAACGTCGATACACTCGTGCGAAAGTAATAGAAAAACATAGAATCATGGCTTTTCAGTTTTTCAAAGAGCATGTAAAAGCTTCCTTCCAAATATCTTACAGCTGAAATTGGATGTATCCAGTATTGTCTTTTGCGGTTTTTTTTTTTTATTTCCGCCTAAGATATAAGAGCACAAGCAAGTTGCGCTTCCTACTGCTATGTACAAACATCTTTCTTGTGCAGTGTTCAAAATCAAACTGACCACCGGCAGCAGTAATGCCAGTATGTGTGAAAAACTCCACAACCAGAGCCAGATCTGACTCCGGCAAAAAGCCGGTGCGTGTGCAAGCACCCTAACGCTATCAGCCTTCCCTGCTGCTGCACGCATGTTGGCAACAAATTGGTCCCTGACTGCACCATGTGTGTACATGAATACAGTTGATAACAATGATTACTAAGGTTGGTGCCTATACTAGATGATCTGTGGGACCAGCCACGAATGTTTTTTTTTTTTTGGCTGGAAAAGCACATTACTGGTAAAATATCCATACCCAGGTAGTGTGGAACAGCTCATTGTTGCCTTTAGTATTTAAGAGGCTTTAAATGAAGAAGTTATTCTGTCAGATGAAGTTCCCGTAAAAATTCAGACAAGTATAAATATTTCAATGCCAATATCTCCTGACAAGAAATATTTTGGAACACTAAACTGTATTGTGGGGGAGGGGGGGAAGGCTTACTATTCATAAAGGCCAAAGAAGTTTAATGATAAATGTTTGTATCATAGACTTGTAATCACACTTGCCTGTTATTCACCAACATAACAATAAATTTCATTCCCTTCAATATATGCGATGTATAAACTACAACAGTACAGAAAATTTCCAAGATAATGAGCATTAATCACATACTTACCACTTTCACACATTAGATATTTATGAAATTTGTAAAGGGCAACAGAGTTTTGGAGGGGAAACAAAGGGAAATACCACTTGGTTGACCTACATATTTCCAAAATATTAAAACTGATATTAAACAAACAATATGGGAGGGTATGGACTGGATTCGTCTGGCTCACAATAGGGCCCAATGACAAAGTCTTGTGAACACTAATGAACTTCCAGGTTCCATAAAATTCTGGGATTCCTTGACAAGGTAAGGAACTAGGAAGTATTAGCTTCTCCATACAGATTTTGTTCAATTGAGTTAAAAAATGCAGCTCTTTAATGCTTGACAACATATAAAATTCAATACATTTACCATTGTTAAAACACTTCACAACAATCCACAAAAAGGAATTCTTTTGAAACTCACAATTAAAATACCGAAAACTGATCTGAAGTGCAGGCAGCAGTATAGGATTTTATGTAGAATTACAACTCAAAATACCACAATCTAGTGAATGTTTAGATTGTGGTATTTTGAGTTGTAATTCTACATGGTCTTTACAGCAGATCCTGCTACTGGTAGCTTTGAAGTGGAAACAAGCTGCTAACTTATCTGAGAAACCTGAAATACAGAATCTCAGTCTATAGCACCTGCAAAACATCTATTCATATTTGTGACCACTGGAACAAACCTCCCCATGCTGCCAATACTACTTGTAAAGCAGTGAAAAGGAGAAAGAAAAGGGCCTGGTTGAACTATACCTTCTGTAGACCTTCCAAACACCTTGTGTCCTTATAGCGCAAAACACCAAATTACGGTTTTAGGGAGCAGTGGCTTTGACACCGAAGTGCGGAAAATCTTAAATGATGGAAATTGAATCACAGTACCTTTGACATGAGATAACTGAAATTTTTATGAGCAAATACCTTAGACTGGAGAACGTAAAATGATTAAGTGGTAGTTTCTCCTCTGTTTATACCATTAAATCTCTGGTCAGACATTTTCACCACAGTGGGTACATAAAGTTTTCCATAATACTGATATAGAAATGTATTACTGTAACTTTTACTACTATTACTAACAGTCACCATCACCACATGCTTACATAATACACATTCTGCAATTATGCTGAATGGTCAAATAATATGTCAAAACAAATTTTACATATTATTTGACACAATTACGGAAGTTATAAATTGTGATGTTTTTCCAAAGAGAATGTTACAGATCTATGAGCATTACACACAAATTATTCAAGCTTACAGATTGACAGGTTAAAATTTGTTACTTCTAATGGCGTATCCTCTTATGACCTTCCACAGCCAAAGCACATGCTCCTTCCGTATCCTGCAATTCACTAGTGGAAGCATTTCGTTTTCGTGCAGGAGTTGCATTTGGGGATCGCTGTTTCAGCATTTCCACATCATTGAAAATGACCTGTGCACCACCGCCAGATGTTGGAACCACATCAGCCTGAAGATCAAACAGTTATAACAATGCAGTAACACATGAAATGCTCAGGCAGTACTCTGTCATACAAAATGTACAAGATCCATGCCATTAATTAGGTCTAAGAAGACAACCCACATTAAAATTACAGATAAAAAATTCAAAATTAAAACAAACTTTCAGGCAGAAATTTTAGCACAAGAATGTGTGAACCAGAAATGCTGAGTACTTCCCATTATTCAATCTCAGAAGAATTGAAAATATTTCTATTTTCAAATTCTTCTATCCTTGTCCTGCACAACTGTACAGATCTGTTCATTTCTTTAATATTATACCTGTGACCTCCAGTTTCATTTTGAGGCCCAGTGACTCAAATTATATCAGTCTACTGGACACAACTGTAACTAGTATTGACCATAGTACTTGTTAGTTGTTGGCATGCAGGTGAAGAGGCAGGCTGGTAAGAAGCATTGCACTGCACAGGCAACATCCATAGCATTTCGTATCCCTTTCCAAATGTCCACAACGACTGAAGCTATGAAAGCATGCCTAACAGAATGTTTCTGAAAGAGTTAAACACTGCCTGGCTGTTCCAAGATGAGCCTAGCTGTGACCATCCTGTGGTGATCACAACTACGTACAGCATTATGACACCCACGCAGCAAGTAATTTGGCCACAATAGGGACTTCTGCACCACTTCCTTGACGATGGAAGCACATTGCTTCTAAAATGTACAGGTATTCAGTTGAGAGTGTTAATATGAAGGAGGAAGTCCAGTAACCCAGGTATACAAATATCTTATAATCAAGTTCCCATGTAATCCCACCTGATTATAAATGTCCCTATAAACAATGGTCAAATTTATTAGCAGATTTAATGAGGAATTATAATAATACAAGTTGCTTCCATACACATTTTGTTCAGTAACCAGTAAATGTAACATACTGATGGAATGGCAGGGTCACAAATAATTACTGGACACAGACTGCACAAAAGTTACCAAAGAACTTAAAATAGCAATATTTTTTCACTGTGATATACTACATATTTCTGATAATTAAACATGGTAAAATACAGGAGGATCTTGTAAAATGCACAGGGTTTGTAAGGATTAGATATACATTGAGATACAAACAAACATATAACCTTATAAAGGCGTGTTTCCAGTTCTCCGCTCGAGTCTTGTTCCTGAGTCATGAGACAGTATTTAGATGTTTTAGAATTGGCAACATCCTTTGCATCGGTCAGTTTGGTAACTGATTTGCGTCGCTTCATAAGTGGCTGCATGACAGTACCCAGCTCAACTGGATTCACTGGTCTGTGGTCCAACCACACTTCAGCTCCTGTTGACTGAGATCGTCTGTGCCTTGGGTTACTGACTGCTGGTCCCTAACAGAACAAACAAACATTAAAGTTCCTCAGTGTTCAGCTTCTCAGGCCACTAAACATGGTTGCCTGTACATACTGACTTCATTACCAAACATAATTAGTTACATTCACCCTTGGGTTAAACAAAGGAACTTTGATACTTCTGTCAATAGTGGCCAGGCTATGAACTGGACAACCTGGGTTTTGATTCCTGGCACAGACAAGTAACTTTACTCCAAAATGTCCAGACTGGCTCCGAAGCCCACCCACCCTTCTATTCATCAGGTAACAGTTCTTTGCCAACGGGGTAAAGCAATCAGCGTGTGAAGCTGATCACTTACCTCCACATACGGTAGAATGAGAGGAGCTAAACTTCAACACAACCACCCCCTCATGTGTCATCATGGTATGCAAAGGGACAACCGTTGTGTTACAAAGCAGCGAATATTCATTATGAAGAAAGTTCTTAATCCTACATTAAAAAGTAAATGAATCTGCAAAAAATGTTCCTAACAACATATTGTGTCCATTTTGGCCATCATCAGATAGAATCACAACATGCATGGAAACGTATGCCAAGGTGCAGACCTCCCCTTCACAGGTAATGCTTTAAAATATGTAAGTTTTGTCTTTTATAGTCTATAAGGGAATATATATATACACACACACACACACACACACACAATAGTGGTTTTGTAATTCTAACAGCCAAATTCTGCACATCTCTCTGACAGCTGCAGCTACGAGACATAGTCTAGCAAAGTTGCAACTTTCAGTCTTCCATTCAATACACAGAACCTTTCAGGTCCTTCTGCTCACAAAATGCAAATTCTGTCAGGTAGTCAATATGACATACACAGACTAAAACAATATGCTGCAGACACCACTTATCTCTGTCTGTTTTTTAAAAAAAACCCACAGTTAGGATTCTGGTCTTCTGGGATGAGACTCTGTGTTGTGTAAGTGGTTTCTGTTGCTTGTGAGGAATACGGTGCCTTCAGAACAACAGGAACTACTGATGCAAAGACACACAGCAACACTGCTCTGAGAAGCTCAGACCTCATAGACCACGGTCAATTTGAAGTGCATACCCTTTTAGAATTTTGTGACAATGGCACTCGTTCATGAATGTTGATAGTTTCTAGAGTAGTTGCAGACCTTACAGGCTGCACAGGAGTGTGACAATTGTTCTTGGTCACAATCTCTTTCACCTTCCTCAGTTTCTGCTCGTGGTCTCTCATTTGGGTCTGCAAGCAATGAGGAACATTATGTAAACACACATTAGGTGAGTAATGCTGTAGTTGTATGCTAACAGGCACAGTAACAAAATTACAGTCACTTCAAAATTAAACAGTTCAACAGAAAATGATAATAAGCTAGAGTCAATATACTATATTACACATGGTTTCAACTAAAACATGCACAATTTGTGAAATTAATACATGCCTCACAGCCTCACCTTAAATTCAGAATATCTCACAGTCTCACCTTCAACCCAATATACCCATCTCACAATCTCACCTTGAACTCAATTTCCTGTTCTTTTAACCTTTTTTGTGTCTCAAATGTATTTCTCTCTTTTGCAAATTCCATCTTGTCAGTAAACTTCTGTCTTAACTTTTGTCTCTCTGCCATTTGCTGATGTATCAGACCCTCCTTCTCGTCAACCTATAAAATAATAATAATAATAATAATAAAATAAAATGAAACAGAACGTAAAGGAACACAAGGCACTACATTTTGCCAGTTCAGTCACTACAGGCACCAGTACACATCTAGCACAGTCATGCCTGCCAACTTAAGAGGAACATTGTATGTCATGATTTCATTGCTTTCTGTTGGTTCATATATTGTATTAATGCAGATATGACCACTCATGTGCACAGCAAAAGAGTGGCAGGAAGTAAGAAATGACAATTTTCGGACAAAGTGGGGAGGAAACCCTGATGATAGGATGTTGGGGTTCAAGTGTCACAGAATGAAGACCACCTCCAACTAACACTATATCAGAGCTTAGTCACACGGTCACTCTACTCACTTCATGTTGCAGTGAAACAAGATATGCGTCCTTCTCCTGAAGCTGATGCTGAAGAACCATCAATTCTGATTCTGAACTCACCAGTCTGGTCTCCAGAGCACTTATCTACAGAGCACAGAAAGAGAGGGACAAGCTATTATTCTAAACAGTGATGGAACTTCCATTTCGTGTCCCTTGAATCTATGTTATCTTTGCTTATACACATAATTTTATCAGTCCCAACAAAACTTCCAAAAGAACAATGCTACATTTTCCTTACATATACATTTGTATTTCCCATCCAATTCCTTTATTATACATTCAAATGGAGCATAAACTGGCATTTGTTGTCCTTTTAAGTACTTCCAATCGGCAAAAGAATTATTTGCAGTTATGACTATGTACTTCCCAAATTGTCTTCATGTTGTAAACATTATATGTTGTGTACAGTGGAGTAATTCACCTCAGTTACTGACATGGGTCTGTTCTTGCAACATGGCAATGATGCCTGTGCCACTGTTTGTAGCTTAGCCAAGTTTTTCCATTGTGCACTACATATGATGCAAAAATATGTCCACTAACAGTTCAGGCTGAATGTCCAGTGGCTGCGGTCAATATTTTGGATGAGGTGTAGAGGGCTCAAACAGAGAGTGAGGAACCAGCAACATCTTTTAATGAAGTACTTAACCCACACTAAAAGACATGGAAATACTTGTAACTTTGTCTCTAAACAGAAGCAAAGATTGTAAACTGAGGATGCTCAAGAACAGGGTGTTGAGCCAGCATTGTGTGTATGTGTGAGGAAGCCTGAGAAATTGGAAAAGAACATCATAAAGAGCTTAAGGTCATTATATGAAAGCTAAAATGGCAAGAACATACAACTGGCATCAGATCTAACAAATACAGTACCTCCAAAATTTTGGGTTTAAAACCTCACAGGGAAGAGAATGGTACAAGAATAAGGGGCAAATGTTTAAGATAACATTAAAATGGATCTCATATAAACAGCATGTGAAAGGGTACACTGTCTTGAATTGGCTCAGAACAAGCTTTTGTGAACACAGCAATGAATGAGAGGCAGGTCTTCTCGACAGGCTGGGTAAATGTGAACTTTTGAAGTCAGCCCCATAACGCATAATATGTATTTCACCTTCTTCCTCTCCTGTTCAAGAGCAGCTTGCAAGCAAAGAACCTCTTGTTTGGCTACAATGTTCTCTTTCTCCACCTCAATTAACTTGTTACGAAAATCTTCATCTGTAAAGAAATTTAAGAAAAATTAGTACAATAATTTCATGTAACATTAAGCTGCTGTGTAAAATAAACACAACTAAACCTTCATAACGCAGATTTTTGAGATGCAACAAAACTGTACGTGAGAACGCAGTTCTTCTGGGTTACTACACAGCGAGTACCACTACTTGCTGCATAATAAGCCAGCAGAACAGTTCTTCTGGGTTACTACACAACGAGTACCACTACTTGCTGCGTAATAAGCCAGCAGAATGCAGTTCTTCTGGGTTAGTACACAGCAGGTACCACTACTGCTGTGTAATAAGCCAGCAGAACGCAGTTCTTCTGGGTTACTACACAATGAGTACCACTACTTGCTGCGTAATAAGCCAGCAAAACACAGTTCTTCTGGGTTAGTACACAGCATGTACCACTACTTGCTGCATAATAAGCCAGCAGAACGCAGTTCTTCTGGGTTACTACACAATGAGTACCACTACTTGCTGCGTAATAAGCCAGCAGAACGCAGTTCTTCTGGGTTACTACACGAGTACCACTACTTGCTGCGTAATAAGCCAGCAGAACACAGTTCTTCTGGGTTAGTACACAGCATGTACCACTGCTTGCTGCGTAATAAGCCAGCAGAATGCAGTTCTTCTGGGTTACTACACAGCATGTACCACTACTTGCTGTGTAATAAGCCAGCAGAATGCAGTTCTTCTGGGTTAGTACACAGCAGGTACCACTACTTGCTGCATAATAAGCCAGCAGAACGCAGTTCTTCTGGGTTACTACACAACGAGTACCACTACTCGTTGCATAATAAGCCAGCAGGACGCAAGCAGAAGCCTGAAATCATGAGAACTGAATCTGGTGGCAAGATGAATTTATCTTGCTGCACCGTACAGAAAGGTTTATACAAGTTAAGTATTGTTATGTTACAGAACTGCCAGGTGCAATGAATGTGTACAGAAGCTTTCTTGTATTGTTTCCCAAAGCAGAGCAGCTTTACCACACAGACAACCGGCAACTGCTGGGGCATGCTGTGATCAGAGAAATGATAAAACAAGAACTTCCATCAGTTGGAGTTTTCTCATATCACTTGTACTGCCTTGCAGATATACAATAACCAAGTGAATCCTGTGTACTGTGCAGGGTCTAATAGCTTTTGGACAACTACACTTCACTTTGCAAGGGGTTGTTATATTAACAATGATAGGACAACCACTTTTCAATAATGACATTTACACAAGAACAAAGGAAAACAACAACAATAATAAAAAGACTCACGTTTTTTCTGCCAGTCTTTAAGCAAGACATTCTTCCTATTCATACGCAACTCCAGGAAGTTTGCCAATTCATTAATCAGCTTGTCGTTGCCTGGGTCATCAAGTTCCAAGGAAGAAAATGGTGGTCCCAAACTGTGACAAAATGCAGCACATCATTCACTTGAAATGCAAAATTACTACATTTTAAAATTTTGAGGTCTCCTTAAATTTTTCTGTGTTCACTACCATTCATGAAATGTATTAATTTTTATTGTTTCTTTAGTGACCACAGTAAAATTTACCATATTGACCTAAATATGACTAGGGATTCAGTCGATTGATTTTGAGGAAATACCTACATAGAATGTGTGTCCCTTTGTGTGCAACTACAAGGTGGCCCTCCATAAATTGGATTAAAAATAGTTGTCTTATATTCAAGTAAATAAATCAAATAGTCATCTTCATAAGTCTATGGTAAAACTGCTGTATGATTTGTTTAACGTTCAGCATTTTGGATAAGTTACAGCAGCATGCACTTAGGCATATCACAGACACTACTGCCACCTTATTACGTTTGTTAACTGTAAATCAGAAGCTTGAATGGTATTTTCCTGAGAGGCAAACCATGCAGTCTTCATATTTCCACAATTGCAATAAACACAGTAGTCTTGATGTATGTGGTTATTTGTGACTGATAAAACCACCATGAATATACAACAAATGATTAAAGGAGAATCTCTTTCCATCAATGCACAAAACCAATCTCACTGAGCTGACAGTGATCTGTGCAACAGCAAGAAAGAGGAGGGATCTGACTTTCCAGCTGCGCTTCCTCCTCCTGTTTTTGTCAAAACCTGTCATGAAAGGCCAAAACAGTATTAAAATGGTTGATCACAAAATGTAGCAACACCTACTTTGTAGATCTAATCAAAAATAAAGTATGACCCACAGCATTATCTATGCCGCTGGTCCAAGGATGTAACAGCGTGCATTTTAACATGACATGGCAGTGAATGTATTGCCAGGTGTTCTGTAGACTCTACACTCCCATTACTTTGGCACCTACCAGTAAACAAGGCCAATATCTATATCAATATTCTGCACATTTCTACTGCCGTTTTCTTCCAGCTTCTGCAATGCCTGTTTAAAGATCTGTAATTAAAAGAACAGGACTTGTTTAGTGCAAGTTAAGTACATTTATGCAAGAAATATTTTTCACCTTTTAACAACAGTACTGCAACTGGGTCCTTCACTAGCATTTTTGCCTATTCCATAGTAAACTGCTTTGCTCTGCCTAACAATCAAATACCTCAGCAAGATCACAAAAAATTTCTGACACAAAAACTTACTATTGTGTGCTAAGTTAAGTCCAGGTGTGAGCTTATAGAAATTCTTGCAGTCAACAGGTCTTTCCAAACCAAGTTCTTCCTTAACCTTTAGACGCCTAACGTCAACTTTAGTTGACGTACCGCACCGCTAACCTCCAAAGTTGCATTTTATATATTTATTCAACAAATATATGTACTGAATATTTTAAACATGGTGTATACTCTCAGTTTTTTTCTCTTCAAAATGCAGTTTGTTTCATAATTCTAACTTATTTGGTTCCTGTATTATTCACATTTTATAAACAGGGTGTGCTAAAATTAAAAAAATAATTCCGGCGCCAAAAGGTTAACCAAAACACTGTTGGAAGATTACTGTTTTGTGTCCAACTTTCTCCAACTCCTATTTCCAGTTCAAAGAGTAAGTAGTGTATAATCTGATTGTATTATTGTTGAATGCTTTCTTCTGGGTAATTCCCTGGTGTCTGAATCTTGCAGTTTCCTCCCAATAGAGGTGAAGTATTCTTGATTTCAAACTTTCATCGTGTTCTGAATGTTCTATGCTTTCTTCCGGGTAATTTCCCAGCATCTGATTGTATTACTTGCCCCTTTCTTGTTCAGGGATTATACAGTTGACCATTTAAGTCTGTCTTTGATAGTTCATGTAGTCAGTCACTGGTTACAGACGTGCACTCAGGCCAAGCAAGGTACTGTGATATTACTTTCTGCATCACAGATTCACTTTTAAGATACTGCATACTGTTAATAAATTGTACAGGACTTATTGTGACAAAAATTACACTTCTATCTTCTGTGCTGTAGTGAGGCAATACACTTCACACTACAGTCTTCTAGATTATGACATCATGCAATTTGGCCAGTGGGCATCAGCATTTTGGAGAAACCTACAGCCTGCATATTCAGGTAGATGCAAACGCATGGTATAAACTTGCATTTGCAATCACAAGGCATGCTAGTGATTTTACAGTAATGTTCATACGCATGAAACATGTATACACTAAATACAGGCTTAAAGCAGTATTGAAGCAAACTTAACACTGACTTTAATTCAAAATAGTGTAAGAAAATAATTTTAAAATATAAACACTCACCTGTGATTATTTATACAAGTAAAATTTATTATTTACTGTGTTGAATGTAATGTCAAAATTTCAGCAGTAATTTTTCAATCAAAACCTACCTTTAGAGGTTACACACTCATGTGGAATGCTGGTGCATGCCCATAACTGGAGGCAGTTTATATGACCACACTGAATTAAAGTGTTTGTATTGGGTGGTTTAAATAGTGCTTTATATTTGACATCACAGTTGTAACAGCTTCAGATTTTAAGCTATATACAAGTTAATTTACATGTTGAACTTACGTGATTGGCTTTCCTTCTGCCTGGGGTCAATCCAAAGTCTAGTTTTGTGGCAACAGGCTGTGACATTTGGATTTCTTGCGTCATTTCCGCAAATTTCATCACGTGCTACAAGGGAACAAGCGTAAGAAGTGAATTTTGAAAATAAATACATGTTAAATTTACAGATATGTACACTGGCAACTACATACACATAGTGGCAACTACATACGCATAGTGGCAACTACATACGCATAGTGGCAACTACATACGCATACAAACCTTAATGTCTGAGGCATCAACACTTTAACATCAACTCTACAATATACAGCACAGTAGTACTCTATACTGATAGCACAATGCTGCATCAGCACCCTCCCTTCCCCCGACAATCCACAAAATACCTACAAAGGATGTGTTTAACTTTGTGCACAATAATGTCTTATATCAGGGGAAATACAGCAATATTAAATTGGGGCCTACATATGAAGGCAGGGCATTGGCTGGATTCATCTGGCTCAGGATAGGCAGAAGTGGTAGACTGTTGAGAACAGAGCAATGATAATTGTGGGTTACATAAAATGTGGGAAAAGTTCTGGATGAGCTGAGCAACTATTAGCTTCAAGGATTCTTCACCATTTGGTTCTCACACAGAAATTCACTAAACACATACGATGGTACTGGTGCCAGTAGCACACAACTATTAATTTTGGTTGATCTCAGTCGATACCTGACTTTTCTCAGTTGCTCCATGCACGTACCTCAGTCACTTCCACTACTTTACAGTTCAGCACACATAATTAATCTATTCTTCAATGTGACTATAACCATGTTAGCCACTAAATTCAAACAGTAAGTCTTTTGGCTTCATACTTACAACTGTTTCATCGTAATCTTCGACCCTAGGGTTTACACACACAATCATCCTCACTTGACCTTCTCCATCAAAGTAGTTTTTGAATAAGTGGGTTATTTTCGAATCCCTGTAAGGTACCATCTTACATGTGCCATGCAACTGGTTTTCTCTTAAAATTTCCAAGCATGTTCTAAGAGTCATTAAGGAATTGTTGATGTTCCCTGTGAACAGAATGAGCTGAATGACACCAAAAATATCATTTGCTGTTATACGAAGATGAAATATTTCACTGAGCCCCAGAATGTAACTGTTAAGCAGCAGTGCTTTAAAAGCAAACCAATTACCATAAACAGTACCAGTAACAATTCAGGTCTTCTGATGTGATGCTATGTTGTAAGTAAGGACTTCCTTATATTTCAGTGGCACTACAATGCTGTGAAACACCACGATCTGCTTCGTCAAGACAGTCTCACATGACACAAGAATTGAATCTTCAGCAATACCCTTGTCAAAATCTCAAATCTTTCACAAATTAATGTACAGGGAACTTCCAGCCATCCAACTTTCTACCAATGAACTCCCCATTAACCAACTCACCCTTCCGAATGCCAAGAGGAATTACTGGAACTGTGTGTAAAAACTTAAATGCAGCCTTAAGGTAACACATTGCAACATATTTGTGTGGGGGGGGGGGGGGCCAACGATGTAGCCTGGAGAATTACATTTACAAATCAACAATGCTTAACCTAGCCTAGGTCTAGTTGGGCCGATGTGACACGTATCAGACCTAAGTAGTGGAAGATCCCAACAGATATTTAAGACTAAAAATACATTTTAGGACACTTCATTCTATATCAAAATTATAGTACCAATATATACAACTTTTTGTGCTCAAATATTTTCTAGGTTCAGTTATTTGGCTTCCTAACTTTACATCTACAGGCTAGGCAGTGGACCCTGAACATACTTACCAACTGCTGCATCCCAATGATCATTCCCATTAGATCACATAACTGAGGGTTCACCGTATATAAATATATTTATTAATATGAAGCACGTGTCATTAGCAATTCAATTAAAAATTCCCAACATTGTCAATGGAGAAATGGCAAAATATAAAGAACCAACAAGTCAGAGACACTTGTTAGTTCTTTACATGTTCAGCACAAAGGGACAAGTCATGTTATGGAAACAGCAATACCAGTGGAGGATCTAGCATACTTAACACAGCACATAAAACGTAATAATGAATTAGCATGACCAACGTACAACTGATTTACCTTAAAATTGTATAACACATCGAGTGTTTTGAATTTATCAACAATTTCATGGATAAAAATTAACCATGAAGCACAGCACACAAGTTTTTATTAAAAATGGGGAGAGAAAAAAAGGTGACAAAATATTCAACATATTTGAGTGGCACAACAGCAGCTGGCCACTTCTGTACTGCCATGTGAGACTAACACACAGTATGTTCCTGGTATCGAAGATCTAAGCACTGCAGCTGTCATGGGATATGCCGGCAGATGTAGAGAGTCACTGTGCTTGGTGCAACAATAAAAGATACAACCTGTATCTCTGTGTACCAACATTAGGACACTGTTGAGGGCACATCTCCTCTTACTACTTTCACTCTCTTTTGCCCATCTCATACTTGCCCTATTAATCGCTCAACTCTCTCTATATTCCCTGTATCTAATACTCAGCAAATAAACATTAAAACTTTTACCACTTTCCCAACGTTGATGATGTATGGAAAAACAAATAACTGTCACCCCAGTAACGTGAAAGGTACCAGATCACTAGAATTAACATTCAAATCATAATACTGCACTTCATTCTTAAGATTTTTTATATATATATATATATATATATATCCATCAACTTTTCATGTCGTAGCTCACCAGACCAGAAAGTGGGATCATACAATTACAACACTGAGACATCAAGTGTGTTTGTGTGGGGTGTGTGTGGAATTAGAGACATGTTGGCATTGAAAGTGATGTGAACCTGCATAAAAATCATTATGAAATCGAATAAAAAGTACTTTATCATAAACACAGCAATGTCAATATTTTAAAATGTAAGGAGTAATTAAATTTTTATTTACAGGCAGAAATGGCATGTATAAAAGATAAAAAATGAAAGACCATGACAGATGTATCAGCACAGCCCTGTACAGCTCTGATGACAGTACACGACATGCTGAGGTGCCATTCTTACTTTAGACTTTGTTCACTGTCTAACATTCAATGTCACACTAGGTTTTGAAAGCAGAGCCAGCTTCCAAAACACAGTGGCACAATGAAAGTTGGCTAGACAGTGGACGAAGTCATAAGGAAGACACTGTCAACACAGTTTTAATATTTCGTTACATAAAATTCATTAAAACCACAACATATTTCTTTTGTGTGGCTGTTGAAACAATAAAATTCACATAATTTGCAAAATATTGAAATCAGCAGTGCACTGCCAATATTGCTAACAAATGCCAAACTTCAGAAATGCTGCAAAACTTATTGACCGTGGGAGAGGAAGACAGGAACATTCATTCCTCGTTAAGTACTGGGAACTGATTACACTAAGAACCAGATCCTCTATAGCAATGTTGCCATGATCATCTGCACATGGACTTCAGGACTTCAACATTAAGTTCTGTAGAGGTTAACACAGAGGTGCACAACTGTTCCAAAAATCTACAGTACACCTCAACATTCTAGGTGCCAGAAAATAACATGAAGCAAGTTGCACGCTCACGATCCACAAACATAAGGCATCACTGTACAAGATAAGTCATAATGGCAAGCTGGAACCTGGGATTTGTGCAATCCCAGGTTAAAAAATGTCCATGCTCAACACACATACCGGCTTCTCGGAGTCTCTGTCCACTGTTCTTAGTTCTGCTTGTTCTTTCACTGCCAGCTAGATCCACCAAAGACAACTGACTAATACACACTGTATTTTTATCCTGCAGAACATTTTCACCTTGATTGTCAAGAGGTGCCTAAAACAAAATGTCAACAGTATAAAGAGCACCCTAATATTCACTGACAGTTGCCAAATAATAAAATTTTACAAATCAAACAGTTGTCTTACACAAACACAAACCTGCACCAATCTGATGGTGAAAACTGAATGGCTTCGACTGGATTCGGAATTCAGGGTTGTGACTGCCATTCGTTTTCTTTTTTGTCCTTTGTAGAATGCTTCAAATGCTTCTTCAGTCGATTTAACTTCCACCTCTGTCACAGAATGGACATACATGTTATGACACGCATCCTCCCTCACAATTTTCACCTGTAACTGCCTGCAAGAAAATATGATTTTCTCAGATATATCACTGGTAATAAAACATGTGAACTAGTGCAATCCACTAAAGCAACCATAAAATTACATATTTTGTGTTTTATTACAAACTCTTCCATGCTTACAGTTTCCCATTCTTTGTTTCAGAAATAACATTTTAACCTTTTGACGCCTAATGTCAACTATAGTGCTCGTACCGCACCGCTAACCTCTAAAGTTGCATTTTATATATTTATTCAACAAATATAAGTACTGAATATTTTAAACATGGTGTATACTCTCCGTTTTTTTCTCTTCAAAATGCAGTTT
>Ga0123353_10005787_pt1 | contig 16321 bp, 14 predicted proteins | sample TergutLab28metaG_3_FD_92763 | JGI IMG/M metagenome (GOLD analysis project Ga0123353, IMG submission 92763) | Labiotermes labralis P3 segment gut microbial communities from Petit-Saut dam, French Guiana - Lab288 P3 | ecosystem: Host-associated > Arthropoda: Insects > Digestive system > Gut ... | reverse complement strand
CGTTACCTGCCGGTGCATGGAGCACTCGTGCCGGGGCGTGTCGTCCCTATACCAATAGTCGGACACGGTTTTGTAGCCCATCAGGTCGCGGCGGCAGGCCTCGGTGGCCAACTGGCCGGATACGCCGCAGGTGGTGACCTTCACCAGGCCGTAATCTTCGGGCGCGCCGTCGATGATCTCTCGCTTGTCCAGGTTCTTGGCCCGGTGGATCTTTTCCATAAAGGATTGCCACAGGGGCGCGGCGTCGTTGCCGCCGGTGGCCTTGGCGGTGAGAGGTTTGTATCCGTCGTGGCCCACCCACAGAGCCGCCGAGTACCAGCCCGTCATCCCGGCGAAAAATACGCCCTTCGAATCGCTGTTGGTACCGGTCTTACCTGCCACGACTTGGGTGGATATCTTGGCGCTGCTGCCGGTCCCGCTGGCCACCACGCCCTTGAGCATATCCACCGTGAGCAGGGCAGTAGCCGGGCGAAATACCTGGCGCTTGGCCTGGTTGGCGCGCATGTCGATCACGGTCTCGCCGTTGGAATCCACCACCCTGGAGAAGGACATGGGCTGGAGATACACACCCTTGTTGGCCAGGGCGCCAAAGGCCGCCGCCATCTGCACCGGCGTGATGCCCGAAGAACCCAGCGCCAAACCAAAGCCGTCCTCGTTGATGTTGGCGTTATCCACGCCCATCTGCCGCAGGTACTCCGCCGAACGCTCCACCCCCACGTAGTTCATCAGCGCCTGGGCCGCGGCGGTGTTATGGGAGCGCCGAAGGGCTTCGCGGAAGGTTTCCGCGCCGGTATAGCCGCCCCCGCCATAGTTTTGCGGGAAGGTATCGTTGAGCTTGCTGTCCTTCCAGCCCCTGATGGGCACCGGCATATTGTAGACCACGCTGGCGGGCGACGCGCCCCGGTCGATGGCAGGGGCGTATACCGCCAGGGGTTTGATGGAGGAGCCCACGGGCATCTTCATGCCGCTGGCCCGGTTGAGGGTTTTGCGCTGGGTGGGCTTGTAGCGCCCGCCTACGATGGCCTTGAGCTCCCCGGTTCTGTAATCGATCACCACGGCTGCTGCCTGGGGCTGCTCGATCTCGGCGTAGGTGCCGTCGTTGTTGCGGGTGCGGTGGATCCTGTCGCTGGGGTTGCGCAGACGGGGGTATTTATCCCACTGGGCCAGGGTCTCCTCTACAATGGTCTGAATCTGGGTATCCAGGCACAGGTACACCTTATAGCCGCCGGTGCGCAGCTTATTTTCCATGGCGGTGCGGTTGGCGGCGGTGTTCTCCAGCCGCTCCATCTTCAAAAACTCCGTCACCACGTCGCTCACTGCGTACTCCACGTAATAAGCATAGTCGTACATCTGGGCGGACGCGTAGGGAGATACCTCCAGCACCCGGGCGGTATCGGGGTTGAGGGCGGCCCGGTACGCCTCCTCTGTGATGAACTGATGCTCGTACATCATACGCAGCACGTAGTCGGTGCGATCGTTGGTGATCTTGGGGGTGTCGGCGTCGGCCGTATTGCGGGTGTAGAAATTCCTGCGGGGATCATAATAGTTGGGGCTGCGGGTCAAACCGGCGAGCATGGCGCACTCGCGCAAGCTAAGCTGACTCATCTCCTTACCGAAGTATCCCTCGGCGGCCACCTTCACCCCGTAGTAGTTGCCGCCCAAAAAGATGGTGTTGAGATAAGCCTCTAATATCTGCTCTTTGGTGTACCGGCCTTCCAATTGCATGGCCAAGTACGCCTCTTGCAGCTTGCGCTTGTAGGACTGCTCGTCGGACAGTACGGTTTGTTTGATCAGCTGCTGTGTGATGGTGGAACCGCCCTGCTGAGAGTCCGAGGAAAAGTTGGCGACAAAGGCGCCCACGATGCGCTTGACATCCACGCCGCTATGGGTAAAGAAGCGCGCGTCTTCCACGGCGACAAAGGCTTCTTGCAGGGTGAGGGGTATCTCATCCAGCGACACCATCACCCGGTCCTCGGTGCCCTTGTAGTCGGTGATCAGGCGGCTCTCGGCATCGTAGATAAATGAAGTTTTGTCCTGCTCGCCCAACTTGGCCAGGTTCAGGGTGGGCGCGGTTTCCACATAGGCTTTTGCAATGCCTATCAGCGCACCAATACCCGCCAGCGCCACCATCAAGGTGAGCACCGACGTCAGCTTGACCGAAGACACCATCACCGCCAATAAAAAATTGGGTTTCTTGGTTCTGGGCTTTAGGATGGTGCGGGCCCGGCGGCGGCGCGGTTCCTGCTCGTCGTATGCGTAATACGGCTGCTGGGGCTGCGCATCAAAACCATCTTCCGGCAGCGGCTCGTACGCATATTCGTACTCCGGCTCGAGTTCCTGCTCGAATTCCTGTTTGAACTCGTTTTCATGATCGTCCATGGGCAACCCCCTTTCCGTTGATTCTTTCTATAGTATATCACGTTTTCTGTTTTTGCACCATTCTTGCGTAACACATCGGCGTGGCGCATACCTTGATACGGCGGGCCGCCGAGGGCGGCGGCCCCTACAGGGTAACGACCATGTGTTTACGTAGGGGCGGCCCTATGTGGCCGCCCTCACAGAGTTATGGGCATGCACAACCGATCGCATTGTAAGGGCCGCCGCCCTCGGCGGCCCGTCCTAACACAAAGACGAAGGAGGGATGCCCGTGGTTGCCAACGACCAGAAGATTACACACAAAGTGATCCAAAAAAAGAGCCGGTGGCGCATCGCGCTGGCCCTTTTGCTGGTGATCGTGCTGGCGCTGGTGATCTGGGCGGACAGCAACCTAAAACCCGTCGTCGTCAGCATGGCCGAAGCCCAGTGCAGGGCCCTGGCGGTGGGCGTGCTAAACGCGTCCATCCGCACCGTGCTCAACAGCGGCATCGATTACGGAGACCTGATGGAGGTACGCTTCGACGACAGTGGCCGCGTCACCATGATGCAGGCCAACACAGTGCGCATGAACGCCCTGTCCACCAGCATCTCCAAGGAGGCGCTGGACGGCCTGCAAAAACTGAATGTAGCGCGCATCGGCATTCCCCTGGGTTCGGCCCTGGGCAGCAAAATCTTTGCGGGCGAAGGGCCGCGCATCCCGGTCAAAGTGTATCCGGTGGGCGCGGTAAACGCCGGCTTTAGCAGCGAATTTGAAACGTCGGGTATCAACCAAACCCGCCATAAGGTGTTTTTGCAGATCACCACCACGGTGCAAATCGTGATCCCCACCGACGCGCGCACGGTTTCGGTCACCGAAAGCGTGCTGGTGGCCGAGAGCATCATCGTAGGCCAGGTGCCGGAGCGGTTTTACAGCGGCCCTGGCGGTATGATGCTGGATTTGGCGCCGTAGGGGCGGCCCTGTGTGGCCGCCCTCGCTCACCGGCAAGCTTGCAAAGCATAGGGCGGCCACATAGGGCCGCCCCTACATCATGATCTGGGCGTCGTCTTCCTCGTGGTGGTGGTCTTTTTTGCTGCAGGTTTCTTGGGGGGCGTCGCTTTTTTTACGGGGGCCGTTTTCCTTGTGGCGGCGGGTTTCTTTGCCGCAGGTTTTTTAGCCGGCGTCTTTTTCTCTTTGTTGACCAGGTCGCTAAGATAGGACGCCACCGTGCCGGTGTGCTCGGGTTTGATCAGCTTGAGCAAGGCCGGAAGGATCGCAACCAGTCCGGATAAAGGGCCCGCGTCGCCGCTGCCCAAAAGCCCGCCCAGGCTGCCAATCAAGCCCCCGTCGTTTTTGCCCAGCATACCGCTCAACGAATCCAGCAGGTTGCCGCCCTTGCCTCCGCCCAGCAGGCCTCCCACGCTGTCCAGTAAACTGCCGCCTCCCTTTCCACCGCCAAGCAATCCGCCCACGGCGTCCAGCAAGCCGCCACCGCTCTTTACGCGGGAAGCGGGCTGTTTTTTGCCTGCTTGGGTAAGCAGATTCTTGGCATCCTCTACCTTGCCGTCTTGTACCAGGGGCAACACAAAGTTCGATAATTCCTTCAGATTCAGCGCCATGTTACAGCCTCCCTTTGCACGGATTGATATGCAAACTTTACCGCATGGCGCACCGTTTGTCAACGTTGTTTACCCCAACAGAATCTTTACCTTATCCGCGCTCACCCGCTTGAGCACGCGGTAGCCGCGCTCGCTGGCCGTGGCTGCACCCTGGGCGTTGGGGCGGCAGTATCCGTTGGGCCGACAGGCGCCGTCGTCCCGCACGATTAGCTTGCCCATCAGGCCCACGGTTGCCCACTCGGCGCGCTCCGTACGGGGAATATACGCTTGGCTGGCATCATATGCCGGGTTAAGCTTGGGCAGGAAATGCCGTTTCATTTTTGTTTGTGTTTGCTGCTCGTCGCTTTCCTTGTCATATGTGATGATCTCTTGCGGCATTTCCACCCACTCGTGGATCACCTCGCCCCATTCGTCTCTCATGTACATACCCTGCCAGCCGCATCCACAGGCGTCGCCCACCACGGCAGGCGTAGCCGACACCACCCCCAGCACGTAATCGTCCTTTTCGGTGGCCATGCGGATGCGCTCGCCGTCCAGCGTGACGAAATAGCCTCTGCGGTCTTCGCTTTGGACGTTGCCGTCCAGCCACTCAAACATCTCGGCGTAGTCCGCGCCCGCAGTATACGATCCGGAAGCGCTGTATACGTTGCCGTTAAATGTCACGCGCAGGGCGTTGCTTCTGGCTACAGACGATCCGTTACCGATGATCAGCGCGTCGTCGTATTGCTGGCCGTTGGTTGCCGGATTGGATACTATATTGTATTTACCGATTACCGTTTGGTAGTCGTTTTGTGCGATGGTCTCATAATTGGCGGCGTGTGAATAGCCGCCGCGCGCTTGCGTTGCATACCCTTCGGCATGGGCATATGCGCCGGTGGCCTCGGTCGCGAATCCTTCAGAGTGGGAGCCAACGCCCCCAGCCCGCGTCGTATATCCCTCGGCATGTGAGTAATTTCCGCTGGCCTCCGAGTAGAATCCTTCCGCATGGGACATCTCGCCTATGGCGTAGGTGTACATTCCTTCCGCGTGGGACGCTTCGCCGCCGGCATAGGTCGATTTACCTTGCGCAAAGGAAGCCTCTCCGCTGGCAGTGGTACCTGTGCCAATGGCCATGGCGTCGACGCGCAACGTGTTGCCTGCCGCTGTATGGATGCCTCGTACCGAACCCTCTGCCACGCCATCCACTAGGTTCAGGAGATGAGAGGGGCCTGGCGGGCCCTGGATTCCCTGAATGCCCTGGAGCCCTTGAGGCCCCTGCGGCCCTGTTGGGCCTGTGGCGCCTTGAAGCCCTTGGGGCCCTGGAATACCTTGAGGCCCCAGCCCGCCCTGGGGCCCGCGGGGCCCGGGAAAACCTTGCAGGCCTTGCGGGCCCGGTATCCCTTGGCTTTGCCCGCAAAGCCAGAAGCGATTGCACGGATCACATGGTTTCATATTCAATAAACTCCTTTTCGCCGGGTCAAAGAGGGCGCTTCGCCCTTCCTTGACACGCTATGCGAAAGGAGCTCTGGTTGCTATTGAAACAGGCGTACCGTTAGCAGCGTAACGGCAAAGAACGCCCCCATGGATACGCACATCCAGCGGAAGCTGAACTCCATCCCCCGTATCCGCTGAAAAAGGGGGCTTTTTTGAATGTAGCGCGTAAACAGCAGATACCCAACCACCCCACTGGCGGCAAAGATAGCAATTTTTTCAAAATAGCCCACCGCATCCACCTGCACGGGCACGTTAAACAAAAACTCCACCAACTGCGCCCCAAAGACGCCCCCTGCCAGGCAAAAAATGCCCAACGCCAGGGTGGCGGCCTGCTTGAATCCATCGATCTTTACGGTCTCCTGCCCAGGATCGGGCCGCCCGAATAGGATCGCCGCGTACTTAATAAAGATGATGATGGTGCCAAGGTTGATGCATATCAGCAGGGTGCTCAGCGCCAGATCCGCGCCGGACATGATGAAGTACTTGGAGATGCTGCCGTTGGTAAGGGGCGCGCCGGTGATGCCAAGGATCGCCATCACCGTAGCCGCGCCCATCAATGGATAACGCCGGAGCACGCCGCGTATCTTGTTGATATCCCGGGTTCTGTAAGCTTGGGCGATCACCCCGGCGCTTAAAAACAGCGCGGTCTTAAACAGCGCGTGGTTGATCATGTGATACAGGCTGCCGGTGTAGGAGCTCACGTCGGCTACGTTCAGGCCGATCATCACCATGCCGATTTGGGAGATGGTGCTGTAGGCTAGAATCAGCTTGATATCGGACTGGGACACCGCCAGCACAAACCCCGCGATGGCCGTGATGATACCGATCACCAAAAAGAAGCCGGGCACGGTGATCGCCTGAAACACCTCCTGCACGCGTATAAACAAGTAGATGCTGGCCTTGATGTGCAGGCCCGATAAGATGGCCGACACCGCCGAAGGCGCGCCGGGGGTTCCGTGGGCTTTGGGGAGCCAACTGTACAGGGGCGCCAGGGCGCACTTGAGGCAGATGGCCGTCATGATCAGCGCAAAGGGTAATACCAGGGAGGCCGGGTCCAGGAGCGGGATGGCTTGGGCTACGGCTTGCATGTCCAGCACGCCGGTCAGCTTGTAGAGATACCCCACGCCAAACAGATAAAACTGCATCGCCACAACATTGACCATCAGGTAGATCATGCCGTCGTACATGGAGCGGTTATCCCGGTTGAACATGATCAGCACCGCAACCACCACGGTTACAACCTCTATGAGTATAAACGCGTTAAACAGATCGCCGGTTAAGAAGACGCCGTTGAGCAACCCCTGCCAAATGAACAGAAAGAACCAAAAGAGCTGGCGGCCCCTATCCCGGAAGCTGTACACCGACACCACCAGAAAAATAAAGGAAGTGAGCAGCAAAAACACCGACGACAGGGTATCCGCCTTCAGGATGATGCCCAGCGCCCCCAGATATCCGCCGATCGGCGTGACAACATCTCCTTCTTTGCATAATAGAAACAGATAAAATGCGGCGCAGGTTAAGGCCAGTTGCGCCACGATGGCCAGGGCCCTGGCGATCTTTTTAAAGGGCAGGACGTATAAAAAGACCGCAATCATAATCGGTACCATTGCAAAGAAAGTCAGCATCTACTTACTCCTCATCTTGTTCCCTAACTTTTTGGCGATCTCCCAATCGGTGGTTTTGCACTCCCGGTACAGGGAAATGAGCATCGTTAGGTTCACGGCGGTTACGGTGAGGCCAATGATGATGGCGGTGAGCATCAGCGCCTGGGGCAGCGGATCGGCCACGTTTTGGGTTTGCATGCCCAGGCCGATGGGCGGCCGCATGCCGTCCACGAACCCCAAGCTCAAAAAAAACACAACCACCGCCACTTCCATCAGCCCAATGCTCACGATGGATTTGATGATGTTCTTGCTGGTGATCAGCCCGTAAAAACCCAGGAAAAACACAGCGATGGCCGCATATTCCGCAACGGATGAATGCATCGGCTAGCTCCTTTCAAAGGCGATAAAACGATAAAACACGATCAAAAACCCGCAGGCTACCTTCACGCCCACAAGCAGGTTCATCAGGGTGAGGTATGCGCTTTGGGGGATGGGCAGATACGTGCCCGTGCCCAGCACGAAGATGTACATCGAGATCACCACGATGCCCACATACACCAGCTTCTCCAGGGTGATCACCCGGTGGATGCGCACATCGTAGATGTCGTAGATCATATACCGGCACACAAAGAACGCGGCGACCATCACCCCGCCCTGAAACCCGCCGCCGGGGGAGATGTGCCCGTTCATGATCAGGTACACGCTAAAGAGCAGCAGGATGGGGCATATGATGCGCACCGTAACCCCGGCGATGTCCGAATCCCGGATGTCGCTGGGTTTCCCTTGGGATGCGGATCCGCTTTTGTGCCACGACAGGTGCACCACCGCCACGATGCTCACCAGCAGCATCAGCGCCTCAAATAAAGTATCGTACATCCGGTATCCCAAATAGATCGCGGTTACGGCATTCTCGCCGCCCACGTCCCGCTCAAATAGGGCGGTGTATTGGTCCTTTAAGGCGGTGTTATGCTCACCGTCGGGCAAGAAGACGATGAATAAAAGCCCCAAAAACACGGTGAAAGCGATGGCGGGCAGCGCCTTTTTCAGGCCGGTCTGAAAACCCGCCTTGATGGGCAGATGGTTGGGCTCTTCCACCAGGGTGTAATATTTTTCAAAGCAAACGATGAACACGATGGTGGAGAAGGCGCTGATCACAGCTTCGGCCATGGCCACATCCGGCGCGCCAAAGAGCAAAAAGCACAACGAAGAGATCAACGAAAAAATGCCCAGATAGATGATCAGCCGGACACTCTTTTGCTCCTTGGTGACCAAAAACGCGCTCACCAGCCAGAAAAAAAGAAAGATCTGTATCACACGTGCTCCTCATTGTACGTATTTTTTGCCTTATCCACCTGGCTCTCGGTTTGATAACCGCTTAAGTAGGCCGACCGTGCGATCATGTGGGAAGCCAAGGGGTTGACGGTCACCACGATGGCCATCAGCAGCAGCGCCTTCAACGAAAAAAAGCTGATGCCATGCTTGATGGCGATCCCGATAATGATGGTGATCACCCCCACCGTGTCGATCTTGGCGGTGACCAATATCCGGGAGTAAAAATTCTTGAACTTGATGAGGCCAATCACGCCAAAGAGTATGAACACGACGCCTATCAATACAAAGATATCGCCCACGACTTGCATTTATTTCCCTCCCGCTTTGATTCTTTGCAGCAAAAAAAGGGCGGTGAATATGATGCTGATGAACCCCAGCAGCGCAAACACGATGGCCAGGTCCAGCAGGTACGCGATTTGGCTGTAGGACGCAAAGAATACGATGATCAGGATCACCTTTGTGGAGATCAAGCTGAGCCCCAGCAAGCGGTCCCAAATGGAGGGCCCCTTGACCACCCTTGCGATAAACACGGTTAAAAACGCCAACATCACCCAAAGCATGTACATTCAAACCACTCATTTCTGCACTTTGATCAGCATTCTTTCCAGCTTACCCTTGATGAGTTCGCCTGCGTTTTCGATGTCCCGCGCGCTCACGCCTTTTTTTTGCAGCCACAGCACGGTGATGGTATCGTCGTTTAAGTCCAAGGAAACCGATCCGGGCACAAGGGTGATGGAGTTGACAAGTATGGTACGCAAAAACTTGTTCGTAATCTTGGTTTTAACCTTCACGATTTCCACATGGGCGTCAGTGAGCACGATGTGGATGGCCAACAAGCCCGCCACGTACACCTCCCACAGCAAATAAAACAGATAAGCCATCAACCGGAAGGGCCGGATGGGGGCTAGCTTTTCCCAGGGCAGGAAGCGGTGGCAAAAATAAACGCAGCCGAAACTGATCACAATTCCGGTTGCGGCGGTTAGCAGGGTGATTTCTTCGCGCAATATAACCCACATCAGCGAAAGTACGACGACCGCATACAGCTTGTTTTTACTCAATAGACATGCTCCTTATCCTTCTAACCTTCCTCACCGAAAAAAAGAATACCATTTCCGTCGGCATTCTGTCAAGGCACCCAAAACCAGAGAATATGAAGTCCGATTAATAAAATTGTATTTAAGTTGTAATATTGGGAAAGCTGTGGTAGTATACAGTTACACCAAAGAACAGCAGTACAGTAACGCAAAGGTAACCCACAGCTTACAAGGTGCAGAGACCGTCCCTCCTTCGGTTTCGCACAAACATACACACAAAGCCCCCGCCCTGAGCAAGCGGGGGTTGTGTTATGTCGGGAGAATTACGGGCATGTGTTTCTGTAGGGGAAAAAACCATTTTCGCCCATTCCGAATTCATCCGTCGTAACCACCATGTTTCGGGCGGATATGGAATCCGCCCCTACGGAGATGTGCCCAATCTTCGCCGTTCTTGTAGGGGCGGATGGCAATCCGCCCGTTATAGGAACGATTGCCATCGTCCCCTACATGGATCCCCACATTGGCCGCTCCTACTCTTGATTCGCATTAATAATCGCCCCTACAAAGGTACGGCCATGCGTCCGTGGGCATTATTCATCCTTCACATATTCCGCTATATCAGCCAGCGTGCAGTCCAGCCATTCGCATAGATCATCGAGCGTGTTTGTGGATACGGACATGCCCTTCCGCAGGCGCTGAACAGTAGCGCTGCTCATCTTTAACTTGACGCGCAGCGTATAGGTAGTAAAGCCTTTTTCTTTCATCGTATTCCATAAAGGAGTATATACGATCACTGCTTTTACCTCACACAGAAACTCCTTGAACAAAGATATTATGTGGCTTATAATGGACATATGCTATGCTCGTATATTCAGACATGTCCGCATATCGAAGCATTCAAATCAAGGAGGATACACATATGGCCGAGTTCTGCCTGGATTGCTACAACCGCCTAAACGATACCAAGTACCGTCCCAGACATGTAACCTTGGACGACGACTTCTGCGAAGGTTGCGCGCAATGGACAAAGTGCATTGCAACCATCCACCCTTCCATCTTGCCCTCATGGGGCATTTCCATACGGAGGAAACCCTCTCCAGATGAGACGAATATGAAGTCCAATTAATAAAGTTGTATTTAAGTTGTAATATCCGAAACCCTGTGATAAGATATACATGTACCAAGGAAAACCGTTACAAGCGTCACCTCACAGCCGGACCAGCGCGAAAGAGTATAAGGTGCAGAAACCGTCCCTCCTTCGGTTTCGCACAAACATACACACAAAGCCCCCGCCCTGAGCAAGCGGGGGTTGTGTTATGTTGCGGTAGGGGCGACGGGACGCCGAGGGCGGCGTCCCGATACATACCGAAATGGCCCAATTATTAAACCCCATTAATAAAATCGTATTTAAGTTGTAATATTCAGAAATCTGTGGTAGGATGTATCCATACCAAGCAAGAGTACAAGGTGCAGAGACCGTCCCTCCTTCGGTTTCGCACAAACATAAACACAAGCCCCCCGCCCTGAGCAAGCGGGGGTTGTGTTATTTTACGGTAAAGACGACGGGACGTCGAGGGCGGCGTCCCGATTCATGCCGCGACATCTCGAATATTAAGTTATCTACACGTATTTCTTCATGTGGGTCAGCGCCGTCTTCTCCAAGCGAGACACCTGGGCCTGGGAGATGCCGATCTCGTCCGCTACCTCCATCTGGGTACGGCCCTCAAAAAAACGCAAACGCAATATCCGCTTCTCGCGATCCCCAAGCCTGCGCATTGCCTCGCGAATGGCAATACCCTCCAACCACAATTCGTCGGCGTGTTTGTCGTCCTTCACCTGATCCATCACATAAAGGGCGTCGCCGCCGTCGCTGTACACCGGCTCAAACAGGGACACCGGATCCTGTATGGCCTCCAAGGCAAACACCACATCCTCGCTGGGCAGTTGCAGCGCCTGAGCCAACTCGTTTACGTCGGGTTCCCGTCCCAGGTCGGAAGCCAGCCTGTCCCGTGCCTGCAGGGCCTTGTAGGCAATATCACGCAGGGAGCGGCTGACGCGGATGGCGTTGTTATCCCGTAGGTAGCGGCGAATCTCGCCGATGATCATAGGCACCGCGTAGGTGGAAAAGCGCACATTGTGCGACACGTCAAAATTGTCCAGAGCCTTGATGAGTCCGATACAACCCACTTGAAACAGATCGTCCACATTTTCGCCGCGGTTGTTGAACCGCTGAATCACACTGAGTACCAGGCGCAGATTGCCCCGTATGAATTCCTCCCGGGCTACCGTGTCGCCGCCGTGCACCAAGGGGAAAAGTTCACGCATCCGTTCGTTGGAAACCACCGGCAGCGTGGCGGTATCCACGCCACAGATTTCGACCTTGTTGAGCGCCATTTCTGTTCCCTCCGTTCAGGCCGGATGGAACCATTATTGCCCCGGGCAGTGGGTTTTATTCCGGTTTTGCCTGGTATGGTCAGATGGAGGCGATGGTTAACACCCGCTTTCATAGTAAGTGCAGTCGGTTTGCTTTCCTTATCATATGCAGCAGTTGTTATGTATTCTTTTTCCTCTTCTCGTTTATGCAACATGGTAGGTTGTTCAAACCTATCATACCAGGCCTCTGTCCGGGTCGGTTTCGGTCAGCACGGTATGTTTGTGGGCGTCGGTAGTGCTTTGGCATTATGCCTAAATAGTAAAAATCCCATAGTCGCCGTTCTTATGCAACCATGGGATAATGATGAATAGTGTGCTAGTCAAATTTACAGGTCGTTCTGCGGGTCAAAGGTAAAACGCGTAAGTCTGCTCTCATCTAGCCCTATGATGGCGGACTTGTCGGGGAAGAGGTTCTCCTCGCACTCAAGCCGTGCCAACGCAGGATTCTGGCTTATGTCCAGCGTCGTCAGGTAATTGCCACCACACCAGAGGTCTGTTAGCGCAGGATTGTGGCTCACGTCCAGCGTAGTCAATTCATTTCCCCAGCATGAAAGCCATGTCAGCGCAGGATTCTGGCTTACGTCCAGCGCTGTCAGTTGATTATGGCCGCAATGAAGGTGTGTCAGCGCAAGATTGTTGCGCACATCCAACATTGTCAGTTGATTCATGGTGCACATGAGTTCAATCAGCATGGCATTTTTGCTAATATTCAGTTCAGTCAGTTGGCTATAATCGCAGTAAAGCATCTTCAGCATGGTATTTTGGCTTAAATCCAGTTCGATCAGCGGGTTATATCCACAATATAGTACTTCCAGTGCGACGTTATTGCTCAAGTCCAACGTTGCTAGCTGGTTGGAAAAGCAAACAAGCTTTTTTAGCGCAGTATTTTGACTTAGGTCTAGCGTCGTCAGTTGATTTTCCCAACACTCAAGCCATTCCAGCGCGGTGAAGTGCTCAATGCCTGTCAAATCGGCGATATTGAGTTCGGACACACTAAGAACGGTGATCTCTGCCACATCGTTGATTGTGATATCTCCTACTGGTTTATCAATTACTTCTCTCACCGCCGTCTCAAAGTTCAGATCGGGGAACTGGATAACAGTATCACCAGATGCCTCGGTCAGTAACGATGCCTCGGCGTACAAAGGCGGCAGGAACAATAGAATTGCGGCCATCACCAAAGCATACAGGCGGGTTTTCATTAATCATCTCTCCTTTAAACTATTGTACTATTCAGGGACGTATAAATAGGGGAAAGAATTTACCTGCGGTTTCCCCCGCAAAGCGGGGGAAACCGCATTAATCATTGATTGCTTGGTTTACATGCGCCTCATTTATACTAACGCTTAATGACGCCTTGCATTATATACATGAAACGCGTTCCTATCACGGCACCAACATCCCTCCTCGCCTGTTTGCTGTAGCGTTCGTTTTTTTTCTTGGGTCTAATTTCTTGTAATGCCATTTGTTATTTGGATTAAGGAAAAAAGGGATAGTCGCATCATTATATTTGGGGGTACCAGCTTTTTCCCAGTTACCTTTCCCGATTACTACTTTGCTAATTGGCGTGATGCAGGGGCCAAAACCACTCCCAGATGATTCGATAACAGATAACTCAGGTCCGTTACCATGATCCCAGTAGATAAGTCTTCCGACATGGCTAGCATCGCCTCCTTTGATACGAAACATTTCCATTCCGGCTTGAAGCTGCGTAATATCCGCTATCTCAAATACATCCTTACATTGATCATTTCCCATCCTATACTGTGTTTTCGCTACACCTCCAAACAATCCTCTTAAAAAATAAGCGCAGTCAACATGAATGGTCGCATTCGTTCCTGTTTTAGTGCAGGTGTAATTTTCTTCATCTGCACAGGTATAGATGCCCCATTTCCAATTATCGGTTGAGCCAGCTGAATAGGAAAACATATCTGGATCTGACATAATAATTTTGATTGCCTCATACTGTTCGTATGAAATACCAGCGGCACCCGCATTGATCAAATCAGCCATGGTTGGTGCTAGGCCATCCGAATCTGCAAGCAAGATCGGGCTATTAAAGCAGTATGTGAATGCATTGTGCGTGAATAGCCGTCCCACTTTCCCGATTAGCGTATCCGCATTCAACCACCGCCCCCATTCCGGGTTATAGTATCGAGTAGCTGTTGCGTAAAGCCCCGTCTCGACGTCATAGACATAACCCCTGTACCGAAACGGGTTATCATACCCCAGCGTGCCCGCCATACTGCCCGTTGTACCTAGCGGCCTACCCCAAGCGTCATACGCATATTGCACTACCAATGCGCCACTCATGTCCAGTATGCCAATCACATCACCCTGCAAATTATGCAAGTAAGTATAGTCTACATCGTTGTACTGAACAATTGCTGGCCTACCTTGCGCGTCATAGAAGAAGTGCATATGGGTATTACCTTTTTCCACATTAGTAATCTTCTTCCCATTCATGGTATACAGCGTATCAACGCCGTTTACGCTCTTCTTCACTCGTAGTCCAGTGTGGTCATAAGTAAATTCTGCTGTTGTGCTGCCGTTGTTCATACTGTGCAGCATGCGCCCAGCCTTCCATGTGTACGCCCAGCCATCGTAGGTCAATGGGTTACCTATTTCGTCATAAGTAATCGCTTTGCCATCGTATGCCGTAAGCTTGTCCTTCCAGTTCATATCGCCGTAGGCGTATGAAAAGGTTTCTACTGGCGTAACGCTGGTTAAATCAGTGGCCGTTGTGTACTCATAGCGTTTCTTCTCTTGAATATTGCCTCCTTTATCGTAGTGGTAAGTCCATGTTGCCTGCTCCTGCTGGTCGTTTACGCGTGTTAACTGCCCCAGCACATCATAGGTATATGTCGCTTCATAGCATGCGCCCATATTCGCTTCGTCTAGCGTCAACACTTCACCATTCGGCCCAGTCGGCGCTTGCCCTCCAAAACTAAGCGTACCCCCTGCCGCAGCCTTCCCTTGCCAGCGCTCCTTAACAATATTCCCTACCACATCATACCAGTATTCGTGCCTACCTTCTGCTTGTTCTATAGCCCTTATCATTGGTGTTGTGCTATTTGCGCCATAACCACCAAGCATGTAAATGTATTGGCTTTCGAATAAAGACATTGCATTCTCCGCGTCATCGTGGAATTTTCGCTTTGCAATCCGGCCCAATCCATCGTACGTATACGCTAGCTTCTGTTTGCTGCCATCTCGTTCGCAAGTAAGCGTTGTGGGTTTGCTTTCCTTGTCGTACCCGGCGGTAGCTTTGTACTCGCGGTGCGTATCGTCTAGCCGTTTATACCGTTCATGCAGCGCGTCAGGTTGTTCAAACCTATCATACTCTTGCATCAGCCGGTACTTCAGCAGTCCACTTTTGTACAACTCCGCTTCCACTGGTCTTTCCGCTAAATCATACGCCATCCGCGCCTCACAGTCAAGCTCAGCATCTTTTACACGCCCCACTGCCCCGTTTGCACCATACTCATAAGTGAATCTCGGCTCCGTCGCCTCATCATAGCAAATACCAGTTGTACGCTTAAAGCTATCATACGTATAACTAACCTTCCCCCCATTCCCATACTCAACGTACTCCAGCATCTTGTCCCCAGTTTCACTGTAGTGGTTTTCACTCAACACCTGTGTTCCAACTTTTACTGCGGTCTGGTTGCCCAGCGCGTCCGTTTCAAAGGCATATGTTACATCAGGCGTATTGCTGGTCGTATTGTGGCTCACAGTCGCCAGGCGGTCTTTATCATATGTATAAGCATTTTTGTACATCAACCCATCGGCTACTGTGTGTGTTTCCGTCACACGGTTAGCGGCATCATACTGGTATTCGACAGCTTGTCCAACTGGATCAGTAACAGAAAGCAGCAAGCCTGTATCTGGATCAATCTGGCTGTGCACAGTCCGTTTGCGCGCATCCGTGCTGCTTACGGTGTAGTTTCCGTCCGCCGTGTAGGCCGTGTACGTGCGCATAAACTGCGCGTCGGTTTTGTTGCGCGTTTCGTTCACCAGCGGGTTGCCGTGGGCGTCGTACCTCGTGTGGGCAACCAAACCCAGCGGCGTTTCGCTGCGCAGGGGCAGGTGGCGCTTTTGTTCCGTGTCGGTGTCGCCGTAGAAGAAGGTGTACTTGTCGTTGGCGTCGCGACCCGGCTGGACGTAGCTGATCAGGTTGTCGTGCTTGTCGTATTCGGCCTTGTCCTTCTGGCCCATAAGCGTGGATGTGGCGGTCACGTTGTTCTTATCGTCGTAGGCAAAGTTCTGGCCGTAGTGCTCCTTCACCAGCGACACCACGCCGATTTGCGCTTCGTTCAGGTTCCCGTCGTACTCGATGTACACCCGCATCTTGCGATACGCCGCCGGGGCCACCGCCGCGCCGCAGGCGTACTGCCAGTCCACCCATTCCTCGTTCCAGTCGGCGGTACCGCCGTCCACCCACAGGCCGTTGCGCAGCAGGAACCGCGTCCG
>Ga0123353_10005786_pt1 | contig 16321 bp, 15 predicted proteins | sample TergutLab28metaG_3_FD_92763 | JGI IMG/M metagenome (GOLD analysis project Ga0123353, IMG submission 92763) | Labiotermes labralis P3 segment gut microbial communities from Petit-Saut dam, French Guiana - Lab288 P3 | ecosystem: Host-associated > Arthropoda: Insects > Digestive system > Gut ... | reverse complement strand
CCCTACCGTGCTATGTAGTCGCCTTCTCTTCAAGGATAGTGTAGCACACTACGGGAGTGTCGCACCCGTTTTCATCACTATTTGTGCCGCCTGCGACTGCGGCGGAATGGATGTTACTATGCAATACCGCTTTTCGGAAAGAATGTCGACCATGAAGCCATCGGCCATACGCGAGATCCTGAAAAATACGACGCGCGGCGATGTGATCCCCCTTGCCGCCGGGAACCCCTCGCCGGAGGCCTTTCCGACGACCGCCATTGCGGAGATCACCGCGGATATACTCACGAATAACCCCATCGCCGCGCTGCAATACGGGATCAGTGAGGGCTATGCCCCCCTACGGGCATGGCTGAAACGCTATCTGCGCGAGGAAAAGGGAATGGGGACTGACGCAGACGAGCTGCTTATCCTCACCGGCGCGCAGCAGGGCATGGAGCTGGCCGCCAAGGCACTCTGCGACGCGGGGGACGTGGTGATTTGCGAAGACCCCAGCTTCATCGGCTCGCTGAACGCGTTCCGCTCCCACGGCCTGCGCATGGTTGGCGTGCCTGTGCGGGACGACGGCATGGATATGGATGCGCTGGAAGCCGCCCTGCAACGGGAAGGGCGGGCGCGCTTCATCTATACCATCCCCAACTTCCAAAACCCGGCGGGCGTCACAATGTCCTTGGAAAAGCGCAGGAAATTGTACGCGCTGGCACTGCAATACGGCGTGCTGATTCTGGAGGACAATCCCTACGGTGATCTGCGCTATTTCGGGGCGGATATTCCCACCATCAAATCTTTGGACAGTGACGGCATCGTGCTCTATGTGGGCAGCTTCTCCAAAACCATCTCGCCGGGCTTGCGCGTGGGCTTTCTGCTCCTGCCCGCGGGAGCGCTTGGGCCGTTCACCGTGGCAAAGCAGGCCGTGGATGTGCATACGCCCGTGCTGAACCAGATGATCGTCAACGAATTTGTGCAGCGCTACGGCTATGCGGAACACCTGGCAAGATTGCGCGAGATTTACAGGCGCAAGCTCGCCCTGGCCCTGGACTGTATGGAGACCCATCTGCGGGGCAAATTAGAATATGTCGCGCCGGAGGGCGGGCTGTTTATCTATTGCAAACTGCCCGAGGGCGTCTCTACGCCGGAATTCTGTGCGCGCTGCATAGCCGGTGGCGTGGCCGTGGTGCCGGGGACCGCTTTCTCCGCCAAGGAGGGCGAGGACAGTCCCTATATCCGCATCAATTTCTCCACGCCCACGGACGCGCAATTGGTGCGCGGGATTGAAATTTTGGGGAGTTTGCTCTGATGTATCCGAATTTTGAAGCCCTGAAAGCACGGGTACTGCGCGGGGCGCGGCGCACCATCGCGCTTGCGGCCGCGGCGGACCCGCACAGTTTGGAAGCGGTACGCGACGCGGAAGCTTTGCTTGGCGTGGACTATTTTTTGGTGGGCGACGCGGCGAAGATTGCGGCGTTGGCCGCGCAGATCGGCTTTGATATAAAATCCGAACGCGTCATCCCCGCAAGCACGGACGAGGAAGCGGCGGCGCTGGCCGTTGCCCTTGTTCGCGAGGGCAGGGCGGACGTGCTGATGAAGGGCCGCCTGCAAACGGCCACGCTCCTGAAGGCCGTGCTGCACCGGGAGACGGGCATACGCGGCGCGGGGCAGCTCTCGCATCTCTGCGCGATGGAATGCGCCGCCTATCCCAAACTGCTCTTTCAGACCGACGGGGGCATCAACCCGCATCCGAACCTTGCGCAGAAGCGCGCGATTCTGGAGAACGCGCTGGCCTTTATGCACGCGCTGGGCTATAAGAACCCCAAGGTCGCCGTGCTGGCCGCCGTGGAGACCGTGAGCGATAAAATGCCCGAGACGCAGGACGCGGCGGCGCTGGCGGCGGCGAATATCCCCGGCTGCATCCTCGAAGGGCCGCTCTCCTTTGACCTGGCCATCAGTTCTGGGGCAGCCGCCATCAAGGGCGTGGAGAGCGCCGTTTCGGGGGACGCGGACCTCTTGCTCGTGCCGAATGTCGCCACGGGCAATATTATGACCAAGGCCCTGCTCTATCTGGGCGGCGCAAAGATGGCGGGCTGCGTACTGGGCGCCGCGGCGCCCATCATCCTCGTCTCGCGCGGGGCGAGCGCGGAGGAGAAATTGTATTCTATTATGATGGCGTTGGCGGGGTAAAATTTGCAGAGACGCAATATATCGCGCCCCTACAATAAAACGGAGGCTCCATGTCACAGTATATTTTAGCAATTAACCCCGGCTCCACTTCCACGAAGATTGGGCTGTTTGACGGGGAAGCGCCTGTCTTTATGAAGACGATCGAGCATACGCACGCAGAGTTGCAGGGCTTTGCCAATATCGTTGACCAGAAGGGTTTTCGCATGGCGCTGGTGCTGGAGATTTTGCGGGACGCGGGGTTTGCGCCGGGGCAACTGGCGGGGGTTGTCGGGCGCGGGGGCTTGTTTCCGCCCTTGGAGATGGGCGGGTATATTGTCAACGAACGCATGATAGAGCGGATTGTGAAGGAGGAGGGGGTGTCGCCCCACGCTTCCAATCTGGGCGCGCTGCTTGCGGCGGGGATTGCGGCGCAGGCGGGGGTAGACGCCTATATCTATGACGCGGTGTCGGCGGGACCCTTGCCCGAAGTTGCGCAGATTACGGGCATACCCGAACTGCGGCGGCGCAGTCTCGCGCATGTGCTGAACGGACACGCGCAGGGCCTACGCTATGCCGCGACACGTGGCCTTCGCTTTGAAGATTTGAACCTGATCGTCGCGCATCTCGGCGGAGGGGTATCCATCGCCGCCTATGAAAAGGGGCGATTGATCGATTCCATGGGCGAAGGATACCTGCCCTTCTCCCCCGAGCGTGCAGGCGGGGTGCCGCTCTTTGATTTTGTCGATTTTCTGTATGATAACAATCTCACCAAGCAGGAGGCCCGCAGGCGCGTGCGCGGCGGAGGCGGCCTGGTTGCGCTGTTGGGTACGGCGGACTGCCGTAAGGCCGTGGAGATGATGGAGCGGGGCGACGCAAACGCAGAGACCGTCCTGCAAGCGATGTGCTACGGGATGGCCAAGGGCATAGGCGCACTGGCCGCCGTACTCGGCGGGAACTGCGACGCCATACTCCTGACGGGCGGCGTCGCAAACTCGAAATTCGTCACCGCCGAGATCGCGGCGCGCGTCGGCTTCCTCGCGGAAGTCGTCATATATCCCGGTGAATACGAGTTGGAAGCCCTCGCCGCCGGATGTCTGCGGATTTTGAACGGGGCGGAAGCGGCGCGGGAGATGGAGTAATATATTCACTGTATCGAAATAACTGTCATAACTGTCATAACCGTCGGAGGGAATGCATCATTGCTCAATGCTCAATGCTCAATGTTCAACGCGCAATGGGGTTGGTATACGTTTTATATATTAGATCCAGAGAAACACCCGCAGGGTGTTTCCACAACCATTGAACATTGTGCGCTGTGCGTTGCGCATTGCCGATATCCCGCTTTATTGCACGTTCCCGCGTGGCGGCTCGACGGTTATGACAGTTGTTTCGATATATAGAACTCATCCGCCAACTGTTTCAAACGGCCAGTCGATGATCCCGCCAAAGTCATACACGTTCGTATAACCTAATTCAATCAACGCATTTGCCGCGTTTGCGCTGCGGCGGCCACTGCGGCAATAGATTAGGATCCGCGCGTCTTTGTTGGGCAGCTCGGTCTCTGCGCGGTCGGCGAGTTCGTAGTCGGGGATCAGGATCGCGCCCTTTATATGGCCTTCCGCAAACTCCTCCTCCGTTCGCACGTCCAAGAGGATATACTCCTCGCCACTGTCCATTATCTGTTTTGCGTCGTTGGCGCTGATTTTTTGGTATACGGGCGGTGTCGCCAAGGACGGCGTATTGTCCCTTGCACATGAGCCAAGAGCTAGCAGGGGCAACAGTGTAAAAATCAGAAGTCTCCGTTTCATTGTCGATTCCTTCCTTTCGTTTTTCGTTTATGCTGTCGGCACGCCATAAAATTGCGCCGCAATCTGGGCGGCTGTTTGTCTGTAATCTTTGGTGCCATCCACGCGGATGACAGGGCATGTAAGGGTTTCCGCCCATTGTTCTATTTTTGATAGAGACCGGGCTGCCACGAACGCATGAAACTTTAGTTGGTGCGCATACATATCACCGCCTTCGCGGACGCGATCGCCGAACTTGTCATATTCGCGCCGATTTATACGATCCATGCGAAGACCCAGCGGCGCAGAGAGATATATGGCAAATTCATAAAACTGCGGAATTCCTGCGCCAAAATCACCGGTGCATGAGGAGAGGACAAATGCCCCGTGCTTTTTAATGTCAGCAAGCATCAAACGCAAGCTTTCCTCGTCTGAACGCGCGTTGGTATATGGTATTTCGGATTCCTTGAAGCAATACTCTTCGTGATCCATATGTTTATAGCCTAAAATACGTGCCAACTCCCTGCCCCATGTGGTCTTTCCGCTTCCGTTTGCTCCAAATACAATGATGCCGTGCGGGTTGCTCATTTCGCCCTCCCCGTTCATATTTATTATGTGTTCTATTATGATACATAACCGGGACGATTGCAAACGGCTTTGCAGGAGACGTTGTATCCCCTACCGATAGATTTACCCGTAGTGGCTGATTGTAATCAGCCCGTCGGATATGATATAATCTGAGAGAAGAACATCACAGGAGGAACAACCATCATGCCGGTCAATCTCAAGGGACGCTCCCTGCTCACGCTCAAAGACTTTACGCCCGCGGAAATCCGCTATCTGCTGGATTTGGCGCATGATCTGAAAGCCAAGAAGCGTGCGGGGATACGCAACAATCTGTTAGAAGGAAAGAATATCGTTCTGCTCTTTGAAAAGACTTCCACGCGCACGCGCTGTGCCTTTGAGGTCGCCTGTTTCGACGAGGGCGGCTGCGCCACCTTCCTTACGGGCAGCCAGATGGGGAAGAAGGAATCATTAGAAGATACCGCTCGCGTGCTGGGCCGCTATTATGACGGCATTGAATTCCGCGGCTTTTCGCAGCGGGATGTGGAACTGCTGGCCCAATATTCCGGCGTGCCTGTTTGGAATGGGCTGACGGACCTCTATCACCCGACCCAGATATTGGCCGACTTCCTCACGATTGAAGAGTATGTCAACAAGCCGCTGCAAAAGGTGAAGCTGGCCTATGTCGGCGACGCGCGCAACAATATGGGCAATTCGCTGATGATCGGCGCGGCCAAGATGGGCATGGATTTTGTGGGGATTGCGCCTGTGACCCTGTTCCCCGAAGAGGGGCTTGTGGCCGAGATGCGCGCCGTGGCGGCGGAGACGGGCGCGACGATCTCTTTCTCCGAAAATATCGACGACGTGCGCGGCGCGGACGCGATATATACGGATGTATGGGTATCGATGGGCGAGGAAGCGCAGTTCGCCGAGCGCATACGCCTGCTCATGCCCTATCAGGTGAATATGGAGATGCTTGCGAAAACAGGGAACCCGGACGTTATCTTCCTGCACTGCCTGCCCAGCTTCCACGACCTCGAGACCGAGGTGGGTCGGGATATCCACGCGAAGTACGGGCTGGACGCGATGGAGGTGACGGACGAGGTGTTCCGTTCCAAACATTCCAGAGTGTTTGACGAAGCGGAGAACAGAATGCATACCATTAAGGCCGTGATGGTGGCGACGATAGGCAAGCAGTAGCGTCTCGACAAGCAGGGCTTGTCGAGACGGATCGCTACGGCGGGTTTTGCAAGAGGTCGCAAGCTCGGACAGCGCATAGTCTGTCGCCTGCGACCTCTTGAGCGTATGATTTTCGCCGCGCAGGTCGCCGAAAATCATGAATTTAAGCTTATCCGCCCGAAAAGATATTTGCGAAAGCTTCGACCATATAAAACCTATTAGTCTTATCAATAAAACAAAGGAGAACCCCATGCAAGAAACAATCGCAAAATTCAAAGAACAGCTTGCCAAAATGAAGGCCTATGCACATGCGCTGGCCATACTGTCCTATGACTCGGAGACCACGATGCCCAAGGCGGGCAATGCGGCGCTGGGCGCGACCATGGGCTTTTTATCGGGCGAGCATTATTCCCTCGTCACCGCGCCCGAACTGCGCGAGATGCTGGAGACGCTGGCGCAGAATCGGGAAGAACTCGACCCCGTGACCCGCCGCGAAGTCGAATATTTGCAGGAAGAGCTGGCGAAGATGGAGCGCATCCCGAAAGCGGAATACGTGGAATTCAACATCTTGCTGCAAACGGCCTCGCAGGTTTGGCGCGAGGCGAAGAATAAGAACGACTACCCCGCCTTTGCGCCGTATCTCGCGAAAATCATCGATTTCTCGCGCCGTTTCGCGGGCTATATGAACCCGGCCCTGCCCGTCTATGACGCGTGGCTCAACGAATTCGAAAAGGGTATGACCATGGCAACCCTCGACGCCTATTTCGCCGATGTGCGCGCGAAGCTGGTACCCGTCATTCACGCGATCGCCGAGCGCGGGCGCAAGATAGACAAATCCTGCGTGGAAGTGGAGTTCCCCGTCTGGAAGCAGCGCAAGCTCTCCGATTATCTGATGGATCTCTTGACCATAGACCGCGACTGCTGTGCCATCGGCGAGACGGAGCACCCGTTCTCGACCGGCTCGAGCAAGCACGATATACGTATGACCACGCACTATTATCCCACGCTGATGCTTTCGAGTTTCTTCAGCGTCATTCACGAGGGCGGGCATTCGCTCTACGAGCTGCATACGGGCGACGAGCTCATAGGCTCCCCGCTTGCCGAGGGCGTGAGCATGGGCGTGCACGAGTCGCAATCCCGCTTTTTTGAAAATCTCATAGGCCGCAGCCGCGCGTTTATTGAACTCATCTATCCGAAACTCTGCGAAATCTTCCCCGAGCAGATGGCGGGCGTCACAAGCGAGATGCTCTATCTCGCCGCCAATCACAGCAGCCCGTCGCTGATTCGCGTCGAAGCGGATGAATTGACCTATTCCCTGCACATCATGGTGCGCTATGAGATAGAAAAGCGCTTGATGGACGGGACGCTGACCGTGGACGAGCTGCCCAACGCGTGGAACGCGCTCTATAAGGAATATCTGGGTATAGACGTGCCGGACGACACGCGCGGCGTTTTGCAAGACATACACTGGTCCATGGGCAGCTTCGGCTATTTCCCCAGCTATTCGATAGGCAGCGCCTACGCTTCGCAGATTTATGCGCGCATGGCGCAGGAACTCGATATCGACGCGTGCGTGCGCGCGGGGAATCTGAAGCCCGTCTGCGAATGGTTGGAGGAGAAGATTTGGAAGTATGGCAAGATGAAGACGCCGGGCGAGATCGTCGAAAACGCCTGCGGCGCGCCCTTTGACCCGAAATATTATACCGATTATCTGACCGGGAAATATTCGGCGCTGTACGGGTTGTAAGTGGGTTCGCGATTCAAAAAGATTGCGCTGTCCGTCCTGTTTATTCTCTATATAGGGATTGTTTTGCGTTTGACTGTTTTTCGCTTTCAAACGTATTACGAGACGCGGCAGCTCAATCTGACCCTCGGCGTCGCATTGATAACCGTATACAACGACGAGGGCTTCTGGCCCTTTATGCGCTTGTTCGCGGGGAATATCGGCTGGTTTGTACCCTTCGGGTTCCTGTTGCCCCTGCTGTGGAAGCGAGGAAAGTTTTGGATGATCGTGCTTTCAGGCTTCCTGTTTTCCCTTGCCATCGAAACGGCGCAATATATCTTCCGCAAGGGCTGGGCGGAGTTGGATGATCTGATATTGAACACGCTGGGGGTTGTGGTCGGGTATTTGTTTTATGTGGTTTGGCGGAGGTGGCGAGAAAAGAGAGCAGAATGATTACATCTCTATCCCTTCCCGCGCGCTGACACCCTTTGCATAATAATGCTTTATTTCCTTCACTTCCGAGACCAGATCGGCGGCGGCGATAATCTCCGCCGCCGCGTTTCTGCCTGTTAAGACAAGCTCTATGCCTTCCGGTTTTGCACGGATTAGATCCAATAGCTCCGCAACGGGGATCAGGCCCAAATCCACGGCTACATTGATTTCATCCAGCATCACGAGATCATATTCGCCCGAAAGCAGGGCCGCGCGCGCCCGCGCAAGACCGTTTTGGGCGGCTGCCGTATGCTCTGCCGATGGTATGGACAAAACAAAGCCCTCGCCGTATTGTTCCAGCGTGATTTGCGGGAGATAATTTCGGATCGCTTTTACCTCCGAATAATCCCCCTTTTTGATAAACTGACCGATATATACGCGCTTATTCGCGCCGACGGCGCGCAGCGCGAGACCGAGCAGAGCCGTCGTCTTGCCCTTGCCGTCGCCCGTATAGACCTGCACATAGCCCGCTTGCATAATTATGATACCTTGCGCTGCCCGCTCTGCAGCTTTGCCAATTCCGCTTGCAAAATCTGCGTGAAACGCTCGCTTCTCTCCATATCCGTTTCCTCGCGCGGCAAATCCGGCTCCGGCGGCGCGATGGGTTCCGCCGCTGTATTCGCTGCCGCGATGGCGCTTTCGAGTTGCTGCCGTAAACTTTGTATTTCCTTTTCCTGCGCGTCCACAAGCTGCAACAGCTCTTCGCGGCTTAAAAGCGCATGGGGGTCGCTCGGTAACTCCGGCGGCGGTAACTCCGGCAACGGCTCTTCCGCGGCGGGTTTATCCAACAGCTCCTCGGGAACCGCCATCAGACGGAGCGTGCCGGGCGCTCTCCCCTGCACCTGCGGCAAGGGCCATCTCGGCGCGCGGCCCTCCTGCGCGGGGGCTTCCTGTGGGGCGTTTTCCTCCTGTATGAGCGGCGCGATGTGCGCGATGCGCTTCCTCTTGTTCCCGTTGATTAGGATGAAGAAGGTGAGCACCGACGCGAGACAGACGACCCCGGCGAGGATCTTTCCGTATAAGGGTTGGGTCCAAATAAGCAGATAGCCCACGAGGGGGACGAAAACATATACCCTGCCCGTGACGCGTTCATAGGGAACCGGGTTCGGATCCGCGACAGGATTGTTATCGCCCTTGGTGATAAACTGTTTCGCTTCGTGGTCGATGGATTCGACGCGGTGCGTATCGAAACCCCCGCCGTCCGCCGCCTGGAAGGTGATGATGCAGGCTTCGCGGATATCCTCAAAGGCAACGGGCGTCACATAGACCAGGCTGCCCACCGGCAAGGCTTTTTCCATGCTGGGGGTCTGCACCGCTTTCGGCAGCATGCCGAAAAGGCGCGGCACCACAATGGCCAGCGCCAGCAGCAACAGCAGCGCGTTCCATATGCCGGTGATAATGGTAATCGCTTTTCTCATGCGTTATCCCCCAAGTTCCCGGTTCAGAATATATATTTCGCTGTAATGGGCTTCATCCTGCAGGCCTGTCTTCGCGCTATCCTCGGAACGCCGCTGTAAAAGGTCCAGCTCCTGCGCCAAATCCTCCACCTGCTCACGCAGGGCGCGCAGCATCTTCAATTCCCCTGCGCGCTCCTGCAGGGCGTCTATCTCCCTTGCCAGATGCCGCACCTGCTCCCGCAGTCCCTGCAGGAGATTCTGCAATTCCCTGCTCTTTTGGGTGATGCTCTGCCGTATCCGATCTTCCTTTTCCGTATGGCGGCGCAGGTTTTCCCGGGTGACCCGGATGATCTCCTCCGCTTCCCGCTGCGCAAGGGCGACGATCTGCACCGCCTCCCCCCTTGCCGCTTCGAGCAGCTGCCTTTGCTCCGCCAGCAACGTCTCCAACGCTTCCGCTTTTTCAACGTAAACGGTGCGCTGCGCTTCCAAGGCTTCCGCCTTCTGATAGAGCGAATCGCGCAGGGCGGTATTTTCCTGTGCCGTGATATCCTTGGCAGGCACCGCAGTGTTTTGCAGGGCCTGTTCCAATTCCGTATTGCGATCGGCGAGGGTGCGCAGGCGCGCGTCCAACGCCCCGAATTCCCGTTCCTGTTCTATCCAAAGCGCCGAGAGTATATTTTCATACAGCAAGGCCACATCCTCCAGATGCGCCTGCACAACCGCCGGATCTACACCATAGGCGAACCTTTCAAAATCGGTTTTCTTTATAAATGTTGTAATCTCCTGCAATTGCACGCGACGATTCAGCTCCATGCCTTACTCTCCCCGGGTAGATTCTTCCACTTGCTTTATAGCAAAAAATTTTGCCGAATACGCCAAATGCGCTGAAAATTCTCAATATGTTCAGAAAAAATTCATGATATTCATAAACAATTTTCACAGGGAACCAATTTATGCCGATTCATCCTTTTATCTCATCACCCCGTTGAACCTTTCCCCTCCGCAAAGCATATTTTGCAAAAGAAAACTGAAAGGAGTCTATCAATGGGAAAAGGCACACTTGTGGTACAGTTATCCACAGCCGACGGCGCCCTGCCTGTGGCCAATGCGGAGATTAAGATTTTGGATATTCGGGGGAATCTCCTCTACACCCTGACTACGGACGAAAGCGGCCTGACGGAACAGGTGGACCTGCCTGCGCCGCCGAAGGAGACGCAGTTGGATCCCGCTCAGGCCCGGCGGCCCTACGACCGCTATATGGCGATCATAACGGTGCAGGGCTTCCGCACGGTGGTCATCAACGGCGTGCAGATTTTCGACGCGTCGGATTCCACCCTGCCCATCAGCATGACACCCGGCAACTCCGACCAAATCGACGAATATGAGATCGGCAAGAACGCCCTGGAAATGGAATCGCAGTCCGGCGCGGAATTCGCGCCGCCCACCCTCCCCCTGGCCAGAATCCACCGCGAGGTGTTCATCCCAACGCATATCACGATCCACCTCGGCGTCCCCGCATCCAATTCGCGCAACGTCACCGTACCCTTTGTGGATTATCTGAAAAATGCGATGTATACAAAACGCCGAACCGCGTAAAGGGTAGTCCCCACGCGGTTTTCTTGTACTATGACAAGCCCCCCTCGCCATACATTTTAGCGTAGGGGGTGAGGCGATTGAATCAAGAAGAAGTTATCACTCTACCAAAGACACTACAAATTGAGATGTTGAAATTCTTTCTTGAAGCAGCGATACGCCGAAAAAAACAAGAACAGATTGAAACTCGCCTATCAGAAAATGATGATAGGAGCGAGGAATAATGGAAACAGGAATTTACGTAAGAGTATCCACGGAGGAACAGGTCAAGGAAGGGTATTCTATCCGTGGACAGGAGCAAAAGCTGAAAGACTATGCATGTATCAAGGATTGGCAAATTTATGATGTTTACATTGACGAGGGCATAAGCGGTAAGAACATCACCGCACGCCCCGAAGTCAACCGCTTAATTGCGGACGTGCAAGAGGGTAAAGTAAAAAATGTATTGGTCTTTAAGATAGACCGTTTAACCCGCAGCACATCAGACTTGATATATCTCGTGGACTTATTCAACGAGTATGATTGCGCCTTTAATTCGTTGATGGAGAGTATTGACACACAAACGGCTTCGGGGCGCATGTTCTTAAAGATTATTGGAATATTCGCGGAATTCGAGCGTGAAAACATAGCCGAACGAATTATTTTGGGGCGAGAACGCAAGGTCAAAGAGGGTTACACCCTTTGCTCCCATACAGCAAGCTACGGCTATGACCGACCAAAGGGGCAAAAGATTCAATCAATCAATGAAAGCGAAGCGCAGATTGTTCGGGAGATATTTGACTTATACGTCAATCAAGGGGTAGGCGTACGAGAAATCGCCCGAAGGTTAAATGTTCGTGGAGTTCCCACAAAACATGATTGCGGATGGATAACTTGTAACATTCGAAATATCCTAAGAAACAGCAACTATATGGGGCATGTACGCCATCATTATGAGGATGAGGAACGTGCTTATACCGTGAAAGGACGGCATGAACAAATAATATCGCAAGAACTATTTGATAAAGCACAAGAACGGATGCAGAAGAAAAAGCGTATAGCAACGCGCAAGCCGCCAAAGGAGGAGAACTATTTTTCGGGGTTTTTGGTGTGCACGCAATGCGGGAGTAAGTTGCATCCGCATAACATATATAAAAAACAAGCTGATGGAACAAACAGATTTTGGGGTAATTATAAGTGTGGTAATACTGTAATCGGTGAATGTGATGCAAGTGAAATGAGTTCCAAAAGGCTTGAACAAGCATTTTTAGACTACATATCAAGGATTGCGGATTTTTCAGAAGACAATGAAGCACTCATTTATGAGCAGGAGAAAGAGAAGAAAAAGAAGGAAAGCAAAGCACTAATTGCGACCTATGAAGAAAGGTTGCATCAATTAGAGGGGAAAGGGCGAGAAGCGTTAGATTTTTATGTGAATAACGTATTTAGCGTTGAAGAATACCGCAACGTAAAAAGAAAACTTGATAGAGATAAGGAAAGCATTTGCGCTGAATTGGAACGACTGCGCATAGATACGGAGGAAATAGCAGATAATCGGTTTGAAATTGCCAAGAATATTAAAGAGAATTGGGAGCAGCTTTCCAATTCGGAAAAGCGCATGTTCTTAATGCAATTCGTGGAGAGAATTGTTGTTGAGAATGAGAAGATAGGGAAAGGGCATCACGACAGGAAGATAAAAATAACTGAGTTTGTGTTCAAAGAAGCGTAGGCGATTTTTTCATTTCATAAAGATCGTGTCGTTCAACTCCGTCGGTGCGGTCTTTTTTGCGTTCTTTCCGCATGCGTTTTCCCCTCCCCCCACATCCCCTCTCCCCCCCGCGCCCGCCTCAGGCACGGCAGCTTCGGGCAAGCGGTTGTCGCCTTCGGCTCCGCCCGATCGCCCTTCACCTGCATGCCCTCGTTGGGTGCACGGTTTTGGCGCGGGCAGCCTCGGGCGAGTGCGCGGCACAACGCGCCGCCCCCACGCCCTGCGACCACCCACACCAAAACCGAGGAAGTGCGCACTTACACATTGCTTCGCAATGGTGCGCAACAAGACAAACCGCCCCCGCATATAGTGGGCTATGGAGGGCGGTGCATTATGGCAATATATCACTTGCACGTAAAGACAATAAGCCGCAGCAGTGGGCGGTCGGTGATTGCCGCCGCCGCGTACCGTACGGGCGAAAAACATACGGCACTTGAGGCCGCCGCATACCGTAGCGGTGACGAGTTGTCCGCTTATCGCAAGGGTATCAAGCATGATTACAGGCGCAAAAAGGGCATTTTGCATAAAGAGATTATATTGCCGGAATTGGCTCCGTATGAATACAAAGACCGCTCTGTTCTGTGGAATACGGTGGAGTTATCCGAAAAGCGCAAGGATGCACGAACGGCCCGCGAGGTGGAAATGGCTTTGCCCGTTGAGTTTGATTTACAGGAGCAAATAGAGTTGTTGCGCGAATATATCAAGAGAAACTTTGTAGACAAGGGTATGTGCGCCGATTTTGCCATACATAACAAGGGTGACGGTAATCCACATTCGCATATTCTTTTAACCACCCGCGAGGTAACGAGTGAGGGATTCGGCAACAAAAACCGCGATTGGGATAAGGTTGAGCGTCTTGTGGAGTGGCGTGAAGATTGGGCGAGGGTATGTAATGATAAGTTTCGCGAAAAGGGGCTTGCCGAGCGCATAGACCACCGCACCTTGGAGGCACAGGGGATTGATAGGGAGCCGACCATACACGAGGGGCGCAATCCCGAGCGGGCGAGGATAAACGAGGAAATCAAGCGGCGCAATAGGGAGCGCGCAAAATCGCCCGAAGCTATCGCGAGGCATATGCACGGGTTGAAAGAGAAATATATTGCTTTGGACAAGGAAATATCGGCGTTAGAGGAGCAGCCAATAGAAGACCATAATCGCATTGCGCAGCTTTCGGCAAAGAAAAAGGCGGTTTTGTTTGAATATCAACGGCAAAAACTGTTTGCCGATATAAACGGGGATAAAGACAAAATACAAGCCCTATTGAAGCAAATGGAGCCACAGCGCGAACCAATTCGCGAACGCTTGGCGCGGATACAAAGCGAACGCTTTCTTGACCTTGTCACGGAAAGGAACTTCCGCGCTATATTGGAGGAGCTTACGCCCGAACAGCAGCGGCAGCTGACCGCGCAGCGCGAGCGCGAGAAAGTCCGCGAACACACACGAGGATTTGACCGAGGGCGGTAACGGTAGGCTATATTGCGTTCCCGATATTCCCTATTGCATACAATGGTAAATTCAACAGCCAGTCTTCGCGCTTGTAATCCGACATAGATGAACGGACAGAAACGGCAGGTTGAAATTTTTCTGCATATGCTTTCAAGCTTTTGCTTTGCAGATTTACTTCTGCCTTAACCTCCAACGGCACAATTGCATTCCCCATATCAAGTAAAAAATCTACTTCCGAGGTATTTTGTGCATTTGTCCAATAATATGCTTGGATGTTTGGTAGCGTTTTCAACTGCTGTAATACATATTGTTCCGTTAACGCGCCCTTAAACTCCTTGAATAATTCGTTTCTGTCTAACAATGTATCTTGACGCAGACGCGTCATACAAGACAGCAGTCCCACGTCCAACATAAACAGCTTAAAGGCTTTCAAATCTTCATAAGCTTTTAGCGGTACATTCGGCGCATTCACACGGTGAACCTTGTGAACCAATCCGCAATCACAAAGCCACATAAGAGCATACTCATATTCTCGCGCCCTTGCACCCTCTTTAACAAGCCCATAGATGAACTTTTTATTCTCCTTTGTCAGTTGCGCGGGAATGCTGTTCCAAAGCATACGAATGCGCGGCACAATATCATGCGGCGCGTGCTTGGAAAAGTCCTGTTCATATGCCGCAAGAATGCGCTCCTGTACCCTTCGCACCTCATTAAAATCGTGCGATTGCGCAAAGGTCAGGACCGCTTCGGGCATGCCACCGATGTAGTAATATTGTTTCAAAAGGTCTATATAATCCTGCTTAAAGGTGGTTGCCATAGAATAGTCACCTTTTTGCAGGAGCGAAACAAATCCCTCTTTTCCCATTGCCAGCATAAACTCCGTGAAGGAAAGGGGGTAAAGGTCTAAAAAATCCACTTTGCCAACAGGGAAAGACGTTCCCTGGTGAAGTGCTACGCCAAGCAAAGAACCCGCACAGATAATTTGATATTGCGGCGCGTTCTCGTTAAAGTACTTTAACGAGGTAAGCGCCTGCGGCACCTCCTGTACTTCATCAAAAATGATAAGAGTATTCGCGGGGTCAATCTTATGCCCTGCATATAACTCAATGCCCGTAATTAAGCGCTCAACTTTCAAGTCCGCCGAAAATAACTCGCGCATTTGGCGGTTGTTGTCAAAGCTGATATAAACGCAATGCGCAAATGCGGTCTTGCCGAACTCTTTCATAAGCCAAGTCTTGCCGACTTGACGCGCCCCGCGAATTATAAGCGGCTTTTTGTTTGGATTCTCTTTCCACTTTTTCAATTCTTCTATTGCCAAGCGGTACATATAAATCGCCTCCTAACCATCTTATGATTATATTATACGCCAGAATCACAAAATATGCAACGACTTTATGCGATGTAACACACTTTTAATATACCAACTCTAAGATTATATCAATAAAAGACAATGGTATCAACAAAAACAGCCTATCTTAAAAACGCATTTCCCCCCTTCATGTAGAATAAATCTATTCTAAGAAGGGGGTATTTATCATGAACACATACGGCTATATCAGAGTATCAAGCAAAGACCAAAACGAGAAGCGGCAACTCGTCGCTATGGCGCATATCCCGCGCAGGAATCTGTTTGTAGACAAGCAAAGCGGCAAGGATTTCAACAGGGATAAGTACAAGCAATTGGTGGGTAAACTGAAAAGCGGCGATTTGCTGTATATCAAAAGCATTGACCGATTGGGGCGTAATTATGAAGAAGTACAAAACCAGTGGCGCATACTCACAAAGGAAAAGGGCGTCGATATAGTTGTCTTGGATATGGATTTACTCGACACGCGCTGTAAAAAGAATCTATTGGGTACGTTTATTGCCGATTTAGTACTGCAATTTCTCGCATATATTGCGCAAAACGAGCGTGAAAACATACGCAGCCGCCAAACCGAGGGAATTGCGGCCGCGAAAAAACGCGGTGTACAGTTCGGCAGGCCGCCCATACAGCCGCCCGACAACTTCGGGGAATTGGTGAAAAAGTGGGAGAAAGGCGAGATTGCGCTCCCTGAAATTCTCAAAGAGCTTAATATAAGCGAATCAACATTTTACCGCCGCTTGCGTGAATACCGACTTAAAGTGCACCCCATGTCAAGGACAAATTTCAAATAGTAAAAAGGTTTAATAGCTCACCCTCCGCAGGGTCTGGGAGGTCGCACCTCCCAGCGGGGTTCGGGGCTGGCCCCGTGGCTTTCCT
>Ga0123353_10005785_pt1 | contig 16322 bp, 17 predicted proteins | sample TergutLab28metaG_3_FD_92763 | JGI IMG/M metagenome (GOLD analysis project Ga0123353, IMG submission 92763) | Labiotermes labralis P3 segment gut microbial communities from Petit-Saut dam, French Guiana - Lab288 P3 | ecosystem: Host-associated > Arthropoda: Insects > Digestive system > Gut ... | reverse complement strand
CTCTAATGAGCTTTTGTATATTATTATTCATGCATATATTATATCATTTTTAACTGATATTTGCAATCATTTTACACACTTTTCTTTCCTCTGCTTTCAAAAGTAAATGCGGTGACCCTGAGCAATTATATAACGCCCACCCGGCAGCCCTGCCGCCCGCCTACAGCTCCGCTGTGGCGTGCCGCGTCACGTGGCAGCCCACATTGACCGCCACGGGTAACCCAGCAATGTGGGTCGGCAGGACCTCGACGTGGACGGCCAGGGCCGTTGTCCTGCCGCCGAAGCCCTGAGGACCGATGTTCAGCGCGTTGATACGCGCCAGCAGTTCCCGCTCCAGCTCCGCATAATAGAGGTCTCCGTCTTCTTCGTCAAGAGGCCGGCACAGGGCGCGTTTCGCCAACAGGGCGCAGGCCTCGAAGGTACCGCCGATGCCGACACCCAGGACCAGCGGCGGGCAGGGATTGCCGCCCGCCCGCTGTACCGTGTCCAGCACAAAGTCTATAACCGCTTCCCTGCCGGCGGCCGGGGTCAGCATCCGCAGGCGGCTCATGTTTTCACTTCCGAAGCCCTTGGGCGCAACCGTCAGCCGCAGCTTATCCCCCTGCAGCAGGCGCGTGTGAATCACTGCGGGGGTATTGTCCCCCGTGTTTTGTTCCCGACGCAGGGGGTCGCGCACGACGGAGGCCCGCAGAAGGCCCTCCCGGCAGCCCCTTGCCACGCCCGCGTTGACCGCGTCCTCAAACGCGCCGCCCGTGACGCGGACGTCCTGCCCCAGGTCGGCAAAGACTACGGCCATGCCCGTATCCTGACAGACCGGGATGTCCAGTTCCTTTGCGGCGTCCAGATTTTCCAGCTGCTTTTGCAGGATGCTTCTGGGTAGTTCTTCTGTCTCTTCCCGCGCCGCGGACTCCATGCGCCGCACCAGGTCCTCCGGCAATTGTTTGTTGGCCCGGATGCACAGGTCACATATGGTTTGTTCAATGATGTCTACTGATATTTCTTTCATGATAATTTTGTTCCTCTGTATATTTTTACAGGCGGCACACAGCTTCCAGCGCAATGGCGATTGCCTTGTCGAAGGAATCCGCGCCCCAATTCCGCTCGTCGTGCCTGTCCACATTGGCGAGGCTGTCCTGCGTAAACAAAATTTGCCCGAAGACGGCCCCGCGAAACCGCGCGCAGGCCGCGAGTGCGGCGCATTCCATCTCAACGGCCGCGCAACCCTCCGCTTTGCGGTACCGGACCATATCTTTGGTTTCCCTAAAAATCGCGTCCGTCGTCCAGGTTTTCACGCATTCGTTCCGGATTCCGAGCGCGTCCAGGGCCTGTTGGATCGCGTCTACCGCCCTTTGATCCAGTTCTATTTCTCTGGCAGGGGGCAAATAGTGGTAGGAAGTGCCCTCATCGCGCAGCGCCGCAGTCGGGATCAGCATTTCATTTTCCGGAATATCAACCAGCGTTCCGCAGCCGCCTATCGCGATGATTTCACTTACGCCGTGGCAGATCAGCCAATCTAGAATAGCCGCCGCGGCGGAGGCGCCCAAAGGCGCGGAGCACAATACAATTTCCTTGCTGCCTTTGGCCGTTTGATAGACCGGATACGATTTCATCATGGAGCGATATTCCGCGACGGCCTCGAGATTGTGCTCCAGCGCGAAGTTTTGGATAGCATCGCCCAGAAAACCGTACACGCATTTTGCGGGCAAATGAAATTTGTCTTTCCCGTGCGGCATGAGCACCGCTGTTTTTTCGGTATCGTATTCTAAAATGGGGTACTCGTGTTTTGTTACAGGCATAATTATGGCCTCCCCTACAATATCCCCTTCCCCATGGCGAACACCTGCAGCGGTTTTGCGGCCAGGGTCAGGGGGTCCTGGCTGAATAGCACCATATCGGCGTGCTTGCCGGGTTTGAGGGAGCCCACCCGGTCGTCTACGCCGCAAATCTCGGCGGGGTAGCGCGTGATGGACAGCAGCGCCTCCTCATAGTCCATTCCCTCCCGAACGGCAAGTCCCGCGCAGAGCGGCAGATATTGCTGCGGCGTCACCGGGTGATCCGTGATGACGGCGGTCTTGACCCCGGCTTTCCGCAACAGCCCCGGGTTGGCGGGGGTGGCGCCGCTCAGCTCCGGTTTGGAGCGGTCGCAGAGAATTGGGCCGCAGAGGGCCTCCACGCCGCGGGCGGCAAGGCTCTCCGCGATTTTGTAGCCCTGGGTGCAGTGCACAATCCCATAACGCAGGCCGAACTCCTCCGCGATGCGTATACCCGTCTGGATGTCGTCCGCCCGGTGGGCATGAATGTGCATGGGCAGGTTTTGCGTGAACAGGAGCGCGAGCGCTTCCAGCTTCCAGTCGAGGTCCGGCTTGTCCCCGCGCTGTTGTTTTTCTATGTATTCTCTGGTTTTACACAGCTGCTCCCGGATGATGGCCGCCGTAGCCATGCGGGTGCTGGGGCTCTCCTTCCGGCCATGATAGACCTTCTTAGGATTCTCACCCAGGGCGAACTTCATGGCCACCGGCGCTTTCAGGAGCATCTCGTCCACGGTGCTGCCGTAGGTTTTCATGGCAATCATCTGGCCGGCAATGGGGTTCGCGCTGCCCGGCCCCGTCACCACGGCGGTCACGCCGGCCCGCAGGGCCTCCCCGAAGCAGGGGTCAAAGGGATTGACCGCGTCCAGCGCGCGCAGGGCCGGAGTGCTGGGGTCGGTCGCCTCATTCAGGTCGTCCGCCTCAAAGCCCAGCGCGTCCCCGTACATCCCCAGATGTGTGTGGGCGTCGATGAAGCCGGGATAGAGTGCGAGGCCCGCGCCGTCCAGGGCGTCCCCGCCCGGAAAGGCCGCCATGTCCCCGATTTCCTGTATCGTCTCTTCGAAAATAATATAGCCGTTTTCAAGAGGGCTGCTCTCCATCGTGAAAATTTTTATGTTTTTGATGATCATATTTCGACTCCATTCTATGTTTGATATACCGGAATGACACGGGGGTCATTCCCTACAAATATGCCGGAACGACACAGGGGTCGTTCCCTGCAATGAATAATAGGGCATGCCCCGATCGGGACATACCCCATTATAGTATAAATTTCCTACCAGGTAAAGCTGACTTTTGCCCCGTCCTGTGAGACGGTCACGGAATTTTTCCCGAACTGTTTTTTCGCCGCCTTCACAAAGGCATCGGCCATGCCTTCGTCGGAGAAGGTCAGCGTACCCTTCATCGTGAGCTTATCCGGCGCGTTTGTCACGCCCAGGACAAAGCCTGTCAGCCACCAGTGCAGTGTCTCCTCCCGGGTCAGCAGCTTTCTGCCAAAGCGGCCATACAGCTCCATACTCATCGGAATCATCTGCTCATCCGTGGCGCACTGATAGAATTTGATCAGCTTCAGCCGCTCCTTCGAATACAGGCCAATTTCAGCGCCCACGCCCGGTCCGTACTGGCCCTTCCAGATCTGTACCATCCAATCCAAGCCGCCGTAGCTGAATTGAATCCGGTTGGTGACGTAGTCCATCCAGAGCAACGGCGCGCACAAGTCATACAACTGGCAGAAGCCGAAATTCCGCTGCCAGCCGTTGATGGGCGTATAGAGCATCAGATTTTTCAGGTCCGCGTCAAAACCGATGGCGAAGGCGCCCTTTTCGTCCTTGCCATAGACCAGCCAATTCGCGTTGTCAAAATACAGGCCGGTGGCCATCACGTAGGCAGTGCCTGCGTTGTCGTTAAAGTGGAAGAAAAATTCTTTCAAATTGCTGTTAGCCGCGCCTGCCGCCACCTGCGCGCCCGCCTCCAGAGTCATGACCGAAACTTCTTCGTAGATGGGCTCCAGGGTGATTCTGAAACCGTTTACGCCGTCCTTGATCCAATAGAGCAGATCGACGATGGACCGGACCGGATTGTCCGAACCGCCCATCAGCCACTCCGCAAAGTCCAGGAACTGGATGAGCAGCGCGTCGTCATAGACACGGGTACCAAAGGAGATAATGCCGGCGGTCTCCGCTCCCTGGGCCATGAAGGTCTCCAGATTCTGGACGACCAACTTTTGCACCAGATTAATATCCGCGTTTTCATCCAAAGGAATTTCTTTTGGCAAGTCCGCCCCATCCGCTTCCGGCGTTTCCAGCAGCGCCAGCGCGGGGGACGGCGGAACTTCCGCCTGCGTCACAACGTCTTCTACAGTCACGGTGGCCGGTGAAGAGTCGTGGTCTTGCAGCGTCACGCCGAATGCCCTCTCAATGGTCGGCTGAGAGTTTATCGGGCTGATTACCGCCGTCACCAGCAGTACTATGGCGACTACCAGGGCGACCGCCGCGGAAATCATTTTCATGTGTTTTTTCATCGTGCCCTCCTGTATTATAGTCCCGCGTTAACCTTGGCTTTGCGGGAGAATTACCAATCTTTAGATATTAGACATTGGATGGTAGACATTAGATGATGTCTTCCAGGAAGTTTGTTTCGAGGATTTCTCCGTTTTCGCGGAGCAAAACCGTACGGATTTCCTGGGGCCGCAGTGTCACGGAAAAACGCGCACCGAGCGCCGGAACTTCCACTTCGGTTTCGGTGGGCAGACCGGCCGTCTCATACAGGCGCAGTACCGTCGCGCCGTCGTCCTGCGCCCCCTTGACGACCTCCGCCACACAGTTGGGTGCCGAAACACGCAGTCCCTCATAGTCGGCGCCGAGGGGGCCCTTGTGCTGGGTCTCCTTGATGACCTGCAGCGGCTGGCCGAGCAGAGCCGCCTCCCGGACGATGGCGCTGTAGTCCGCCGCGTCCTGGGGAAGGAGTACATAGCGAAAGCGCTGCTCTCCCTGGTCCTGGAACTCTACGCGGTCGTCCCGGCAACCGTAGTGGTCGGCAAAGATACATCCGCGGGCAATGGTCACATTCATTATATTATTTTGCACATTGTAACTATACTTCCCAGAAATTGCAAGCCCTATTCCAAATTGTTTATCATTGTTTTTCATTTGTTTATCCGTAGTTTCGATTTGTAACCAATTATTTCCCGGTTCTTCGAGGCCGTCCGGCTCTTTTTTACAAAATCCGTAGGGCATGGCATAGACCGCCTGCGGATTCTCGATGTTGACCGGAAAACTGAGTCTTGCGATTTTCAACTGCTCCTGAAAATTCAGGAAGCAACTCACGCGCAGCGCCCGCTCCCCCCGGCAGAGGCTGAAATCCTGAATCAAGCTGGAACGGTTGTAAAAACTCTCCACGCGCATGGTCACCCGCAGCGGACCCTCCTCAAGGATGCGCAGCTTCGCGTCCGTAAAGCAGCCCAGCTCCTCGTGGAAGGCAAACACCCGGTGGGACCAGGTGTCCGTCTCGTAGTCGCGGATAATCACTGGCTTCGCCATGGGCCCGCCCGCGTATTCCTGTTCCGTATCCAAATCCATAAAGCTGGTGATCCAACCCGTGTAGGGGTCAAAGGTCACGGCCACTTTGTCGTTTTCGATGCGGTAATCGCCGCTCTCCGCGCTGCTGTCCAGCACGGATTTCAGCTTGAGCGGTTGTTTCGCCTGCCGGTAATAGGCGTAGAAGCTGGCCCAGCCCAGGGCCGGCACTTCCGCCTGGAACAGGGTCTCGTATAAATCGACGACGTTGGTGCGCTCCGCCCGCACATGCTGCAATGGCAAGGGGTTCCCCTTGCTGTCACAGACCTCCTTGGCCTCCCAGGGGATACGCACACAGGATTTTACCGGGAAGCTGTGCGGATTGAACACCACATAGGGCGAGGCGTCCCCGTTTTCGCGGAACAAGTCCATCGCGTCCTCCCGGCCGGGCACAGCAGCGATGGCAGTGGTATCGACGCGCCAAGACAGGCGCTGCATGGCGAAGTTGCCCACTTCCCAAGCCGTGTCCAGCGCCGCGCCCAGGGCATGATAGGCCTCCTCGTAGGCGCTGCGGATGGAGCAGCCCGCCAGAATATCGTGGAACTGATGGAACAACACTTTTTCCCAGGCAATCTGCAGGGCCTCGGTCCGCAGGGGGGAAGCGGTCAATTTATGGGAGAGCCAATCCATCTTTTCCGCGGCCACCAGCGCGTGTTCTGCTGTAAAGTTCATCATCTTTACAGTGCTGTTCGCGGCGTAACAGCCACTGGCGTGGTGCTGCAAATCCGTCTTGACGACGGGCAGGGTTTCCTCCCCAACCGCGGCGCGCATCTCGTCGAAATAATCTTGCGGCCCGGCAAAGCGGACGGAACCGTCCTCCCTCACAACACGCTCTAACGTCTTCAAACTGCATATCGTCGGCCCGCCGCCGTGGTTGCCCACGCCGTAAAAGCTCATCATGGGGTGCCCGCAAAGTGCCCCCAACCGCTGGATCTCCCGCACCTGGGCCTCATACTTATCCATCTGCCCGTACTGGGGATACTCGGATTTCGGCATGGAAGCGTCATTGTAACCCAGCGGGATCTTATAGGTCAGCACGCGGCTGCCGTCCGGCGACTCCCAGAGGAAGGCATCCTTTGGAAGCCCCGGATTCTCGCCTGCGTCCGGTCGCATGAAGACATAGGCGTCCATGCCGCCCTGGCGCAACAGTTGGGGCAGCATGCCGTTGTGCCCGAAGGAATCGACGTTGTAGCCAAAGTGCGCGATGTCCCCGAAATACTCCTGAAAGAGGCGCTGGGCGTAGAGCATGTGCCGCGCGAAGGCCTCCCCGGAGGGGAGGTTGCAGTCCGGCTGCACCCACATGCCGCCGGCAATGGCCCAGCGGCCCTCCGCCACGCGCTGCCGGATTTCCGCGAACAGTTCTGGTTCGCTGTCGTGAATCCACTGGTAGTAGCTGGCTCCCGCGGCGGTGAATACATAGTCCGGGAACTCCCGCATCCGCTCCAGGGCGGAGAGGAAAGTCGCCTTGATTTCGGCGTAACCCTCCGCGCGCCGCCAGAGCCACACCGGATCCAGGTGCGCGTTGCCGATTAAAAAAACAGTATTTGACATGGCAGTCTCCACAGCTTCTATTAATAAAATAATTATTTATATATATATGATATTGCTATAAATGTAGGGCGTGCCGCCCCCGGCATGCCGGGAACACGCCGCAATTCCTCGGAAACGGCGCGCCGAGGGCGTCGCACCCTACAAAATTAACGGGGCATCCGGGAGGCCACCCCCAACCTGATTTAGTCTTTGTTCTCCTCTTCCGCTTCCCCGCCGAACGTCTCCTTGATGATATAGACCGGGCGGTTTTTCGTCTGGATATACATCCGCGCCAGGTACTCGCCGATTACGCCCAGGAAAAACAGCTGCATCCCGCCCAGGAGCAGAATCAGCACAACAATCGTCGCGTAGCCGGGTACGTCTATCCCCTGAATCAGCTTCTGCAGCACCACCACGACCAGATAGATCACGGAGACGGCTGCCGTCAGCAGGCCGGCAACGGTTGCCAGCTTGAGCGGCATGGTGGTGAAGGCAATGATGCCCTCAAAGGCCAGCTGCAGCAACTTCCAGAAGGAAAACTTTGTCTTGCCGGAAGCGCGCTCCCGGGCCTCGTAGGGGATATATTCCGTGCGGAAGCCCACCCAGGAGAACAGGCCCTTGGAAAAGCGGTAGTATTCCGTCACGGAATTCAGCGCGTCCACCATGTTCCTGCGCAGCGTCCTGAAATCGCTGGCCCCGCTGACGAATTCAATCTCCGCCACCCGGTTGATCAGCCCGTAAAACGCGCCTTTAAAAAACCGCATCGGGCCGCTTTCCCGCCTGTTCTTCTGGAAAGCGGCAACACAGTCGAGTTCCGGGTCCGCCTCCAGCATATTCACCATCTGCAGGAGCACTTCCGGCGGCTGCTGCAAATCCGCATCGACGATGGAGACGTAGTCCCCTTTCGCCGCCCGCAGCCCGGCATACATTGCCGCCTCCTTGCCGAAGTTGCGGGAAAAACGAATGACACGGACCGCCGGCTTTTCCGCCGCGAGGGCCCGCAGCCGTTCCAAGGAACCGTCCCGGCTTCCGTCGTCCACAAAGAGCAATTCATAGCTGAGTCCCGCCGCTTCGAGTGTTTGGGACAGGGAGTTGAAAAACGGCAGAATATTGTCTTCTTCATTGTAACAGGGAATCACGCAGGACAGTTTTATCATTCTCAATTCTCAATTCTGAAAATACGGCCGGCACAGCCCTGTACCGCCCGTATTGTTATGTATCTGTTGTATCTTTTTATTTCCCGCGGCGGGGACCTCCCCCCGCGCCCCGCTTCGCGTCGGAAGCGCGCTTCAAGGCGGACATCTTCTCGTCGCTGTCCTTTTTGAACTTGGACATCATGTCCTCAAACGTGGGTTTTCCGCCCAGCGGCGGGGGGGCCATCTTGGGGCCCTGCCAGACCTGCGCACGCGGCCGCGGGGCAGACGGCCTCGGCTGCGCCGCCGCCGGTTTGGGCCTGCGCGGCTCCGGAGGCAACAGCTTTTTGATGGAGAGGCTGATTTTTCCGCCGTTGACAGACAATACCTTGACCTGAACCTCCTGATCCATGGCCAGATGGTCCTTGATGTCCTCCACATAGGTATTCGCCACTTCCGATATGTGGACCATTCCGGTATTTTCGCTGTCCAGTTCCACAAAGGCCCCAAACTTCGTGAAACCCGTCACCTTGCCGCTGAGTACTGCCCCTTCCTCAATCTGCATAGAAACTGCAATGCCTCCTCACCGCAAGCGATTGCGGAATCTCAGACGGGCTGACCCCGCCCCTGCTCGCAACGATTTATTCTCCCACCGGGCTTTGGGCATATACCTTTTCCCCCGGGTAGATAAAGCCGAGCTCTTCCCGCGCCCTGCGCTCAATGAGCTCGTCTTCCTCTTCTTCCGCCATGATGCGCTTCAGCTCGTTGTTCTCCTGCTCCTGTGCCGCGCACTGCTCCTGAATATGCGCCAAGGCCTGGGCCTCCCGTTTCACACTGCCGTTCAGTTGAATCAGCGCAGCCAAAAAGTAACACATGGCCAGAACCATACAAATGGTCAGCATGACACTGTGTCTACGCGTATTCTTTTTGCGCTTTTTATTTCCCACTGCGCCGCTTTCCTTTGTGTTTTCCTTTTTTGGGAGATGCCGATACTTGTATATTATACAATACTATAGATTGTTTTTTCAAGTAATATTTAATTTTTTTTGAAACTTTTTTTGCTATTTTTTTGCATTTTTTCTCCAAAAACGAAAGAAATCTTCGTCCCTGCCGGAAAAAGAAGCGAATCGGCTTTAGAATGAGCCCGGACAGGAAACGGACTGTCCCGCGAATCGCGCGTAAAACCGCGTCGCTGACCCGGATGGCCACCGGCCCCAGGGAGAAGTAATAGACAAGCCAGCCCAGCGCCTCACCCAAGAGAATGAAAGCCATCAGCTGCCCGTTGTTCGCCGCAAGCAAATAAAAAAAAGTAAAAAACGTACAGCTCAGAACATAGAAAACGTCCGCCGCAAAGGTCAGCTTTTTCCCGAAGCGCAGAGCCAGCCGCAAAATCCGGAATACGTCGTAGAGAATGCCCAGCAGAAAGCCGAAACCAAAGGCCTGTAAAAACAGCCGCAGCTGTTCGGACAGGCCCTGAATATAATTCCAGCCGGGATTGGCCATCAGCGGAACACCTTGCTGAAAAATCCACCCGCGTTCCCCCTGGGCTGGTCGCCCGCATATGCCAGGGATACAATTTTCCCTTCCAGGTTCAGTTCGCCGATATCCAGGCTCAGCTTGTTGATGTGCAGGTTGCTCCCCCTGACCGTCAATTCCCCCATGTCCGTGAAGATCACGACGCTCTGCTCGTCGAAGCTGTCCACGTCGGAAACGCCGGAAACTGTCAGCATGTTGCGGTTTTCCAGAATGAGGTTGTGGGGCATCGCGGAAATCTTTTTTTCTTCTGGCATGTGTACAACCATCCTTTCATCACCATAGATATGAGAGACAGGTTGTATATATGCCTATATTTCTCTGGAAATGGCGCGCCGGGGGCATCGCGCCCTACAACGATTTGTACATATCCGCCGCGTTTTCTTTTGTCGCGTGCTCAGAAATGCTGAGCACTTCATATTTCGTCAGGCTCTGCCCTATTTGAATTTCCAGCACATCGCCAACCTTGACCTCATAGGAGGCCCGCGCGGCCTTGCCGTTGACTTGGACATGTTTCGCGTCGCAGAGCTCGTTCGCCACCGTTCTGCGTTTGATGATCCGGGAAACTTTCAGGTATTTATCCAAGCGCATGTTGTGTAACCGTCCTTCGTTCTGCGATGTTTTGCGGGCGATTGGGAATCGCCCTACAGGATCGTTGGGAACTTTTCGGGACGCAGAGGACTGCGTCCCCTACAGAAAGCGATAAAACATTACATCGTCTACTATCTACCGTCTAAAATCTAACGTCTAATAGGGGACGCACATCCGGGCGTCCCCTAATTCCCTTTTGGAAAGTGAACTCTTATTTTCCGACCTGTTCCTTGAGGGCTTTGCCCGCCTTAAACGCGGGTACTTTGGAGGCGGCAATGGTGATGGCCTCTCCTGTTTTGGGGTTGCGGCCCTGCTTCTCGGGGCGCTCGCGTACCTCAAAGGTACCGAAGCCGACTACCTGCAGCTTATCGCCCGCGGCAAGTACATCCGTAATGCCCGCGAATACGGCGTTGACCGCCTGCTCGGCCTTTTTCTTTTCCAATCCCTCTTTTTCTGCAATTGCGCCAATGAACTCCGTCTTATTCATCTTGGGTCTCCTTTTTCATTTATTCATGAAATACTATGTATTCATAGTATTATCATCTGTTGATAGTGCTTTCGCTTCGTCCCAGAGCTTGTCCAGCGCGTCGATACCGGCCGTCTGCATGTCCAGGCCTCGCTGTTCGGCCAACTGTTCCACCCGGATAAAGCGGGCGATGAACTTGTCGCACGCGGCTGTCAAGGCCTCTTCCGCGTCGTAGAGGGATGCTGAACCGTCCTGTGATTGGGAACCGCGTTGTAAAAATCGGGACACGTTGACGGCGGAGAACAGAATGTCCCCCAGTTCCTCCCAGGCCTGCGCCTGTCTGTTTTCCGCGAGCGCGGCTTCCAGCTCCCGGAGCTCCTCCTTCAGCTTGTCCAGCGCGCCCTGGATATCCGGCCAGTCAAAACCGACCGCCGCCGCTTTCTGCTGCACCTTCGAACTGCGCATCAGGGCGGGAAGCTCCCGCGGGACACTGCGCATCGGCGCGCTTCCGGCCTTCTGCCCCTTTTTTCCGCGTTTGATGGCGTCCCAGTTGGAGAGCACATTGTCCACGCCGGTGACCGTTATATCCCCGAAAACATGCGGGTGGCGCTCTATCAGCTTTTTGCAGACGCCGTCCGCCACATCGTCCACCGTGAAGGAGCCAGCGTCCTCCTCCATCTGCGCGTGGAAGACCACCTGCATCAGCAGGTCGCCCAGTTCCTCGCACAGCAGATCCCTGTCCCGCTTGTGGATGGCCTCGATGACCTCGTAGGTCTCCTCAATCAGGTTCTTCTTGATGCTCTCATGGGTCTGAACGGCGTCCCAGGGGCAGCCCCCCGGCCCGCGCAGACGGCGCATGATGCCGACCAAGTCCTCAAAACGATAGGTCTCCCGTGACTGAAAATCACTCATAAACCGCATTCTCCAAGGCCCGAAAGATATTTTATCCTAAAAGTCCATGTTTTTCAAGCACTTTTGCAATTTTTTCTCCCTGAGGCAGTCCGGTGACCTCATCTTTGGTGATGGCACGGCTCCAAAGCAGCGCTGCCGCATAGACCAGCACCGCGATACCGATGGCGAACACCAGCGCCAAATTGGGCGCATTCAACAGGCCGCTCCCCTGTAAGACGGAGAGATTTTGGAGCAAATTCACAAAAGCCCAGTAGACGATCCTGGCCGAAGCACCGCAGAGCAGGGCGCAGCAGAGCGGCTTTAAAAATACGGAGCCAATGCGAATTTTTACTTTAGTAACCCGCAGCAGCGAAGTCAGGTTGAAGGCCACGACAATCACATAAAATAATATGGTACCAACCACGGCTCCATAAATCGTGAGCTTCGGGTTCCCCACCAAAATATAGTTGCAGGTCACTTTGACCGCGGCGGCAACAATCATGGTTTTGATGGGGATATCCGTCCGGCCGATGGCCTGGAGCATATTGGTGATGGGGGTGGAAATCGCCATGAGCGCCGTGCCGTAGCCGTAGGCCGCCATAATCGGTATGACAATGCCGACGGCGTCGGAGCTGTTGCCCCTGCCGTAGATCAAAGTCAGGATCGGCCCCGCCAGCAGCGCCATGCCGAAGCCCGCCGGCAGCGCGATGAGCATCCCCACGCGCAGCACGGTCTCCACCGTGCTTCTGACATTTGCCTTATCCTTCATGATCCAGGCTTCGGACATGGCCGGCAGCGCGCTGACCCCCAGAGAGGAGACAATGACCGGCACCAGCGTCCGGAAATCCAATCCGGTTCCGTAGGCGCCCCAGAGATATTTCGCGATTCGGTTCCAGTCTGAAATATTCAGCCGCTCCAGCTCTACCGCCAGGTCAAAGGCCTTTTGGAACTGGGCGTACACCGCGTAATAATCCGTTTCCAAAGCCGCCAGAATACGCCTTTGAATCATGGCGGCGTCGATGAGATTCGTCAGGTTCAAAATCAGGGAACAGGCCACCATGGGGACCGCCATCGCGATCAAGCGCTTGATGATCGTACCGCCCGCCAGGGGTTTGGGCGAATTGACCAGCTCCACCCGCGTGATAGTGTCCCCCTTCAGCTTGTGGCGCAGCATTAGGAACAGCATGCCGAGGAATGATCCAAATGTAACGCCGAACACTGCGGCGGCGGCGGCCCAGGGGGAGATCGCGTCGCGGACCTCCACCAGGTTGCTCACTTCTTTGCCGAACAACTGAACAACGGTCTGGCCCGTGGCCGTCGCGCTCTGGTAGCTCTTTTCCCCGTAGCTGACGACGGCCCGGCACAGCAGCAGGCCGAGCACCAGTTTGCCCAGCGCCTCCAAAAACTGAGAGACCGCCGTGGGCGTCATGTTGCGCAGGCCCTCGTAGTAACCGCGGTAGGCGGACATGTAACAGCAGAAGAATACGGAGGGCGCGATGGCGAACATCGCGGGCAGCATCGCGGAGGCGCTGTTGCTTTCCCCCTTGGAGGCGTAGTACGCATAGGGATAGGCGATCAAAAACAGCAGCAGCATACTGCAGGTGCCGATGAGCAGATACATCCGCCTGCCCACCGTAAACACCTTTCTGGCTTCCCGGAAGCGGTTCAGCGCCACGTCCTCCGCCACCATGCGGGCGATAGCCACCGGCAGCCCGGCCATGGAAATCGCGAAGATCGGCGTATAGACGTTGTAGGCAGAGTAGAAAAAGCCCATTCCGCCCATGCCCAGCATGTTGGTCAGCGGCATTTTAAACAACAGGCCGATGACTTTAGAGGCCAGAATGGCCATCGCCAGCACCATGGCGCCGTTGATTACGGATTGTTTTTTGCGTTCCTGTTCCGCCAAGCGATCTCCCCCTCCAGTCCCGACGATGTATCATAGCACGGTTTTCCAAATTTAGCAAGCTGTGATATCAATAATCACTATGTCTACCTTCAACCGATGAATTCCCGCAACAAAGAATCAACGGGCACCAGGGCGGGGTTGATCTCCTCAAGGCGCCTCAGACAACCGCATAGCGTCCGGGCCTGCGCCTGATATTCTCCGGCCACCCGCTCCAAAAGTGGCAGGGCGAACTGCCGCAATACGCAGGGCTCGTAGGCGTGCGTGGAATCCAGGACAATATCCGCCGTTTCCCGAAACGGGAAGAGATAGGTCTCCTCCCCGCGCCGCACGTTCTGCCAGAGCATGTAGGTGTTCTCCGCGGAACTGGCCCGGAATTTGTCGTCCCGCACCAGGCGGCGGACAAAACGCAGGTCGCGCCGGGCCAGAAGGACATCCCCCGCCGCGCCAGAAATACGCGTTAAGACATTGATGTATATTTTTATTAAACTTTCCCGCGGCAAATGCGCCGTAATGTAGGGGTGCAGGGCGTGCAGCCCCTCGACGACAATGACGTCTCCCCTGCCCAGACGCAACAATTGACGCTCCTGCAGGCGTCTGCCGCCCGCCTCGAAGTCAAACACCGGCAGCACGCACTCCCTCGTTTGGAGGAGCCGCAAAAAGCAGCGCTCCAGTTCCCGCAAATCCAGCGCGTGCACCGTCTCGTAGTCCGGAGAGCCGTTCTCGAGCAGGGGCGCGTCGCTGCGGTCCCTGTAAAAATTGTCCAGAGACAGCACAACCGCCCGGCAGCCCATTGTCTCCAGCTGTTTGATGAGCAGGGCGGCAGTGGTCGTCTTTCCGGAGGCGCTGGGACCCGCCAGCAATAGAATGCGCTTTTCCGGGTTGTTATGAACCGTCCGCGCCAACTGTGCCAACGCCCCGTGATACTCCGCTTCCGTCTCTTCAACAAATCCGGCCGGGTCTGTTTTCGCGCGGCGGTTGAGTGCCTGTATATCGCTGTGTGTCATTCTCAATTCCAATCTGTTGTTTATTTGTTTAACTAACAACGCGAAGAGAGCAAAATGTTTTCTCCCCCTATTGACAAAATCAAAAAAATAGTATATTCTATAATATATAGGGACACCCATGTATTGGGAGTGCCTATATTTTATTTTGGAGGAATACTTATGAACTATTATGTGCATAAAACTTATGTGCAACCGCGTTTCATGAATTCAATCGCCTCGCTAAAAGATTTTCTAGACTCTTTTTATCCGCCAACTTTTGAGAGCACAGAATATAAAAACTGGATTGCAGAATTGGACATGAAAACGTGCATTACTTGTATGGATAATCATGGTATGATATATGAATTCGATGAAATTCCGGGCGAAGAACCTCCCATACATGAGCATTGCAGATGCTCAATCGAAAGTATGGATACAGCGACCGTTGGAACCGCAACACAGGATGGTATAAATGGCGCTGATGTTTTTGTTAAAGACACTGGAAGCTTACCTGCGAATTATATACCCAAAAAAGAAGCCATTGATTTAGGGTGGATTCGCTGGCAAGGAAACCTGAACAAAGTTGCCCCGGGCATGAGCATTGGTGGCGAAATATATCAAAATCGCAATGGTCATCTCCCACAATCCATCGAAAGAATATGGTATGAAGCTGATATCAATTATGACAGTGGATTTAGAAATACACATCGATTACTTTTTTTCAAACGATGGATTGATTTTTGCCACTTATGATCATTATATGACTTTTATTCAGATTCAATAAAGGAGAAAAGAAATGAATTCTATCAATAGCTTTGCACCCAAAAAGCGTATCCTTGATTTCTCTAACTGTAGGTATCTGGAAGAAATCCATCAAATTATACAACAGGAATTGGAATTGCCTGAATGGCACGGAAAAAATCTGGATGCCCTTTGGGATTCCATAACCGGCATCATGTATGTTCCAGCAGTCATAACAATTATTTTTCATCCCGAAACGAAACAAGCGGAATCGTTGACGCTCGAAGTTAAAAAAATCATCAATGTCTTCAAAGAAGCAGTTCAGGAATACGATGAAATCGTTTTATACGTCCATGTTTGATTCCGTCCCGTAATATGGCAGGCACAATATATTAGTATTTCTGATAAAATGTTTTTATACGGGTTTTGCGTGCCAGCATCTCAGAAAAGCGCGTATTATATTCGTAGGGGTATTTAAAATTGAAGACCCGTTCCAGATAATCGCTCCCCGGCTGTTTGAGCTTCGTCACCGCGCCCGCGCCCACGCCCAGCACCGTGTGACACTCCTCCATCATGTAGATATTATACAGGCAGGCGGTATCCCCTCTGCACCAGCCCACGTTTTCGTGGTTGCCCAGGCTGCGGCTCTGCCGGTACATATAGTAGGGGCGGTAGCCCTGCCCCTCCAGCAGGTTCCGCGCGCAAGCCAGCATGATCTCTATGTCCCGCCCGTCCGGCAGCCGCTGCCCGGACACGGCGAGCTCCGACGCGCGTTTGAGCGCGAGGGTGTGTACGGTCAGATTTTCCGGTGCCAGCGCCAGCGCGGTTTCCAGCGTGCAGCGAAAGCCCTCCGCCGTGTCCCCCGGCAGACCGGCGATCAAATCCATGTTGACGCAGGGAAAACCGGCTTCCCGGACCAGGCGGAAGGCCGTAAAGACAGCATCCGCGCTGTGGGCTCTGCCGATATTTTGCAGAACCGCATCCTGGAAACTCTGCGGATTGACGCTGACCCGCGTGACCCCGTGGCGGCGCAGTACGGCGAGCTTTTCCGCCGTCAGCGTGTCCGGGCGCCCCGCCTCCACTGTGTATTCCCGCACGGCAGACAAATCAAAACTCCGCGCCACCGCGTCACAGAGGCTGTCCAGCTCGTGCGCCTGCAATACCG
>Ga0123353_10005784_pt1 | contig 16323 bp, 9 predicted proteins | sample TergutLab28metaG_3_FD_92763 | JGI IMG/M metagenome (GOLD analysis project Ga0123353, IMG submission 92763) | Labiotermes labralis P3 segment gut microbial communities from Petit-Saut dam, French Guiana - Lab288 P3 | ecosystem: Host-associated > Arthropoda: Insects > Digestive system > Gut ... | reverse complement strand
TTCTGTTCTGTGGATGGTGGGGGGGGGGGGTGGGGGGTGGGTTGAAGGGGGGGGGGAGGTGGGGGGAGAGAGAATAGGGTGGGGGGGGGGGGGGGGGGGGGGGGGGGGGGGGGGGGGGGGGGGGGGGGGGGTAGACCGGAGCAGTAGTGGCAGAGGCAGTCGACCCCTAGAGCCACTACAAATCAACTAATTAGCTTGCAACTGGCCGTCTACATCGCTGCTTCGCCTCAACCCTCCTCCTTCTCTGCTCAGTCTATCGCTCTCCACGGGGTCGTCCCGCTGAATCAGATTCATCCCCTCCTTCGCTATACGTCCCTGACAGCACACAGGCCCCATACTGCAGAACTGATATCCTGATTAGAGCGACATCTTCAAGCTTAGGGTGAGAAATACTGGCTGTGTTTAGGTTGCCTGTTTGCAAGCAGGTGAGGTTGAAACACAAAGAAATGTAAGTCTAAAGCGGATGTAAAACGTTGACTGAAGCATTTAGGGAGGATCAGCCGTGCGAGTTGGACAACAGGAATCTCAGAAGACATTTCGACCTGAGTAGGAAGAAGTAACAGGAGACTGGAGAAGACTGCATAACGAGGAGCTTCGTTGTTTGTGCTCATCGTCAGGCATTATCAACGTGACAAAATCAAGGGGATGGGATGGGCGAATCATATGGAATGCGGAGTGTTGGTGAGGAAAACACGTCCACGCTCAGATGCATAAATCGCAACTGGAATGTACTCAAAAATTCACTTGCCACCCCAGAGAAAACACACTGCATCAACTGCGCAAGGTCAAGCCAGTCATCCTGATATGAAACTTTGCGTTTGGTATTAATAGCAGGCCATCGTCAGACCATTACAGAACATTATAAAATTTTTATATCGTCACGCTGTTCAGATGTTTTTCAATCCTCGTATATGTAATGTACAGCATTACCGAGAGATATGCAGCACTGTAACAGAGCAAAAACTATTCATTTCCTTAATAAAGTTTTGTTAGGTTAAAGCACCACTGCATTTGATTCTTCAGACAGTCAGTGTTGTGTACGGATACAATACAATACAATACAATACAATGCACGCACTATGTGACAGAAATATGAAACACATTATTACGTTCTACGGGGCCAACAGACGGTAGGATCAGTGACACTTGTACTGTGCAGAATTCAGATACGTTAAAAATTCCTCCATATTAGACGAACCTATAAAGAAGTTTAAACCCGATACGTGACGTCACGAGTTTTAAGGCTTCGTCTATCTGATTAACAACCAAACAAAATCAGTTTCCGAAGTCAAATCAGGTTCGCAACTTCTTACTAACCCCTGGCAGGTAGACTGCACTACTCAACATCACGAAGCAAGGCCAGAAACCCCCCCCCCCAACCCACGCCCCTTGCCCTTGTACCAAGTAATTCTGCAGGGGGAGAACAAAGCGCTTTTGTTGGCGACTTTTAAGGCGCAAGCACAGAAATGAGCGCATTTTGATAGTTGCAAGGAAAACAAAAATGTGTCACATACGCCAATCGAACGCACTCAACTGCATCGGTGGAACGGCAGCCTTAGAACGGAAGAGACGGCTTGTAGACATTTTACAGGATCCCTTCGTGGTTCATTTGTGTACTATATTAGGTTCAATATTACAAAATCTACGTTCTGCCCACATAGTTTGTGTATGGATCTCAGAACAAACAGCGATTATTTCCCTATACAGCATTAAATGACTGGTTTGTATAACTGAGACGGAGTGTGTTTACTGCGCGGTACGGACTGGGCCATTTATGTGTTACGTTGTGTCCTGAAAAGGCTCAACGGGACGTCCGCCAAAACACTCCATTCTTGGGCGGGTTTATCTCGACACTTCTAAATATTGTAGTGCCTTCCCCACGGTCAGTCAATCCAAGTTCAATTTTCAACAACGCATCCCAAAACAACAAAGAATAAATAATTCGCAGGGCCAGATAATTGTGATGGACGACTTCAAACGATCTGTAACGAAGCGGTCTTCATCAAACAACCGTGGCACTGACCAGCACCAACGTACAGCCATGCGGACAACTACTACAGTAACAGTAATATCCGGGCTTCAGTCTGCTATCAGAATTTGAAATCCGCCGATCACGAAGCAGAAATTTAGTTCGAAAATGAATACTGTTCTGCGTTGCTCGACGGTCCTCGCGTGCCAAAGTCTTATCAATGTCTGGGTCTGAGACCACACTCAGTCACACTCACCACACTCCGAAGGACTCCTCCGAATGAGTGACGGGCCCGTCGCAGTGCATTCTACCGTACAACACACAACGCCCACAAGGGACAGACATCATTGTCTAAGGAGGGATTCGAACCCGCGATTCCAGCAAGCGAGCAGCCACAGACCCTCGCATTTGACCACGCGGCCACTGGATCGGCAAAATGAATAGAGAGTCGTTCTAATTTTAATCAACAGCCAACAAAGTGGTTACCGTCCGCTCCAAAAGGAGCCAAAACAGCGAATTTTCCCCACACAGTGCTTTCCGTATGAAGACACTTGATTGAAATATTCATCTGAACGCAGTTAACTGGACGGCCTGCATAATGAAGACTAACTTGTTTCCTGCACGGTGCGATGTCAGTTCTTAAGTATGACTTGAATGAATGCCGCTCTTCAAAGGCATAATCCAGTTATAAGGCATTAAGTGCTCAACCAAAGGCCACAAAGACCTTTGCTCCAGTTCGCAATATAACTTACAGTGTATTGGGTTACTTAGCCTGAAAATTTGTATGAGCCAACTGGCAAGTAGCCTAGGTCTGGGCCTACACTGACGTCATATATTCTTTACAACCTCGGCCCCTTGCCACCTCATAGCTTCAAAATATTAATTAACGTTATTAACACCCTTCTTGCTCTTTCCCAAGAGAAACGGCAAGTAGAAGAAGCAGGCCATTACCGTAAATCATCGTTTTCCAATATCGCTGCCAGAGATTCTTTCCCCCAGCTTTTTTATATCTTCCTACTAAATACGACCTCTCTTTCTCTTTTGAATAAATTTTAAAATAAACGTTTATTCCCCACCCCCTCCCTTCATCCCTCTTCTCGTTCCATGTTTCCACTTGGGTTTGGTTTAAACGTCCGCCCTGGAGTAATCTCAGATGGTGCAGATTACGGCGAATCGAAGCCACGCGTACCCTTTATGCACATGATCCCCTGAAACTTGTGACATCCTGTGCGCCTGATAAAGAGTTTCTCGGACTTCCTGACACTTAAAGACGAAGGCGGTACATTGCTTCGAAACGTCGGTAATCAATAACCTTGCTACTCAGAGTAACAACTCCGAAGGAGTGCATCAGCACAACCGTTAGTGGCATATCGCTCCTACACGTAGAGGCAAAGCTGGGCACGAGGCAGGCACACCGTGTCCATAGCAAGCAGTTATTACTTGTGTTGCACAGACAGGCTGCCGCCGTCAGTCAGCTGACCTGCGGCACAGTATAACTGTACATCAACATTTTGTCCCGACATTCTATGCCGAATGAACGACCAGCCAATTAGGAGCAATTTCAAACAAATAAGCTCTGATCGACGGCAAACTGGCCCGTAACTGTCACCCACCACTCGCTGCCTCTGACACCGGACGACCAGTTGCAGCCCACGTGGGACTCTCGGTGGATGAAGTTGCAATTAAACAGGTGCCCCCCCCCCCCCGCGTCCAATTCACGAATGCTACAGGCTCGCATTTTGTTCCCCCACTATCGACGCTACAAATGTGTACCTTTGGAGGAGGACAGAGGCAGTGCTCCATTTTTTAGAAAATTCCTAACCAGATGGAAAGGAGACAGCTTCTCGTCCACGCTGCTTTACCCCGCCGGTACCCAAGGAACAAAACCCCCACAGTGCTGGAAGACAGAAAATTCTCTTGTCCCCCGTGAGCCCCGAAAAACGAACAGTGGAGCGCACAGCCTGGCCACTGTCCGGGCTCACTCGAAGGGTGGAAGTCTTTCTGCATCGTACAGCAGGTGCTTGTAATCTTGGGAGAAACAAGACCATTATGAAGCGCAAGAATTATGGATTTCACCTCACGTGTAAACAAACAGAAATCCTTCCTACATTCAAGATGCAGCACATATGTGAGTTACGCGATGTACATTATTACTAGCAGACAAAGAGTTGCGTTGCTTACGAACTCTAAATACAGACGGCAGCACTAAGTATGTAGCTTGTCAACTGAGCACACAAAAGTCGCCTCGTTAAGGAAGGCTACGCAAATAGCATTAAATGTTGCCTGATACTGTACCGACATTAGCGTCAAGCCAATAAGTATTAAGCACAACGACAGAATTGTTAGAGAGTTCGAAGCCAGTCTTACACGCATCAGCTAAACCAAAAAACTAACTTCCTACTTTGTCCAGTCGGATCATGAATCATTTTTCGGAAGACTCGTAACTTGAGCTTCTGGGAACAACAAACACGTCGTCACACTTCGTGCGTCTAAGAGCAGGTCGATGTGTTGATGTGTTGACGTGCTGATGTGTTGATGTGCTCATGTATCGATGTGTTGATGTGCTAATGTGTCGATGTGTTGATGTGCTGATGTGGTGATGTGTTGACGTGCTGATGTGTTGATGTGCTCATGTATCGATGTGTTGATGTGCTAATGTGTCGATGTGTTGATGTGCTGATGTGGTGATGTGTTGATGTGTTGACGTGCTAATGTGTTGATGTGCACACTCCGTGCTCTATGCAGACACACAAAATATACTGACTGACCAACAAACGCACTTTGTTTTTATGGCTGTAATTTTACTGCACAGTGGTCACCAACATGTTGCGGCCGGTCACGTGTACATCACTGCATACAGAAGATACGTGTGGTGAAAATGTGATCCAGATTTGTAAGCGGTGATACAGTCTGTACAGCGAACTGTTCAACAGTTTTGAACATCCGATATTTTACACTCATCGCTATTTCATTCTATTGTTTAACCACGCATTTTAACGAAAGCTATCTGGTTTTTAAACTGTGAAGTGATTTAGACATGTTTTGTTAGATTTGTGTTCTTGTTCTGACCACCCTGAAGGTGGCCGCGTGACCGGCCGAAACATGTTGGTGACCACTGTGCAGTAAAATTACAGCCATAGACACAAAGTGCGTTTGTTGGTCAGTCAGTATATTTTGTGTGTCAAAGGGAAGATTTTAAGACTTATGCGTGAAAACGAGTAAAGACGAAAAATCCGAGTGGAGAGAATGTAAATAAGGAAACAAAACATAAAGGGAAAAGAAGAAAACAAAGAAAGGAAGGAGTACAAGAGAAAGAATTAGAAAAGAAGTCAATAAAGAAAATACGCAAAGCAAGGACGACATAAGCCTTGAAGAAACTATAAAAACGATCTTTCCAAAATTGTTTAACCTTAAACTGTGTCCCTCCGCATGACTTAAAGGCATATGGGGGGAGCAGAAGCAAACCTCCACTGATTCTAATCTAGATAATAAATAATTAATGTTCAGCATTTCGCCCCAGCCGCCCTAAGCCAGAGAAACCCCTAACATCCATTGCAAAGGAGGCTGCTAGTCCAGAGCTACTCTTGGTTCAAGTGTTGACAACAACAACAACAACAACAACACAATCTCTTGCCCGTTCCAGAACCGCAACCAGCAGTTCCAAGCTCACACATGTCAAAGCCTGCGGTAAACGTCGTTATATGATACAATTAGTTGAGTCGATGGCATAAACAAACTAATGTATCGGCTGTATCGGCTGTCCGCACGCACTACATAAGTGCAATTTGTAGGCGGTCTGTGCGTTCTACAAATCCGAAATCCCGCGACATTTAACAGCCCTCTGCTTTAAATGTACATCATTCGAAGCTGCAGTCAAAAGTTTTAACGTTTCACCTCACAAGTAATGAAGGACGATGCGCTGCGCCACCGCGTCTTTATGGTGAGACCCACTGAGACAAAGCAGTTTTTCTGTACGTCTGATAAAACCGGCTACATACTCTCATGTTCATACACGCTAAGTGACAGCCATTTCTGAATTGGGATCTTGACCCATTTCACTAAGTTCTCGTAGAGAAATGTCACGAAAATATGCTACTGCCATAGACACAGACGTTTTCGAAAAGTGTAACCGGGCCACAAGTACGACAGCAAACAACAGTGGAGAAGGACGAATATTCAGTGCGTGTAGCCAACTGACCAGCTGCATGCAGCACGGTCAATGTCACAAACCTAACTTCTCCTCAGCAAGTCCAAGAAACCTCCGCGTTTTATGGAACCAGAAGGTTCATTATCGTTTTGACACGTGCACGCCACCTGTCCACATGATTAGCTACAGTAACCCAATCCACGCACTCCCAACCTGTCCTTAACGTAGCTTTTAATATCGTCCTACCTTCTACACCCATTTCTTTCAAGTGGTCTCCTTCCTTCAGGTTTCCCCACCAAAACCCCGTACGCACTTCCCCCCATGCGTGCTGTATGTACTACCCACCTAATTCTCCTTTATTTCATCACTCGAATGCTATTCGGAGAGGAATACAGATCATGAAGGGCCTCGTTCTGCTTTCCACACGCACACAATACAAACACAAACAACGCATCTTGTGGCTCTGTGGTTCAAAAAATCTCAACTGAATTCGTACGTTTCTTCGCCTTCCCGTACCGTCATTACGTCACACAGCGACAGCGTCACCTTCTTACCTTGTGTGCAGCACATTTAAATCCAACCACACACAAAACGCATCTCCCGAAACGCCAGCACACATCAGTGCCCATTGCCGATGTACAAAACAACTAATGGCCTAAGAACGACGAAGCTACGCAATTCTCACTAGCATTTCTCCCCCTTGATAAAAAGACTTGAGTGAGGGAAGTTAAAAAAAGAAGAGAGAAAGGCTTCTTATAATTAGCATAACGACTCTAATTAAAATACGCAGTAAAGAGCCTGGCTGCAGTGTTCAGTGCTGCACTGTCTGGCACATCCCTAGAGTGCCGGCCCACTGCGAATCACATTTTCCTGACACTTGCAAATCTAATTAGTTTAAACAAGTCCTCCACTCCTACTAAGCCATACTTACACTTTCGCCTTCCTTAACCCACTATCCGATCATTTTTTGGTAGTGTCGCGCCCTTTCCTGTTCCTAATAACAGTCCTTATGCACTTCAAACTCTTATTCGTTGTGTGGAAAAAAGACGCAAGTTGGAAGAATCAAGGGGTTTGTGGGGGGCAGGGAGGAAACTTGAAGAATAGCTACTAGGGGATGAGGCTAAGTGGATCTTTAACCTGAGCCAGAAACACGATTCTCTTCCCGAGTAACGAAACAAGCCCTCCCCTTATACCATTTCATAATAACTTTTTCTTTATGCTGTCCCTAATTATCAGTTGCTGCATGAAATTACACGGTTAGGTCCTTTGTCACAGGCAGCAGTTTTAGCTGCTAAGAACAATGGCTTAAGTTATAACAAATGGCATACAGAAGGCGTTACGTGGTGAAATATGACGTCGTGCAATGAGGAACTGTAGCGTTAAGGTAGTGAAGGAAGGACGTTCTGCGTCCCAACTACACAGGTGACATAACAGGCCTGCATGGATATAAAAACACGCTGCACAAATGCCAAATTATTAATTTGTAATTTTACTTCGATTTTAGTGAAACTGCGCGGATGAATTGTGGCGTAGGTTCCTCGCGTGTTTGCACTGCTCCTGCTTGCAATCAACTGTGTGGCACGTGGATCAAAACTTAGTGAAACGAGAATCAAGTGTCGAGGTTATTCCGAATTTTTGAGCCTGATAGGTGATATCTTCTGATACAAGAGCTCGCATATGCTGACAATAGCGATACATAGGTTATCACAGCGGCACAGCCCACTACACTGAATGAGAAAGAGTGGAATAGATTAGAACACCCGTTTGATCTTGCAGCGTTATTGCACACATTACATCATTACAGAGGGCGCGTACAGCGTTCACAAGAAAAATCTAATTAGAAATTCGAATAATTTTGAACCAAACATACATCAGGAACTTTTCACATCACACCAGTTCCAGATGGATATTGCAATGGCATGGACCTCGAATCTTTTGAGACAAAGGTTTCTGGGGTGACCAGCAGTTCGTTCGTCTGCGTCTTGAGAGATTAAAACCATGCGGGTTTCTATTTTAGTTTGAAACTGGTGTTTAGCCCATCAAAGCCCAGCGGTTACTTTATGCAGCACCAGGAACAAACATTCACAAACTCTACGTTCTGCCCACACAGCTGTATTTATGTGTTTTGTGTGGATCTCAAAATAAACAGCGATTATTTCCCTATACAGCATCAACTGACTGGTTTTATAACCGAGACTGTGTTTACTGCGCGGTACGGACTGGATATATAAACGTAACACAAGTCAATTTGTATCTATGATGTGTCAAGTGGCAGTGTCTGACTCTCCGCTGCATGACGACAGACTGCGGACAGTTCCGATCTGGATGAAGCTGTAGTGCCTGCGGCCCAGCTGCTGCGAAATTCCTTATTCTCACTGCTAACAGCAGAACGTACAAAGCAGACGCACAGACAAATTTCTGCCAGTTTTAGACACATATTTACATATTAAAAATACGTCGCTTAATTATTATGAATAAGTTTGAGGGCCACAGTGGCACCGTATTTGAAATTGTACCTTCGTATTTTCCTTCAAAGAATGATGACCCCCCCCCCGGGCACCACACAAGCCTGTCTGCACCTACTGTGCTCAACCAACGTCTGCCACATAACTTTTCCCAAGCAATGATACGAAATTTGACGCTATTCAAGCTAATAATTACAGAGTAAATAGCTTTCTGTACCTTTCGAAGTTTCACGTGCTTTCTGTCGAGTCAGTAATGCTAACAGCCGTTAATTAGCATAACATTTACAAATTAACACAAAACAGAATTACAGCAGCAGCTGAGGAATTCTGGGCACAATCATAAATCATGACTTCCTACGGGAAGAAACGTACAAGTTTCTTTCGCTCTGTGCATAGAGAGAGTTACGATTAACTGTCGTCTTAGAATGCAAAGTTAACATATGCACATAGACAGAGACTACGTGTGCATTTAGTGCGTCGGTGTGTCGTTCCGCCGACCACAACTCGCACGTCTACTTCACGAAGCGTGTGGAAAGTTGGCCAAATTCTTGCTACCGACTGTAGAAAATTAAAAGGTATCACGTCAGGCTAAACTTCGTTAGTTTAGGGTTCATGTAACGATTTTTCAGTCTCTCAAACTGTTTAAGAAGGAACACACACGTTTGGCCAGCATTCCGACGCCGTCATAAGCCTTAATATCGCCTTTAGGCGTCCTGAGAGATGGGAGAACCATTCTTCGTATGAGATAACTCTACCGTCTTGACGTCTTCTACTGCAGCTGCTGAAAAACTGGGCAGAACTGTACATAATCTGTTACTGACAGACACACCTGCAGTCCGCAGTAGCAAGCGGCGGCCGAATGAAAATACAACATACTTACTTACGGTCTGGACCTTTGAGGCCAATACACAATGTCGGTCCGCGACGTAGTGCCAGAGGCTACACTCGTTACTTTCGGTATACATGTTCTTTATAAAACGTTTTGCAGCACGCGGCAGGTCTGTGCAACTCGCCACACTTTCCTTCGGAGGAGAAATCTGTTCATAACCGCACAGTCAATAGTTCTTGAATTATCTGCATGAAACTCGACACACCAAATGCCGCGACATTCCGGAACATCGGTGAAGTGAAATTCAGCCGGGTCTTACTTAACAGCATGACACAAGTTTTCCCACATTTTCGACAAATTTATGCTATTTAGATAATGTCAATCGCAGGAGTTTCCCGTTAAGAATAAACCGAATAAAGAAAGGTGTCGTTAGAAGTGACAGTAACACTTAAGTAGGTTCATGAATTTCTGCATTACCGACCGATTTTGGTAAAATGCGGCACAAGAGATGTGCACAAAATGCTGGTAAGTGTCTGTGCATGTTGCGAGCATCAGCACGGTGAAGATCGTACATTCCCGATGGGAGTCACACTCACGCGTGTGCCGTAGAAACGAATGACATTTTGAAAAAATTAAGTGCCTTTTTAAGTCGATGCTCTTCTTACGCAATACACCGCTTGCTGTCTTGTTTCTTTTTCATGGAGGGAAGCAGGTTAAACAGACGATATGTGGTGCAAACATTTCACAGCGACGAAAAAAAAAATTGGTTAAAGGAAGGCGAGGTACTTGGGCAAGTGAAGATAAAATCCCAGCTGTAACAGCGACGCTGAACCGCGAAGGTGCTGCGAGGAGGCCCCTCCATATTTGTAGGCTCAGTGGCTATGCTGCAAGACCCAGCCGCTGCTTCGCTCTCGGATACGCAGCCAAATCACGGAAATTAAGTGTCAACACAGAGAAAAGAGGGAGAAATAGACTGTAACAAAATGAAGAGATATCTAGCTGTGAGCTGATGCTACTGCCGCTACATTCTCACGCCAAAGCTAACCAACATCTCTCCTTCAGTCAGTAAATATTCCCCGTGTTGCTGCACCTCGCAGGTTTGTCGTTCAAGAAGAAATGTACCGTAAGAACTACTAAAATTCAAGCACCTAATTTAATTGCATGTTCCTTCGCTGTTGTAAACAGACAATACTGGATCACCTAATCTGCAGGATTAGGAATGTTAGATCACCAGTAAACAATTTGCCTTGTGTACAGTAGGTACCAGGTTCGAATGTAAAATTGGGTCGGGAAGTTCCTCTACTAATACGAGTTCTTAGCCCCACCCGAACAAACTGTGGCACTGACCCCCAGTTTTATTACTGTAACGTAGCTGTACATCTGACACACGGCTGGTACTGAGGTCGTCACTTTAGGTATAAAACTGCTGCAGGACAGCGAACTGCTCCACACATACTCTAAATGAAGATGGTAAATGAATCAATTTCTTTCTAAATCAAGCGAGACACTCGCGTCCCTCTGTGGGTTCAGGCCTACTGAGACAGGCACTGATATGTCTGAAGATGGATAAACCGTCCGCAAAACACACAACTGACTGCTGGGTTAACATCGACGGCTGGAGAAACAGCGCCTGTCACAGGCGTAACGCGTAGTAAGGACAATGTATTAAAACTTAATGGAAGGTTTACTGACTTTTCAAGAATGAACACCAGCAGTGAACATTGGACCAGCAGCACGCTGTGTGCGTTTGTGCGGGTTTATTTGACAATAAACAATTTGAATGTTTCTGTTATTTCTCAAAACGAGGGTCTCTTGACACGTGAGATTTCGGAAAAAAAGACGCGTTGTTGTTCCTTCGTTCCATTCCACGTTCTCCATGTGCAGTACCGCTTTACATCTGTCGGTAACAGACTATCTCCTCCGCAAGGTTTACGTCCGGAAAGTTCAAATGTCGCTGACATTACAGCGATTGCAAGCAAGTGTACAGATAGGCCTAACTGTTGAGAGTTCAGGAGAAACCAAACGTGCGACAGACACCATCCGCATCATCGCACAAGAAAGCAACACCAAAACACGTGTCAGACCTGCGGTAGAAATAATAGTTTTACAGACACGGAGGGGGGGGGGTTAAGTTGTCGCTGTGCTTAACTAAGCACTACAACATTAACTGACACTGAAGGTCAGCAGCACGAGGCAGATGTGAGTGTCAGGATGTTTACCGTTCAAAAATTCTACGTTCTGCCCACACAGCTGTATTTATGTTGTTTGTGTGGATCTCATAACAAACAGCGATTATTTCCCTATACAACATTAAGTGACTGGTTTTTATAACCGAGACGGAGTGTGTTTACTGCGCGGTATGGACTGGGTCTTGCTATATAATTCACTTCAATACTAGTGTTTAAAGGGTTACAACATACGGAAGTACCAAGCCACACTCCACCTGTGATTTTGAAAAGTACATCAAATTATGTTGAAGTTCAGGAAGTATTTAGATAATAACTTTAAGCGATATACTTTTTTATCTCCATCCACCGTAGCGGTTAGGGTTCAAGTAGCTGAGGGCAGTCGAGGCCAGTAGCAGAGGGGGACAAAGAGGTGCGTCACATCTCAGTCAAAGGACCCAACATAAATGGCTTTGAATTCATTCAATGCTGCTTCAGTGTTACTGCTGGTTCTGCTTCATGATTTACAGCAACTCTCAAACGTTAGCTAATTAAGCTTCCGTCGCAAAACGTCGTTTGGTCGGCCTGCTCTCTCTTTTTTATATTAACAGATCTGCTCTCTAATGCTGGCCGAAACCAACCAACCTTAGACAGAAAAAAAATCACCCTTCGTATTCCCTTCTCCAGTTCTGTTATTTGTTTCTATGGTAACGAAGCTGTGTGCTGTAATTGTAACCCTGCATCCGACAGAAACGCTTATGTGGGAATACGGAGTGGAGGTGAGTAAAGTTCATTTTCTAAATGCAATGAATAATTTCGGTTTTGAGGTGGAGAGATGCACCTTTAGGTGAAGTCAGCAAACATTCTGACCGCGCTGGAGAAAATGTGGGTTTAATTAAATGGGCAGTACTCACAGAGAAAACAGATTATAACATCTTGCTTCTTCAGGACGTCACAATCAATTACAGCCCGCCGTCTTCCAAACCAGAATCACTCATGGAAGAACAAACATATTAAACTTCTGGCGAAGTCCCTTATGTGAGGGACCGGTCCGTCCCAAAGTCTGCACTTAGACTTCCAAAATGAAGTGGCAAAAAGAAAGTACTCTACGGGCCTATTGTACAGTTTCTTGAAATAGTGAGTACAAAATTGGTTCTGACGTGATTTACTCGTCCCTCAGACCGCCCCTGAACATGGCGGCCCGCAGTCAGCATGAATAAGATACGACATTGTGCGCTATGAGGTTATAACAGCGGTCTTTCTTGAGGTTCAGCTATTCCCGAGTTGTGCAATTGTTTCCAGGATCAAGCAGTTCCAGAGACGAAGGCACTAGGATCCTTCGAAACGTCGGTACTACTCACCCACTGACACGGCGTCACATCTCTAGACGTGATCCTATTCGGTATGGAGCTGCATCGCAACTGTACTTGCGAGAGACAGACAGACAGACAGACACCGTCTGTGTACGGCTTACAGTTTAGAGCTGCGGCCTGCCTTGGGAATTTCCTTGCCAGAACCTCAGCTACACCCTGTGGACCCCGCAGGACTACAAACGATTCGTTAAGCGCCGACATTTGACGTTGTTTCGACATGAAAAATAAAGCATATTAGCCCCAGACTTGTTCTGGAGGTGCTCGTTTGGAACCCCTGCCGGTTCAGAAGCTCCAGGCATATTTCGGAACAGGGTGTAGCACAAAATGGTCCACGACCGTTTCATTCCACTTCCCCTTAATTCGGTAATCACGAACAACTGTTTATTTGAACGGCTTATTGTAGTAAGAGCGATACCGCATGAATCATGAAACAACAAACTCAGAATTACTTAAAATATGACAAATTATAAGACGATAAGCATGAAACACAGAACAAACGAAGTGATACAGGCACAGCCGCTGACGTACACAACACTACTGATATCGAAACTGATACTCATTGACACTAACACTGATACAAACAAAAAGACATACACAGACACTAATACAGATATAGACACTAATATGAATAGTGCTTCGTACCTGTAAGAGCACTAGCCAGGAAGAACAGAACTTCGTAGTTTCCAAGCTGCAGCAGCTGGGAATGCAACAGCGGAGTTGAGAGTTAAGTTGGGCGAAAGTCTGCAAGGACTTGTTTATGCCAGTTCGGAGAGAGGGTGAGCTTTTGATGCAGCTGAAGATGTTCCATTGTTTATAGAGAAGCACAAAATAATACGGCCTGTAATCTATCCTGGACACTTTACCTGGGGGTAGAATGTGTTTTGAATGTGCTAATGTTGCTGTTATCTGAACATGACACGAACCGGGAAAGCGAGAACTAGAGAAAACATTAGGGGGCACACAAAGTAATCGATCATACTGCATGACAAGAAATAGCTTTATGGGTTCATATGGTGTCACTTCCTCGTAAAGATGCAAACCGGAAAGGGAAAGAATACACACAGCTGAAGGCAGGGTCAAGTAAATGTAAACACATTACTGTAGTTTATATGTGGCCACGTCAAACACAGGGGAAACGAATGTGACGTCATAGTATAGTTTGAACACAACGAATATGATATAAAAATTCGCACATAAAGTTTACAGACTAAGTGAAGAAATTCTGAAGGTGAAATATTTACTGAGGACTGGTGACAAGGTGGCTGCGTGTCTGTCTGTCTAGCTGTTCGTCTGTACAAACTGACAGCTACAAGACCCGTAACAGCAACACGTTCCGGCGCCTAACAAAAACCCTGTAACTCAAAGACGCAGCAAGTCATAAACATTCACAATATCGGCAGTCAGTTCATAGAATTATCACGTTATTACTCACACTTGTTACTTCTGCATTAAAACTTCGCTTCTCCTTGTCACGGTTTCCACATTTGGTCAAAAACAAGACGCAAATATGCAGTGTATGAAGACGGAACAGATGTTTGTAGAGCAACAGTGAGATTAGATGAACATGAATGTTGGGTATCTGGAAGGACACGACAGTGGGCTGTTTGACTGCATGGTTCCTGAATTTGCCTAAATGGGTGAGAAGCATTCAATTGCTATCAGGACGTGGGAGAGTCTGGTCAATGGTGCAGAACTGCGTCTGGCAGGCTGCTCTTTGGCACTCGTGAGGTACAGCAAGAAATTTGTATAAAAGCGGTCTCACACTCTTCCTATTCGTTCTACAGAACTGCGCATACTATTTCTTAACAACGTTACGTGACCGGAACGTACTGTATATGAAATGGACGAAGGGCAAAAGGTAATGTCAAATACGGTATTGTTTATAAAAAATCATCCCAGGTCACACAACTGTTGGCTCAAGGCACGAATGTAACTCTCCGGTACGTAATTACCTCCTTCTAGCAAATTATTTCTCTATCGTCAGTGCAGACAGTTGGCTCGTGTCCTTATCGTGACACACTCCGTCTGTGTCAATCTGTCGCTGTGTAGCGGGTTTAATAAAATTCCGTAACTCGTGAAGATGAAGACGCCTTGGGATCTGGTAACCAGAGCACACAGCGTAACATCTCTGAAGAACAGAATCATGACAAACGCCCTTCGAACCTCAGATCTCGTTCAGCTTATGTTTATGTACAGAATAAGAGACAGCGCGCCACATACTGCATGGTGTGCCCATAAGGCAGAACACAGACTGTACCAAATTATCATTCAGTGTCACGGTACAGGAGGAAATGAAATTTCATGTAACACAGGTAAGGCCTTCCCTGCGCCAATGTATAGGAAACTCACAAAATCACAACACAAAGACATGCCGACCTGCTGTGCCGAACTTCACCCAAATTGGACAATGGACGTACGAACTGCGGGTAGCAATTCATACATGCCCGTAACTAAAGTAAGAATTTTACTAGAACGGGAATTGCTTCAAAATCGAATGAAAATGTAGAAAAACGAAACAATTTTAATTTTTGCACAAAAGTGAACTACACTGCACCAATTGTTACGCTCAGCTACATTAAGCGCAGACCCTCTACACTCGCTGAGAGCGTCATGAAGCCGAGTTGCACGGCGCTGAGGCCCGCTCAACATTTCTGTACAGAACGCCTATACCGAATTTCATGACAATCCAACACAACACAGGTTCAGTCGCTCGTGATAAGTGACGGACGGATGGACGTGGTTCTTTTCCAATTCGGAAGCAATGTCTCAAAACTAAAATACAGACGTGCGGTTTTAACCGCGGGGCGCAGGAATATGAGTGAACCTAAGCCGAAGGGTTGAAAGCATTTCGAAAGTTCCTAAATATAAATTTACAAGACGCTGTATTGTTGTCTAACTGCAAAACTGGCACAATAAACTGACAGTGCACATTACGCACAGTGCTTAATATACGGGCAGATGGGACCGTGCAGAGCCGACAGCTTATTTTGTGCCAAATGTTTTGGTCCACTGCATTATAACTGTGCGAGGAACTTTTGTACACAGCGTACCGGAAGTACAAATATTTGACAGGAGTGTAACGTGAGGACAGACGGACAAACGAACAATAGGAACAGAGAGAGAGAGGCGAAGACAGAAACAGCAAGAACATAGAATATGATGTAAATCAAAGAAGTTTGTGATGATTTGCTTCTCTCGTTTGTTTTTCTCAAGCAGCAGTGGAAACAAGATGAATTGAAGACAATGTTCTACTTGCTGTAAGGCTGGGGGGGGGGGGGGGGGGGGGAATTAAGGAAGAAAGACGTTTTGGGGGACTTAACAATTTTTGGTTTTGTCGGAAGACTCCCCGGAGGAAAGGATTTTTTTTCTGCCAGA
>Ga0123353_10005783_pt1 | contig 16324 bp, 14 predicted proteins | sample TergutLab28metaG_3_FD_92763 | JGI IMG/M metagenome (GOLD analysis project Ga0123353, IMG submission 92763) | Labiotermes labralis P3 segment gut microbial communities from Petit-Saut dam, French Guiana - Lab288 P3 | ecosystem: Host-associated > Arthropoda: Insects > Digestive system > Gut ... | reverse complement strand
ACTGGAAAAACCTATGTCTACAAGGCCAAAAATGGCCGAAAACTACCTTGTAAAGCTGCTTTTCGGACTGATTTTGACCTGTCTTGTGGACTCTGGCATCTGAAAAAATAGTTTTTGAGCACCTTGTTAAGACACTTAACAAATCGCGCAACAGTGTTACAACCTGTGCCGCGTTTTTGCCAATGCCACGATAGCAGAAGCCTGGCACAGCCGAATTGCCGCTTGACAACCCGAAACGGGAACCCGACTTTGGATAGCACAAGCGCGACAGTGCGCGGCTGTCTGTTTTCTGGCCGTTCGTCGCGTACCCACCTTCCCGCTCAAGCTGCCACAGCGTCCGGCTGTGGTAGCCCCGTCCGGCTAAGACCAGCACACCCTTACACGGTGGCTTCGCGGCTTCAGGCAAAAAACCTGTTTCTGCAAGGTTCAGATGTTTGGCTTCTTTCATCAGAATGGCATTTTGGTAATAAGTGATAATACTATATTAAAACAGATGTGTTGTGCAAGGTTTCCTTTATGCAGTCGCCCCTACAAGATACGCAACACTTTGATTTTATTACCAATTATGTATAAAAAGGACGGCCTCTGTAACTTTTACACGTCCAGAGTGGCGCGCAACAACTATTCAGAACCGACCTTCGGTTTGCAGCTCTTCCAAAGAATCGCCAAAATCCCGCCCTTTGCCCTGGGGTTCGCCTTTTCACCCTGAAGGGCGGAGCTTCAGACCGAATCAGTTTTATGATCAACAAGAGCAAGGCGCGGCAGCGCTGTGCGCTTGAGACCAAGGCGCCGGCGAACAACACCATAAAGGGCTGGTTATGGGGATACGGTACGTGACGATTTATTGCGTCGAAGACGGTACGGTAAACCTTGCTTCATACAGATACTTTCCGCTGGTACTGTCTCTATCATCATTGTCGGCGTCCTCAACCGCAGTGAATTGATAAACGGGATTTTTGCTGATTCTGATTCCACCCCTATACCAACCCAGAAATTCGCATCCAGGGCTTGCGACAGCGGTCAGAGTCACAACAGAGCTTTCGTTGTACATACCGCTTCCGACAACTGTGCCACCAACGTTCGATGTCATAATTGTTCCATTCATATCCTCGTCTATGACGGACGCTGTTATCTTATAACTAGGGATTGCAACGGAAGAATTCAATCTTTCTATTGGGGTAAAAGTACCGCCGAGAAATTTTTGTACATTGTAATATTGCGGCTTAGGCCCTAATATCTGATATTTCCTTAGTCTATGGTTGAGCGTTTTTACATGAATTAATCCCATTTTTGCTTCAAATTGGTTCTTTTGATTGGGTTCATCCAGAAGTTCATAAATTATAATTCCTTTGATGTGATTTTCTTCTTTATTATTATATAGATATTGAATATTATCGGCCAAATAGGATCCGGCTACGATAAATGAGTTTTCCTCTTCTGGTGGATCGATTTTGCCGTTTCCGTTTCCGGGATATTGAATCCCATTGAAACGGAAATCAGTTCTATCAAAACTCGCTATCCACATATTATATTCGCAAATTATGATATCCTTTTGACCATAATTATCATACAGATATTTCGCGACGCTGTTTAAACCATCTACCAACGAAGGATGGGCTGTTCTATTGACTTGATGATTGGAATACCAGTCCCAACCGATCAAATCGATATCGACGCCCTCCTCTTTAAATCTCGCAAAAGCATAATCAAGCATGCCGTAATGTATCCATGTGCCATTAATCAATATTTTCGCGTCCGGATCTCTTGCACGAACTCTTTTGATGATATTTATAGCTTCGTTGACCATCATATCTAAATATTTTTTATCACTATTAGCCGATGATGCAGCATCAGTCGACATTCTATAGTGGCTTATTTCAGTTCCAGATAATAATTGATTTATTTGTGTTTGAACATCCATCTCGTTTTTTATTTGGTAGTACTTGACTCTTCCTTTAAACCGTTTTAGTACAGGTTCGGAGGATGATTCAGTACCAAGTATTAGCATAACTTCTATGCTGTACTTTTCGCAAAGAATGATTACTTTTTCGATAAAATCTATAGCTGATTTTCCGGCATCTATGCGATAGATCCTTGACCCCATTTCAGATGCCAAGTGAATTTGTCTTTCTATATCCGCGTCGCTGGCACCGTATCCACTGAAGGCGCTATTGTATCCACTGATGATGTTGCCTACAGTTGGATGTGCCGCAACACCTACTAAAAAATCGGGGTCATTTGACCATGGCGTTGCCGTGAGTTCCGGCGATCCGGCTTCTTCAGCAGGAAGCGCGTTTGCCTCCACCGCAAAAACGATCATGCCGGACAACAACATACACACTGCCACAATCAGGACAATGGAAACGAATTGCACCCGGGTTTTTTTCATTGCATTCATTTAATTGAAAATGTGGAAACTATTTCAGCATGACTTATTTATAAATTTGTTTAATCTGTCCTCTAATATTTCAAATCTATAATTATCTTTCAATGTCCTGTTACCGTTTTTAGCCACACTGTAATTAGGCTGCATTAAATTATCAACGCAAAGTTTAGCAAATTTTTCAGCATCATTAGAAATAAACAAATCCTCATTGTTTTTAAAGCACGTTCCTTCCACACCTATTTCTGTGGTTATAACAATATTATTAGTTTCCAATGCTTCAAATAATTTAAATTTAACCCCTCCACCGCTCAATAATGGGATTACTATTATTTGTGCTTTAGATAAATACTCTTTCACATCTTCTACGGCACCTGTTATAATCACACTATCTGATGAAAATTCTGTTAACTCCTTTGTAGGATCTTTTCCCACAATATATAATTTGCTTTCAGGAATTTTTTTCAAAACATTCGGAAAAATTGCCTTAACAAACCATTCCATAGCAATTATATTGGGCTCATAATTCATTTTACCCGTAAATACAATAGTATTTTTTTCTATATTTTTTGGGAATTCGTCACATTCCTGCTCTACGCATGGAGGTATACAAACACCATTAACCTTGCCCATTGCTTCTTCATATTTTTTAATTTCAATTTCAGATATAAAAACATATCCCTTAAAAAACTTTTTATCATGTAATTGTTTTTCTATTCTTTTTAACTTGGTTGCTTCAAATTTGTATATAATTTTTTTTATAAAACTACTGCTATTTTTACTAATAGTGTTAAATAATTCATATTCTATGTTGTGTTGCGTTAAAAACACAGGAATACGGTTAGTGTTTATCTTATCAACATTACTGTACATATGTATTGAGTCTAAAAAAATAGCGTCTATTTTGTCATTATAGATTATTTCTTGTATTTTGTTTTTTATGCACGCGCTTTCTCTAGAAATCATACTATAGGGCTTATAGAAATTTAAAATTATTTTTAATTTGCTCTTTATTCTAGGAAAAAAATAGTATTTTTTTACATGTTTTCTTAATGCATCCGCATGGATTGGTTTATTTAATTCGTTTATAGCTACTAATATTACTTCATTTCCTTTGCTTAATTGTCTAATTTTCTGCCATGTGTATTTTTTGCCCCCTGAATCGTCTGGGTAAGGCATTTCCGCCGCAATAAATAATATTCTCATTTGTCCTCCTGTTAATAATAGGCCACATTGTAGAATATCTTACCAATCACTTCAAGAGAATGTATTGAACCAGCACTTTTGGTACTGAAAGTGGTTGTTGAGAATGTATTGTAAAGGCGGGGTAAGGTTCAAGCTGCGTCTTCTACCGATCCATCCAGCCGCAGCTTCACCAGATGTTTACGCGTCGAGCGGCCACTCGGCTACTCGACGTACAGAATCGTGTCAAAGCATCCAGATAAGTACGTGCTCACATCATTTTTGTAACCATTTTTCATCTTCCCAAGTGCTTCACACACGAAAGGCACATCACGAGGCATACTGAGCGCGCAAAAGCAAATCGCGGCACAGCAGGCGTTAAGATACCGCCGATTTATTCGGCCTCCGGCTCTATTTAGTGCGATAACTCGTTGATTTGCAATGACGCGGGCAGCGAGGCTTTGAATAAATCGGCGGCTCCTGTCGTAGTCACGATTTCTGCAAGTTTCATGTGCTACACTTCTTGGGCAATTCTTGATGATTTTATACATGCCGCCTTGGCCTGAAACCTTCGGCGCATATTCAATGCCAACGTAATGTACCTGCTAAGCAAATCCTGATCGCCCAATGAGACTGGTCTGCAATCTCTCTACTCAGTTCACGTCCGACTACCCGGCTACGTCAGGGTACGCTACTGGGGCATTGCCAAAAACGCAGCACATGTCGTGACACTGAATTGTTGATAAATTACTTATGTATCCTAGCAAAACCACGATAAGTGCTGTCATCCCAATCTATACCAGGGGCAAACGCCTGCCGCCTTGTGTTGTTTCAGTAACGAACTATATTCCACAGCCATGCGCGTAGCTCTCGTTCATTACTGGCTCACGGCTCACCGAGGCGGCGAAAAGGTGCTGGAAGCCCTGTGCAATCTTTTTCCGCAGGCCGTTATTTTCACGCATGTCTGTGATCGGGCGCAACTTTCACCGATTCTGGCTCGCCATGAAATACGGCAAAGCTTCATCCATCGTCTTCCCTTTGCAAGACGCTTTTACCGCCACTACCTTCCTCTCATGCCCTTGGCTCTTGAAGAACTGGACATGCGCGGTTTTGACTTGATCATCAGTAGCGAATCCGGCCCGGCCAAGGGAATATTAACCCCGGTGCACACCCCTCATTTATGCTATTGCCATAGCCCCATGCGCTACCTTTGGGACATGTATCCCCACTATCGCGAACATAGCGGAGCATTCACCCGCCTGTTCATGTCCCCGCTTTTTCACCGCCTGCGCCAGTGGGACGCCCTTTCCGCACAGCGTGTGGATCGTTTTGTGGCCAACTCGCGCTACGTGGCGACGCGTATCGGCAAAATTTACAGGCGCGATGCGGAAGTCGTCCATCCTCCTGTGGACGTGGACTTCTTCATGCAAGACGCAACCACTCGGCAACAGCGCGACTACTACCTGGTTTTCGGTCAGTTGGAGGCTTATAAGCGGGCGGATCTGGCCGTTGCTGCCTGTACGCAGGCCAAGCTTCCCCTGGTAATTCTGGGAGAAGGACGCGAAGAGAAACGCCTGCGAGCCATGGCCGGCCCCACTGTACGTTTTGAAGGCAGACAGCCCACGGAAAACGTGCGCCGCTGGCTGCAAGGGGCACGCGCCCTGCTTTTTCCCGGCGAGGAGGATTTCGGCATAGTGCCGGTAGAAGCCATGGCCGCTGGCTGCCCGGTCATCGCCTATGGCGCGGGGGGCGCGCTAGATAGCGTACGGGACGAAGAAAGCGGCCTTTTTTTTCGGGAACAGACCGCGGCCTCGCTGCTCGATGCCATAAAACGTTTTGAACGCCTCGAAAAACATTTTGACCCCGCCACGCTGCACAAGCAAGCTCAACGCTTCAGCCCGGAACAGTTCGCCGACGGCATTCGTGCGCAGTTGAAAACATTACTAGGCACCGAATCATTTTGACGTACACATGCCGCACCACCTTTTAAAGCGAAAGAAAATGTGCCGAACATAACCCGGACATCCAGATACACAGGAGTTCAAATGAATATCACACTTTGGAAAATTGGTTTAGCCCTGGTTGTATCTGTTTTAGTGTTATTTCTTGGTGTCGCCGTTGCAATAGCACCAATCTATATTGCGGTCTTTTCTGTAATACCAATTTTTTTAGTCATCGCATTTACTCAATTCCGGATAGGCGTATTGATTGTTTTATTCTTTGCCACCGGCATCATTCCGTCACAGTTAACACCAAAGTTTTCACTTGGCGGTGGAGATGTACAGGTCGAAGAATTGCTTTTTGGAATACTATTAATTGTTTGTTTAATACGTATGGCTCTTAATAAGAATCATTTTATAAACAACTCTGTTTATTATCCAATCTATTTCTTTTTCCTGCTCAGTATTTTAGCAACACTCATAGGCATTGGTAATCAGAACAAATATAATTTTATTTTAATTGATCTGCGCACTGTCTTTTACTGGTTATACGCATTTTTATTGGCAATAAGCATACAAAATGAAAAAGAACTTAACTCAGCAATAAAAATTCTAATAATATTATCGACAATACTTTCTACTGTCGTTATTCTTCAGAGCCTCCTCGGAATACAACTTCTTAGTCGAGGAAGGCTAACTGGTCTTCATACTTTAGACAAAACCGTAGGCGTATCACGAAGTCAATTTGGCGGGCTCATATCTTTAGCAGTCTTCGCATTCATTCTTACACTAACTAGAGTTGCACGAAAAGAAATGCCTACCTTAATAGGATTGCTTTGTTCATCCATACTAGGTCTTTCTATCGTACTGTCCTTTGGTCGTGGAATATGGGCAGCAGCCTTTCTATCTGTATTAACCGCATCCATTTGGCTAGGGTTTCGTAGTTTTGTAAGGATATGGGCTGTGCTAATGACGCTAGGCATAACATCCACCTTAATTGCTCTAATAGTTACTCCGGAGTATGTCGACGCGGCAGTCAGTAGAATTTTCAGCGTCAGGCAAGAGGTGAGCGAAGGACGTAGTTACGAATGGAGGAAGCTGGAGAACGCACATGCTATACAGACCATAAAGGAGCATCCTGTTTTTGGTGTAGGTATTGGAGGAGAATATAAAAGACCGGAAAGAAATTATAAATTTGTAGAAATGGGAGAACAGGAAACGTTTATGATGCATAACAGTTGGCTATGGTTGATGTTCAAGTTTGGAATTATTGGTATTGTATTTCCAATTTGGTTGACTATTGCGGTGTTTTATAAAGCAAGAAAGCTAAATACTTCGTTAAGTATTGCGTCAGCCTCTGCACTTCTCACGCCGATTGTTGCGGGTGGCACACAAATGGAGTGGGCAACGCGGTTTGGTATTTTATGCATAGCAACAATGGTTGGTTTTTTAATAGCTAACTCAAACGTAGCGCAAAAGTAAGACTGGCCGGCATTGTTCTGAGACTACACCCGAATCAGTCGCCCCTGAAGCCCTCTCCCAATAGTTGTTGGTCACCCATTGAGCGCCAGGAAGACACTTCTTACACTGGCACAGTGGGGCGAGATTGGATCTACCACATAGAGCATGGGGCGCAGGACAACCTGCGCACAATCCTCATGAAACTGCGGATTTTTTTGCGACTGGGTTCTGGGGCGCGTGCTGGTGGCATTTTTTTCCAAGTCCACGAAAACGTGCGAGCGGGGAAATTCGGCAAATTTCAGATTGCGCAGGGCTGCCCACATACCCTTGATCGCCCCGCCAATCACAGATACAATCATACAGTTGAGCCTGGTAATCTGGCTTGAACGAAGTTTGCTAACCATGCAGACTGCTGCTTTAGTTCTTCCTGTGAAAACAAAATACAATGAACTTTTTTATTTTTGGTGGCTCAGGTTTCATCGGATCACATCTTGTATCCTATATTAAGGAGCAAGACGTGACTGCAACCATTTATAACCTCGATATTATCGAGACCAATCACGACAATCGATCAGTTTTCATACGTTGCGATGTTCGAAATTTAATCAAAATAGATGTACCTGCCTCACCAAACGATATCATATTCAATCTGGCAGCAATACATCGTTCTCCTGGACATCCTGATGATGAATATTTCGAAACAAACATACATGGTGCCAACAATGTTTGCAGATTTGCAGAAAAGCACGGAATTCAAAAAATAGTATTTACTAGCTCTATTGCTCCATATGGTGCGTCGGAAGAATTAAAAGAGGAGACAACCTTACCCACTCCTAACACTCCATATGGAATCTCAAAATTAGTGGCCGAAAAAATTCATGAAATATGGCAAGTATCTGACAAAAATCGAAAATTACTGATTGTTCGTCCTGGTGTAGTATTTGGTAAAGGAGAAAATGGAAACTTCACCCGTTTATACTGGGGAATACGCAAACGAAGATTTTTCTATGCTGGACGAACCGATACAATAAAAGCATGCATTTATGTCAAGGATTTAGTGTGCTTCATGTCACTCATGATCGATAAGCAGAAAACGGGAACAGAATTATTCAATTGTGGATTTTACCCTGCTTATAGCATCAAACAAATAGTAGAGGCTATCAAAAAAATAACAGGCTTAAAACATAATGTTATTAAAATAAATGCCTCGTTACTCACTGCGGCAGCATCAGTCATAAGTGTTTTTGGAGGAAAGAAACTTGGAATTCATCCGGATAGAGTCAAAAAGTTAATGATCTCCACAAATATTTCATCCAAGAAACTTGCCTTATCAGATTATCACTTCAAGTATACTTTCGAAGAAGCTTTGGCTGATTGGTATAATGATAACAATAACCAATACTTAGAGTAATAATTGAAAGTTACGAAAAACGAATGACACTCAACCATCACCAAGGATCGAGCAATGACTGTTTTTTCCAGTGCCGATGGCAATAAACCGGCATATATTAATTTTGAAAAATTGTATCCATGGCTCATTGTCCTGGCCGGATTGTGCTTCATGTATGTCCCCACTTTCATCGATCTATTTCGTGATACTTGGAGCAGGGACGATCATAGCCACGGCCCTATTGTATTCGCCATTTCGGTATGGTTGCTCTATCGCAATTGGCCAGAGATGCTCAACGCAGGAGTCGGACAAAAGAGTTCAACCGCTGGTTGGCCTATTTTGATTTTTGGTTTTTTGTGTTACATCGTAGGTCGTTCGCAGAGCATCATATCGCTTGAAGTCATTTCATTTATTTGGCTGTTGCTCGCCATCGGCTTGATTCTACTTGGCACACGTTCAGTTAAGGTCATCTGGTTTCCTCTGTTTTTCATGATGTTCATGATCCCACAGCCAAGTATTATTATTGCGTCAGTCACAATGCCGATGAAAATCGCCGTATCTTACGTAGCCGAGCATATACTTTACGCGATGAATTATCCAATTTCCCGTAATGGTGTCATTCTCCAGATTGCTCAATATCAACTGCTCGTCGCCGACGCTTGCGCCGGACTACACACCTTGCTGACGCTGGAATCACTCGGACTGCTTTATCTCAATCTGGTTCGACATGAATCGTTCGCCCGTAATCTTATTTTGGTACTTTTAATCGTGCCTATTTCTTTTACAGCCAATGTCATTCGCGTCATCGTGTTGACCTTAATTACTTACTACTTCGGTGACGAGGCGGGACAAGGCTTTTTGCATGGATTTGCAGGTATGGTGCTGTTTTTAACCGCCCTTTTGCTGATCATCAGTGCTGATACGCTGATACGCGCAATGTTTGTCCGGAAGAAAAACCCTGCCACACAATTGTCCGGCTAAAGACCAACACATGCTTCGCAACATTTTCTGGATGGGATTGAGTAGCGCCGTGCGTCTGGGTACGGCTCTCATCCTGTTCGTTTTGATCGCTCGCTATCTCGGTCCGAAAGAATTCGGGCATTATATGTTCTGGTTCGGAACTACCTATCTTTGTGCCTTAATTGCGCATTACGGGTTGTCCAATATGCTTCTCAAAGAAATCGCTCAACACCCGGAACAGGTAACAAATATATTGAGCGAATCCTTGAGTCTGCGGTTCATGCTCTCCACAGGTATTCTTTTGTGTGCACTGGGAGCTTCAATAATGGTGGATCGCCCGGAATTGCTTCTCATACTTTTGCTTGCACACCTCGTAGAAACTACTTCGGAAACACTCTATGTTGCATACCGGGCATTAGGGCACTTTGCGCGCGAATCTCAACTTGCCGCATGTGCGGCCATCGTACAACTCATTTTTGTCGTCGTGGCGGTAACTACGGATCAAAATACGGGAATAATCGCATTTGCCTATCTGGCAGGAAAAGTCGCGCAGCTTGCATTGATTCTACCGCTATCCAAACGTGCTTTTGGCGCATTTTCGTTACAATCGATCCATATCACATTCAGGCTGGCACTACGTGCCAAAGCTTATGCAATCGATCACTTTTTAGGCAGTATATTCGGAAATATCGACAGCATTGTGCTTAGAGCATTCGCTGGTATAAATACTGTTGGCGTTTACCAGTCTGGAATGCGTATTTTCCAAGGAGGTATTCAAGTTGCGCCTATTTTAGCCAATGTTTTTCTTCCCGAAATGGCTAAGCAAGCCATTTATCAGGAAAAAAAATCACGTATACCGCTTGTTCTTCAAACATCGTTCCTGACATACGGTGCAATTTTCGGTCTCATATTAGCTTATTTTTCGGATCAGATCGTCAATTTGTTTTTTGGGGAAACGTATAGTCAGCTGGTTGTTTTGCTTCCCCTTTTTGGTTTCCTTTTCTTTATGCGCTTTTTTGTCGCTGCATGGGGCGTGATTTTGACTGCTACAGGTCACCAAGCATACCGGGCAAAATCGGCAGCTGTACATTTGGTATTCATGCTATCCGTGGGAAGCTATTTAGCATACTGCATGCAAGCAAAGGGTTGGTTAATTGCAGCTATTTTAGCGAACCTGTTACTCGGCATACTTCTGATGGCTCGTACAGTACGTATTGACTTGAAAACATCATCCGCATTGAGTATAATTATGGCGCTTTTTTTGGGAGCGCTTTTTGTGCCTGTGCTATTTTGGAAGTAAAATTGAATGTTAAGAATACCATATATTTCTCACTTAATTCATCGATTAAGGGTGAAAATTTTGTCGCGCAATCAATTTACTAGTCAATCATTACGTGATTACTTTGCCAAAAATTATGGAATTGTAGCTGGTCTTTATACTTACGGCTGTTTTGATGAGAGTAGATTCCGCCCCGGGGTAACCTTTGGGCGTTATTGTTCAATTGCTGAAAGTGTACACATTTTCACCAGAAATCATCCCATGAACGCGATTTCGATGCACCCAATGATGTACGAGCCATCATTAGGGCTTGAAGAAACTATCCCTCTTCCGTTTTGTCAATTAACAGTAGAAGATGATGTTTGGATGGGGCACAATGTGACAATTTTGCCCAGTGTCAAATTTATTGGCCGCGGCAGTGCAATTGGTGCAGGATCGATTGTAACGCATGATGTCCCCCCTTACGCGATAGTTGCTGGAAACCCAGCCCGCCTAATTAAAATGCGCTTTGATGAGGAAACAATTGCGCGTATTGAAAACAGCCGGTGGTGGGAAATGCCGGTTGAACAGCTTAAGGAACTATTCAAAACTCATCCCGACATTTTTCCGTTTCCGATGAAAAGACAACGGTAATCTTTCAGGACGTAGTTTCCGTAGAGTTATACTTAATCAAAACTTCGGTCAGGGGTTTTCGACAAGACTCCGCAACCATCAATTCCTGCGGCAACATGCCAACCGCAGCCAACATGATTACTGTTTCGCTTTGAGACATTTTCAAAAAACGTTTTAACTCAATATCGCGCGCAGGCTGTACACTCCAATTCAGACAGCAAGTTCCAAGACCTAGCGAATGTAGCGCATAGATCAGAGACATGGCAAACACGCCGCCATCAATCCAAGATTGATAACGCTCAGTCGCATGAAAATTACATAAGTCGGACGTAATAACCAACACCTTTTTGGTAGACTGCGAAAACCCTCTTGCCCCTTTTTGAATGTCCAGTATTCGTTTTACATTGTTGCGGCCAGACACTACCCAAACTCGGCCAGACTGTCGATTACATACAGCAGGCGCTTTCTGTGCACGTCGAACGGCTTCTTCAATCAATTCCATCGGCACATCTTCATCCGAAAACTGACGAATACTGTATCGCTTCATAAAAAAATCTGCATCTACTCCCCGTATTGCATCCATGACTTCTTTACGTGTCAGTTTTCGAACCCCTCCGCCGCGAGGTAACGAACCTAGCGTTCCCTGATAGACCTGCATGAAACCAGCAAGATGTTTTTCGAGTTCAGGATTCTCTATTCCATGGGTACGGTTGTAATCAATATAACAACGCAGCACATTCAACGGAACGCTCAGATGTTCTGCAGGGCCATAGCGTTTAAGATAAAGGGCAACGTAGCCAGTTAGTTCTTTAACCGCATCTGAACCGAAGCCCGGACGAGGATTATGTAAGGATAACCCTTTTTCGATGCTGTGATAATGTAAGGTAATCATCGCTCGCAATTTTTCTTCAGAATCTCCTCGGAAAACAGAAGACGAGAAACGAAAATAGCGCCCAAAATCATATCCGAAATAAACCAGCTGAAGCCATGTGCGCTTGAGCAATTTCGGTAAATATAAAATTGGCTCTGGCAAGAATTCAAGAAATTTCATTTTCATTATATTTCTCCGACTACAACAACTCGCTAAGCTGTTTAGTATAGATTTCGAGCTTGGCTTGAGCAATACGATTCCCTGCCTCTACCTCAATAGCCAGTTGTGCTCGACGTTCAAATACCTGACTGAGCATTTGCAATGCACTCGCTGTATTAAGCGTTAAACAGTCAAGCACATGAGGATAGTCTAAGGAATTAAAAAGTCCGTTGAATTTCCGGCTATACGCCATCGGCAATACAGGGACACCACTGGAGAAGGCTGCGATGCAGGCATGCATGCGAGCGCCTGCAAAAAAGTCCAACCCTGAAATAAAACTTTTCGCTTCAATGGGAGAAAAGAAGCGCGGAGCCAATTGTAATTCTGGATAACGTTCAATTATTTTTTTACTGACTCGCAAATCATCCTCTACTTCTACGGTATCCGTAATCACATGTGGAACAAGATACACCTCTACGTTAGGTTGAGAGAGAAAAAATTCACATGAACTTTCAATCAAAGCTCGGTAGTCAAGAGTAAGACCAAATTCGTTACGACCACTATAACCACCATTGTATAGCAAACCTGATACATTGATTCCGACTCGTTGAAAATCAATATCTTCACGAGACGGACGCTCGAAGGGTAGCGCAAAAGCAACATCAATTATTTCTTCTGATTTATTGTGACATCTCATTTGTCTCAAGTATTGCATGGACAAATAATCACGTGCATAGATACGATTCGCCATGCAGAGTCCTATTTTACCTAAACACTTACCAATGGAGGAATTGAAAGGGCCAATAGTTTGTGGTGACAAAATAAGCGGTTTGCGAAATAAACGTGTTAGTACCTTAGAAGAAACTAGTTTCAATAATCGCTTGATTCCATAAATATCCGCGAAACTGTCCCCTTCGCCAATATCGAAAACGATATCGCACTGGCGTAATAGCGAAGCGGCATCAAAATTGCCTTTTATAAATGCACTAAAGTTAAATTCTACACGGTGCGCAACAGTGAAAGGCTGAATCGGGTAAGGTGTTCCTCCGTGTGTACCGATGACGATAAAGCGAACTTGTGCCCCAACTCGTTGTGCGGCTTCTGTGATGATTGCCATCTGACTGAGCGTGAGCGCGCCGACGCCCAGGTTGTCTGATGTAATCGAATGCCACAATAGGCCAATCGTAATCATTCGGTTGGGTTTACTCATTATGCTTTGCCCCCTCTATTGCTAACCTGTTTTTGGTTATTCTCCCCCCAGTTAGCAATTCATATAAATTTGGAAATAGATTTTTTACAATTACAGCCATTAATAAAGACAACATTGTTCCAATAACAGCCACACCAATATATTGTATCAATATCCAAAAACCGTAAACTGGTATTATTTTTATACTTAATTTTTGTATTAGAATCAAAATTATTCCATGAATAGCATATACAAAAAATACGTACCCTTCCATCCACAAAAGTTTTTCGTATATACTTTTCTTTTTTATGACAAAATACGACAACTTTATTAACAAAATTATACCGAGCAGGATATTTATCTTATGGATAATTGGTATATATCCCGCAAAAAACAAATCACAAATAATTGTTACAATATAAAGCACGCCAATATCACAACACCTAATAGCATCAATATTTTTACAATTCAGAGAATATTTTACCGCATAATACCCCAATGTAAAAAACAGTAGTGACGTCGCCGATACAACATATAGATTTATATCGCCCAACCATAACAAGAAAAATAAAATTATTGTGAAAAAAGGAAATTTATCAACAAGTTTTTTTATGCCAATAAATAACAAACTAAGAACAAACAGGTCTCTTAAAAACCAAAATTGATATATTAATGGATATTGATATTTCCTGTTCTCAGTAAATTTTCCAACAAATGCGTCTATCCAGTCAATTAATGCAAAATCGCGGATAACATTACTTACGAAATACGGTTTAACCAAGCTGAAACTTTGAATCGTATAGAAAAGCAATATTATTAATAAATGCCACAAAATATAAGGGGATAATATTGTACGGCTTTTCTTTTTAAATACCTTAAGAAACTCCTTCTCTTTTGCGTACAACAAATAACCAGAAATGATAAAAAACAACGGGACTCCGGTAGCGATTATGACAGAAACTATTTTTCTTATAATGTCTATATAAATCGGGATAGTGTATATTACCCGCCCTTCGGTAGTATTTATTTCTGTTATATTGACGTGTACAAGTATTACAAGAAAAATAAGCAGTGGCCGTAATGATTGTATTCTGTTTGATAATTCATTATCAATAGATGGTAGAAAAACAGATTGGCCGTCTTTATTATTAGACACAGAATCACTCCATTTTTTTAAAAACACCCTGAACAACCCATATATTTTTGACATGGATTTGTTTGGATATTTTTTATTTGTGGGTAGCGCTTTTGTCGCCCGGGCACGGGCGTGGATTGAAACATCCGTACATTTCTTTTTTGAAACGGCGGCATTGTATCAAAAAAGCGTGGTGACCTGTCCCTGACAATTTCACAGCCCACAACCACCCTACAAACAAGCTCCGTGCGAGATAAAACATACCCGGTCTCTACAACATTGTAAATTTCCCGCGCTACACACTCTCCATCACGGTCCCCGCCCTCAAACATACTCCACCCCTACAATCTCATACTCGCGCACACCGCCCGGAGCTTGGGCTTCGGCGATGTCTCCGGCGTATTTGCCGATGAGTGAGCGGGCGACCGGGGAGTTGACGGAAATCTTGCCGGCTTTGATGTCCGCTTCGTCGTCGCCAACGATCTGGTAGGTCGTGATTTGGCCGGAATTCACGTCCTCCAGCGTCACCGTGGAGCCGAATACGCAGCGGCCATCGGCGTCGAGCAAGGACGGGTCGATGATCTGGGCGTTAGCGAGTTTGTTTTCGACTTCGAGGATGCGGCCTTCGATGAAGCCTTGGCGATCCTTGGCTGCGTCGTATTCGGCGTTCTCGGAAAGGTCTCCGTGCGAACGCGCTTCGGCAATGGCCGCGATAACGCCTGGGCGCTCGACGGTTTTTAAATGGTGCAGTTCGGCGCGCAACGCTGTCGCGCCGACGATGGTCAAAGGAATCTTGGTCATCAGTCGTTCAGTTTCGCGTGGAGATCCTGCAGGGCGTAGACTTCCAGCCCGTCCAGACGGCGCATGCCCATGCATGCCGCCTGCGCGCCTTCGATGGTGGTAAATACGGTGACTTTGCCCGCCAGGGCGCTGACACGGATGGAGCGTGAGTCTGCTACCGCCTGGCGTTTACTTTCAACCGTATTGATGACGAGGGCGATTTCGTCGTTTTTGATGATGTCGACGATGTGCGGGCGCCCTTCGTTGACTTTGTTGACCGGCGTCACCGGCAGCCCGGCAGCTGCGATGACTCCGGCAGTGCCGCGCGTGGCAACGAGCGAGAAGCCCAGGTCGAGCAGTTCCCGGGCCAGTTCAATTGCCGCAGGGCGGTCGGTTTGCTTGACGCTGATGAACACCTTGCCCGATCTCGGTAGCCGTACCCCGGCACCCAGTTGACTCTTGATGAAGGCTTCGGGGAAGCTTTTCCCTACGCCCATGACTTCGCCGGTCGATTTCATTTCGGGGCCAAGGATGGTGTCGACGCCGGGGAATTTGATGAATGGGAAAACGGCTTCTTTCACCGAATAGTACGGGGGCACGACTTCGCCCGTGATGCCCTGGCTCTTCAGGCTTTGTCCGGCCATGCAGCGTGCGGCGATTTTCGCCAGTTGCAGGCCGCATGCCTTGGAGACGAAGGGGACGGTGCGCGAGGCCCTCGGGTTGACTTCGAGCACGTAAACGGTGGCGTTGTCCCCTTCCCCCTGAATGGCAAACTGCACGTTCATGAGGCCACAGACGTTGAGCGCGCGCGCCATGGCGCGCGTCTGCCGACGCAGTTCGTCCTGAAGGGCCGGGGTCAGGGTGTAGGGTGGCAACGAGCAGGCCGAGTCGCCCGAGTGCACGCCCGCCTGTTCGATGTGCTCCATGATGCCGCCGATGATGATTTCTTCCCCATCGGAGAGGGCGTCGACGTCGACTTCGGT
>Ga0123353_10005782_pt1 | contig 16324 bp, 15 predicted proteins | sample TergutLab28metaG_3_FD_92763 | JGI IMG/M metagenome (GOLD analysis project Ga0123353, IMG submission 92763) | Labiotermes labralis P3 segment gut microbial communities from Petit-Saut dam, French Guiana - Lab288 P3 | ecosystem: Host-associated > Arthropoda: Insects > Digestive system > Gut ... | reverse complement strand
CTAAATTGTACATAAATAAAAATCCGCTAAATGCGGATTTTTATTTTTCTAAAAACTATTGACAGGCGGGTATTTTAGTGCTAAAATAAACACAGACTATTTTAGTCGGGTATAAGGGGAAGTAATGAAACTATCTACAAAGGCAAGATACGGCTTGCGCGCAGCGTATGTAATGGCAGAGCATTTTGGCGGTGAGCCAATCAGCACAGCCAAAATTGCCGCTGTTGTAAGCGTAGGTGAACCGTATACCGAAAAGCTGCTGGGCTTGCTTAAAAAAGCCGGGGTGGCGGAAACCACCAGAGGTGCATCGGGCGGGTTTAAACTAGCCCGCAGCCCCGAACAGATTACGGTAGGCGAAGTTCTTAGGGCGCTTGAAGGCAACTTGTTTATAACAGATTGCGTTGCAAACAATTGTGCCGCCTGCTGCCCGAACAAAAACGTGTTTAATAAGCTATACCTGGAAATGAACAAGGTTTTAAACAGCATGACACTCATGGACATGCTGAATGATAACAAACTAAAATAAAAGGAAACTACAATGGAACAAAAAATCTATTTAGACAATGCCGCAACCACTCCGCTCAGCCGTGAAGTACTGGCAGAAATGATGCCGTATTTTGACACGGTATACGGCAATCCAAGCAGCATACACAGCTTTGGGCGTGATGCGCGTGCGGGCGTTGAACAGGCAAGGGAGCGTATTGCAAAAGCAATAGGCTGCCGTCCGAGCGAAATTTATTTCACTTCAGGTGCTACCGAGGCCAACAACTGGGTTATTGAGGGTATTGCCAGCGCCAACAAGCACAAGGGTAACCATATAATTACTTCCAGGCTTGAGCACCCTTCTATTTTGGAGGCTTGTAAAAAGCTGGAGAAACAGGGTTTTAGAGTGACTTATCTTAACGCCGATAAAAACGGTTTTGTGCGCATTGATGAACTGCTTCATTATGTCTGCCCGGACACAATTTTAATCAGTGTTATGGCTGCAAACAACGAAATCGGCACCATTCAGAATCTTCAGGCAATTGCTCAAACAGCCAAGGAAAAAGGCGTTATTTTCCATACCGATGCCGTACAGGCAATAGGTGCCGTAAACATAAATGTTGCCGAAATGGGAATTGATTCGCTTACACTCAGCGGGCACAAGCTAAACGGACCGAAAGGTGTTGGTGCGCTTTATCTTAGGCACGGCATTGCAATTTCTAAGCTGATAGTAGGCGGCGAGCAGGAAAACGGCCTGCGGGGCGGAACGCTTAACACCCCTGCAATAGTCGGATTAGGAAGAGCGGTTGAGCTTATTACAAGAGATATTATTATAAACAGCAAAAAACTAAGGATGCTGCGCGATTACTTCATTAACCAGGTGCTTACAAAAATTGAACTGACTCAGCTTAACGGACACGCAATTCAGCGCCTGCCGAACAATGCAAACATCGCGTTTGGTCAGGTTGAGGGCGAGGCAATTATGCTTATGCTGGATATGCAGGGCATAGCGGTATCTACCGGCTCGGCTTGCAGCAGCAACAAGCTGGAGCAAAGCCATGTGCTAAGCGCAATTGGTTTACCTAATGACCTAATAAACGGTTCTGTGCGTTTTAGCTTCAGCTTATCTAATACCCGCCAGGAAGTTGATTATGTTGTGGAGAAGCTTATAGCAGTTGTAAAGAAATTGCGCGATATGTCTCCGATTGCAAAAAGCCAGGTAGGAAAGGGAGGTAACGACGAATGTACAACGAGAAAGTAATGAAAATATTTGCTAACCCCAAAAACGCAGGTACTCTGCGCGGGGCAAACGGAATAGGCAAGGTTGGAAACGCTGCTTGCGGCGATATTATGAAAATCTTTTTAAAAATTGAGGACGGCATTATAGTAGACGCAAAGTTCCGTACGTTTGGCTGTGCTGCGGCTATTGTAAGCAGTTCGGTGGCTTGTGAATTGATAAAAGGCATGACTGTAGAACAGGCGCTGGGTGTAACCAACCGCCAGATTTGCGAAGAAATAGGACAGCTGCCAAGCCATAAAATACATTGTTCGGTGCTTGCGGAAGAAGGCATAGCGGCAGCAATAAAATATTACCGCAGGCGTATGGGGCTGCTGGAAAAGAAAGAAAAGAAACAGGAAGCTGTTAAGCCCCGGACATTACCGGCAGCAAAACAGGAATTTGATACCAAAGCACGCGACTTTAGCTTTACACCGGTTGCTGAAACCGAAAAGGCTGAGTTTGCGCCGGCAAAACAGGAGGAATCCGCTCCGGCTGCTCCGGTTGCAAAAACAAGTAATTTTGCGCTTGAGCTTGAAGCCGAGGAGCCTTTGGTAGTTGATTTAGCATACGAAGCGGAGTTGCTATACGCCAAGCAGGAAAGCTACGAAAGCAAAAGCAGTAAAGCTACAAAAACTACAACAACAACTACTACCACGACCACTAAAAAAATTAATAATGAATAATTAATAATGAATAATGACGGGTCGCTTTGCTCCAAGCAAAATGGAGCAGGGCGATTTTTATTATGCATAAACTTTTACTCTATACACAAACTACGCTTATAGGAGGTAAAATTATGTTTTCTGACAAATTTCTTATGGGGGTTGCGCTGGGGGTTGTTGCGGGTTTTATACTTATGCGGTATAGTCCGTGCGTTCAGCAGGCGGCTAAGGAAAGCGAAAAAATGATGGGGGAGGTTGTAAATAAAGGCGAGAAACTGGTTGAACAAGCCGTAAGCAGCGGTAAAAAGTCAGCAGCAAAAACTAAACCGTAAAAACAGCCGGACGGCTGTTTTTTTATTTGACACAAAACCAATAAAAGTGATAAAATTATTTAAACTAAAGATAAGGGGAAATGTGTATGCCTCAATACATTAATAAAAATATTAGTATAGCCGGCATCATTGCCTTTTTGTTTGTGTTGATAATCACTCCGGTAATGGCATGGGTTACCAGCACAACTCTGGCAGCATCTCCTATCTGGAACGGAACCGCGGCAAGCAGTTTTAACGGCGGCAACGGAACGGCACAAAATCCATATCAGATTCATACCGGCGAGCAGCTTGCGTACCTGGCACAGGTTGTAAACGCAAATACCAACGATACAGTTAACGGCGGCACTTTTGGAACCGGCAAGCATTACATTCTTACCCAGGATATAGTTTTAAACAATACATCTAACTGGGCCAGTTGGCCGTCGCCTGCGCCTACAAGAATCTGGACACCGATTGGCAATACCGCCTACTTGGGCGGCAATTCTTTCGGCGCCAACTTTGACGGCAGAGGCTTTGCGGTATCGGGAGTTTATATCAACTCAACAGAGGACTGCGTAGGGTTGTTTGGTAAAATTAGCGGCAGTATTTCAAACTTAGGAGTTAAAGAAAGTTATATACGAGGAACCTTTGCTGTAGGAGGAATTGCAGGCTACGGCTTCGGCTTCGGCCAAATTATAAACTGTTATAACAGCGGAACCATAGTATCGTCCGGTACCGGAAGTTCAGGTTTGGGTCAATCTATTGCAGGCGGTATTGCGGGAATGGGGATTATTTATAACTGTTATAACACTGGCAGCGTAAGCGTGGCTGCCCCAAGCAACTTTATTGCTTATGCAGGTGGGATTGCGGGCACCCATGACGAAAGCGGTCAGATTTATAACTGCTATAATAGCGGCAATGTGTCTATCAGTAGCGGTGTCGGCCGCTATGCGGGAGGTATTGTAGGGAGCAACGGATCTCCTGTGGCAAATTGCTATAACAGAGGAACAATAACCGGTACTAACCGTGGTGGAATTGCAGGTTATAACAGCGGTGGATTTTTGGCTTATTCATATTTTCTTACTACTAGCGGATTGTCGGCCATAGGAAGCGGCAGCACCAGCACCACTACACGCAATTTCAGCACCGCAGGCACGCTTGCATCCAGCATTACTGTTCCGGGCTTTTCCGCAACAACCTCGCTTTTACAGGCTCTTAAAGACTGGTCATCAAGTCCTGCCTCACTTCCTACTTACGGGGCACCTTCGGCAGACCTTATGAACAACTGGATGAACACCCCTTATCCCGTTTTTAGCTATGTTATGTTTACATGCAATGCACCCGCTGACGGTGTTCAGAATCAGAGTTACAGCTTTTCGTTTTCTGCCGTTTCGTTTCCATCCGGCACAATAACGTGGTCCGTAACAAGCGGCAGTCTGCCTACAGGGCTTAGCTTAAGCACAAGCGGTACAATAAGCGGCTCGCCTACGGCAATAGGAAATGCAACATTTACAGTGCGTGCCACAAATACTGCTGCCGGAATTTACTTTAACAGGCAATATACTATCCACATACATAAGGCATGGACCGGCACAGGCATACAATCCAGCCCGTATCTGATATCCAACAAAGCTGACTTTGAGTATTTTGCGTTTATTATTAACAACGGCTTGCTGGACGCCAAGGACGGCCTGTTATATAATTCCAGCACAAAGCATTTTGCCTTAACAGCTGATATAACTATTAACAATACCTCAGGCTGGACAGGCTGGGGGCCAAGCACTACCGGACTAACTGCATGGACTCCTATTGGTAACAACACCCGCATGTTTGCTGCCAACTTTGACGGCAGGGGTTTTGTAGTATGTGGAATATATATAAGTAACACCAGCGCAAACCAGGGGTTATTTGGCTATATTAACGGTGGCACAATAAAAAATGTGGGAGTAAAAGAGAGTTATATAAGAGGTGGCAGTGCTGTAGGAGCAATTGCCGGCTATGTTACGGGCAACACTGCATCGGTCACTGCTTGTTATAATATGGGCAATGTAGTTGGTGCAAGCAATAATGCATATGTTGGCGGCGTAGTTGGCCATCTATTAGCAGGAGCAACTATATCGCAATGCTTTAACGGGAGTCAGGCAGGAGGTAATGTGTCAGCAACCGGTGCGGGAACTGCACGTGTAGGCGGTATTGTGGGATATGTGGATGCAAGTACCATATCTGACTCATATAACACCGGAAACATAATCAGTACCGGAGGTGCAGGTGGTATTGCCGGATTTACTACAAATGCTGCAACTTCAATAAGCAGATGCTATAATGCGGGAACTGTTACCGGAATTGCTGGTAATACCGGAGCTGTTGTAGGCAATTCAGCTAGCGGTACAGTATCAAGCTGTTATTACAACTCCAATGCTTTCAGCGGCGCAACCATTGGTAATATAGCAGGAACCAGCGGCGCAACTTTGTATATTGACATGGTAAAGCAAGATACGCTTACAACAAGTTTGAGCGGGTTGGGTTCTGCATGGGTAAAGCGTCCTAATGAGTCAGACAAGAGTTTTTACCCCGAACTTAAGGTATTTGCTACGGACTTGACGTAGTCAATTATAAATTATAAGATACAAAATATAAATTGTGGGTCGCTTACGCTCCAAGAAACACTTAATTTCAGTTGTTGTTTGTGGTTTTTTATGATACAATCATGTAATGTTGAAAAGAAAAATGGCGCTGGATTATGGTGATTCCAGAATCGGCATTGCGCTTAGTGACCCGCTGTGCATGATTGTAAGCGAGGAAAGCACGTATAAGCGCATCAGTCTTAAAGCCGATATTGCGCACATTGCCGGGCTTGCAGTTAAAATGAACTGCGATACTATTGTGGTTGGGCTGCCGATTAACATGGATGGCACTAAAGGCCCCAGAGTGGAGCGGACGTATGCATTTTGCGAAGAGTTGGCTAAGGCTACGCCTGCAAAGATAGAATTTATAGATGAGCGTTTAACAACTGCTCAAGCGGAAAAACTATTAATATCGGTCGGCAAAAACCGCGGGCAGCGGAAAGAAGTTATTGATGCAGTTTCTGCAAATATTATTCTGCAGAGCTACTTAGATAAAAAGCAAATTTAAGGAGATAATTAAAATGGCTGAAAAAAAAGCAACGGAGACCAATTCGATTGTAAGGTTGTTGGACCCGAACGATGCAGAAAACGTAATCCTTTATGACGAGGAAGATAATGCGGTTGAGTTTGAGCAGGTTGCGCTTATACCGCAGGGAGACAAAAGATACATCATATTAAAGCCGGTGGAATTTATGGAAGGCGTGGCCGACGATGAAGCCATTGCGTTTGTGGTTCAGCAAGACGACGAGGGCGACGAAGTGCTGGTTGTTGTTGAAGAAGAGCCGGTTATAGACGAGGTTTTTGCAGCCTACCACAAACTGCTTGAAGAAGACGAAAAGAAAAGCAAAAACAAGAAAAAATAGGGGGATAAAATGACAAGAACAAGTACAATTGTTTCTCTGGTTACGGCTTTTATTCTGGCTGTGGGGGTAGCAGCAACTGCCGTTATCCTTTGGCCGAAGGGCGAGCCGCAGCGGATACTTGAATCTATTTCAATAAAAATAATGCCGAAAACAATGTTTTTGGTAGATGAGGCTTTGTCGGTTACCGGCGGAATGCTTTCCGCTAAGTACAGTGACAATACATATGACGATGTAGCAATGACGGTCAGCATGATTACGGCCGGATTTGACAGCAGTGAGCTGACACCGTCTCAGGTGCTGACGGTTAAGTACAACAATAAAACAACCACCTATAGCATTAAGGTTGTTGAGGTTTCTGCTTTAGATATTAGAAGCAGCCCGATTAAAAGCCGGTATTTTGTAGGCAAAGAAGAGCCTCTGTCTTTGGTTGGAGGCACTTTAAATGTTCAGTATTTTGACGGAGAGGAAACCGACACCGAAATTGTTACAATGACCGCTGATATGGTTTCGGGTTTTGACAACGAGGTGCTGGCGGCCGAATCTCAGACAATAACTGTAGAATTTGGCGGTTTGTCGGGCACATTCAATATCAATTTTGTTGAAGTCAGTGTTTTCAGGCTGAGCATTGTCAGCCTGCCCGATAAATTGACTTACGGTAAAGACGAGTTTCTTGATGTAACCGGCGGCAGTTTTAAGGCTTTTTACACAGACGGCACGGTAGGTGATGCTGTTGACCTGACGCTTACTCATGTGGGATATGCCGGAGGATTCCAGTTTGTTGGTGAGGGTGAGCACGGGTTCCAGATAACCTATGAGGGCTTTACTTCATCTTCTAATTTGTTAAACGTTGTGGCGGAGTTTGAGCTGGACGAAATTTACCTGTCTGAAAGCTGGGGGGTGTTTGAAGAATACGAAGGCACCATAACAATTGCTCAAGACACTACACTGAAGAACTGGGCAGACAGTGCCGGATATGTTTTGGGATGCAAGTACCTGCATGACGGCAGTGAGTTTAACATCGGGCTGGATAATGCAAGTATAACCGGCTTTGACACCTCTGAGCTTGGCACGTTTACAATGGAAATATCCTATCGGGGAGTAACAAAAACCTACAGCTATACCGTGGTTGCGGCCGTAGTTGATTGGGTTAACATCGAAACATATAAGATAAGACAATACTATGCCGTAGGTGAAGAAATTGACCTGACCGGGCTTATTCTTGAAACCCGGTATACCAACGGGCTGTATCAAATTGAGGACGGGGCAGGGCTTGTTGCGGTGGAAGACTTTGATTCAAGCATTGAAGCAACAATTAATGTTAAGATTACTTATCTGACATATGAAACAACATTTACCGTGTACATATTAGAAGATGTAAGCGTGTTGCTGACGGAATTCCTTACATTTATTCAGGATATTCCTACAATGGATGATTACCTTGACGCCATAGTGTTTGGCGGTTTCAGCGGTACTAAATGGGACAACTTTGACGATGCGGCCGAACTGTACAGAATAAAACTTTCACCTGCTCAGTTGGCTTCTGTTTCGGGCAGTGACCTTGATAACTTCCAGGCCTTTTTAGAACTGTATAATTTTGAGATAATGTATCAGGCAAACACCGGCCTGGCAGATGACTTTATACAGGATGTTTTATCCGGTATGCCCGAAGATATAAGGAAGGCCATCAGTGACGGCAATTTTGAAGTGCTGTTGTTGAACCTTGAACAGCTTATGCAAGCAAGAAGCCAGATTTATGACTATGTAGGCTCGCTTGATTTTGGCGGATATGAAGCTGAAGTACAGGCAGCGTATATGCTTGAACTGGACATTATGTTTTTATTGCCTTGTGAAATTCTGCAGATACTTAACCAACTGCCGTTTATTGCAACGGATATTGCTCCCTCGCAATATGGATTGGTATACGAGCTGGTTAACATAATTTACAATCAGGAGCATCCGGCTATAAGCTTGTATGCAACATTGCACGTGTTTAATCTTGCCGATGCAAAAACCGGCAATGGATTTATGTATATAATAGAAATACTTGCAACTACTACTTTTGCCGACTTGGGCATATATGGTTTTCAGGCAATGAATCAGGGTATAGATTTTATACAGAATACCTTAGTCAGCAGTCCGGATGAACAGGGCGTGATTGACGACTACGAGGCGTTTATGGAAGCTTATGAGAAATTAAATGAGTACGGTAAAAATGTAATAACCAATGCGCTTGGAATCAGCCTGGTTAATGCAATAAAGGTTTACAACGAAATAATTGCAGCACTGTAAGCAAAAAACAAGAGCCGTCCGGCTCTTGTTTTTTGATAATATCTTGCATTTTTCTGGGAGTTTTCTATTGATTTTTATTTGCCGTTGTGATATACTTGCACTGTTCATTAAATACGCACCCGGGGCTATTTAACAGCCGTTGCCTTAGTAATAAGGTTGTTGTTAGAGTTCTTAACGCACTCGGGGAGGACTAAAAACAAAAAAAGGAGAAGAAAAAATGTCCGTAATTTCAATGAAACAGTTACTGGAAGCGGGCGTTCAGTTCGGTCATCCAACCAGACAATGGAATCCAAAGATGAAAAAGTACATCTTTGCTGCCCGTAACGACACCCACATTATTGACCTGGAGCAGACCGTTGTGCTGGCAGAGGTTGCATACAACTTTGTGCGCGACTCGGTTAAAGCCGGCAAAACCGTGCTTTTTGTAGGCACTAAAAAGCAGGCCGTTGAGGCTACTATGTCTGAGGCTAACAGGGCAGGTATGTACTATGTCAACTCGCGCTGGCTGGGCGGAACTCTGACCAATTTTAAAACTATCCAGGGCAGAATAGACCGCATGAACAAACTCAACCATATGGAAAAAACGGGAGAGTTTGAGCTATATGCTAAAAAGGAAGTGCTTAAGCTTAAAGCCGAACGCGATAAACTGCAGAAGAATCTTGGCGGCATAAAAGATATGCGTGAACTTCCGGGCATTCTGTTTGTGGTTGACCTTAAAAAAGAGCATATTGCAATTAAAGAAGCAAGGCAGCTTAACATTCCTATTATTGCGCTTTGTGACACCAACTGCGACCCTGAGCTGGTTGATTTTGTTATTCCTGGCAACGACGATGCAATCCGCTCGGTTAAGCTGGTTGCAAGTGCAATTGCCGACGCTTGCGTAGAGGGCAAAGGCGGCGTTATTGTACGCGAAGAAGAACCGGCAGCGGAGGTTGCTGCCCCGGCAGCTCCGGCGGCGCCTAAGGCCGAGAAACCGGCAAAGGCTGAAGTTGTAGCCGAGCAGCCTGTTAAGGTTGAAAAACCTGCAGTTGCAGAAAAGCCTGCTAAGGAAGCTAAAGCAGAAAAGCCTGCGGAAGCAGAAACTAAAAAGAAACCGGCAGCGCCCGCTAAAAAAGCCAAAGAAGCAAAAGGGGAATAATTATGATAACACCTGAAGACATTAAGCGCCTTAGAGAACGTACTCAGGCGGGCATGCTTGACTGCAAGAAAGCACTGGAAGCAAACGGCGGCGACATGGATAAGGCTACCACCTGGCTTAGAGAAAAAGGCATGGCGGCAGCTGCCAAAAAGAGTGAGCGCATTGCGGCCGAAGGTGTGGTGCACTCATATATTCATATGGGCGGTAAAATCGGCGTACTGTTAGAAGTAAACTGTGAAACCGACTTTGTGGCTAAATCGGAAGGCTTTCAGACACTGGTGCGCAATATTGGCCTGCACATTGCGGCAAGTAAGCCGGCGGTAGTAGCAATTGAAGATGTTGACACAACCGAGCTTGAAAACGAAAAGAGCATTCTTAAAGCTCAGGCTAAAAACGAGGGCAAGCCGGATGCAGTTATTGAAAAAATGGTTGAAGGCAGAATTAAAAAGTTTTACAAGGATGTCTGCTTGCTGGAACAGGACTATGTAAAGAACCCTGAAATTACAATAAAGCAGCTTGTAAACGAAGCCATACTCAGCATTGGCGAAAAGATTACAATCCGCAGATTTACGCGGTACGAAATGGGCGAAGGGCTTACTAAGCGCAGCAACGACTTTGCGGCGGAAGTAGCCGAACAGATGGCAGGGAAGTAGACAGGCAACCAAAAATTCCCCTCTAAGTTAGAGGGGTGCCCCGTTAGGGGCGGGGTGTGTGAAAAACTCAGTTTTATTGAACTGGGTTTTTATTTATTTTGCGTTTTACTATTGACAAGTGTGTAGGGGGGGGGCTATAATAGATATACAAACAAAAAGGAGAAAAGTTTGATGAACGGATTAAAAATTAATTATGATGCATTGATAGGGTTGGCTAATGACTTAGGTGATTTTGTAACAACAAAACCTGATGCGGGCACAGAAAATTATGCACTAATACAAATTGATGCCGGCAAAGGTGTCTTTGGTGCACTTATGTCCTTTGGTGTTTCAAAGCCCGGAAAGCGTTATGGCAGCAAAGAAGATACAACTACTAAAGAAACATATTATGGCAAAGGCGAAAATATTGAATCGCTGGAAGCATTTTGTGACACAATGTCTCCAATGATTTTAGTTGATAAAAAAATGGACGGAGCATTCAACTTTACCACATCTAAAGACTGTATTGCATATGACCGCCTTGAAAAAATGCTGAAAGGAGGCGCTGAATTACATTTTCGTGTAGCAATAAACGAAGATTTAAATATGAGGCTTGATACTTCTATTGTGGGCATAGACGGAAAAGAAAGCGACATCGCGAATGCCAGAACCAAGTTTTATGACAGAGAATATGACGGTGCCAGCATAGGCGGAAAAATTTCCAGATTTATTTTAGAAGACGGTTTTACACGCGCTAAGCAGACAACTAGGGCTATTGTAATGGCAACCGGAGGTTCGCTTCTCTTTAACCATTCTGCAGACAGTGCAAACAACCCAACCAATTTAAATTTGCCGGGTAAGCCTGTTGGAGTGCCTCTGGCAGAAAGAAAGCCAGTTATGAAGTTCTAATAAGTGTTTAATAAGAAGTTAACAAACAGCCGTACGGCTGTTTGTTTTAAAACTTTTAACATTAAAGCATTTGCTTTTTTTTCTGTTTTGTATTAAACTGACTGCATAGTATTTTAAAAGGAAATGTTGGTATGTTTAGTCTCAACGAAGACAAGGTAATTTATGAAAAATTCCGTGAGAAACTGGAAAAATTTTTAAATCATTTAGGCAGTGAGTTTAATTCCATTAGGGCAGGCAGGGCAAACCCCAAGCTGCTGGATAAAGTTATGGTGGACTATTACGGCACCATGACCCCTATTAACCAGATGGGCAACATATCCGCTCCCGACCCGCGCACAATTGCTGTGGCGGTCTGGGATATTTCTCAGGTAAGAGAAGTTGTTAAGGCAATACAGGCATCAGACCTGGGGCTTACTCCAAGCGACGACGGCAAGGTTATCCGCCTTAGCGTGCCCCAACCTACAGAGGAGCGCAGGGTTGAGTTTGTTAAGATGACAAAGAAACTGGCCGAGGATTGCAGAATAAATATGCGTAACGAGCGCAGAGTTGCAATAGATGAGTTTAAGAGTCTTAAAAAAGACGGCAAAATAACCGAAGACGATTTGGAAACAAGCGAAAAAGAGGTGCAAAAAATTTTAAATACCTATTCCGACAAGGTAGACGTTATGGTTGCAGGCAAAGAAAAGGAAATTCTGGAAGTATAATACCAATATAAACTTATATAAAACCGATACACTAATCATAGGCAGTTTCGTATAATGAAATAGAATACATAAAGGATGACTCTGGCATTGGGGAATAAAGAGATAAAGATAATTCCTGGATTGGACTTAAACCGTTTGCCGAAACACTTAGGCATTATTATGGACGGCAACGGCAGATGGGCAACAGCAAAAGGTTTACCTCGGAGCGCAGGACATAAAGCAGGGATTGAAAACTTGCGCAAGATGTCTGTTTTTGCAAGTGAGCTTGGCCTTTCGTATATGACTATCTTTACACTCAGCACCGAAAACCTGAAGCGCCCAAAGGATGAAGTTGACAACCTGTTTAACCTGATTCGTACATATATGAACGAAGATACAAAGCAACTGGTAGAGCGTGACATAAGGCTTAATGTTATTGGAGCATACAAAGACCTGCCGGGTGATGTTGCTTCGGCCATAGACAGGGCAATGGCCGATACCAGGCATTGCGGCGGCCTGACGCTTACGCTGGCCGTTAACTACGGCGGCAGGGCAGACATTATTAGGGCAGTAAATACGGCAGTTAAATCCGGAACTGAAGTAACGGAAGAATCGTTTAAGGATTTATTGTATACCAAGGGTATGCCGGATTTGGATTTAGTTATCCGAACAAGCGGCGAACAACGGATAAGCAATTTTTTAATATATCAATTGGCATATGCCGAGTTCTACTTTATTAAAAAACATTGGCCAAGCTTCAACAAAAAAGACTTTCAGGAAGCACTGCTTGCGTTTCAGCAACGCAACCGCAGGTTTGGCGGAGTTAAAAGCTAGGAGGGCTTAGGATGAATTATCAGCGTATCATATGGGGGGCTGTAATACTTTTTGTTACTGTTGCCATTATTGCCGGCAGAGCACTGTCTCCGATTGCATTTGATGTGGTTTTTGGAATGTTTATGGTAGTTGCAGCCCACGAGGTGTACAACCTGTTTCGCCGCAACGATAAACCTTTGTATATGTGGGCGGTTTTGGCATACCCTGCGGCGGTAGTTGTTTTAACAATTATCTGCGGCTTGCTTGATGTCAGTTTGGTGCAATACATTTTGTTTTTTGTGCTGTTAACTTCATTGTTGTTTATCGGCTTTTTGGGTTTTCCGTATGTGTTTAAAGGTGCCGCATTGAAAGGCTACCGGGCATACAACACCCGTATGTCGTTTAGCGCATATATCTGGAGCTGCAGCAAAAACAGTATGCTTGCGTGCGCTTATCCAACCATGCTGTTGAGTTTTATGCTGATTATAAACAATTATCACAATTTCAGCGGTTTAATTACTTATGCCGATGGATATTACATTTCCATGTTAGGTTTGCTTCTGGTGTTTGTAATATCAATGTTTGGGGACACGGCTGCGTATATTATAGGAACCACTATCAAAACTCCCAAAATATCTATGGAAAAGCTTGGCAAGGGCAAGACCTACAGCGGCGTTGCGGGAGGCATTTTGGGCAGCATACTCGGCGCAGCTGCGTTGTATTATGTGCTTACATTGTTTGACCCGTTTAAAGACTTGTTTTTTACTTACACAATTGCCTCTCCGCTTGTGTTTATACTAATTGGTGCGGCGGGCGGTATATTTAATATGCTGGGGGACCTTGCATCAAGTTATATTAAGCGCAGGGCAGGAGTTAAGGATTTCGGCACCTTTATACCGGGTCATGGCGGTATTATGGACAGGTTAAACGGCATTGCGCCCTGCTGTGTAATAGTGTTTGCTTTTATGCTGGTATTGTTTGCATAAGCGGTACATTGGCAAGAATATACTTTATAATTATTCCCCCATAAGCCGCGGGGGTGGTGCGAAGCACCGGGGGTTGTGACCAGACAACAAGACACAACCCTCCCCGCCTCTGGCGGTACTCCCTTGGCTCAAGGGAGAATTTTGAGGAGGAGACGCTTTGACTTCATCACTGCTTTTAGCCACTTTTCCCGAAATAATGAACACTGTGCTATACATTGGTATAGCTATTTTGGTTTTACTTGTAATGATAACCATACATGAGCTCGGGCATTATTTAGTGGCCAGATGGCTTAAGATAAAAGTTGAAGAGTTTGCCGTAGGCTTTGGGCCGCCGATATTTAAGCGTAAGCTAAAAAACGGCGAAACTTTCTCGCTGAGAGTGGTTCCTCTTGGCGGATACTGTGCCTTTAAAGGCGGCGAAGACAAGGATGCCAAAGACCCGGAGGATTTTAACGCGCACAAACCGTGGAAGCGGATACTGGTATTGCTTGGCGGCGTAACCTTCAACCTTGTATCAGCGTTTGTTTTTGCATTTATTTTGTTAATTTCATTTGGCTACGATATTCCGCAAATTAAATCGGTTACTCCGGGCACGGATAATTACGGTATAATTAAAGAAGGCGATGTGGTCAGGGCAGTAAACGGCGAGAAAATAGGCTTTATTTATGATACCACTTTCAGCAGTTTGTTAAACAAACATGGCGGGATTAATGAATGGGTTGAGCTTACTGTTACCAGAAACGGAGCAGAAAGAAAACTGGACATATTCATTTATGCGGACCCTGATGATGCCACTCGCGGAATTATTGGCGTAAGTACACAGGCATACAGATACAGCTTTATAGAGGCACTAATATGGTGTGTGCCTATAGCCATGGCCATGGCATGGAAAATACTGGCATTTTTGGGTATGCTTATAACCGGAGCAATCGGCCTGTCTGCTATTGGAGGACCAATAACCACTATAACCACCATTGCAGATTACAGCGCACAAAATATTGCAAATCTGTTTGTGTTTCTGCCGTTTATTGCAGCCAACCTGGCCGTGTTTAACATCTTGCCCATACCTGCGCTGGATGGCTCCAAAATAATATTCACTACTGTAGAATGGATAAGGAAAAAGCCTATAAACCGGAACGTTGAGGCAATAATTCATTTTGCCGGGCTGATAGTATTGTTTGCGTTTGTAATATTTATAGACCTGTTTCATCTATTCACTTGATAAAGGAAGGATAATTGCGGCTGCAAGAATACTTAAAAGATAAAATCGGCGGGGATAAGCTGAAAGACTTTAAGCTTACCGAGGCAGAGTTTGACAAGCAACAAAACAAAGTTTTGCTGGTTTTTGTTTATCCTGACGGGGTTAGGGTGCCCGGGCCGGACTTGGAGACGGAAATTAAAAAGTATGCCGGAGAATACTTAGAGAAAGCTTTTAAGATAGAGTTGAGGTTTAAGAAAAGTTTTATTGACCCGGATGTTATTAGGGCAGAGGTAAAAAAGTGCCTGGATGACAGTTTTGTGGCTTTGAGTCATGCGGTTAATATGGGGGAAATTGAAGTGGATGCCCCTCCGGAAGGTATGGTTTATGTCACTATTCCTATTACGCCGGCAATGAATAAGTATTGCCAACAGAAACGTGTTCTGCCAAGCCTGGAGCAGCACTTTAATGCCGGATATTTTCAGGCATTTACCTTTAGGGCAAGAGAAGTTGGAGCCAGTGAAAACCTTGATGATATACTTTCTGCACAGGAAGCAGGCGGACGGAATTTGTTTGAGTATGCTTTAGCAAACGAACCGGGCTTTCATAAAGTTGAAGTTTTAGAAAAACTTTTTGGCAAAGCTATTAACGGACGGCCCGTTTATATTGAAGATGTTAAGGCGGATGCAGGCAAAATACTGGTTGCGGGCAAGATAAAATTTTTTACAAAAAGGACTTTCGTTCCTAAAAAGAAAGCTGAAACAGATGACGAGCCGGCGGAAAAAATATTTTATTCGTTTAGTTTGGAAGACCCAAGCGGCAGTATTCAGGTTGTGCATTTTCCCACAATTGCGTCTGCCGAGCCAGCCGGCAAGCTGGCCGATAACATGGAAGTTATAATCTGCGGCTCGGTAGACAGCTTTAATGACAGAATATCAATTAGAGCAATGGATGTAGGTTTGTGCAAGTGCTCGGGTGAGGGCAAAAAGATATGTTACAGAGAAGAGGCTCCAAGTTATATTACCATATCTCCTTGTAATTTTACGGATACAAAACAGCTGGGTATGTTTGATGTTTCTGTTCAAAATGAGTTTTGGAAAGACAGAGAAGTGGTCGTGTTTGATTTTGAAACCACCGGGCTGGACTGCGTTTCTAACCAGATTATAGAAATTGGTGCGGTTAAAATTAAAAACGGTAAGATTACTGAGACGTTCAGTACATTAATAAACCCCAAAATGCGGATTCCCGAGGATGCTACAAAAATAAACGGTATTACCGATGAGATGGTAAAATATGCGCCCACATTAGAATCGGTGCTTCCTGATTTTTACAAATTTACGCGCGGCTGCTTGTTAAGTGCTTATAATATTGACTTTGATTATGGATTTCTGCGCACGGCAGGAGCTAAGTATCGTTACAACTTTGATAACGAAAAACTGGATACTTTGTATCTG
>Ga0123353_10005780_pt1 | contig 16326 bp, 14 predicted proteins | sample TergutLab28metaG_3_FD_92763 | JGI IMG/M metagenome (GOLD analysis project Ga0123353, IMG submission 92763) | Labiotermes labralis P3 segment gut microbial communities from Petit-Saut dam, French Guiana - Lab288 P3 | ecosystem: Host-associated > Arthropoda: Insects > Digestive system > Gut ... | reverse complement strand
TAACGAGCGGTGCAGCAAAGCTTGTTCCCGTATCAGTCATTACAGTTCCACTGCTTCGTACAAAACTAATATTCGTTCCGGGAGCAGAAATATCCGGTTTATTGGGAAGAGCGGATGTCTGAACGTAAGATGAACCTGTATTCATGTTATACGGCACCATTTGTTCTGTTGTTGGGTTGGATTTTGTATCGGCATTGCCAACAGAGATGACGTTTAACGCTTTGCCCGGACTCATGACATAGTTATAAGGATTACCAGGATCATTAGGCGTACTAGGCGAGTAGTTACCAGCACCTACAACAAAAGTCACTCCCAGATTGGCAATTTTCGCATCTACGTCTCTGTCATCAGAACTATATCCTAGCGGTAGAACAATTCCGGCAGAATAGTTTATTACCTTGCAACCTTTAGCAACCAGTGTATCAATGCCGTTCAGAAACTGAGTATGACCGGTTACACCCATCTGATACGCCTTGGCAAACGGAACAACCCCTTCATAAGTTGTCACGCCAACCATTTTGGCCTGCCCAACAATAATGCTTGTTACAAATGTTGCATGGTCAGTTGGGTTTGTGGGCGTAGGTATTTCCACGCCATTGAAATCTAATAACTTCAAATATGTGCCATGGATACCGCTCAGTTGCGGTGCGTTATGGTTGTATTGACCATTATTAGGTTCTATGATGCCAACAGTTACGTTGGAGCCTTTATAGCCATAACCGGAATTAAAGTAAGGACTTTTTGTTCCGGTTGAACTATCCGCGCCTACTTGAGTTAGTGAAAGATTCAAGCATGGCACAATAGGCCATTCTACGTATAGCGAAATATCAACAACGACTTTCTGTTTAGCGTAATCTTCTATCTCGCCTTTGGTAGCTTCTACTATTATGCTGGGAGTAGAACGGCTGTTATAAAGAACTTTCCGTGGCTTTTCACCAATGTTGTCAGCGACAAAATTATTGTTCATAGCGGAATATTCCCGCATGACAATCTCAATTTTCGCCATTCTGTATTCGTCTACTTTATTACTTCTTGCCCAGTCCACCGGCGACATGCCATCTTCGCCTTTGCGATGTGCCTCTTCGTATCCAAGTTCCTCTTCAATTTGCTTGATAATAGGCGCCAGGATTTCTTTTTCAAATCGCACTGTATCATTGAAAAATGTTGGGTCTACGCCCTTTTCAACAATTAGGGCATCTATGATAATCTTTTGGTCAACACTTTGCAACCAAAGCCAGATGGGAATCAAGTCGTTGTCTGACTTCTCCTCCATAACTTTCCATAACTCATCGCTTATCTTTGGTTTCCAAGCATCTTTAGCAATCTCGTTCACGGCAATTCTCCTCACTTAATAAAATTCGTGGTTGCTCCATGCCAAGATTTAAAAGCTAAAACAAATACTCTCATAGGCATCATCCTCTGTTTATACAAACAAAAAACCGCCGGACCCAGTGATCAACACTGAAAATTCCAGCGGCTAAGTGCCTTGCTGACTCTATTCTATTTATTCTGAAATTGCCAGGACTCATACAAGACTCCTACAACATATTCAGGTAGCATCTATTGTATTCTACCCCCCCGACTTTGTCACCCCCCCTGTATGAGTCCAATATCTGTTTGAACTTATACAGGGGTCGCTCTATTCTCCGTAAATATCCGACAGTCCATGTAGAATCATGGGCATGCAAAATACGACACCGATTACTCTATGCTGGGAGCTGTACGAACAAGGTATTCCAAAATCAAGACTTGCTGCTATAACACCACCCTTAAGAGTCCCCACCGGACATGTCGGCACAGTGGTCAGAAGATTACGCAGTTCCTACATCAACGATGTGTTGAGCTATAAACTGCCGGCAGTAAACTATCCCTGCAACTCCACATCAGTGGCCCCGCTTCCCCCGTGAAAGCGATCGGCGGGGTAATAACGGGCGACCAGTGAGCTTCTGGACAGGTAACGGTCCACCTCAAGCCTCAGTGTGCCGGTACCCTTGCCATGGATGATGCGCACTTTGCGCCAGCCGCGTGAGCAGGCGTCCCGCAGAAACTCCCCAACCATGGGGACGGCTTCCTCAACCGTGCGGGCATGCAGATCCAGTTCGGAGACAGGAAAATCATCTCTCCTCTCACCATATCCGGATGAGAGATTGGCGCGAGGATTAGAACGACGTCTCAAGCCTGCCCTTCGCCTTTGTGCATGGACACCTTGTACAATCCCTTCTCTGCGATATACGTTGCCACGGCGGGTGGGGTAAAATTGTCAATCGGCAGTCCAAGCTTCACCCGTTCGCGGATAACCGATGATGAGATGTCCACTTCCGGCCTTTCAAGCAGCACCACCACCTGTGACAGACCGGGCAAAAACTTGTCTATAGTGGACAAATCCGGTGCAGAGACACCGACGCGCGGCACCGCCACCAGCTGGCAGATTTTGATGAGTTCGTCCGGTTTATGCCAGCGCGGCAGCTCCGCCAGTTTATCCCAACCAATGATGAAGTACAGCTTATCAAACGCTCCCAATCCCTTTTTAAGCGCCAGCATGGTGTCCAGTGTATAAGTGGGGCCGGAGCGGTCTGTTTCGGCACTGGAAACCCTCCAGTGGCCGTTGCCTGAGACGGCGAGGTGCGTCATTTCCAGCCGCGCGGAGGCGGCAGAGAAGTGATACCCGTCCTTGAGGTATGGGTATCCAGCCGGCATGAAAAGCACCTCACATGGCGCCAGGCATTCGCCGACGACGGAGGCCACTTCCAGATGCCCGTTATGAATTGGATCAAAGGTGCCTCCGAGAACCGCGATATTCATGCCATCACCACGTCCACTCAAACTTGCCAATGCGCACTTTGTCACCAGGTCTTACCCCGGCACGCTCAAAAATTGGGCGCAGGCGCGCCCCGGTAATGCGGTTTCCCAGCTGGCGGCGCACCTCGGGGTCGCGGTAGTCTGAGCCGGCCACCAGTCTCTCCAGCCCCGGAGAGCGTATGATGACCACTTCCCCGATGCGCTCGGCGGTAAGCCCCTCACCCTGCGGGCGCAGCACTGGCGTGGCCTCTTTAGGTAGTTCCGGCGCCGGGTGTTTTTCAAGCAGTTCATAAACTTCGTCCATCAACTCCTTTACACCCTCGCCCGTGGCGGCGGAGATAAAACGGGGTGTAATGCCGGCATCCATGAATATCTTCCTTATCTCTGTTTTGCGGGATTTTACGTCTTCGCGGTCAGCCTTGTTAACAGCGACAATCTGCGCCTTGCGGGACATGGATGAATCAAACTGTGAGAGTTCATTGTTAACGGCAATCATGTCGTCAACAGGAGAATCGGACGCGCCGTCCAACAGGTGAATCATGACGCGGGTGCGCACGGCATGGCGCAGAAAATCGTGCCCCAATCCTTTGCCAAGATGCGCCCCTTCGATAAGCCCCGGTATTTCACACAGTATAAACCGCTCTTTGGCGGTTTCCACCATACCCAACATCGGCTCCAGAGTGGTAAAGGCATAATTGGCAATCTTCGGATTGGCCGCTGTCGCCGCGGCGAGCAGTGAGGATTTGCCCACATTCGGATAGCCGATGATGCCGGCGTCGGCTATCAGTTTAAGTTCAAGAACAAGATCTTTTTCCTCTCCGGGATCGCCGGCCTCAGCGAGACGCGGTGCCTGATTTGTGGCTGAAGAGAAATGCACGTTACCCTGCCCTCCACGTCCGCCTTTTGCCACGATAACACTCTGACCGTGCTTCGACAAATCTGTCAACAACACCCTCTCTCCATCCGCCGTAACTTCCTGGACAACCGTACCAGGCGGTACGTTCAGTGTGAGTAAAGCACCATTTTTTCCGCGGCGCTTATTACTGCCGCCACCGCCAGCGTTTCCAGCCTGATACTTCCGGCGTCCACGAAAAAAGGTAAGTGTCGCAGTATCGGAATCGGCTTTTATGATAACGTCACCACCGATTCCCCCATCACCGCCATCCGGACCGCCGTATGGGACAAACTTTTCACGCCTGAACGTGACGGCGCCATTGCCTCCGCCTCCCGCTTTTACACTTATCTCCACTCTGTCCAGCATGTTATCGTAACCCTTCTGATAGTCTTATCCGTTCAAAATTCATTCCAGTATCATGTTAGAATAACAGTAACCATAATAACAAGTATAACATCCTGCCGCACAGAGGATTGATGCCTGCAAAGTTATGCCAGGGATTTGAAAAAACGTCTGATCCAGGAATGGTTTACGGCGAAGTTATCGACAAAGTCTGGCAGTTATAGAAAAAACAGAGCCGGTTATGCAAAATCTTTACAACACCACCCCGTTGCGCTATCCTAGCTTCAAGCTAGACAGGAGATTTTAAAACCATGTTTCAGGCCCCGCGCGGCACCCAGGATATTTTACCCGAGGAACAGCATTACTGGAGCTTCCTTCAGCAACAGGCGTCTGAGGTGGCGCGTCTCTACGGTTATCAACGCATTGACACCCCGGTTTTTGAAGAAGCCGGCCTTTTCGTGCGTACGGTGGGCGAAGGCACCGATATTGTTGAGAAAGAGATGTATACCTTCGAGGATCATGGCGGCGGGCAGATGACGCTGCGGCCTGAAGGTACCGCGCCAGTGTGTCGCGCCTATATTGAGCATGGCATGGCTTCGAAGCCCCAGCCGGTAAAACTCTTCTACCAGGCACCGATTTTCAGATATGAGCGTCCGCAGGCGGGCAGATTCCGCCAGCACCACCAGTTCGGGTTCGAGGCTATCGGGGAAGCGGATGCGGCTCTTGACGTCGAGATGATAGAAATGGCCTGGCGCTTTTTCGGATTGCTCGGCCTCAAAAATCTGACATTGCAGATAAACTCCATTGGCTGCCAGCAGTGCCGTCCGTCTTATCTCAAACACCTGAAAGAGTACTACGTGCCGCATAAAGAGGAACTTTGCGCCGATTGCAAGCTGCGGATGGACAAGAACACGCTGCGCCTGCTCGACTGCAAGAAGGATGCCGGACTGCCGTTCCAAGCCGGCGCGCCGCGCTCTGTCGACAACCTCTGTCCCGATTGCGCCGCTCATTTTGAAAAACTCAAGGCCGGTCTGACTGCTCTGGAACTGCCATTTGGGATTAATACCACCATGGTGCGCGGGCTGGACTACTACACCCGCACTGTTTTTGAGATACAACCAGAGGAAGAGCGCGGACAGAGTACCATCGCCGGCGGCGGGCGCTATGACGGGCTGATCGGGGAATTGGGTGGCCAACCCACGCCGGGGATTGGATTTGCCACCGGCATTGAGCGCATTATCCTGAACTTGAAGCGCCAGAATATCGAAATCCCGCCGTTCGCAAAGCCACGGGTTTTTGTCGTATGGATGGGGGATGCCGCCAAAGAAGCGGCACAGAAACTGGTAACGGAACTGAGGCAGTCGGGAATCGTGGCGATGATGGCATATTCCGCGCGCAGTCTTAAGGCCCAGTTAAGATTGGCGGACGGTGCCGGTTGTCGCTATGCCGCTATCATCGGCGGGGATGAACTGGCGCGGAATGCCGTCATGCTGCGCGACATGCACACGGCGCAGCAGGAACTGGTGGCGCAAGATCAACTGCTGGCAAGGATTGTTTTGCCGTAAGCGCAGCAGACTAAAGGGGCTTCTCTCAGTTTATCCAGACAGATGTTCTATGAGTACCATCGTCCCGATCCCGATCAATACCAGTCCGCCCAGCACACCCGCCCGTTTCCCCAGCATCTCGCCAAACTTGCCGCCGATGGCGAAGCCGGCGAGGACAACCAGAAAGGTTATCACGCCGATGATGGGGGCCGCCGCAGCGATGTCGGCACCCTGTATGGACAACGCCAGCCCTGTGGCCAGTGCGTCAATACTGGTGACTACCGCTATGAAGATGAGTGTCCAGCCGCGGGTGAAGTCCAGCTTCCCGCCCTCCTCTGCCCCGCGGAGAGCCTCCCATATCATATGAACCCCTACCAGCAGCAGCAGGCCGAAGACTACCCAGTGGTCGTATTTGGAAATTACATCAATCAGTACCCGCCCGGTCAGCCAGCCGATGAGTGCCATGGCCGCTTGGGCCACGCCGAAGGCGCAGGCCACTTTGAACATCGCGGTGCGCGGCACGCTTTTGCCGGAACAGCTGATGCCCAACGCGACGGCGAAGCAGTCCATTGAAAGGCTGAGGCCTACGAGCACCAAGGATAGTATACCCATCGGAAGGTTCTCCTAGTATAATATACCAGTTTGGCCTAGGGGGAGTGACGTGGACTGGTATTTGCTGCCTTGGAAAAAAGTCGCCGATTTTGAAGGGCGTGCCTGCCGCAGGGAATACTGGATATTCCAGCTGGTGAATTTGCTCATGGGCAGCGTCCTCGGTGTCATGGCTACGGGGATGGCAATCTTTTTCGCTGCCGCTTGGATTTTCGTCTCGGCGCAGTTAGTCCCGCACTTTGCCGTCACCGTCCGCCGCCTGCATGACATCGGGCGTAGCGGCTGGTGGATTCTAATTGGCTTGATGCCGCTGATTGGCTGGCTTATCCTGCTGGTTTTATGTCTCTCCGACAGCCAGCTGGGGACCAATCGGTACGGACCGAATCCGAAAGATGGCGAGAGAACTCAGAGCGGCTGTGACAAAGGATTCTGCCTGTATTGCGATGCCGCGCTGCCGGGTGGGGAGGCCTTCTGCCAGAAATGCGGCACTAGGATAACCTAGTCCTTTCCACCCAAGGTCATTCCGGGCTTGACCCGGAATCCAGCGGAAAGAATGGTTGCTCTTAACCCGGCAAAGTCGCACCGATGAAGCCCCGTTGCCCTCTCACGAAGTCGGCGGCTGAAACAGCCTGCTTGCCTTCCAGTTGGAGGCGTACGATTTCAAGTATGCCGTCGCCCGCAGCCACTCCACATCCATTTTCCAGACCGAGTACTGTTCCGGCGGGAGCGTGTATATCGGAACCTGCCGGACGCGTTTCCAGTATCTTCAGCAGCCTGCCGTCAAAACGGGTGAAACTGCCGGGCCAAGGCTGATAGGCGCGCACTTCGCGCCAGATGTCGACAGCCGGTTTGTTCCAGTCAATTTCGCCAGCGGTCTTGTCGATGGTCTTGAAGTAAGTAGTCAGAGAATCATTTTGCCTGAATGTTGGTAGCCCTTCCTTTATCCAGCGCGGCAGGACATCTGTCAGCAGCTGCGCGGATATGAGTGAGAGCTTCTCCGTCAGGCTTTTTGTCGTGTCTTCGTCGCGCACCAGGATTCGGGACTGGGCTATCACCGGGCCGGTGTCCAGCCCTGCGTCCATCTGCATCAGGCTTGTCCCTGCCCATGCGTCTCCCGACAGGATGGTGGACATTACCGGGGACGCGCCGCGGTGGCGCGGCAGCAGCGAAGGGTGAAGGTTGATGCAACCGTATCGGGGGATGCCGAGTACCTCCGGCGGCAGTATCAATCCGTAGGCGGCGACAACGATGACGTCAGGGGACAGCGCGGCAAGCTCGGACTGCACGTCCGGCTTCCTAAGGCTGACGGGCTGAAGAATGTGCGCACCCAGGGCGAGGGCGGCCTGCTTGATTGGCGAGAATATCTGCTCTCGCCCACGCCCCACCGGCTTGTCGGCGCGGGTGTAAACCGCTGCCATTTCGCAGCCGTTATGCGCCAGCGCCTCAAACGCTGGCACGGCGAAATGGGGCGTCCCCATAAAAATTACGCGCATCGGCATTAACCTTGAACAAAAGACGAATGCATTCTAACACAATTGGGCAGCCGGCGGATTTCTCTTAGGCATGGGTCTGCTTTTGCATGTCATAATCCTTTCACATAATACTTGGCTTTCATTAAATTTGAGCGGATGGTCAGCCGTTTTTGTGTCTATAAAGCAGCAATAAGCCGGAAAAGCATTGAAAAACAGAGCTTGAGAGAGTTTGAAAACCAGCGGAGCCACTATGATTTGCGCCATATTGCCGCTAAAACCCTTTGCTACCCAAAAAGAGCGGCTGTTACCATGTTAAGCGAAGATGTCGCTGGGGTGGGTACATGACCACCGACACTGGCGGCCTTTGAATCATTCAAATCACAGGCATTTTGCGGCGTGTTTTTGTACGCCCGCAGTCAGGAGCGGCCGTAGCATTTATGAATTCGGCTCAGGAAATCTGGCAGACCGCCTTGGGCGAGATCCAGTTACAGGTCAGCAAACCTAATTACCAGACATGGTTCAAGGACACGGAGGGACTGGCTTTCGATGGGGATCTTTTCCTCGTAGGCGTCCCTAACGCCTTCGTGGCTGAATATCTCGAAAAAAGCCAGCGTTCGCTTATCGAGAAGGTGCTGATTGGTCTCGTCAATCGCGGCGTGAGTGCGCGCTTCAGGATTACCTGGGCCGAAGACAACTTTCATTCCGCGTCCGGTGAAGCGCAGCACCTGCCGGCGCTCTATGGCTTCAATCCTCGCTATACCTTCGGCAGCTTTGTGGTGGGGTCGGGCAATCGCATGGCCCACGCTGCGGCGCAGGCCGCTACACGGCCTTCCGCCGAAAGCCGCTACAATCCGCTGTTTATTTATGCCGCGCCTGGACTTGGCAAAACCCATCTGCTACAGGCTATCGGCCAGCAGGCGCTGCAGAATAACCTGAAACCGGTCTATGTTTCCGGCGAACAGTTCACCAACGATTTCATTGAGGCGTTGCGCGAACGCCGCACCGATGAGTTTCGTGCCAAGTACCGCTCGGCGGATCTGCTGATGGTTGACGACATCCACTTCATCGCTGGCAAGGAGGCCACCGAGGAAAGCTTCTTCCATACCTTCAACGATCTGCACAACGCCGGCCGCCAGATTGTAATCACCTCCGACCGGCATCCCAAGGCAATGCCGCAGCTGCATGAGCGGTTGCGCTCGCGCTTTGAGTGGGGGCTGGCTGTAGATATCCAGCCGCCAGATTTTGAGACCCGCCATGCCATACTGCAGACCAAGGCCGGCGAAGCTGGGGCGCAGGTGTCGCCGGACGTGTTGGATCTGATGGCGCGCGAGTTGAAACAGAACATTCGTGAGTTGGAAGGCTCCCTCAACCGCATTATCGCATATGCCCGTCTGCTGAGAGCGCAGATCACACCGGAACTGGCAAACAAGGCGCTCAAGGATGTGGCCGGCGGTCCCCGCGAACTGCCGGCTCCTCAAGGGTGGTTGGACGGCGTGCTGGGGGTGGTCGCCTCTTCGTACACGCTAACCCCGGATGACCTGCTGGGGCGCGGGCGTTCCAGTGAGGTTGCCGAAGCGCGTCAGGTGGCCATGTATCTGATGCGCCGTCACGGCGGTATGTCGCTCTCCGATATTGGCCGGGCGCTCGGCGGGCGCGGTGCTTCCACGGTGAGTCATGCCTGCGAAAAAATTAGCGGCGATCTACAGAATTCGCATCTTCTGCGCCGCCGCGTGGAAGACATCAAAAAACAACTGTCCTGAGAAGGTAGTCGATCGTGAATTGCCAACGGCGCTTTATCCTGAATCTCTCTCCCTCCGAATGGGCTGGATAAAGATCGATCTGCGTTGCCACCACGTGCCGCTGCGCGTTATGCTGGTCTTCCCAGCCATGGTGACAATGCTTGTTGCGATGGGAGCCGGAGCGCTGGCCACCATATCTGCAAACACCGGCCTCGCCATAATTGGCATGTTGCTGGGATTGCTGTGGATCGGGATACTTGTGTTGATGGCGCTACCGCAGACCGACCGCTGGCTGGAGACGTCGCGGAAATGGTTGAAACCACTGGCTGTCTCGTTGATGGTTTTACTGGTCATCTGTGCGTTCTGGTACTGGAAATATTGCCGCCGCTATCCATGGATGGGGGTGGTGTTGCCACTCTTTGCCCTCTTCTTCGCCTGGCGCAGCCTGTGGCCATATTTCTTCTATGTTGATATTATCCTGCTGGCGATGCTGCTGCAGGAGTATGGAGAAAAGTCGCGGCAAAGCGCGGTAGCGCTCTGTGTTTAAATTCTCGCTCCGCTTTGCCAAGCCCCCTGCTCTACACTATACTTACTGAACTTCATGTATCCGGATGGGGGAAACTCTCCAATGATGGTCGACGCACTGCTGGAAAAAGCTGGTAGATACCTGCCTCTCGAAAAGCTCGCAATGGTATCTGCCGCCTACGACTATGCCTTCGCAGCCCATGAGGGGCAGAAGCGCCTGTCGGGAGAACCATTTATGGCCCATCCCTTTCAGGTGGCGCTGACGCTTGTAGATCAGCAGATGGACGCGACTACGCTGGCCGCAGCGCTTTTGCATGACGTTGTCGAAGATACCGGCATCAGCCTCGTCCAGATAGAGGAAAAGTTCGGTCCCGACGTCACCCGCTTGGTGGAAGGTGTCAGCAAAATATCCAGACTGGCGCTACCGATGCTTGGCGAACACCTCCAGCGCGCCTCGGTGCGCGAAGCGCAGGCCGAGAATCTGCGCAAAATGCTGGTTGCCATGGCCGATGACCTGCGGGTAGTATTCATCAAGCTGGCTGACCGTTTGCACAACATGCATACTATTTTCGCTTTGTCTGAGGATCGCCAGAAAGCCATCGCCCGCGAGACGCTGGAGATCTATTCTCCGCTGGCTCACCGTCTCGGCATTTGGGATCTCAAGTGGCAGTTGGAAGACTTGGCTTTCCACATTCTGGATCCGCACAAATACACCCGAATAGCGCACCTAGTGACCAACCGCCGCGCCGAGCGCGAGGAAATTATCACGGAGGTTATCACCACACTCAAGCGTGAGTTCGGGAAAATTAACCTGGACTGCGACATATCCGGACGCCCCAAGCACCTGTACAGCATTGCCCAGAAAATCGAGCGCTATGTCGCTCAGGGCCGCCAGTTTGACGAAATCTATGACCTGCTGGCGGTGCGCGTGCTGGTGGATACTGTTTCAGAGTGCTATCACGCCATCGGGGTGGTGCACAATCTGTGGCACCCCATCCCTGGCTCCTTTGATGATTATATTGCCAATCCCAAACCTAACGGCTACCAGTCGCTGCATACGGCGGTACTCTTCCGGGGAACTACCCCCCTTGAGATTCAGGTGCGTACCCGCGATATGCATCGTATAGCCGAGTATGGCGTGGCGGCTCACTGGCGTTACAAGGATGGCGATGGCAAAGGCTCTTCAGCCGAAGAGCGCATCGGCTGGCTGCGCCAACTCATTGAGTGGCACCGCGAGATGGCCGGTTCTGAAGAGTTCCTGGAATCGGTCAAGACGGATATATTCAACGATCAGGTCTTCGTCTTCACCCCCAAAGGTGAAATCAGGGACCTGCCCAAAGGCTCTACTCCAATTGACTTTGCATACCGCATTCATACAGACTTGGGCAACCGGGTGGCGGGCGCCAAGGTCAATGGGCGCATGGTGTCGCTCGATTACCAGCTGGGGAATGGCAATGTGGTGGAGATTCTGACCTCCAAAAAATCCAGGGGTCCCTCGCGCGACTGGCTTTCTCCCAATTTGGGTTTCGTCAAAAGCTCGCATGCCCGCGACAAGATCCGCCAGTGGTTCAAGAAGCAGGAGCGCCACGAAAATGTCGAATTGGGGCGCGGCATGCTGGACAAGGAACTCAAACACCTCGGGCTGGACGTGGGTGACCGCGAGCGTATCGCCAAACTCTTCAAGTACGACAATATGGACGATTTCTTCGCCGCCGTGGGCTGCGGTGATGTCTCTCCCCAGACGATTGCCTTCAAGTTATCGGGGCAGGAGCAGGAACCTTCGAAACCGGTGCTGGGAACACCGTTCAAGCCCACCTCGACCGCCGGGATACAGGTGATGGGCACCGGCAATCTGCTGACCAACTTGGCGCGTTGCTGCAACCCTGTTCCAGGCGACCTGATTATTGGCTATGTGACGCGCAACCGTGGCATCACCATCCACCGCCATGACTGTTATAACGTTACGCACGAGGATGAGAAGGATCGACTGGTGCATGTGGAGTGGGGTCGTCCAGCCGAGCGTTATCCTGTCAAGATGCAGGTGGAAGCTTGGGACAGGGTTGGGCTGGTGCGTGACATTTCCACCCTGCTCGCCGAGGAGAAGGTGAATATCTCCAATATGAACGTCAACGAACGCAAAGACCGCACGACCTCATTGTTTTTTGACGTGGAAACGACCGGGCTTCCCCAGCTGTCGCGTATCATGAGCCGAATTGAAACAGTGCTGGGCGTAACCAATGTGACGCGGGTGGGGGAGGAGCATTCCTCGTCCCAGCACCATCCGAAAGCCTGAACAGCAGGCGCCATCCCTTGCCTACGAATTGCGCAGGCTTCGCCATATCTGCCGTAGCCCCGGTCGCTTGCCGTAGCTCAACATGTAGGCGCGTAGCAACTTGGAAGCCAGCACCAGTCCGCCAGCAACCGAAGCCGCCAGCACCGTGAGGCTTACGGCTATCTGCCAACCTGGCACGCCGGTCAGCCCCAGCCGCATTAGCACCATGGTTGGCGCGGTGAAGGGGAAGATGCTTAATGCCACCCACAGCGGATTGTCGGGGTGCAAAAGCATCATTGAAACGAACCACATCGGTGATACTGCCATCACGGTATAGATACTTGAGATGGAGCTGGCCTCCTGTAGCGAGGAGGAAATCGAGGCTACAGCGGCGGAGAGTACGGCGAATACCAGGTAGCCGAGGATGAAATAAACCACCCCCAACACCCAGAAGTACGGCGGCACCTGCAGGCCGGACAGAAATCCGCCGAATGAGGAAGACGCCAGCGGTATCAGCGCCACCAAACTGACAATCCACACCAGCACCTGCAACAATCCCACCGCCCCCATCCCCAGCACTTTTCCGGCCAGTAACTGACGCGTGGAGACCGATGATACCAGGATTTCCAGCACGCGGTTTTCCTTTTCTTCCCCGAGGCTGGATAGCAGATAGGACGAAGTGAAAACCAGCGCCATCACCAGGAATATGCTGAAAATGGCTGGCACGATGAAATTGATGTAGCTTGACTGGTCTTCAGATGGCTCACCAGTGTTCGGATCAAGCTGGATGGTTGCCAATCCAGAAGAAGATAATATGCGCGCAATCACTTCATCCGGCACTGCTCCCCCCAGCAGGTTGGTGGTGGTGAAGCCGTGCAGCGCTGTGAACAGGTAGGACGGCGGCTCCAGTTCCTTGTTCGTGGTGTAACGCGCAATCACTCCGCTCTCGATGAAGTCCGGCGGAATCACGAGGTACTGTGAAATCTCGCCGGCGAGCAGCGCCTGCCGGGCGGCGTCTTCGCCGTTGAATAGTTCAAATACGATGTTGCCTTGGGTATGGTAGTCGTTGAAATGGCCGCTGTTATCCACGTAACCGACGGCGGTGATTTCGGTGGAGGGGGTGGTGTCTCCTCCTCCTCCGGTAAGGGATATCAGATTGTAGATGCCTACGGAGGCGAATCCCAGCAGAGGCAGCGCCAGAGTCAGGATGATGAAGCTGATGCGGCGGATGGTCTTCAGAAACTCGTTAGTCATTATGGTCAGTGTCTTATTCATCCGACGATTTCCTCCCCGCCAGTGAGATAAAGATTTCGTTCAGCGAAGGCGTGGTGATTTCGAATCGGTTAACTGCTATTCCCTGTGCCGCCAGCCAGCCAAACACGTCCTGCGGCCGGGTGCCATCCGCCAGCTTAAGCTCAATCCCTTCCTTGCGCCTGACCGACTGTGTCACCCCCGGTACTCCAGCAAGGCTGCCTTCGGTGTCCACCAGTACCGAGTTGCCGCGGTAGCGGCTCTTGATTTGTGTCAGATCGCCGTAGAGCACCGCCTTGCCGCGGTTTACCATCAGCACGCGGTCGCACAACTCCTCAACCTGGCTCATCTGGTGGGTGGAAAGCATAATCGCCCTACCTTGGCTGCGCAGGTCGTGAATCATATCCTTTAGAAGTTCGGTATTGACCGGGTCGAGGCCTGAGAAAGGTTCGTCGAGGACGATAAGCTCCGGTTCGTGCAGGATGGTGACGATGAACTGAATGAGCTGACTCATACCTTTGGAAAGCTCTTCGATTTTCTTGCCGCGCGCTTCTTGTAGCCCCACTTTTGCCAACAGTTTGTCAGCCCGCGCCGTAGCGGTGCGGCGGTCTACGCCCTTGAGAGATGCCAGATAGATAATGGAGTCAATCACTCGTTGTTTTTTATACAGGCCGCGCTCCTCCGGCAGGTAGCCGAGGCGGCTCTTGGTCCGCTCGCTGAGCTTCTCGCCGAAAACACTTACCGTGCCGGAATCCGGGGCGATGATGTTCATCAGCATACGGATAGAGGTGGTCTTGCCGGCGCCGTTGGGGCCGATGATGCCGAAGATCTCCCCGTGATTCACGCCGAAGGACAGGTCATCGACAGCCGTCTTGACAGCGTAGCGCTTGGTCACGCGGCTGACCTCGACGGCGCGGCTCTCTGCCGCTGTTGTGCTGCTGTCCATAACGTTTCTCCCGATCAGGCCGTAATACGGCTCTTTATTATCTCGATCACTCTTGCCGGCTGGCGGGTGGAGAAGCCGAAGTACTCTCCCTTACCGCCTTTGAGCTTAAGGAGTACCAGCGGGTGTCCAGCCACATTATACACAGTGACGCGTTTTCCCTCCCTGCGCGATATTCTGATACCCCAGCCCCAGTAGTTTCGTAGTCCGGAGCCTTCATCCTGTGCAATGCCAGCAATCCTGTGCATGGGTATGTGGCGGCGAAATCTGCCGTAGGATGCCGTCACTCCGTCGGGGGTGATGTTGATGCTGAGGGCGCGGAAATTTATGACGACGCCGGACAGCGCCAGGCAAGACAATGACATAACGATGTAAATCCAGTCTGGGGCGGGATTGCTGCCTATCGGTCCGCTGGCGCGCTGTACGAAGAAGAGAATGAGGAAGGCCAGTCCCAGTCCAAACATCAGCAATGTGATTGGCCATCCCCAGAAGAAGTTCAACTGTTCACGATGGAACGCCGCCTGATTTTCGTACCCGTCATTTCTATTCAACTGTATTGTCCCCTTTCACGCGTCGGTGAGCATCCACGGCGCGCCGAAGTAGCAGCTCTATCTGCCCATTCACTGAGCGAAGCTCCTGTCCCGCCCAGGTATTAAGCTCATCCCATAGCTGCCGGTCGATTCTCAGCAGGTAGCTCTTGCGCTCCTCTTTCATGGAGTTGCCTTGCCAGATCTATTGGTACAAAGTGCCGGCATTAATCACCGGGGAGGCGGAGGATTCTGAACACAGCACCACCAGCAGGTTGGTGACCATGGCAGCCTTGCGCTCGTCGTCCAGTTCCAGCAGATGCTTTTCCGAGAGCTGTTGCAACGCCATCTCCACCATGCTGACCGCTCCGTGTACGATGCGGGTGCGGGCGGCGACCACGGCGGTTGCCTGTTGGCGGCGCAGCATGGCTTCGGCGATTTCGGGCGCGTAGGCAAGGTGTGACAGTCTGGCCTCGATAATCTGGACTCCGGCGCGACCCAGCCGTTCCTGCAGCTCCACCTCCAGCAGTTTGCTAACCTGCTCGGCTCCGGAGCGCAGCGTCAGCCCCGGCTCATGGCCCTCGTCTTCAAATGAGTCGTATGGATACGACTGAGCCAGGTGCCTTATCGCCGCTTCGCTTTGCACCACTACGTACTGCTCGTAGTCGTCCACTTCGAAGGCGGCCTTGAAAGTGTCGTTAACCTGCCACACGATAACGGCGGCGATTTCGATTGGGTTGCCGACATTGTCGTTTACTTTCAGCCGCTGGCTTGAGAGGTTGCGCGCGCGCAGGCTGAATTTTTTCTTGATGAAAAATGGATTGGCCCAGAAAAAACCGTTCTGGCGCACTGTGCCGGCGTATTTGCCGAAGAGCACCAGCACCTTGGCTTCGTTAGGATTGACGACGAACAGCCCTGGTAGCAGCAGTGTGGCGATAACAATCAGCACGCCGCCCAGACTCAGCAGAAATGCGTTCGCGCCGTCGCCGTTGACGATGAAGGCGGCAACTGCTCCAAGAAGCAGCAGGATGCCCAGCGCCAGCATCATGTAACCCGAGGCTAGTTTCGGATTTCTTTCCGACATGACGTCCCTCCTGATATTATGGTGATATCATAATAATATCAGGAGGGACGATAGGTTGTCAAGAGGGTGTATGAGTCCAGCGCATACCTAGCTTGTCAACGGACCAGGTATCTAAAAAGTCTTGGTGGAAATGTCAGAGCCTACGGCGATACAACCAATATAACAGAGATATTATTCCACGAACAATACGAGTGAGCAAAAGAATTGGGTAAGCAGATGATGGTGAGGTCGGGGCAAGTGTAATAGTCCCTCCACGCGACACCTTTTTCGAAGTCGTTGTATAAGATGACCCCGCAGGCAAAAGCTCCATAGCCAATACTTGTT
>Ga0123353_10005779_pt1 | contig 16327 bp, 12 predicted proteins | sample TergutLab28metaG_3_FD_92763 | JGI IMG/M metagenome (GOLD analysis project Ga0123353, IMG submission 92763) | Labiotermes labralis P3 segment gut microbial communities from Petit-Saut dam, French Guiana - Lab288 P3 | ecosystem: Host-associated > Arthropoda: Insects > Digestive system > Gut ... | reverse complement strand
TCAAGCACATTGTGTTCGACTTCGACCCGTTTTCTGTGCAGGGCTTTTCGGACAACCCGCCTAACCGCTGTTACGATTGCAAGCGCGCAATCATGACAAAAATTATCTCAATAGCGCAGTCTTTCGGAACACAAAATGTGCTTGAAGGCTCGCACACGGACGATTTAAACGACTACCGCGCAGGCGCAAAGGCCGTTAAGGAGCTGGGTGTGCTAAGCCTGTTTCAAACTGTGGGTATTTCAAAAAACGAAATCCGTATGTTTTCAAAAGAACGCGGGCTTCCTACCTGGCAAAAACCGTCATTTGCGTGCCTCGCCTCGCGGTTCGTTCACGGAGAACAAATCACGGCGGAAAAATTACGTATGGTTGAACAGGCGGAAGAATTATTGCACGAAATTGGTTTTGCTCAGGTAAGAGTAAGGCTGCACGGCAATCTCGCCCGCATCGAAACTCAGCATGAAGACATAAAAAAAATACCGGAACCGGAGGTTCGCAGTATTATTTGCGAAAAATTTAAACTGCTCGGATTTTCGTATGTTTCGTTGGATTTAAACGGCTACAGAACAGGCTCCATGAATGTGTTTTAAAAAAGACCGTTTATTTTCCCGTCCGCTTCCACGTCGATGTATTCGGACGACGGCGTTTTAGGCAGGCCCGGCATGGTCATGATGTCGCCCGCGAACGCGACAACGAAACCCGCGCCCGCAGACAGCCTCACCTGCCGCACATGAAATTCGAAACCCGACGGCGCTCCCAAAAGTTTCGGGTTGTCGGAAAATGAATACTGGGTTTTTGCTATGCAAACCGGCAGTTTTCCGAAACCGATGCTTTCCAGTTCCTTTAAGCCCTTCGCCGCTTCCGGCGAATATGAAACATCGCCCGCTCTGTAAATATCCTTTGCGACCGTTTCAATTTTTTTCTTAAGCGATTTGTCTGATTGATATACAAACTTAAACGAATTTTTTTCGTCTGCCGCAGCCAGCACGGCTTCGCCCAATTTCGCGCCGCCTGCGCCGCCCTTTTCGAATACTTCCGATTTTTCTGCCCGCACGCCCATGCTTTTTGCCGCGTCCGCGACATATTCAAGGTCGGTTTCCGTATCGCCGCCGAATTTATTTACCGCGACCACAACGGGCAAGCCGTAAACATTTTTTATGTTTTCTATATGCCTTTCTAAATTACATACGCCTTTTTGCAGCGAGCCGCCGCCGTGGTGAGCAAGGGCGCGCACAGTGGCGACTATCACCGCGGCAGACGGGACAATGCCCGACCTGCGGCATTTTATGTCGATAAATTTTTCTGCGCCGAGATCCGCGCCAAAGCCCGCTTCCGTTACGACATAATCGCACAGTGTAGCCGCCGTTAGCGTCGCAACCATCGAATTGCAGCCGTGCGCGATGTTTGCGAACGGGCCGCCGTGTATAAATGCCGGCGTGTGCTCCAATGTCTGCACGAGATTCGGTTCGAATGCGTCGCGCAGCAAAGCCGTCATCGCGCCCTCCGCTTTAAGCTCGCCCGCAGTGACCGGTTTCCCGTCAAACGAATACGCAACGATAATATTGGACATATTTCTTTTTAATATTTCAAAATTTTCGGACAGGCAAAAAACCGCCATTATTTCGCTAGCCGCGGTTATATCGAAGCCGTCTTCTCTTGGTGTGCCGTTAGCCGACTTGCCCAAACCGTTTACAACGAAGCGGAGCTGACGGTCGTTCATATCGAGTGCGCGCCGCCATGTAATGCGGCGCGGGTCGATCCTGAGCCCGTTGCCGTGGTATATGTGGTTGTCGATAAGAGCCGCGAGCAGATTGTTTGCCGCCGATATCGCATGAATGTCGCCCGTAAAATGCAGGTTGATATCTTCCATGGGTACGACCTGCGAATATCCGCCTCCCGCAGCGCCGCCCTTCACTCCGAACACCGGCCCGAGCGACGGTTCGCGCAGGCATACAGCCGTTTTTTTGCCAAGCCTGCTTAACGCGTCGCCAAGCCCGACCGTTGTGGTCGTTTTGCCTTCGCCGAGCGGCGTCGGCGAAATAGCTGTAACCAAAACAACCTTCGCTTTTTTTCCGCCCGAATATTTATGGTTTATTTTTGCTTTGTACTCACCGTATTGCGTGACGCTGCAAGCAGGAATCCCGAGCTTGTCCGCTATTTGCTGTATCGGCAGCATCTTTGTTTCCTGCGCTATTTTTATGTCCGAGTCCATCCGTTACGTCCTTTAATCAATTTTGTGAATATTGCTGCGGATAGCTTCCGTAACGGAAATTTCCCGCCTCTTCGAATTCCTGCACGGACGACAGCGTTAATGTTTGAAGATTAAGCATGACCAAGTACTCGTCCGTGTCTACCGCCTTGACTCTTACAAGCGACTCGCCGTTTAAAATCGCCGCCAGCATTCTGTGGTGCCCGTCCGTAATAAAATGATAATTGTCGTGTATGATTATATTGATCGGCTGATGCAAATATTCGCGGGAAACCCTGTTTTCTTCGACAATGTAAATGTTAATGCTGCTTATGTCGTCAAGCGGATAAAGCGATGTCGGCGAAAGCAGTATTTCGCACTGCTCGCTTCCGCCTTTGCAAAACGCAGTAAACTTTTCGAATATTATGTCCGCCGCAGCCTCGGCAGTCAATGCCGACGTGTCCAAAACCAAATTGTAGTTAGCATAGTCGAACGTATCAACATCGTACAGTTTCATAAACCTTTCGTTTTCCATCATGCCGCGCTCAAATAATTTTTCTTTTGCGTCGTTTACGTCCAAGTAAGTTTCCACGTCGCCCCGGGGGTTGTCAAAAATCCGCTGCGCGGCAAGCGCCGTATCGACTATGCAAAAAACCTTGAACGAACCGACGGCGAACTTCCATGCCATCCGCGAATCAAAAACGATTGTTTTTCCGTTTTGTTCGACCGAAATTTGCGTAACGGCGTCGTCAATTTCTTTGTCGAAGTCCTGGTTTTGGTCTTTTAACATTTCGTTCATTTCGTGCGTGGTGATATTCCTTTGCTGCGCTATTTCGCGGTGGATCGCTCCCGTGCTGTACACCTGAAAGCCGTGCTTTTCTTTGAGGATCCTGCAAATTGTGGACTTGCCGCTGCCCAATTTGCCTGCGACCGTGATGTGCATTATATCGCCTCCGAAATTAAAGTCTTGGTATCAAGTTGTAGTATTCGGTAACTCTTGCGTCGTTTAGGCAAGCTTCCACTATTCGTTTGCCCATCGGCATCAAATCCATAGAAAGATACTTCTTTATTTCGTTTTTAAAAAATGACGTGAGTATTTTCGCGCCTATGTCGTATGCTTCGCCGCCCACTTCCGGCTGATACTGCACCTGCATGAAATGTTTGGGCAGACTTGTGCCGTCCACCTTCATGGACTCGAGAGCGTATCCCAAAAGCGGACAGCGCGACTCGGTCAGCACGCCGTCGCGGAAATGCATCCCGCCGCGCCGCGCCAAATATTCGCGTGTCATCCACTGACCGAAAAATCCGACCTTGTAAGCTCCGATATGCTGGTTTGGTATCAGGATAAAACTCGTCGCGGGCGTTTTCAAAATTTGCTCGAGCAATAGGTTAGCCTGATCCACCATCCTGCCTGTAGCAAACGGCCAGTATGACCCGACACCCTCGCTCGTAAGCTGAGTCATGTCCTTGTCCACTATGCTCGGGTTGTCGTGACCCCTCGGCGCGGCAAGCCTCCAAAGCCATGCCAACGCGGGCGGCAGCACATGAAAAATGCCGACGATCCCGTATGTGGGGTGCTCGCGTGTACAGGGTGGCGTCCGTATCCCAAAACTGCGTACATCCACTTCCACGGCTTCGTTAACGTGATTTTGAACAAACCTGCGCGGCATAATTACACGCGGGTTGGGGCACGGCTTGTCGGGCTCATCCATATAGGGCTCCCATATAAGGCAGGTGCTTCCGGGAGTCGCCGCCATGTTTAAAAAAAGCAAAGGCGCCGGCGGGTGTATGGTATTTTTTTCCGTATCGAAATCCATTCCGTAATGAGTGATGTGGTTGACCCTTAAAAACCAGCCTTCCTCCGCGTCCGCAACCACCAGTTTCTTGCTTTCGCCCTGAAGCGAGGGGTGGCATACAGCCATGTCGTCCGTAACCGGATGCAGTTCCGACGCATCCATGATGGTAAGTAAAAACCTTTCGTTGTTAACCACGTTTGTACCCAGAAGCACCCGCCCGTCGCGCTCGCGGTGAAAATTTTCTATCATTTCGCTTTTCCCGCCGCCGCTCGCGCCTTCGTGCAGTATCGTGAACATCAACTCGTAGGGCGTGATAACACGCACGGTCGAACCGTGAAGAGTGAGCCACTTCTCCTGTTCGCCCAAATTGAGAAGCACGCCGTAAATACCTTTTTTCGCGCTCGGCCCGGGGTACAGATTGAACGAAAAAAGCTCGTGAGTGTCATACAGCCTGTTATGAACAACGATCTGTTTTCCGTCGTAATACTTGTGCCTAAACGGAGGCACGACGTAAATAATCGCTTTCGGCTTAAAAAAGTTGGGGATTTTAGACATCGGAATAAATCCTTGAATGTCCGCAAGCGCCGCGCCGAAAAACGCCGCGTTGGCAGGCGCAATCAATATTGACGGATACCCGAGCCCGTTGTCCGCGTTGCCGGACAAAAACGGCATGACCAAAAGTTTTTTTTGTTTGGACAGCCAATCGAACGCATCGTTACGCACTTCGTTGAATGCGAAACCGAAACGGTCTTCATGCCTCGGCTTGTCCGTGGGCAGCTCGTCCGCTATCACCATACTGTCTGGGTCGCGTCTGCGCATGTAAGTGTCGGCATAATTTACCACAGCGCCGTTTTTGCATTTTATGACGGTTGCTTCCGGAATAAGGCCCGCGCCTTCGACCTCGTACGAAACGTCAAACGTCATGTTGTCGTCGCCGCCCAAAGCGAGGGAGAGCAAATCCTCTCTTTTTTCGGGCACGGCGATTTCAACGCCGCTTTGGGTTATAATCGTTTTCAATTCTTGCGGCAGTATCATTTTGCTGAATATGTTTTTACTCATGTCATCCTCCCGTTTCTATTCCATTACCAATAAAATTATGATAGACGCCAAATTTAAGCAAACGCTTATCAAGACGATAAACGCGACGGCTTGCACGGGTTTTAAACCCGCGTCCGTCAATCTGAAATGTATGTGCGTGTGGTCCCCTTTATGCGCGGGCTTGCGTGAAACCAAACGTTTGACGGCAACGAAAATGCTGTCGAATATAGGCACGCCCATTGCCAAAACCGGGATAGCGAGCGAAACGAGAGTCGCCTGCTTAAACGCGCCGTAGAGCGATATGACCCCCAGCAGATAGCCGAGCAGGTTTGCGCCCGAATCTCCCATATAAACCTTGGCGGGATAAAGGTTGTAGCGTAAAAAACCGAGCGTTGACCCAACCAATATGACCGCGATAAACGCCGAGTCGCTCTGCCCCATGAAAACTGCAACGATAAAAAGCGTAATGCCCGACAACGCGCACAGGCTGCCGGATAAACCGTCGAGCCCGTCCATCCAGTTCGCGACGGTTATCAGGCCGAATATCCATAGCGACGTAATGGCAAACTGCAGCCAAAGCGGAAAAATGCAATATTCTCCGGCAAAAGGAATATGAAAACCCGTAAAGCGTATACCCGCCGCAAATGTAATCGCGGCGACAGCCAAATACACGGCGACTCTCGGCAGCACCGGGAATTCTTTTTGCTTTGTCTTAAAATAATCGTCTATTAACCCGATGCCTATGAGCATCGCCGCGCCCGCGACAACCGAAAGCATTTTTAAATCATTGGAAGCCACAAAAATAATAAAACCCGCCGAAAAAGCGATAAACATGACTACGCCCCCCACCAGCGGGATAGGGGCGGCATGTTTTTTTCGTTCGGTGGGTTTGTCTGTATAATCGATTTTATGTGCGATTTTAGAAAATATCGGGGTAAGAAGCAGTACCGTCAGGCAAGCAAGGGCAAACGCCGCGAAATATAACATGTAAGACCCCTTAATAATTTTGCGCGAATGGTTCGTCCGCGACGATACCACAGCAATTTAAGTATACCATATATTTTATCCGCTGCAAATTTACAGCCCAATCAAGCCGTTTATCGTTTCGAGCGTGCGCCGCAGCCCGCTGCAACCGCCGTCATCCGCCGACTCTTCCATTTTTTTTATGTACCCTTCCCTGTTCGCGCAGAGTATGTCCAAACATTCCGGCAATTTATTGATTTTTTCTTCGGGCAGTACCATTGAAAAGCCCTGCTTTTCGAACGAAGCCGCGTTTTCCAACTGGTCGCCCCTGCTGCCTTTTTTTGTTAAGGGTATAAGCAGGTGCGGCTTGCGGAGTTCGAGCAGCTCGCATATCGTGTTCGCGCCCGCGCGCGAAACGACAAGCTCAGACAGCGCCAAAAGATGCGGCATTTCGTCCGAAGCGTATTCCAATTGAAAATAGCCGGGCATGCTCAAATAAACAGTGTTGCCTTTTCCGCATAAGTGTATGACTTTATATTTTTTTAACAGCTCAGGCAGCGCCTGCCTCACACATGAGTTTACAGCCGCCGACCCTTGGCTGCCTCCAGTAACGAGCACAGTCGGTCGATTGTCGTTTGCGTCAAAGCCGCAGATTTTTACCGCAGTGTCCTTGCTCCCTTGAAACAATTCCGGTCGGATGGGCGTGCCCGTATAAACGCCTTTGTTTTTCGGCACATGTCCGAGCGTTTCCGGAAACGTCACGCAAATTCGTGAGGCGTATTTAAAGGCGATCCTGTTCGCCAAACCGGGAGTCAAATCGGATTCGTGGATAATTATCGGTATCCGCTTTTTTTTTGCGGCTAAAACAACAGGCACGGAAACAAAGCCGCCTTTGGAAAAAATTACTTCGGGCATTATTTCGCCGATAATTTTTTTTGACTGCCGGTAACCCTTCATCACATTAAAAATGTCCGCGATATTTTTGCACAGGTTTTTAAACGACGGCCGCCTGCGGAGTTTGCCGGCCGATATGCCGTAATACTTTATTCCGAGCGGCGCGGTTAGTTCGCGTTCTATTCCTTTGGCGCCGCCTATGTAATAAACTTCGTACCCGGCTTCGGCAAGCGCCGGCAGCAAAGCGATATTGGCAGTGACATGCCCCGCCGTACCGCCGCCGGTAAGCACGATTTTTTTACCACCCATTCATCTTTTCACCACACAGATTAATTTTTTACAAATTTTATGGTACAATAAATATGTTTTTGCGTTTATATATTAAGAAGTTTTTAAAAATATTTTTTGTGAAAGGTTCGGCGATATTTATGCGGCTTAAAATTTTCCGTTTGCTGCTTATATTGTTATTGGCGGGCCTTTTTATTGCCTGCGCAAAAAAACCGCCGGAAAAAATCGAACAGATTGAATACCCCGCCGAAAACGGCGACCGCCCGCACACGCCCGAAAACATCACGGAAGAATTCGAGCCGCAGCCCGAAATACCGCAGTACAACGAATACAACGTTTCGCTCGACATAGACCCCGAAGCGAGGACTGTAAAGGGCATCGAAAGGATCCGTTTTACGAACCGAACCGGCGAAGCCCTCGAGCAGATAGTCTGCCGCGTTTTTTTAAACGCCTTTTCAGAAGAAGCGGAGTACAGGCCGTACTTCGCAAGCTTCGAAACATCCATTTTTCCTCACGGGCGCGATTACGGATACATGAACATTTTGCATGTGTCGCTTGACAATGAAGAACTGTTTTACAGTCTTACCGATTCGGGTACGGTGCTGACGATTGAGCTCGTCGAACCGCTTGCCGCCGAAGAAACAATTCAGCTCCGCATACAGTTTGTGGCCTATGTGCCGCGCATACGCCACCGTACGGGTTCGAACGGCCAAGCCATGTGGTGCGGCGCGTTTTTGCCGTTGATTTCGGTCTACGGCAAGAACGGCTGGCACACTGAGCCGTACGGCCCGGTGGGCAACCCCGTTTTTACCGATACGGCGCATTATACCGTCAATATTACAACCCCGGAAAATTATACGGTGACCGGCACGGGCAAAAAAAACGAAACTGTTTTGGAAGAACACAAGGTGTCTACGTTTACCGCGGCGCATACGCGCGATTTTGCGTTTGCTCTTTCGCCCTCATATAAAAACGAAATTCTGATTACGCCGTCCGGCATCGAAATCAGCCTTTTTTATTATTCGGACGGCGTCAATACCGAGGACGTGCTTGCCGTTACGGCGGAAAGCCTGTATTTTTTTCAAGAGATGGTCGGCATTTATCCGTACAGTCAGTTGTGCATAGCCGAAACCGGCCTCTACATACCCGGCATGGAATTTTCCAAAATAATTTTTATAGATTCGGACATGCTCGGTTCGCCGCTCATTTATATGAGGATGGTTCAGGAAGTTGGACGCCAATGGTTCTTTAACGTAATAGGCAACAACGCGGCGCTTGAACCGTGGCTTGCCGAAGGGCTCACGCTTTTTTTGCAAGATATGTTTTTTTATCCCGACCGCAGCGAACTCCGCGGCAAGCTGCAAACGGATTATAGCAATTTCGCGGCGCGCTACAAAGACATGCGCAATGTTGAAAACAAAAAAATATCCCGCCCGCAGGCGGAATACGAAAATTGGAACGAATATTATTTGGTGCAGCAACAAAAATCAAAATTGATGATCTACGGCCTGTTCATAATGATGGGCGACGAAATGTTCGCGCAGTTTTTAAACGGCTATTACCACCATTTCGCTTTCGGCAACGCTTCGTCCGAGGGATTCATTTCGCTTGCCGAATCAATTATCGGAAGCAGCCTCAACTCTTTTTTTAATCTTTGGCTTAACAACGCGACACTGCCGGATTTTCCGGAATAACCTTCGGGGGGACCCACCATATGAAAATTTTAACGCTTAACGGCAACATGCCGCATTATGACATGGGGCTCGGCAAGGTTTTAAACGCGGTAAACACGACCCTCGCCGAACTCGGCGTCGCAGTCGACGAAATTAATTTGTCGTACCGCCAAATACCCTACTGCGACGGGATCGGATCGCAGGCGGTAACAGACATAACAGCGCAAATAAAAAATGCTGACGCCGTCATATTCGCGTGCACCGCGCAAATTTTCGCGCCCACCGCCATTATGCAAACCTTTTTGGAATTTGCGTCCCTCGACGAATACAGGCAGTCTTTTAAAGAAAAATACTGCATGATCGCTGTCGTTTCAAAAAACGGCGGCGAACGCGCAGTCCTCGAATATCTTTCGCGCGCTGTGCAATCGTTCGGCGGTTACGACGCCACAAGGATCGGCTTGCGGGAACATCAGGCAAGCAAAATCGAGTCCGACGCAAATTTACGTGAAATTATCGAAAAAGAAGCGGAAGATTTTTACAGGTTTGTCAGGCAAAACCGTAAAAGGCTCATCCCTTCGGACGCCGCCGCAAGCGACGCGGATTTCGTAAGCTATGCCAAGCAGCCGGAAGAACAGTACAGGCCCGTAAAAATACCGGTGGCGGAGCTGTATAAAAATTATAATTTAAATGCCGCGGACGAAAAACAGGACAGCGACATTAAAGAGTTGACGCGGCTTTTCGCGGACAAGATCGATAATCCGAACAGCCCGCACACCGCGGCAAAAATGCCGGGAATAGCCGCCGCGCCTGTGGTCACACTGCAGCAGCGCACCCGCGGCATGCCGAGGTTTTTTCGCGCACAGGCCGCCGACGGACTTACGGCTGTAATTCATATAACGGTAAACGGCGACGAAACGTTTGACGGACATATAACCGTCGCAAACTCCGAATGCGCATACGCGGACGGCGCGCCGCTTTCCGCTCCCGATTTGGCGGTCACGGCAGATTCCGCTGTTTGGCGCGAAATATTGGACGGTAAATACGCGGCGCAAAAAGCGTTTATGATAGGCAGCTTAAAAATCAGGGGTGACATCAGGCTCATGACGCGCTTCGACACGCTGTTTGTATTCAATTGACAAGATGCTTTATTAACGACGGCGGATCGCCTTCGTAAAATATTTCGAGCAAGTGGAGTGCGCGGGTCATCGCGATGTATAAAAGCTTGATGTCAAGCTGTTCGGCGCCGCTGTAGGCTTCGGCATCCGCTATAAGCACCGCGTCGAACTCGAGCCCTTTTGCCAAATACGCCGGCACGATCAAAAAACCGCCGCCGTACATTTCTTCGTTGATGTTTATCAGTTGCATTTTCCGTTTAAATGTTTTTTGCAAAAATTTGCATTTCGATTCGGTTTTGCAAATGACCGCAACCGAACGGTAGCCGAGGCTTTCGCACTCGGCTATTTTTTTTTCTATTTCAAGCGCAAGCGAAACAGGACTGCCGCAGCGGTGCAGCGCCACGCGCTCGCCGTGCCTGATGACCGGCTCCGCAAGACTGATCGCGGGCTCGTTTTCGTACAGCTTCGCTATTACGGGATTTGCCGCTTCCATTATTTCGACTGTAGTACGGTAACTTTTTACGAGCGTCAGGTTTTTTACCCCGTTCTTTTTCGACGAAACGGGAAAGATATTTTTTTCGACCTCAGCCCAGTCGTTCACTCCCTTGTGCGAATAAATCCCCTGATGAATGTCGCCGAGTATCGAAAATGATTCGCTTTTTAAAGCGGCCTTTAACGCGCTGAACTGGAAAAGCGAAAAATCCTGCGCCTCGTCTATTACGGCATGTTTTATTACGGATACGTCCCCTAACCCGAACAGTTTTATCTGCATCCACAGCAGCGGCGGCAGATCCGCCGTGTCGAGTTTGTTTTCCGCGAGCGTTTGAGCCGTGTGGCTGCGCATCGCCTCCGTCTCGTCCGGCGTAAACCATTCGGAACATATTTCCGTAAGCAGCTCTGCGTTTGAAAAAAGCTCGCAGTAATATTCCGCCGCGGTTTTTACCGCAAATTTTTTTATGTAGGGCGGAAGAATCTGCGCGGCTTTATATTTTACCCGCTTGATTTTTTCGTCGCGCTCGTCGAGCATTTTTATTATCAGACTTCTTCTTTCGGGCCCGTCATCCATTTCTTTTTTTAACTTTTTGCGTGCGCTTTCACAATCACTTTCGATTTTTTCTATTATTAACGGCTTTTCTTTTTTTAACGTGTTTTTGAGGTTCTTCTTTATTTCGTTCACCCGTTTGGCCACGGGCAGGTATCTGTACTCGCGCAGGAACAGATCCTCTACCGCCTCGTGGGTGAACAGCTCGTACTCCTCAAAACCGAAATCTTCCTTGGGCGGAACCGACCGCTCGATTTTTTCGCAGTATTTTTTTACCGCGTATAAAAACCTCATGCCGCCTTTTAAACGCGCCGCCTCAAACGCGGCGCCGGTATATTTTCCGTCGTTTATAATCCGCGCCAAATGCTGCACGTCCGGCGTGACGCTCCATTTTTTTTTGCTCAACCCGATACATTCCGCCGCATAATCCTCAAAAGTCGTTTGGACGACGCGCTCGACGCCGAGGTCGGGCAGTACTTCCGAAATATAGCTTAAAAAAAACCGGTTAGGCGCCATTATCATTACATGTTTCGGCTGAAGGCTCTGCTCGTGCGTATACAGCAGATACGCTATACGGTGCAGCGCTATCGTCGTCTTGCCGCCGCCTGCCGCGCCCTGCACGATCAGCGGTTCAAAAAGCGGTGCGCGGATCACTCGGTTCTGCTCCGCCTGGATTGTCGTCACTATGTCTTTGAGCCGCCTGTCCTTGCTCGCGCCGAGAGCCGCCTGCAAAAACGAATCGTTGGTCGTAATGTCGATGTCTCCGAACGATTGCAGTATGCCCTTTTCGATCGCGTACTGACGTTTCAATGTGATCTCGCCGGCAATAATACCGTCAGGACATTCGTATTCGGCGCTTCCGAGCCTGCCTTCGTAATAAAGCGTCGCAATTGGGGCGCGCCAGTCGGTTATGAGCAGTTCGAGCTCGCGCATCAGGCTCATCTTGCCTATGTAGTATTTTTGCTCGGATGCGTCGCCGTCCTCCACGAAGTCCACCCGCGCAAAATATGGTTTGTTAAGCGCATAAGCCGCTTGCGTGACGCGCTTCACCAAAACTTCCTGCATGTTAATGTTTAACGAAAGCTCGACGAACTGCTCCGCGTTGTCCGAGTTGTAGTGTTTACGCCCGTACGAAACAAGATCGTCTATCTCATTTTTTTTGCTCGAGCTTTCGTCTAAAAACAGTTGCAAATATTCCAGCACATTTTCGAGATACGCCTTTTCCTCCGTTAATAACGCCGCGCTATTTTTTTCCGCGCCTGTTTGCTCCGCTCCGCTCATCGCATTTACCCCCTCCGGCAATTTACAGATATTAAGCTTGCGGCCGCCGCGTGGCAAGCTTGCCATGCTCCGTATAAACTCCGGCCGATACAATAAAAAAAAGCGAGGCGGCTGCCGCTCGCTTTTTCTCTTTTTTTTGCGGTTTTTCTTGACAGGTTTGTATTTTATTCCTATGATGCACATGCGTGTCATGCCGCTTGCCTTGAACGTATGTTCGACGCAAGGCATGGCCTTTTTAAATTCGATATTCAACTCGTTTTTGCGCGTTTAAAATCTTTGCAGCAAGGGATTTTACGAAGCAAAAACAAAACTTTGCAATTAAATATCGAATTTTAATTTAAAAACGGGGGAAAAAAAATGACAAACCGCGAACTTTTTTACGCGACGATGGCCGGTGAAAACGGCGGCGATCTCCTGCATTTCGAACAAGGGTTTAACGTACCGTATAAAAAATGGTATTCGCAGGGCATGCCTGCGCATGTGGTATCCGCCGGCGACAAGCTTTCGGAGTACGAAAACCTGCACGACCATTTTAACGTATCGGGCCTGCTTTCCGCTTCGCCGAACATAAATTATTTTTGCTTTCCGCATTACGACTCCAAGCTCCTCGACGACGACGGCACGCGCATTACATACAAGGACGGCAACGGAAACACGTTCCGCGAGCTGCACGACAGCGTCAAGCAAAAAGGCGAAGACGGCTCGAGCGTAGGCTCGCCGCCGTACGAAGTAGACTTCGCCATAAAAAACCGCAAAGACTATTTCGCCGCGAGGGATCGCTACATTGGCAACATCGACAGCCGCTACGACGAGCAGTCGCTGATAAAAAGCGCCGAAAAAATGAAGGGCCAAAATGATTTTATAAGCTCATTGTTCGTACACGGGCCTTACGCATACCTCCGCGTGTTAATCGGCACGGAGGAAGCCATGGCAGCACCGTACGAAGACCGTCAGTGGGTGCTTACAATGCTGCGCGACCATTTGGAAACCTGCATGGGGATCACCGAAAAAATCGCGGCGCATTACCGTTTCGACGCCTCGTTCGTTTGGGAAGACTGCTGCGGCAAAACCGGGCCGTTCATTTCGCCGCTGCTGTTCGACGACGTTTTCGCATGGTGGTACAAAGAATGGAAGGACTTCACCAAAAGCATAGGCGTCCCGTACACAATCCTCGACACGGACGGCAACCCCTCGCCGCTTGTCAGGCAGTGGTACGAAAGCGGCATCGACGTCATGCTCCCGTGGGAAGTAAACGGAGTAGACATGCTCAAATTCGCGGAGGAATTTCCCAAGTACAGGATGATCGGCGGCATCTACAAGCACATGTTCGAACCGAACGACCCCTCGCAGGTGGGACGCTTCGCCACAACCGATGTTTACGAGGCAATCGACCTCGAACTCAAGCGCGTCGTCGCGCCCATGCGCAAACGCGGCTATTATGTCGCCGCGCTCGACCACGGCGCACACCATGCCATCGAATATCCGGCATACAAATACTATTGCGAAAAAATGTACGAATACGGCAAGAAGAACGTCGTCACACGCACGTTTAAAAAAGGGTAAAACGCTTGAAAAAAAGGCGCGGCCGAATCAAAGCAAATCGGAGTACCAAACAAAAATATCAAATGATTAATAGCAAATCATCAAATACCGGGCAATCGGCGCGGACGGTAATACAGTGACCGAAATCGTAATAAAAAAATCCCGCTTCATCGGCTATGCCGCGCGGGTCAACAACGAAGACGAAGCAAAGGCGTTTATCGCAAAGGTCGCAGGCGAACATCCGAAGGCAAGCCACGTCGCCTTTGCCTATGTGCTGCCAAGCACGGCCCGCACAAGCGACGGCGGAGAACCCCGGGGTTCTGCGGGGCTGCCGATATACAACGTAATCAACCGCCGCAATCTGCAAAACACCGCGATTGCGGTGGTTCGTTATTTTGGCGGCACACTGCTCGGCAAAGGCGGGTTGATCCGCGCCTACGGAAAAGCCGCGGGGCTTGCGGCGGTTTTGATTGGTTGAGTATGTAATGGCTGTTGTTGAGCTTTATATTTATGTATTACGGCGTTTGGGTTGTGTTTGGATACTTACAGGTTTTCCGTGTATTAAATTTATTTTTTTATCAACGAGTCCAAAACCGCCCATATCGCGCCGAGCCGCGCTTTTAACTCCTCCGCGTTTTCCGGGAATGAAGAAACACCGAAGGTGTTTATTTGCTTTTTTATTTCGCCTATCGAATATTCAAGCCTTTTTAAATAATAGCCAATTTTTTCCGCGTTAGTATCGGCGCGGCTTTTGAGGCTTTTATACGCCGTGCCGATTTTTACCTCGCCGCAGAGGACGCTTTGCAAAAGCTCCGGGCTGCCTTCTTTCTTGATTTTGTTGTACATGTGCAATGTGCCTTCGCTTATGCTGGCTTCGGCTGCTATTTGCTTATGCAAATTTATTGGTTCTTCGGAATTAGTTGTCATTATTGAAAAAAGCGTTTCCTTCCCGTACTTATCACCTCCGGCGGCTTTTTGTTTATCCTTTGCTTTTGCTTTTAACATTTCCGCGCGAAGCGCGGCGATTTCGATTCTTGCGGCGTCGCTGAGGTTCCGCCTGCCGAGCTGGTTGTCGAGTATCCATATTTTCGCTTCGTCCCTCGTGGAAAATTCCATTTCTTTCACTTCGAAAGCAATTCCGTTTTTTATGCAAATATCGAGTCTGTTGTATCCGTCGATCAAAAGCCCGTCCCATGAGACGAGCGGGTTTATGCATTTTTTATGCTCCACGATATTTTTTTCGAGCTGTTCGCGCTCCTCCTGCGTCAGCGGCGGTACAAGCATTTGAAATTCCGGATCCTTGCGCGGCAAATCAGTCATATTTTTGCTCCCTTCTTTTTTTATGTTTTTTTAACCAAATTTTTTAACAATAAAATAGGTTTTTAATGTTTTATTTGTGATCTCATAATTTTTCGACGCAGGCGTTTACTTGCCTTTGCAATCTTTTAAGGCATAAGTACGCGCCGCTTTTCGTATTTTTTATGTCTTCGGCTTGAAGCAGGCTTTGCAAGTTTTCTAAAATGTTTTCTATACATTTTACCTGCGAAAGCGCGATTTCGAGCGGCGGAGTGGGCTCGATCGGATATTCGGTAACCGTTTTTATGATCAATTCCGCTTCGCGGCGGGCGGAGCCGACCGATATTTCGCCTTTTAACATCATTTCCGCAGTTTTTTTGCTTCCCTTTTCGATCACTTTGAAATAATTGTGAACGGTTCCCTCGCTGACGCCGGCGTCTTCGGCGATCGTTTTCCGCAGATTTTTTTCCGCCCGCACAGGCCGGCTGTTTATCGTCCTGTTTTTTATCAAATCGGCCTTTGCCGCCGCAAGCGCTATCCGCGCCGCGCTTGACAGGTTACGCTTTCCAAGCTGGTTTTCGATGATCCAAAGCTTCGTTTCGTCCCGCGTCGGAAAATATTTTTCTTTTATTTCGTAACCGACGCCGTGTTTGCGGCATATTTCGTAGCGGTTGTGTCCGTCTATGACCACACCCTTCCATACGATTATCGGGTCGCGGCATTTTTTTTCCGACAGTATGTTCGCTTCAAGCTGCTCGCGCTCCTGCGTTGAAAGCGGCGGCATCAGCAACGCAAACTCCGGGTCTGTCCGTAAATTGTTTTCCATTTTTTATCTCCTTCGCATTTAATATTTGATTGCAGTGCATTTAATTGCCGTGCAAGTAATTTTATTAATCGAATATACATTCGATTGAAATTATATGAAACGGGCAAACATAATGCAAGCATCCGTTTTTTTCGTATGGCATTGATTTGAAACCGATTACTACTTCAAACGATTCCGTTATTCAATTTAATAAGCAAAAAAAAAGACGGAGCTGACGCCCCGCCTTTTTGCCGCCGTTTAAATCTTTGAATGAGTTTATTCCTATCAGGCAATATCAAAATAAAAAACCGTTCCGCCGCCGTTTGCCGCACTTATTTTTTTACGCGAAAAACCGAAATTTTCCAAAACAGAAGCTATCTGCCCGTCCTTTGTGTATGACTCAAGGCGC
>Ga0123353_10005774_pt1 | contig 16332 bp, 16 predicted proteins | sample TergutLab28metaG_3_FD_92763 | JGI IMG/M metagenome (GOLD analysis project Ga0123353, IMG submission 92763) | Labiotermes labralis P3 segment gut microbial communities from Petit-Saut dam, French Guiana - Lab288 P3 | ecosystem: Host-associated > Arthropoda: Insects > Digestive system > Gut ... | reverse complement strand
GAAAAATAAATTGTTAATTTCAAATACAATAGTTATTAGTTTAGAAACCCTATGCACCTTTTATCATCTGCATTCAGTACTTAATGAACTAGTAACTCTATATTAGGTTTTCAACAGTCATGAACCCAAACATTCAGTTGTGAAATTTGTGCCTGTGTTAGCAGGGCCATTGTGCTGTGATGTATCCATTACTTTAAACAATGTAATCCAAAGTTCTCCAGAATACATTTCATGTTTCTACTCTTTCATTTGTTTACATAGTAACACTCTTCCCATCATATGCAATAAGGCTGAAAGTGATCGATGAAACATGTAGGTACATAAATGAATATGAAACTGAAATTATTGTTAATTTGAATTTTGAGTGATACCTGACCTTTACTTTATTACAATTAAAACCAAAGATACTGGACTTCATGTTACTTGATATCAGTCCACAGGATTGTAACTAGTTCTTATAATTTGACAGCCAAAGTTCTATCAATTATGTACAACTTGTAGTTAAGTTGTGATGTTTAGCCTGCTATTTCCTTTCCAGTGACATTTCCAGTTGAAAGCGTTTTGCTTACAACTAGTTAATGATGACTGCATGTGAGAAGGATAAGGTTTCCTATATATTTGTGAGCTGTCATGGTTGAAATCCTGGTTATTTTATTATGGACATTAAATACTTCCTTGCAGCAAGCAGTTGTAACAGTTTTAGACACTCCAATATGTGGAAATGTAACTTCACCATGACTTGGATTACATCTATGCAAATACAGAAAGTGATATATCCTACTTACAGCAGAACATTCCATGAACTAGGTCAGAATATGAGTTAACAGAATACCAAGGTGTAAGGGAAATAAGATTTTTATTCACATTTTCTGTACATATGACCAATAGCTTTTTACGATGTCAATAACCACTCTTAGATATTTCTTAAAAATTATTTTCGTGCTCTTACATTCATGACAGTTTTGTGTAACTAGGTGGTGAGAATTTCTTCCTCAGAATCTTCAGGATATAAAGTGGTAGGCAACTGACTAGAGTTATCAAAACAACCTTCCACAGAAAGTCGGTGGTCTGAATAAATGCAGCATCTGAAAAAGAAGTGAAATGGCTTAAGTATATCTCCTCCATCCCCCTTTCTGATACCTTTACAAATTATTCATGACAAAACATGCTGCATCAAGAGGGTGCTAGTCCTATGCCTCCACTGCTGTCTTCAAACCAGACACATTATGAGGTGTGACAATAACCCACAACAATTTACTGGCAAGAGCTTATTACTACTATACCGAACCCTCAAGATGGAGGACCAAACTCTTCTTGGCTCCCATGACAGCTAAATTACATGCAGCAGAGCTGTTTCTAAGAAGTTTAAAGTTGTTGCCCTATTTTTTGGTCTTTAAGAATCGCAAATGCTCACACCAAACAAGGAACATGAGATGCAATGTACTGTTGTGCACTCACCAAAGTAGTCCTTCAGCACAATCAGTGAAAGGATGTAGAGGCCAAGGCTGAGTAATTCAGCTAGTACCATGATGTAGTGCCATGTTCGAACTGTGAGTGCTACCATGATTAGCTCTGTCAGGACTAATGATGTGAAGCTGATGGCCACAATGTGAATGAATTCATCTTCGAACATTACCAGAGCGCCATACATGATCACACCACCTGTGGCAGTGAATGAGTGTACAGTTATATACTAAAATGAATTCAACACCTTCCTTTATTGAATTTATCCAATGCCAAATACCACATGCCCTCAAATAAGGTTACCTCAATTTTGCACCCATTTGTCAAATAATTTGTCCTTGAAGCTATCTACACTGATCAAAATTCCAGATTTTTTATAACTTTTAATGACAAGTTATGTTAGTATCCAGTCGAACAAATTTGATCCATCCATACTGATGATAAGTTTCCAGTCACTTCTTTTCCTGTAGCAGTCAGGTGATGCCATCCATCTGGCGGTTAATGCATACATCCAGTGGTTGTAGTACTGATGTCATTCCTCCATGACCTGGTCATTTCTATACTTTTTAGTCTGCTTTAAACTTCTTTGATCTTCCTACAAGTCAGAGTCCACAACAGTACTCCATGCACTGTTAAATGCTGGATGTTCCGCCATACATCCCCCAGACCTTTCACTGTGTCTGGTCCCCTGAAGAAAGTACTGGTATGCGCCACATTACAATGTTTTGGTCAACAATGGACCACGTATACGATGGTGGTCCCATAAGATTATTATAATATTTTTGTTACAATTGCCTACAGTATTGAGTACAGTAACATGCTGTACAGGTTTGTAGCCTAGGAGCAATAGGCTATACCATATAGTCTAGGTGTGTAATAGGCTATGCTATCTTGGTTTGTGTATGTACAATCTATGATGTTCGCACGATGATGAAATCGCCTAATGACACATTTCTCAGAATGTATCCGTCACTATGTAACGCATATCTGTATTAATGGATTAGTTTTGGATCTGATAAAGACAGGAAGGCTGCAGCAGTTTCAGCAGCAGCCCAGGGAGTTTAGTGGAAGGGATCCACAAATGTTTGTCATCAATGGGACACTCCCATCTCAAAGTGCATGGGGACTATTTTTAATGGCCTCTACTTAATCACTGCACAACAGTTCCCAACTGGCTTTAATTTGAGCAAGCCTCAAAATTATGGGTGACTCCCTGAACACTTGTGAAACGATGGAATGTTGGCCAAGACTCCTTGCTACCTGCCACAAGAACAGGGATGGTTGTGAAGGTCAAGCTTCCTTCCTTCCTTCTCTTTACAGCTTTATACAGCTCATTCAGATGATGTTGCCAAGTCTACTCCCACATATAGCATAAATAATGTGCATAGGGATATATGAAGGAGAAATTTTTACAGAAAAGTGCATGTGGTATTTGAAGAAAAATAGTAATAGAGTGTGATACATTTTATACAGTAAACTGAATTATTCTACCTCATATATAATCACAGTGAAATAATAATTCACAAAACTTGCGGGCTCAACAGTTATAACTGAATGGCTGTCACAATGCTCTACTAACCTTGATAAATGCTGATAAGGACCCACATAAAGAATGTTTTGAAGGAGAGAGAGCGTCCTTTGCTTAATTCCTTGTAGAGTTCAGGGTAGGTCAGGGCGATTTTGCCTGACACATCCTTGTCAAGAACAAGTGAGAATACTGGAAACATTGTGTAGAGGGTTGCATACCTAATGGCACAAAAAAGTGCATATACATATATTAATAGCAAAGGAATATATGTGTTGAGTTAGTCTGTCACATGACTAAGCAGTACCTGTCAACGGAGCACCTTTCTTTCCAACAAAATGCATTGCCATTTGTACATGTATTCACATTCCAACTTTTGCAGAACTGAACAGTTTTCATAAAATTTGGTAAGTATGTCAGTTACCATTTCTATACAAACGTCTGTTTCAGAGTCGACAAAAAGGCACAATGAAGCAGTAAATACAATGTATAGACCCAAGAGAAGTGACTGTGCATTTTTCTCAAAATCCAGTTTCTTCAGCAAGTAAACATCTCTTGGTGTTTAATATGGTTGTGAGGATCCGAGGTAGTAACATTTCAGAATAACTTATTGTTGGCTGGCTAATATAAAATACTAACCTCTTGTTCCTCTAAATATGTGTAACTTACCCAACCATTAAAAATCCCTGATAAAGCGCAACAGACGAGAAATAAAATACAGATGAAAAGACAGCCTGCATTGTTGAGATAATGAGGCCACGATGTATCACAAATTGACTGAGAGATGCTGATCGTTTGTAACTCCTACGTCCGTGGACCAAGAGGAGTCTAGCAAGATGACTGAACTGTGGGATAGAGAAATCTGCAGCTAATGAAGCCTGAAGACCTTCACGCCCTGCAATGCCAATACCTGGAAGCAGACCAATGCGAGTTCCAGTGCGGTAATGGAAAATGATCCAGTTTATAATTTCTCTTACATATTCACATTACATGGAAGACTAACAGAATCAGCTGATGAGCAGACAAGCTGTGAATGACTTTATTCTTCTGTATATACACAGAGCAATGATATGAAACACAGAAAGTTTCATATAGGACTACAAGTTAATGTAAATTAATTTACTTGTTATTTAAAAAAAAAAAAGAGAGAGAGAGAACAGTAACTGGCGAGTCCTACTTGCAAATGCTGCAAGAGTACGTGTGTTCTAGGTAGAACTGTTACACACACCATACCGGTAGCCATGGCTGTACATGCCACCTTGCAACTGCAATTTTTTATGAACCATCTGCATCACATAAGGAGGTTAAGTACCACCCAGGGAGTGTACAGCCAGTGGAGGGGGATGATGATGATCTAAGTCACACACTCAGTACAGGTGTCCGGTGACCACTAGCAGCGACTCGAAGCTTTTGGGGTGCCCAAGCTCTGAGTTTTAGCTACAACATACAACTTATACCTGGTATACAGGTACATGGCAACTCTGAGTATCTGTATTTCATATGGCGTACATGCATATCTTGCACATACTGTTTTGAGAAATACATTCCCTACTAGTGAGTGGAAAGAGGGATTCCCCTGGGTGGTTACCAAAGTTCTGACACTGATGAATTGCTTCCTGTGGCACAATTATGGAAAAGGCATATATGATAAAAGTCTCTTCAGACTAATGCTAGGACAGTATCCTCAAACAGGCTATGAATACCTCCACTTCTTTGCAGTTCACCTTTCAGCTACTTCTTGCCATCTGATGCCATACAATAAACTACAAAACAATGTCACTTGAACATTTTGAAGGCGTACCTGCATCAGCAGCCTGAATCATGCTCACATCATTGCCTCCGTCTCCTACGGCAGCTGTACGCCTACCAGTGTGTAACTGAATGAGACGTACAACCTCAGCTTTCTGTGTGGGTGAACAGCGACAACACACTACGGCTGGACAGCCACAAGCTAGCTCCAAAAATTCATGCTGATAATACTGAAGACAGACCTGCAATTATTGACATCACACCACAGTAACTTGTGTGGCCAGTATATTATATTTCATTTCCTACTTTCATAAAATGGTGCCTTCATAAAAGCTGGACAATTCTGATAGATCCGTAACAGCAACCTGTACTGCATGTGCCCCTTTTAAACATCTCAAAATCCTGCATGCAATGGAAACTACGTGATAATGAATGTCATCTTAACATTACATATTAAGTTTCTGAGTGAAAAATTATTGGAATTAATAATAATGAACAATATATATATATATATAATGTTCTGAAAGATGGAAGAATGTCACAGAGAAGCCTACCACTGTTTCTTTGCTAATATCTGGACATGACAAGCAGCTGCTTAGGGTCAGCTTTCCAATCTGTCATCAATGAATTGACTGCTCAACTTAATCTTGAACACTTTCGTTTCTACAATGAACTCTTCATACAAACATGTGCTTACAGAATGGCTGATCATTTGCTGTGCATGGTCACAATGCAAGGCTTCAAATATTATTTTGTGATGCTGTGTTTAACAGCTGACAACAGGCTAATGATGGGAGTTTAAATTATTCCGATAAAGACAGGCATACTCTAACTTTGACGTTCACAGGGCCGTGCATTGTATTATTATTCCTATAGTAAAACCAACTAGATGCACCAGTGTATCAAATCTATTTATTTATTTTAGAATGACACTCTACTCTGCTTGCAGAGAGCAGTATCTGTTTGACAAATGCCTGTTGCTGTATGTACAGTCTTGAACTCCTGATGATGGACGGAAAGACCGTCTGAAAAATGTAGAGTGTCATTCTAAAATAAATAAATTTGATACATTGGTGCATCTAGTTGGTTTTACTATAGGAATACTGTAACCTTGGTACTCTATCGCTCACCTCCAATGAATCTCCACTAATGACGAGTGCACAATCCTGTTTCTTACGGAATGTATTTAGTTCTAGATGGGCATCAGTGCGAGTAACTACGGACTTGAACACATGCAGACTCTGAGTCCTCGACACCAAGCGAGAGCTCTTGGCAATGCAAGTTGCTGTCTCCAGTTTATCGCCTGTCAACATCCAAATCTGCAACATATGAAGCAACTTAGGATACAAATCTTGTGACAGCATGACAACTATGCGGCAACTCTGCTGTTTGTAATTTGAAAAAGAAGTGTTCTCATATTACAGATGTCTTATCTTCAAATAAATCCTGCATGAAATACACCTGCCTTGCCTGTTAATGCTGACACACTAATGCAGCATTGTCCTAATATGTTAATGTTGAATATGTGGGAAGGAATAATAGTTTTAATCCACTCTTCACCATGTCAGAGCTTACATGATGCTTTTTCAAAATATACAACCTATATTAAAGACAGTTCCAAGCTCATCAGTGTCATAAGTTTAAGCAGTTATTACTAACAAATCCAACATTTTAAAATAATGTACAGTATATCAAACCTTGATTCCAGCATTACGCAGTAATTCCAAGGTGGGACGTACTCTATCCTGTAGTCGATCTTCGACTCCTGTCACACATAACAGCTCCATTTCTCGTTCCAAACTCTCAACAACAGCAGCAACATGTGCAACGCGATCCGACACTGACATCCTTGCGGCATTGTATCGTGTCTACAGAGAAATGGGTGTTACCCAGATAAACTAGCCGACCAGTAGTAGGTATAAAACACTGAATTAAATTTTAAACTGCTCTTTTGTTGGCATTTCTCTTGGGAGTAAATGTACAATGAGACTAATGCCTTGAGTGAATGCTGTTGGATTCTATCCCACAGTTAGGTGAATACATAAATTTATCATGTATAGCTGGGAAAATGACTATGTGCTGGGTGGTACAGGGTTTGATTTCTGGCAAGGATATGGTACTCTTCTATTCTCCAAAATCTCCAGACTGGCTCTGGTGTCCACCCAGCCTCCTATTCAATGGCTACTGGTAGTAATGAGGGTAAGCATGAAATTGACTACTAACTTGCATCTAGTAACAAGGTTTAGAATGAGTGGAGCTGTACCTATACTACCCCTATGTATCTCCACAGCATGCAAAGGAACTTAACCTTTTACATGTATCACAAAACATTTAACACAAAGAAGGACTGGCATCACATGTAAGATGTCTGACTTTATCAAATAATGTAAAAAATAAACATGGTCTTATTAAGCAATTTTATTAAGTTTCAAAGTGAGTATAACTGCAGTTTCCTGTGTGAATCCCTGCTGGTGACTTTAAGATCATCCCATCCTTTTCACTACTACAATTCAGGGACAAAAAGTGTTAGATTTGGGTAAATACGGTAATTACTTACAATACACCAATTTGTAATAATGTGTGTAAAGGACACGAACCTCAAAATCCATGTATTGCTCTTCAGTAAGGATCTTCTTTGCAACAACAAGAGTTCTAAGGCCTTCTCGTGCCATGTTCCCACATTCTTCTTCTAACCAATCATTGTACTGAACAATGCCAGACATGACTATATCAGCTCCCTTGAGGTAGAACACAATTTCACCTGTGTGTTCTTCCTGCAGGAAAATATTACATTTATTACACAGTCCTTTTGTGGAAGTTACGTGTATGGAGAACGGGGAACCACTCATTAGAAAAAGTGATGTTCCTATAAATCCTGGTACAAGACTTATAATATGGGGAACAAATAACTAAGCAAGTTCGCTATATTGGAGCATCTCGCACATCTGCTCCTAATCTCGTCTAATCCCCATGCTTTATTAACAAATACTTAGTTTAAATATGGCAAAGTGTTTGCAATCAGCCACACAATACATAATGAAACCCCAAACAAAGTTCAAAAATGTACTTTAATGAATAATAAGCACATAATATGTCACACCAATTTCCACAATGAGCAACAGCCAAGATCTCACTGAATAGAAGATCCCCCAAAACACGAAATGGTGGCACTATCATTATGCTTAACATTTGGTACGCCAGAATTTTCAGAAAGGACTGATGTAAAATAAATGCATTTGCATTCACGCATTTATGCAAGTACAGTATAATGAATGCAAATAAAATAATTTAACAATGACAAACTATCCAATGTCAAACCCTTCATTAATGAGTTTTATTACATTCCTATCACTTTCAGTAAAACCATTCTACAGCAGAGGAAAACTCATGATCTTCTGAGGCAATGAATGCATTCCTAAAATTTCCAATTTCCAATAACATTTATTCAATATTAACATGTAATTTCAGCTACACAGGTCTCAATTTCCAAAAGTTCATACCTTGAGTATGATGCCCATGCGTTTTGTCTCTGAAGTGAATGGGAAGACCTGCATGATGGTATACGAATGTGTTACTCCAGCTGGTGTGCGCAGCTGCATACTGGTCAGATCTCGTCTCACCAGAGCTAAACCAACTTCCTCTGTCCATTTTACCAAAGCCACCTGTTACAAAAGGGACAGTCCTCACACTCCAAATAAGAAGAAATTACATTCAGATGTAGTGTCATGGAATTTCACATATTTACATGCTATGTATCACATAGTACATGTAACACTTTCTAAGTTCTTACAATGGTGAAAATTACTGTTCCCTAGGGTGTCACATTCAAGATGATCATAATTTTCAGTTTACCTAGATATTGGTTTAAAATGTGACTCAAGTACAAACAATGATTCAAACCTCCCTCCCTTCTCTCATTATTTTTCTTTAGATCTAACCACAGATATACTTCCCAAGGTAGTGTTAACTGATGCAAAAACTATATGGGCAGCAAAAATCTTTCACAGTGACATTAAGCCCAAGCCCCCCCCCCCAAAAAGAGAGAGAGAGAGAGAGAGAAAAGGAACTTCAAAAGTTTAAATTATTACTTCATTCCATACTGGAGAGAAGCAAACTTTTTGAAATGGCGTGACACTAATGCTAGAGAATTGCATATCATTCTTTAAGTTTTTGCACATTTGCCTAGCATTTTACACTCACAGTCAACACCACACATGGTCTATCACACAGGGACCACAACTTATAATGGCACATGAACTGCTCACATGAACCTGTGTTACAGGTATGTTAATGGGTATGCTGGATCACGAACCTATTGGAATTCCCACCCCAAAGCATGTCTGCCTGACACAAGGAAGCACATGCTCTTTATCAGGTGTCCTATTAATGTCAGCAAAATAACTTTCTTCACCCAGAAGCCGATGCTAATAATCATAATTGCTGCAATTCCACTCACTTCATCTGGACTGGATGCTTGATAGGTGCAGGTTTCCTTTCTTGGCTGCCAGTAATGCTGATCAGCTTCTGTTTGACTTTCTACTGAGCCAGGGCTTTCATCACAATCACCTGGCCCTTGATCTTCCTTCTTGCATTCTGTTCTAGTACCAGTTTCTTCATATACTGGTGTTACATTGTGACACAATGCAACTGCCTTCACAGCCTCCTGAACTCGGGTTACTTCAGATCGACGAACCTTCACATAACAATATTTAATATATAATCCACATGACATACAATGCATCTGCAGGGATTTTAATCACTACGCGTAAGTAGCTCAACAAATACTCTCTATGTTACAATAACTACACTCTATTTCAATGTCATAAGTATCAGCACTAATAACTTACGTTGCCAAATTAATTGGAAATTCTTAATAGTGTTTATGCTATACATTTTAATATATGAAGCAAGTTTGAAAATTGAAGTTTTCTGGGTTGTTATAACATGTTGCCTGACAAATAAGACCTGCAAATCCCAGAATACAGATTACTATTCTGATAACTGAAGAATAATAACCAAATAGATGGCTAAAGCCTGTAGCCTGGACACTACTCCAGCCTACCCACACCTAACCTCCAACATACAGCAAACCAAGAACAGAACGACCATGTGGTAATCAACATTATAGTCGCAAGTTCCTGATGATGGGCATAGTAGTGCCCGAAACATGTTGAGCCTGTAAGAAGTACAATAAAATAATAAGTAGCATCTAGTTGGTTATTATTCTTCAGTTATCACAATGATGCACAGTCCAAAAAACATCATAATATTCTGATAATTCATATGGGGCCACCGTAGATCAGTCAGTACAAGGACTTACTACAGGCAGGATGGTCGGGTGTTTGAACCCCAGGGGGGAGGGGAAGGAGATTTTCTTTATCTATAACCATCTGGACTGGCTCTGGGGCCCATCCAGTCACCCCTACAACATTTACTGGGGCTCTGTCCTAGAGGTACAGTGGCAACAGCATGGTGTTGACCACCCATCCTCACCTAGCACCAAGGCTGAGAGTGGGTAGAGGTATAGCTCTACCCCCTTCTGTGCCAGCATGGTATGTTATAGGTGAACTTTACATTATGTATTGGACTCCTGATTATTCATATATCCAGATCTTGTGAATTTATAAATTTAAATTGGTAGGAAAAAGATTGTCTGTACAACTACATACACCTTTACCAACTGTTTTGATTATGAAATAATGTAGCTAAAATACGCACACAATTATGGCAAGAGTCAAATGTATGTTTCTTCTATGGCTCACCACTGTGCCAAAAGGACTGTCAATTGTCCTAAGCTACACCTGCTCAATTCAGGCCACAATGGAGCAATACCTAATTGTGCGGTGGATTTTGATTATCATACCACCAAATTCAGTAATTCTACCCACTCTGTACTGAACAGTAGAGGAAAATAAAATTTCCCATTTAGAAGATACCATGACACTTGTTAGATGGAGGCACACAATTCTTATGGTAGAAAAGGTAAACTCTTTCAACATTACAGTACTTTGGATCCACCACTTGATGCCACTGCAGGAATATGGATTGGTGATGCAGAACCTCCTGCACCTACATCTGAACTTGACTGCTTGGCAAGTTGAGCATATGCTGTGCTTAAATGGGAGGCAACCTGGAGCAGACAAACAAACAAAAATAGAAATTATGATAATAACAAGGGATAAAAGCACTATGGTTATATTACTATTCTTACTGAAAATTTTCACTGTTGACAAACTTAAAACTTTGCAGACAATGACTCCAGGTTTTATAGTCCCATAAACATCATGCTGCCATTGTCTTGAATGTGTAGTGACTCCTGAAATAACAACCAACAATTCTCCCTCTTATATTATTATTATTATTAACTAATTTCACTGACATGACAGAACATGTTTCTATAATTTACTGGCAAACATGTATCAGTAGCTTCCATGGTCTACATGGCAGTCAATGGAAATATACACATTAAATACATCAGCAGAATGGTGTAGAAACAATCATACTCAAGGTGAAATCTTCACAGATATGATAATTGATACAAACTATGAACTACCTCTTTTAAATAGCTTGTCAGTCTGTATTATGGTGATTGATTTTGGATTATTAGAGTTACAGTGACAGAGGTAAGTTAGAACTCTCATTTAGAAATTCTAGGTTCAGTGCTCACACTCATAACAGGCTGTGAAGATGATCCAGTGAACTTCCACACACATTAATTTCCCACTCCAACAACCCAAAGCCTCTACCTCTGGCCAGTTAACTCTAGCTATACTGCCACAAGTAGCAAACTTCTATCCGAATCAAACACTTTCTATTATATACTAGGCTTCCACTGCAGAACTTTCCCAGCTGAAAGCATCTGTCTTGCATGGTATCACTTTGTACATCACACCAGATCTTCCCACATGACTCCCAATGGTGACCACATCTGGTTTATATGGTTGTGACATTATGCAAGGCTCTAAGCAGACATTTTCAATGCACTTGCATTTATGTTAAATAATTGTATTCACCCGATGCTAGTATTTCTGTTACATTCACTGTAAAAAAGTCTGAACTGTGAATGAACTGAATGATCAGTGCCCAAAAATTAAGAAACTTAATGTTCACAAAGGAGTCTCTTCTTCTTTGTGTCCATAAGAAGAAAAATTCCTTTTTAACAAACTGTCACATTACTTACCTCATCAAATGTCTCTGTTCCATATGACACAGTCCCGAGATGTAGCTTCTTAAAAACCATCTCATTCTGTGTCAGCGTTCCTGTTTTATCGCTTAGAAGGTACGAGATGCGGCCCAATTCTTCAGGTATTGTTGTAGAACGCACAACAGTTCCAGCAATATCTTTATCACGTTGAATAGACCATGAGTAAAACGCTTTCCCCATATCGAGGTTTACTCGTAAACTGTTAAAAAAATTTTAGAACAACAATTTAGTGAAAGGGCTCTACAGTGTTCTTCAGGAAGGCACAGCAGACTTTCCATAACATGTAACATCCTTTACTCACAGTTCAGCATAGGTATATATGTGTGTATATATATATATATATATATATATATATAAAATATACAAGTAATACTGATTAGCAACATGAAAAAAAAACTCGTTTTGGATTAAGTTTAGTGTGTAAATAATGTAAAGCATTTATTATTATATTTGTTGGAATAATAATATACATTAATTAATCAATGTGCATGGTATGAACATAAAAACAACGTAATATTACCCATATATTACGAAGACTCTATAACAACATGTTACAAGAATTAGCACATACACGATCAGAACTGATGTACTAAGTCACTTGTGCATACCTGATAGGTATAATGTAAGAGAACAGCAGCACAAATCGAAACATGTATCTGTACCATGGACCGCTGAATCCTTTGAGACACATCATAACCATGGCCAGTCCCAGAACAGCTCCAAATAATACCTGCAGAAGAAAATATATACATATTAGAAGTTCTGATGACCAATGTTTTGTAAAACAATGCAATTTCATGCATCACTAAACATCAACTTCACATTCATTGGCACAGGCTGAAAATGTGGTCACCACTTACAATGGTTGCTGAAATGCAGAACCATTATATATATGTTTTACAGGTACCACATATGATTTTCCCATTATATTTGCACACACTTTACCTACGTATTAAATGTGCACCTTCTTTCCCTCATAAATCTTATATGTTCCACACATCTCACCCTCAAACACCATGAAATTATCAGGTGAAGAATATACTCAGGTTAGAGTTAAAAGTCTTAAATTTGTAACTTTTTTTCAGGACAAAATATTCTCCTTATATTTTGTCCTTGAACACTCTTCCCTTAGACTGGGGGACAGGTATGCCTTGAGAGGAAGAGAAACATTACATTCCAGCATTATACGTTCATGTTTAATTCTATGCTGTTCAGAGTGAAGGTACAATGACAAACATCTGCTACAGCAAAAACATAATTCAAACATTTGCATATCACATCTGCATGTTACATGGGAATTCCCACACCTTGGTCAGCTGGTTTATTTCCAAGTCAAGTAGGCCAACTTTACTGCGAGGCTGTGAATTGTTCATCACGCTCCTTGTCTCGGAGCCGGTATACACCACCACACCTAAAGCTGACCCTGACGCAACAACGCAGTTTGCCCAAAGAGTGTTCTCAACATCCAGACTGTCTTCACTTCCATATCCATCATGCTACAATGAATACAATCACTTCAAATTAGACATGGCATATGTGAAACAACCAAGAATGGATGCTACTCTACACGAAGGTAAACTCTGAAATATTTGTAATATGAAGCAACAAAAGGTCTGGGCACATGGAATAAAAGTGCAATGTTCTTACTGTTATATGAAGGGCTATCATCTGGTTCAAAAGGTGACTGCAGGAGGACCGAGTAGTGCAGATAGACATTTTCACTAAACTGGCAGCTGCTAATGCTACCATTTTAAAGAAAGGTAGAGAGAACATGTATTAGCTAAGAGGAAGTATCAAATGGCCCCTCAGATCACCAGATCTCATGCCCAAGGACTTTTTTCATGTAGAAGTTTGGGAAGGGAATGTCTCTGTCCCTCCAAAGCCAGCAACACCATAAGACAGCAAGACATGGATCACACAGGCCTCAGCAACAACTGACAATATTCTCCAAAACATTTCACAGTAGGTTGAACACTGGCCTGACACACTGCTTGAACCACTCATAGTTTCACATGAAACTTAATTAGTTCTTTGTAACACTATGAGTTTTAGTCTTTCAAATGGTTTATATTTCTTAACTCTACCTCAGACATGCTTCAAATAGTACAAGATTAAAATCGTAAATCTCATTCACAGTCACCCTGTACAGATACACTGTGAACAGTACAGTTCTCTGCCTAAGGACTGCATCATAAAGTAAAAATATACTACATACCCTAGTAAAGGTCCCTATGAAACTGTGAATGTCTCGTTGTGGTTTCTCAACAAACAGGGATGCTCTGATGTCAAAAAGCTGATGATCTGACTCCAGTTTTTGTGTTGCTGGAACAGCAAGTCGAAGCTTCCAGTCTGTTTCTCCATCCAACTGATCTGTCCTAACAAAGCATGCCCCTGACCGTTCCGTTGTCCTTAGGAGGACCAAATCGGCTGGGACACGCTGATCTTTCTCCACTATCACCTGTAACATTTCCGTGATTACAGCAGACTCAACTGATGTACTGTCATGGTCAGATGGAATTACAGTCATCTGCATACTCCCCAACTCCACTTAATACTCAGTGCAGGGAGAAAAGACATAGCAAAACTTGTAGATCATGGCAAATGCGAAAGTCACACTGTCAGGATGTAGATACTACAAAATGACAATGTCAAACCTACAACTGTGTGTCTTACATCTACAGTATATGAGCACATAGAATGTGCCATTCCCTTTTATGCTCAACACTGAAATGGAGAAAGGTACAAATTGCACATACTCAAATGTTGTATTCTGAACTAAAACACAGTGACCATTCCTTTGTAGCAGCTTGTGTCTGCTTACAAGCCTGCTTTCTGTCTTGCAATGTTGAGATTACATTGTCAGATGTCACACTGCAGAACACACATTAGCTGAAAACTTAAATACCTGGTGACTACAATCAATAAATACTAACGTGATTACTGTTCAAAACTGTATTCCTTATGTAATTATTAGTGTCACATTTCAAATGACACCTAAATATCAAGCCAAACTTTTCTGGCACCTGCAGCTAATATTGGAAAAAATGATAATGTCCATAACACTGTGTCCACTTTATTGCATCCATGACTGAAGCAGCTAGATTGCAGAGGAAGCCTGCACCAAATGGGAATTTTAGAGCACTTCAAAATATTTTATGGAATAAGGTAAGCTGAACTGCATGTTAAACCTCAACTCTCACATTTTCCAATAGATTCAGACTTCCTAGGCAATAAAGCTCTTGTGATACAGGCTGCATTATATATTCCCAGTTCATAAACACTAACCAGATCTCCAACGCGAAGCTTCGAAGATGGGACAAGCTCAGGAGTATCTCTTCCCCTCACCAAGTGTCTGTATTTCTGACTGTTTACTTCCTTGTCCCTCTGATGCCGACGAATGTCATCAACAGCCTCACGGAATATTGTTACTGTTAATACAAAGGTCTGCGAAGGATAAAGAAACAAAGTCATGATCCTCAGCTACTAATGTGATTATGTTTCTCTTGTGATACACAATATTACACCAATATTTGTCCACAGACATATTACCAAAGGGCCCCAATAAGTGTAGAGGTATCCAATCCTGATATCAGGTATGAATTGACTTGTTGCCATCACAAGGAAATACAGATTCAAGAAAAATTTGAACTGCTGAAAAAGCACCTGAAACAATAAAAAAAATTATCTTCAGCTCTAAAAAAAATTTCAAATTTAAACAGACTAAATCAATTTTTAAAAATGGAAGCAACATACAGAACAAAAATGTTTGTACAATGATATGGTTCTTTAAAAAACAGGACTACATAACATGGCACCAAAGCATAAAATCTGTCTCAATAATTAAGATATTTAATTTCTTAAGATCTGTTCCCCATGTATATTGATATTATTCTCAACAAAGTGTAAAAGCATCATCAAGGAACACTGGTGATTGGGAAAGAAAAGAAAAGAAAAAAGGGGGTGACTGAACATTTTAAAAATCAGATGGGTATTTTGTGGTTTAAGTAATCCTTCCAACATGTACAGGATACTTTGAATCACTGTTCACCTCACATGCAGCTCTGAAAATAAACATCACAAATTCAGCATGTAAATAAAATAAAATAAAATAAAATAAAATAGAGTGTTACATGTACACATTGCAACTGGGTGGGGTAACAAATTGCAATGATAAAATTTAACTATTTTTTAGGGATTCGCAAAATTGCAAAAAGCAGCTACTAGCTTTGCCATGTCTGTCCATTCACCTGAAGCAATTCTGCTCCCACTAGATGCATTTTCATGAAATCTGATATTGAGTAATTTTCAAAAATATGTCAAGAAATTCCAGTTTCATTAAAATCTGACAAATCTGGGTACTTTACATGAAGACCAATACACATTCATGGTG
>Ga0123353_10005773_pt1 | contig 16336 bp, 10 predicted proteins | sample TergutLab28metaG_3_FD_92763 | JGI IMG/M metagenome (GOLD analysis project Ga0123353, IMG submission 92763) | Labiotermes labralis P3 segment gut microbial communities from Petit-Saut dam, French Guiana - Lab288 P3 | ecosystem: Host-associated > Arthropoda: Insects > Digestive system > Gut ... | reverse complement strand
GAAAACAGAGATTAACGGCTGTGGGGAACCGTTGCGCTGACCACGTGACACCCCTCTATCCACAAAAGTTGGCACTAACTTCGCCGACCGGCGGCGGCCGCTCTGTCGGTATAGTTCGCGTGCAGACTAAGGCCACGGAGTTTGTTTGTTTTGTTTTGTTTCAGTGATCCAAGGCATATACACTGGTATATGGAAAAAGATGGAAATGTGTTATGTGATAGTTGAAGAATAAAAGACCAACTTGATGTCAGTTGCTATTTTATTTAACTTCTTATGTGGTCAACATGTTTCAGACATTAATATGTCCATCATCAGGAGCTTGCAACTGTGCTGTTGAATTACCACATCGGTCGTTTTGTTTTCAGTTCGTTGTGTGTTGGAGATTTGATGCAGCTGGGTTTGAGTGGTGTCCGTGTTGCAGGCTTCAGCCTGCAACATGGACAAGTTGGTCTTTTAATCTTCAAGTATTACAATGCTGCATGGTCCAATAAACATAAGTGTTATATGATCATTTGTCCAGTCTGCAATGTTGTTGTCCCATGGTCCCTTGTTGCAGTGCTCTCTTCCTCACTTTCCTCATTACTGCTGTCACTTTCATCAAAATTATATTTGTTGTCACATACTGGCAGGATCATCTAAAAAACTGTTCTAATTCTTCAGGAAGTTGAGTTTCGTGAGTGTGAATTCCGCTAGTGAAAGAAACCTCTGTTGTGTGCGCTTGATATGTAAATTAGAGAAAATGCTCTCCTAGGGCTCTGAACAGGCCTTCAAAGCCCTCTTTCTCAGTCTATCAAATGTCATACTAACTTGTAGTCCAACAATTCTGGCTTTGTCATTGTGGATCATTTCCACCTTGGGAATGTACTGGCCCCCTGAGTGCATCATAGGACTAGGACTGCAAGAGGGAACATACCAATGGTGTGTGTACCCATTGTGTGGTCAGTCCTTACTTTATGGTGATTTGCATTACAAAATTTTGCATCGGGGAACATTTGTGATGAATTTCATACCCTGCACTTTGCCTTTCATCCAAATGTAAAGTTGCTCATCTGCAGATGCCATACACAGTCAGTGCTAGGGAATTATTTAAGCTAAGAGGAAAAAAGATGCAGGCAAGAAATGGTTCATATTCCAATAATTGCTGACTGGATACATTTATTTTTTTTAAATTTTAATAACGTTTGTAATAACCTGATTTGTTGACCCTCCTTATGTTTCATTAGAGGTAGTAAAATGGTTAATATATAATTTGTTTTAGTGATTTTTTGGTGATTTTTTTGGTTTTTCTATACTGTTGGGTAATAGCGACATACTTTACAAATTTGAAATTTCAGATTCTCGTATGCTGAGAACCCAGCAGACACAGGCAGTGGCAATTGGTCGTCAAAGCCAAACCATCAACCTTCCAGTTAATCGAGACATGTCAACTTCACCAACAAGCAACCAACTTGCACGATGGTTCTCTCCTGAGTTACTAGCACAAGCCCGTGCAGGCCAGCTGCCAGATATGCCCCCGATACCATCAACACAAAACATGTTAAGTTTGGAGGAACTGGAGAGACTGCAACAAGCTTCAGCCGCTGTTCATAACTGAATGGGAAACAAGTTGAAGTCTTGATACTGTAACTGGTTGTAATGTGGGATCAAGTTTTCACCTGTCTTCACACTTTTGTTGGCTTGGAGAAAATATTTTACACTGTGTCTCTTCTGAAAATGTGTGAAAAGGTACTACTGTTTTGCATTGGTAAGTCATGGCAGCAATGTAAGATATGTAGTGGATATTTCCCATTTTGGCATTGGAAACTTTCATTCCTGTAATAAATCTTATTTTTTTGTTTTTCTGCATTTCTTTTCCATGTTAAGTTTCAGGATTTGTGTCAGGAAAATCATAGTGGTTTCTCCATTAGTCAGAAGGTGGAAGATAGACTTACGTAGAGGTACCACATAATATTTGTATCTGTAAAAAATACTGTTATGGAGAACAGTATTGAGATTAAGTACTTGAAGAATTTAACTGGCCAAAGAAAACTGTTTGTAAATGATATTTAAAATTATGTGTACGTATGTAAATACAAAGTAGGTAATACAACACCACAATTTTGTAATCTGCTACTGTAATTCTGTATTAGGATGAAAGGCCTATTGTAAGCTTTTTGTAAATTACAAGGTTTAAACACTGAGATTTGAAGTTTGTGGAGTGGGGATGTCACATTGTAGTGCTGAGGATGTGACAGGAAGTAAAGCTTTCTGGAGACAGATGATGGTGAAGTTAGTTACCAGTTGAAATAGATTAAATGATCTTAGAAGTAATGAAGGGTGTTTAAAGGATAGTGTGAAACCATGCTATTAGTTAAGTTTGATTTCTGAGCAGGGATGAATGCAGTAGTGTGTGATATTTGTAAATGGATATAATGACTGTATGGGGATATTTCTTTTTGTTGAATGCAACTGTTATTTTCAGGGAAAGGGGATTTGTGTGTGCTTAACACTGTTTTAGTTTTGATGTAGAGTATGCCAATAGGACAAATTCCTGCATGGATAAAATCCATTTGTACAGTTTCTTTTCTTATGTGGTTCTAGAAACATATGTATCACTACATTAAACTTGGAAAGTAAGTTTCTATGGAAAAGAAATAGTCCTTCCCATTACACTTACACAGGAATATTTTCCTGTAGTGTAGGAAGGATTAAATTAAATCCTAAAGACAGTGATGTATGTTGAAAAGAATATATATTTTTGTAGATTCAGCTGAAAAATAAGATTGAGGTATGACTGTATTTTTTGGTGGCTGTAGCATAGGTATCTAAATTATTTACGGCGTGTAGAAACGTTACTCTGATGCAGAAATAGTTAATGTGTTGGATTGTTAGTTTGAATATGGATTTCAGAGAATGAGTGCCAAGAAAGTTGTGACATACCATGATTGACATAACAGTGAGGAATTATTAAATGTTTAATTTTGAGTTAAATTTCAGTATTTTTCCGATACAGCATAAGACAGTTGAGATATATGTTAACAGTTATTTGTTAAACATGTGGTTTTCAACTGTTTTTTTGGGAACTGCATAAATTAAATAGTTAACTTTTTTTAAAAAGAAGAAAGTTCAATATATACCTGAGTTGGAAAGATGTGTGGGAAGTTAGTGTATGTATGGCGTGTCTGATAAAGTGTACTCAATGTACTGACAAACCAACATTCAGTGGCTGGAGAAAGAAAATGACTCCAATTTCCTCATTTTTGAAAACTGTTTTGTTTTGACATTCAACACAGATACTTTGAAGAGTCACTGCCAGTAGTTTGCTTCATGAGAGCTGGTTGGAAGACAAGGCTGTGAGTGGTGTGACAATTGCTCTTCCTTTTGTTAACCAGAGATTTTTTGTAGCAAAAAGAAAAAAAAAAAAATATATTAGTGTAGCTACAGTTAATGTGGTACAATTGCTTCAGAATGAAGAGAAAAAGGTACATACATTCCAGTGAAATGAACATATAAGAAGTTAGTGCCGATATTTTTTGTTTGTTTATAGAATATTTATTAATTTTTCTTTAGCATTTTCATGTTTCTCACATTTGAAAGGGAAGTATTTTTAAGTTTGCTCAGTGTTTGGCTGAAGAAGTAGTCCTGTCTGCAGCAGGATATGCTGCCCTCTTTCTTCTTCAGACAAGAATAGAAGACTGTTCCTGCATAAAAGCTTTTTGTCTGCTGCTGTGTGTATCCTAGTGGAAGTAGCTTATAAACAGATTGCTTCTTTGAGTCATTAAACAAAGAATGAGTGTGTTTCTTTTTTTGTTGAGTGTTGTATAAACTGTTTTCTGTGAACTAGAGTGAGAAGTATGGATGTGTGAATGTTTTCAGTATGGTCTGGGAGTGGAGATATTGTATGCTTGAATACCATATTGATCATGGCAAGCAAGGAGAAATGTGATGTGTTTAAAAGTGACTTAAATATGGATTCATTCATAATAAAAGCCGATATTATTCATGACAAACTAAATTTATGGCACCAACAAAATAAGGTCTGTGTGCACATTATCAGATACTTTTGTCTTAAATAATTTAGAAGTAGATTACATGTTACACAAGAATGTAGTAGCAAAAATGTCTGATATTACAAAATTTAAACCGTATCTGGAACATCATACAAAGGAACAAAACAATATCTTCCAGTCAATTGTGTCCTTGGAATCATTTGTTCCTTGCAGTAACACTGTATACATTGATTTTTTTCTACTTGACTTTCAATATCTGAATGACTGCAATGTCTTATGTCATCTGCAGCTATTGTCAGTCTGAGTTGGCCAATATGGGCATACAACAGAATCATTGTAAATCAGTGAAGGTTGTATAATATGCTTTTGTGGCAAGAAAACTGTGAAATTAAACATGTGAATCTGATTTAATTTTTATAATCGCGGTGATAGATCTGGACCCCTAGAATTTATAAGAGGAGAATTTTATTCAAAAAAATCCTGGTAAGATGAATAAATTTGAATTCATAACAGCATGAGATTTTAATGAAACCAACTTTTTATGTCCAGTATATTAGAAGACCTTACCTCATATTCTTTACACAGAGGATATTGAAAGGCAGAGACTTCTTCTGTGTCTGTACCTGTAATATTGCTGATTGTTGATAGCCACAGGTTAATCGTACATGTTGAAGCCCATGCAGGTTATGAGCTTGTAAATTGTGTGTCCACGGAGAAGCATTAATTGCACAGTTCACTGGTACACTGACACTCTTGGCAGGAACTTCTTTAATTCTAAATTTTTTCCTCAGTATGAGATCATTGTGCTTACTACACCAAGTGAATCCTGGTATCTGCCACATAAATGAAAACTAATGGACTATGTCTGTGGATGGTGTTCACCCTACTGCATACTCTATACGAGGAAGGTCCAAATAGTAAGGAAGCATAATCATTCGCAACAAAATTAGTTGGATGGTTTGATCACCGACGCTACAAGCCATACCCGGGCCCCTTCAACTTGCACTTGTTCTGAAAGGTACTTCCATCCCAGATGCAGACACTCAGCACGAAGTGCATCATTGTCTATTAGAGAATGGGCCTATACTTCTACTGCAAGGGTATGGATAATAACATTGCATGATAGGACAAATGCATTAACAGGCAAGGCAATTAATACTGAAAAACTGCAGATTTATACTGTAACTTCCATGTTATATCATAATGGAACAATTAAAAATCTCACGGAAAGTTGTTGTACCTTTTTGCACCTCATTTGTATGTTTCTGTATGTTGTCAGAAGGTGAACAACAGAATCAGCTAGTTAAGCACACCTTCTTGGGGCTGGTCAGCAGTGGACAGAAGCTTTTTCTACAAATTTTGAGCAGTGAATACACTGAACATTCCTTGGTAGAGATTAATTTTTTTAGAAATCATGAATATGTGAATATGTTTCTTTTCATTGGTATAATTGAAATTCCATAAGTCTGGGAAGCAATATTAAATCTTAATGTTTCATGGTCCACAAGGAAGCAAAATCCTTGATGTGATGATGATATGCTCTTTTGAAATGCTGGAACTGCAGCTTTTACCTGTACCTCTAAATGTAGCCATCTGAGCTCAGGCACATGCACTGTGTTCATCTTTTTAAGGTCTCAAATAAATGTTCTGGTGATGCATTGAGTGTTTACAAGTCAAAATGATTTAAACATATTCCAAGCTACTTAGGTACCACTTTACTGACTGCAGATTAAATATGACCATCTTTTTATACATAACGCATGCACAGGTGATGGACAAAATAATGGAAACACTAGACACTATAGGAATAAAACTATTTGTGTTGGCTGCACTGAAAGAACATTAGTTGTATCTTTCATTGTTCCTTTGTATGTTTACGCTGTGTAGTGCCAGTGTCATTGCATTACAGATTGTGTTAGTAACAGTTCGAATGGAAGTACTGCAAAATGGAAGACTTGTCAGATTTTTAAAAAGGACAGATTGTTGGTGTGTGTTTAGCTGGAGCATGTGTAACCAAAATGGCCACTTTATTCAGTGTATCTAGGGCAGAGTTTTCAAGGTTGTGATGGCATACAAAGATCATGGGAAGACATCAGCTAAGAGGAATAGTGGCTGAAAACCAAAACTAAGTGAAAGGGATTGCCATACATTGAAGTGGATTGTCTGTAAAAATCAGAACTACTTGCAGCAAAGGCATCAGCAGTACTTGAAACTTGAAGACCCTGTTTCCACAAAATGAGCCCCATAAGAGCTTCACAAATCCAATGTCCATGGTGGAGCTGCAATTGTTAAACTCTGATTACTGAAAACAACACTAAAAGATTAAAAAGGATGGTGTGATGATGAATAAAACCTGGACATCTAATGATTGGAATATATGTAATATGGCCAGATGAGTAGTCTGTGTTGTTCCCAGCGTCCAGCCAGGTTTGTGTTTGGAGATCGTTCAAGGAAGCCTATAAACCTGAATGCATGGTTCCAGCTATGAAGTGAGGTGGCAGCAGTATCTTGGTATTCTGCTGGTCCCATAGAATTACTGTCAGTGACTACATGGATATTTTAGGTAACCAAGTGCATCCTGCAATCCACATGTTGTTGCCTAACAATGATGAAATTTTTCAAGATGACCATGCACACATACATACAGCTGGAAGTGTTGAGTCTTAGTTTGAGGAGCATGAAAATGCTGTTCAACATCTTTCCTGGACAGCACAATTGCCAGACTTCAATATCAATGAACAACTGTGTTCAGTTACAGAGAGTAGGGTGAGAAGCAGATTCCCTCTTCCATCATCCCTCAAGCAACTAGAAGTTCTTCATGAAAAATGATACAATATTCCACTAGAGACTATTCAGAACTTATGTGAGTCTATTCCGAGAAGGATACGAGCTGTATTACGGCAGATGGTTGCCCAACTTCACATTAATAAAGAAAAGTGTATTTTTCACAACTGTTCCCATTATTTTGTATGTCCCCTGTATGTGCTGTAATTGTGGCTAACAAATATGGTTGTGCAGTGTCCTGTTTGTTAAAGATGACCTGTCACCCTTCCAAGATGTGGCTCTGAAATGTGATAATGCAGTGCCCTATGCAGTCTTTTGTTTACCTGTCACACCAAGTTGTTGCTGCAAAGTTTGGTAGTGCTTTGTTTAAGGTGGCCTGTCACAAAAACCAAGTTGTTGCTGTGAAGTATGGTAATATACTATCCTGTTTGTTTAAGGTGGCCTGTCACATCACAAAGATGATGCTGTGATGTATGGTAAAGCCCTGTCCTGGATGTTAAAAATGGCCATTGCATCAACAAGGCACTATGAAGAAAGACTGCAGTTCATAATCAAATCTGTTGAAACTGAATGCATTGGTAAGGAAGTAAATGTTTAAATTCAAAAGGTTTTGAGTTTTTATCTAATTTTAATGATGCATTAGAATGTACTGACAAATGCATGGATACAAAATTATGATATTGGTTAAGTGGGGTGAGCATTAGGTTTTGGATATCCGTGGTAAGTTGCTGTTGTAAATGTGAGACAAGTTGCAACTCACTGGAATGTTATAATGAAATTTTGTGCCAGGGAGGTTGTACATTTGAACAAAGTTCATTTTTCAGGTATATAAAGAATAACAGAAGCTAGTTTAACAGTAACAGCTGGATATTGGTTTACTCCTTGTATAGTGACTTACCCTCCAACTACATATCAGGAATTTGAAGTCAAAGAAGTTGAGGGTTCTGTATCATGGAGGCATCATTCATCTTGTAAAATGAATCTCCTGTTCACTGTACTAGCCTTCCGTCTCTCATTCAGGACTGTTAGCAATGATGATAAGGTTCCCATGCCCCTGATGACCTTGGAGGACCTGTGCCTTTGGGTCATTATTTAAGAGCTCCACAATTTTCACCCAGAACTTGAAGTAATCCATTCATGTCAAAGTTGTGTCTTCTCCTTCTCATCAGGTGACACCTGTAATGCATTTGAAACACACCATATTGAGTCCTTCAAACTGTACCTCCAACAATTTAATGTCGGAGCTCTATGGACTGGTTACCTGGCTCGTCTATCCTTTACCTTTAACTGTTGCAGATGTCTCTTCTTGGTATCCACATTCTAGCCATAACTTTCTCAGTAGAGCATTTACATAGTAAATAAGTTTATCTCGGGCAGTTGCAATGTCAGTAGCATTTTTGACATGGAAGCCTTTCCAGAACTCCTTAAATTGAGCTTGTTACCATCACTAGCTTCCAGATATTTAATAAATGTGATCATATGGTAATTTGTACTTGAAAATCTGCAGTTTGGGCTGTAGTCATCATAATGGGGTTCAAATGGTTTTCACCAGTCCATTGTCTGACTCATGAAGGTTGTAATGCTGACTTCCAGTGATGTTGGTCTGCTGTGTGCTATCTCTGTCACACTAGTCTTGCTGAGGAAGATCTGAACTGCAGGGCAGAAACAATGGTAGAACATGTCTTGGATTAAGGCCCTCTAAAACAAAGTTTCCTTGTGTGGCTACCAAATCGTATGAAGTTTTAGCTGTCCTAGAGCCTGTCCAGACTCTTGGGTTGTTAGAATGGTTTGGGTCAAGAGGACACCTGCTATGCACAGTTGCAGTGTATTCAAGAACAAGAGACAGTCAGCCAGCCCTTTGATGGCATATGAACTGGCATGTGTTGAAGAATAAACCCAATTTGTGCCAACTTCCAAAAATAACACAGTCTTCGTCACTCAACTACCATTCCACCACATCACGTGAATTTTGGTCCTTCAGTAAAATTGTTAAAAAATGCTCTTAGCCTTATTCAAATGGAATCCATGTTACCTTCTTTTGCTTATTGGAAATCTGTATCAATAATACTTCTCCATTGCTAATTTTGTGTATTTTAGACCTTTATCTGCTATGGTTATGGCCAGTGTTATAGGAAACATTCCATATTCACATCTTATACATGATATGCCAGCATAAAAAAAATTGGTTTTAATTGTAAGTTTCGTTTCAGAAATGAGGATTACCCTCGACTGCTCAGCTTTTTTGCCTTCATGAACAGAACACTGTTTGTTGTTTTGGATGATATGGAATTCCAAATTCCAGCAGGAGCAAGAAATTTCTTTACCAAAATAGACTGGCACTGGGGTCCACCCAGCCTCCTATAGAGTGGGTACTGTCAAGCTTGTATACTGGTGGTAAAGCAGCTAGGAACTGCAGCTACTACTCACATCCAGCTAGTGCAGAGTTTAAGAGTGGTGGGAGCTATACCTGCACTCTCAAGTGTCTTTGTGACATGTAGAGGAACAGCCTTACCTTACCTGTTTCAGTATGCTTGGTATATAACAGGACCTGATGAATGTGTGTGAGACAGCTGGCAACATGGTAAGGAGTTAAGAAGTGACAAAGTGAGTATCTGTTAAGGTCTTATAATACTGCCTAGGCTTGTGACTAGGAAATGTCATAAAGCAGTGGTCTTAAAAGGAAACCTTACATTTTGAAACACGTTTGTATGACTGGAAATCAGACTAGAGTGTATCACTGCTGTTCCTCATGGATGTTAATTACATATAGTTCTTCATAATCTATTCTGGCATTCAGATGTTTGTCTCAAATTTACTCTGTACAACAAATATAATGTGGGATATCCTCCATCTTATCCCACCAGGTTTATTTCTTAAGTGTTCCTAGATGTTCACTTTAACGAGTTTTTGAGGTTCTTTTGGCAGTGATTATGAAGGTATCTTCTAGAATGCAATGCCAAGTAGTGTGATAAAAATTTTCCAGGTTTCAGAACTTTAGGCAGTGCAGTTGACATGTCCATTTTCTCAACATCACCAGTCGCCCAGGGATATATATAACAGAGGAAAGGATCTCATTACAGAGCAACTTGCTGCCTCCATATTTAGGGTGCAAGTAAAGCAGGAAAGGAGAAAATTATATGGATAAATAGACTGAACAGTGCAATAAGCAAGCCAAGTAAAAATTGTGGATATTACGTCTCCGTGTAAGCTGTTGTATTACATTATACGAAGCATTACAGACATCACTAACATTACTAATATCCAATGGATGTATGGTTCACCACACTCGCGTTTTTCAATCACCAACAGTTGGCTTACTGTCACCAGTCTGGAACTTTTACTGTGGATTATTTCCAATTTTAAGATTTTTAAATTGTAGTTATCTTAATATTTTCTACAATAATTTTACATATTGTAAAATTGCTTCCCAAACGTGACATTTACAAATATTCTATGTAAAGGTGAGATCTTGACCATAAGTTTATACTGCTGTATGTATGCATATGAATGCCTGTTTATATTTCTGAAACATGAAGCTTGATGCTAGCTGTCTTGTGCAGCTTTTTGGATTACTATAATGAAGGCTGTGTATCAACAGTCTGTCTTATTGTTATGTTTAAGAAGATGGAAAGTGTGTGCTAATAAGGGCTGCTTTGGAATGGTGCAGTGCATGAACAAAAAGGCCAATGAATCATTAGGAAAAGAAAGCAGAACAAAGCACAGAAAAGTCTACGGAAGACACAAAAAATTAAGTTTCTAGTCCGCAGAGAAACATGTTCAAAACTGTTAAAAACTGAAAACAATGTACTGCAAAGGATATAATACTTACACATATTTATTCATTGCCTATCACTTACAAGTAGTTTTTTTAATGTGAAACTGGGGAGGGCAGAGTGGGGGACCATAATTGATTTCTGTGCAGCACCAATGTTGCCCATGCGATGGCACGTAGTCCTGCATGACCAAGTACAATACAGTAGGAAGTAACATCAGGTGCTATGCAGCTACAATCATGTTCCTTGTTCAGCTGGACACATTTTCCCAAACTGGGGTACACAAATGGAAATGGTGGTACCTATGTCGCCTAAAGAAAGCAGAACCCCTAAAAATTCTTCACTGTACCTTCTTTTTTAATATAATATTGATTTTCTTAGATATCTTGAAACAAAACACTTGTAAGGTAAATGTTTAAATCATGACTGAGGTCTGATGTGTTTAACACTTGTGAGTTATAGTTTATGTAGTTACTCACTGCATCAGTTTTTCTAAAGCCATTAAATTTAAATTTATTTTCTACATGCCTGAGCAGAGTATTCCACGTCAAGTTCAATGATCTCACTTGATAAATTTCATTATTATGGACTTTCATAATGTAGCCACTCCAGGCTTCATAACTAATTTACCTTGCATGCTTAATCACTGCAGTGTATGTAATGATAACAGATATGTGCTTTGTATCTATTGTGAATGCTGGAATGCATGAAATGAAATGGAACATCATAGCCTTGCATCCATGCATTTTCTCAAAACCCACTCAATGGGTCTGCTAAGTATGGTGTTTGGAAAGACAGTTTTAATATGACTTAAATTCAGATTTTGGCATTGCAGCATAACACTACATGAAACTCAAACTCCAATTTCTCACAAATGACTGGAGAAAAACAAAAGAACTGTTACTACAAAAAGCTTTGTCCACTGAATACAAAATGAATCTTGTAATAGGATATGATGGGAGCAGCAAAACATTTTCCTTGGAGAATTTTGCCTAGAGAACTCCTAGTAGTGTGGTAATTCTTGTATGTCTGTTAATTTTGGATTATATATATCTGTATACTACTCCCAATATCAAAATGTAACATCCAACAAATCTGTATACCTCAAGAAGTACAACACAAACATTGTGAAGTACAAAGGATGTGCAGTATGCAATGGTAAACAGCACCAGCACCTTTCTTTATTTGTGGAAGATGTGGTAATAAATTTGTCTATTTTGCATCACCTTCCCAGAAACAGGGCACAGTGTACAAGTTATCACAATTTCTATAGCTCACCTTAGATGTGATGTAAAAGGCCAAGATGTCAAAACACACAAAAATGAGCCCAGTAAAATGCTACTTGATAACCTACAGGTCATGTCTACTACTGCATGGAGGTGGCTGAAGAAATTTTAAAGCTGTAACCCCAAAAACTTAGTAGCTGCAATAAACATTATTTATTAGTATTGAATGTCTGATTTGCTCAATTAATATTTTCCTTATACTAGAGGCAAATCCATTTTTTTTCTTGAGCAATCTGTTATGTGCCCTGTTGTTGCCTAGTGCAAAGGATGTAAACCTTGTATGCCTATTTATCCATTTCTCCCATGACAGTGCTCCTCAATAGCCCTGCTCAAGTGAACTTCATGAGACACTGCAGAACCCCATAAGCCAAGTCACACACTGGATACAGGCCCTCCACCCCTCTCCACAGAGGTGGAGGGGGGGATGAAATGTATGTATACACAGCTTTTCTTTTTCCTATTACACTGTATTTTGTACACCATGCAACATACCTGCACAAATGAAGCTTACCTGATACATATGTGACAGGAATTAAACACCATACATGAATTGTATATCCAATACAATGCTTTTTATTCAATAAAAACACAACATACATATTTACACCAGTAAGAGTAAAAGATGTAAAGGTTCTGTATGCCAGTATCATGCCCTGATAGCATATGGGCATTTCTGGCATTGTGCTCTACTCTAATAATATTAAAGACAAATGAAATTCAATACTAGATACATGGTTACTGAAGTAAAACATCAGGAACTAGATTTAAACAGGTACAGAAAATCTGACTTCAGCACCTGAACTGTGGTTTCCTCTGTGGTATTTTCTCTTCCATTCTGATATACATTTCTCTCACTTTATTTCTATGTCATGTCAAAATCGGCCGAGTTTATACTTAAATACAATTATGATCCTATAGAACAAGGTTGTAACACTGTGGAAGTTTCTTCACATTTTGGCTGAGTTCGCACTTACAAATTCTTGCTGTAGGGTGTCTGGGTTAGACGAAGTGACACTGCTGCCAGGTGCTTGTATTTAGTATGCATCACATTCCATTACACACATGCACTCTAATTAAAGAGTGGTGAAGGAGACAAGTATCATACAATTGCCATGCTACATTGAATTTATAAGTAAATCAGTATGGTTTCTCCAAGATAATAAATGGTCAACAGTAAAAGCATGAGATTTCGCTCGAGGAAGTCGGAATCGTTTTGTTACCACATCTAACTGTACTGCAAGATAGCATGTTATTTTTAGTTGTAAACTGAACATACTGAGTTTTCTTGAAATTTAGAGAAAGTAAGTGTGCCTTAAACTATCTATGTGCTATTTCAAAACCCTTATGGATATTTATACTACAATACATAGGATTTGGGAGTGTGAACAATATACTGGTATCATCTGCAAATAACAAAGAAGTATATTTACTGCTTATCTTAGGTAAATTATTTACATACATGCAGTGGTCCCAAGACGGAACCTTGTGGCATGTTGTGTTTAAGTTTAGACCATTTAGAGTATAGTGCTATTATACTCATTATTTATTGATACTCTGATATCTATTATTAAGAAATGAAGAAAATATGGCTGATACAGGTAAGTTTAAATTTTCTCTATAAAAAGAATGTTATGCACTTATATATGAACACACTAGTTCCTATACACACACACCTGTATTATCATATGAAGTTGAGATTTCTACAACTGGTGATCTGACCAAATAGCATGGATGGTCTACCAAGCTGCACCCATGCCTATAGGTAACTCTCGGTACATTCCAATTAATGAAAGAAAAAACAAGCATGGTTGTGAAGCAATGTAAATAATTTTCACCATGGAGCACAGTCCTAAGAACCCAACAATTCCTCAGCTAGTTGATAAATTCCACACCTTATGAAAGATGTAGGTCAATTAACATGCTCAAAACCACTTGTCATCCTATTTCTTTCAGATCTATTTCAATATTATCCCCCATCTACACCCACGTCTCCCAAATGGGCTTTTATTTTCATGTTTTCCCACAAAAACCATGCAAGCATCTCTTCTCTACTGTGTGTACCATGTGCCCTATTAGCTCATCGTCAATTTGATCAGCCATATCATATATGGTGGTGAATAGAAACCATGATGCTCCTAATTATGCAATATTCGCAAGTCATTTGTTCTGTAGCCTTTGTAGTCCAAACATTTTTCTTGGCATTCTGTTCCAGAACACCATCGGTTTTTGTTTGTAACTCAATGTAAAACCACGTTCCATACCCACACAAAATAACGGAAAAATTATATTTTCATAGAGCATTAACCATAACCCTTTCATGCATACGAAATTAGAACTTTTTTTTATGAAAACGTGCTTACATAAAATGAAGTGACTGAATTATATATAAGCATTCTCAGCCATTTTAATATCACGATTAACGGCCGAATTTCAATACTACCGTGTTCAAGAACACGCAGAACGCCAATTAACGAAATAAAATAAACCGAGTAACACTTTACTAATGGCAGCCAACTGAAACTAAAATGCATACCATGCTTTCATATGACGCCAGTAACCGTTACATGTTATTACACGCATACACAGTTTAATTTAAGGCTTTCCTGAAAAGTAAAAACATTTTTATAACATGATATTTCCTATACGCCATCATTGACTCGAAATTTCTAGGCTTCGGTTCATACTGGACGGTGATATCAGTACTGTACTTTATTCCAGTTCAAATAAGAAAATACACATTTTATACAATTCATAAAGGAATGCTGTACGCACCAGATTCCCTTATGGTTATAAACAATATTACCACTGAGCTTCCGCACGAATTTAAGGAAGTTTATTCACATGAAACAAATGCACGCAAATTTAAGCACGATTTAATTCACGAGCACGTTATAGCAGATACGCAATTAAACAGTAGGGCATTAAATCAACTCCAACTACACGCGCCACTCTGGAACTGCCGAATTCCACCTGTCGTTTTTTTTCCCATAACAAACGTGTGCTACTTACTTTAGCTCCAATAACTAACATTCGAACATGTTATCACCCCGTAAGTACAAAACCTCCACACTTATTATCTGGCTTTACAGAACACAGGAAGCCTAAAATGTCGTGAAAGAACTTGGTTATGATGAAGAATCAAGAACATGCTAAAAGCATTAGCCTAACGCACAACCACCTACCAAACACTCTCTACAGCTTCTCCACGTCAACTAGATTAAACGACCAACGACCGAGAGTTCTGCCTTTCTGCCTGTTACGCCAGCGGAGGTTTCCAACGCGCATTAATACAGGATGTGGAATTTTAGACGAGTAATATAATTCAACTTCTGCTAAACATCAAACGAAGTTGCTGGATTGATAAGGCTATATAAAAATAAAACACGTAATTACAGTCACTTGGATTTAATTAAATACATTACACACTTTTGGCGGTTTTAATAGCTTTGCGGAAGACTATTTACGTAACGTCGGTAACTGAGGTGGTGGCCGAATTTCATTGGTGCACAGCAAGAATATGGTAAGATGGCTGAAAATGTTGTTGGTGAAATAGGGCTTCCGAGGGAATTTACATATTTTGTGGAGAAAAATAAACAGGAGTAGGTTATGTGCACTTCTGATGCTTTAAAAATTCGTATGTCATGTCTAACGTTAACTGCTACACTTTATGGATTAGGATACTGTGGTTTCTATGGGCATATTCCGTGTAATCGATATAAGAACTATATCCTGCAGACACCAGCAAATGCGCAGCGAACACAACCTACCGCCGCCACACGAAACTACAGGTCCCTGGATCTATTTCGTGAAAACCCCTTCCCAGTTGCCATCAAAGTAGAGAAAGAAGAAGAGAAGCGGAATGTACCCCCTTCAGTTTCTTCAAATTTTTGCATTTATGTAATTCGTACTTGATCGCCGAACGTTTTTAATCACGAGTTTTTGAAGGTAAGTTGATGTGATAAGACATACTCTTTGTTATAGGTTGTTGCACTAGTCGAGCGATTTGCTGAGCTTAGCCACTCCAGTACAAAAGCTGCGACTCGCCATTTCGTCTGCATCTCTGACTACGGAATATTCGTTTTATTATTAGGTGAAAGTGCATTTAGCAGTTGCAGGACAATACAAATAGAGGCGTTTACGTTCATCGAAAACTTTTATTGTACAATGGACTTAGTAATCGGTTGTTTTATCAGAAGGTGTGATGAGTAATCATACTACGTTTTATTTCGTGAGTACGTGTGACCTTCAGATCTTACTGAAGAACAACATGTACGAAAGTTTGTATGTAGGAATGTTTGTGAAACGCAAATCCTTGGCCACAATGTGATTTACATTGCGAAGTACGTGGTGCAGCTTGTTTCGATGGACAAAAGAACACTGAGAAGAGGCCGTGGGCGAAACACTCTAGCATAAGGGGGATTAATAATGGAGTGTTGTGGCCATGTACAGTGCGACTGATGCATCATCAAAATGGGATAACATACTATGGATTTCATTGGGTTTT
>Ga0123353_10005772_pt1 | contig 16336 bp, 16 predicted proteins | sample TergutLab28metaG_3_FD_92763 | JGI IMG/M metagenome (GOLD analysis project Ga0123353, IMG submission 92763) | Labiotermes labralis P3 segment gut microbial communities from Petit-Saut dam, French Guiana - Lab288 P3 | ecosystem: Host-associated > Arthropoda: Insects > Digestive system > Gut ... | reverse complement strand
TTCCACACCCATCTGTACGCTTTTTTGCTGTTTTTCGTTCTTTCCTACACAGATAGTTTATCATATTTTGCCGGCTTTTGCTATGCTTCCAAGGTTTTTCGGTTCTTAAGTATCGCCTAATTAGGATGTTTCTCAATGTCGTACTTCTTCGATAAAAACGGTCTTTCACCTCGAACTTGAAGTATGCACTTTGAACCATCCATCACGGCAATCTCGTCGATGCTCATTAAATCCTTGCCTTGTTTCTGAAAGTTCTGACCATACGACGGCTGGCTTCCCTTTGTGATGGAATTGGTATAAAGGTCAATGGTTTCGCGTCCAAGCATCTTTGATATTTCTTCAAGTGTGGTTTTTTCTTTACCGCCCAGGAAAAGAGTTGTATCCATGTTGCCGATGATGGTGTCCATATTATCCTTGTAAATGGCTTTTATTTGGCTCTGTGCTTGCAAAATAACGCAAGCAGATATCTCCCGGCTGCGGATTGTGGCGATTAGTTTATCAAAGTATACGATGGCATTTAGAAAAACAGAGAGGATTCACCAACAAAAAACACAAGGGAGCCAGTCTACAAACATAACAACAGACGCCAACGATGGGCGGCTGTTGTTGTGTTATATATTTATATATTATCTGGGTTCATAGTAGTAATATTTTTTTGTTTTGCTCAAATAAAAATTCTACTATTTCGCTTTTGCACCTCAGATATTCCTGCGCTGTCATCATTTCTTTAGTTCTATTGCGCGGCATAAGATTTTTAATTGTTTTTTCAATACGCCCTTGCTTGTTCATAAGAATAATCTCATCGGCAAGAAGAACAGCCTCGTCAACATTGTGTGAAACGAAGAACACAGAACTTTTCTGCTCAAGCCACATTTTTTCTAGTTCAAATCCTAAATGCCAACTTTTATACTGATCTAAAGCCGAAAAAGGCTCGTCAAGTAAAATTAAATGCGGATCAATTATAAGAGCGCGTAATATATTAATTAATTGCTGTTGCCCACCCGAAAGATTATATATTTTCTTTTTAAGGTTTATTTCTATATCAAAACGTTTTATTAATTTTTGAACCGCTTCTTTTCTTTCACTTGAAGAAAGACCTTGTATTTTCAAGGGGAAAGAAATATTCTCCGTTATTGATAACCAAGGAAACAACGATGCTCTATAATTTTGCCATACATATCCGATTCTCAAGTCTTTTTTTAGTTCTGATATATACCCGCTATCCTTGTCCATCGTTCCTGCGATTATATTAAGAAGAGTAGTTTTTCCGCAACCATTAGGGCCAACTATCGTGTAAAATTTTTGACCTTCGATATGAAATGTAAAATTAGATATAACGTCATGGTCATTAAATGCTTTTGAAATATTTTTAAGTTCAATCATACTTTACCCACCCATGGTATCACGTTTCTTTCAAGCATAACAAACATTCTATTGATTAAAACACCTATAGCTCCGGTTGTTGCCACAAGAGCAAAAAGTTCTGGCATTGAAAACCTGACGTTAGCTTCATAAATCTTTTGCCCTATGCCATAATTACTACCCATAAACATCTCGCATATTATTTCAGCAAGAAGTGCATATGAGATTGCAACCCTCATTCCTACCATAATCTGTGGCAATGTTTCGTAAAAAGTTATCATCCTGAAGCTCTGCGTTTTGCTTGCACCATATACCTTTGCGACTTGTCTCAGTATTGCGCTGGACTGCTTAACGCCGTAAATTGCATTTAACGTTATAATCCAAAAAGTCGCCCAAAAAGTCATTGCGATTTTGGTTTCATCACCAATCCCAAAAAACAAAATAAATATAGGATATAAAGTTACTACTGGGATAGAACGAAATAAGTCAATCAATCCTTCCAGCGATTTATTTAAAAACTTATTAACTCCTATAATTAATCCAATAAAAACTCCTAGTGCTGTAGCGATAAGAAATCCCGAAAATACCCGTTTTAAAGTATATAATATTTCTTTAGCTAAATTATTATGGACGAATAAATTGATAAAAGCTCTGAATATTCTTGCCGGCGAAGGAAAAAGAGATGGTTCAAGCAAATTAAGGCTTGAAACAATCTGCCAAACAATTAACAGAAAAACCAAGCCAGATATTCTATTTAAAAAAGACAAAAACTTCCTCAATTTAAATCCTCCATAAATGAATAATCAAAGTAAACAGAATAATCTGGGAACGTTCTATTTCTATTCACTTCTTCATTTCTGTAATATTCACCAATGCCGATAACTCTATCCAAATTTTCGGAACTCAATCTAACACTAAAATCATGGAATTCCCAAATCGCCATAACTACATCCAAGTCCAAATTTACTATTCTTGCCACGATTTCATGAGCCTCTGATACGTTATCATTAGCAAAAACGGCAGCTTCTTCAAGTGCTTGTATAATTCGAAGGACGCTATCTCTGTTTTCATTTGCAAAGCTTGTATTCACCCCTATATACATATCATGATAATCATTTTCTCTAAAAGAAATCGCATCATCACCAAGTGCTTTTTCAGCATTGTAAAGAAATGGTCCCAAAGAACATATAGCATCAACTGATCGTGCGATTATCGCAGCACTAATCGTATTAATCTGCATTCTTACTAATTCAACATCTCCGGTTAAATTATACATTTCTAAAAATCTAGCCAAGAAAATCTCAGATGTTGTGCCCGGACTAAAAGCTATCCTTTTGCCGCGCAGGTCTTCTGGGGTATTAATTCCTGCACTTCTTCGTGCGATAATTCCGGTAGAAGAATTAGTATTTATAGATGCCACCACAGATATATTCGTGTTACCCGAATATCCTAAGTTAGCCACATTAACGCTGGCAATGGTTCCTATATGAACCGAGTTTGAAATTAAAGCGTCAAGGCATTCTACCCCAGTAGGTAAGTAGATGACTTCTACGTTCAAGCCTTGTTCTTCAAAATATCCTTTCTCAGCAGCAATCATAGCCAAGCCTGCCCAGTCATGTCTTGCGACTGCGAAGCGAATTGTTTCTGCGCCTTTATTCCTGCAGGAGGTAAAGGTGATCACTATAACGATGATAAAGGAAATAGTCAATAACCGCTTCATGGATTACTCTCCTGTAATATTATTTGGGGTTGCAAATCGCACCTACCCTTTTCTTAAATCTTTCTTGCCATATTTTTTTATCTGTTTCATCATTATGATCAGGCTTAGTAATAATACGAACCGTTCCTTGCTCGTGTAAATCAAATGGAGATGTCATACGATCCCTTAACTCTTCTACTAATTTTTTGTGTTCAGGAAATAAAATCCTCACATCTTTATCATCATCAAGCAAATTAAAATACTCTACTAAGAACGAAACTGGTACTTTTGTGATTATTATTAAATTACCTCCGTTTTTTTGGTATAGTCTTGAAATGTTTTTAATACCTCTCCTAAACGAACCAAAAGCTTTGATATCTTTGAATTCGTCAATTGTCGGGACTCTATAATCCAAAATATCGCAGACACAAAGAAAATAAGTGTTAGCGATATTATCAAAAACCACATTGTTCAGGGTTTCCCAACGTTCTGATTCATATTCTCCCAAACAAGGCATAATGTCCCCAAAATCTCCATTTTCATTTTCCACAACGAGGACACTTTTTTGTTGGTTATTCTGCATGACAAACACTCTCCTCTTTACTAAAACACAAGCATCTTTTATCTTTAGGCAATGGACAATCAGTTTGATTTATTTTGCCAAGGTAATATAATATATGAGGCTTATCATCATAAGATACTCGTGTTTCTACGGGTTTCAACTCAGCCCAACCTTCTACGCTGCTACAATGCACATGTACACTATCGGAAACAAATATTTTATCTATAGAATTTTCTTTTTCCGAATCACTTTCCCTTAGAGGGATATGTTTAACAGAAACTTCATCTCGTCCTGAAATGTTTTCTATTTTTTTTGCAAAACCTATTTCATTACCTACACCGGTATAATATACGCAAGCATTAACGCCAAGCGTGGAGAAAAATACCTGTCCTACACTTGCTCCCATGCCAATATCTATCGTATTCATAATCTCTTTTGCTTCTTTTTCCCCAAAAATTTCTACAGCTATAGATTTGAAGCTATTTCGAATTTTATGCATAGCACAAGTGGCTCTAAAACAAGACTCACTTAATTCTTCACGAAACACCTGATTGAAAGTTATTAACATACCTCCTCCAAAGTGGGTCGAGATAATTCCAAAGTGTTGTGCGCTTATCTTTTGAACAGAATTTGAAAAGCCGTTTATAAATTGCAACGAACGTTGCTTGAGTATTTCTCTATCATCGGATAACAGCTTTGAGAATCCACGTATATCTAGAAATACTGATATACAGTTATTATTTCCGAATGGTATATACTTATTTATTTCACCCCTTAACTCGTCAGCCTTCTCAAGTCCACCTAACGCTTTCTCACTTTCGACTATTTCACGGAGCTTCATTAATAGTAAATTTCCGTACATCACGCCATAATCACTGAGTCTTGATATATGGGAACGACTAGATAGTAATTCAAAGCAGACATCGCTAGGTATGTCCTCTAAAACGAGAAAGCCCACTGGACCAACATACGTCGAAATTATAGCAAAACCTGTCTTTTTATTGCGGTCAATTGGAAACACATTTGAAGTTTGATTAAAATAGTTATCTCTAGCGAATTCTAACATTCCTTCATCAAGGATTGGACTACTATTGCCATTCAATTGCAAGAACTCAAACATATTATCCGTATACTTGCTACGATTACGTAACAAGACACGAACTTCCTTGCACTGGTATTTATCTTTTATTAGCGTCATTAATTCTTTTGCGGAATTGCTGTAAAACAAAGATACAAGCTCCGATCTTGCAACGACAATATCGTTATGCCAAGGTATTTGAGAACTCCTTAGCGGTCTTAAAAATTTGTCAATATGCTTACAATCAGACAAATTCTTTTTCAGTTTAGAATACTTTGTATTTGGATGCTCTAATTTTTTGTACGAATTGTCATCATCTTCAAACCAAATTCCTATAGATGTATCGTTAACCAAAATATCCAAATCTGCTCCACTAAGTGGTGTTTTACCTTCAATTGGTGCAACAAAACCAACCCTATCCCACATTTGCAATTCATCGGCTAATTTCAAAAGAAAAGCGAACGGTTGTGCGGAATAATCTTCTTGACTATCGTCAATGAAAATATAAAAACTCGCAATGTCGATATCTTTTCCATCCATAACAGCATCTATAGCTTCTGGCATCCATTCATTTTTTGAAATATTATGCAGAGCAATTGCTTTTGCTGCGTCTTCAATAATAGACTTTAAACTAGAAACGTCATTGTATAGATCAGTTATTTTATTTTCAACAACTTTGCCAAGTACACTATTTTTAGACGCATTATTCCAAATCTCTACGGTTTTACGCAACTTTTTTTCGTAACCTCTCCACGCTTTAAGCAAAAGCAATGCACTAGAAATACCGTGATCCTTATATGGTAATCTCTTACCCGTCGTGTGTTCTCCTTTTATATAATCATATAATTCTTTAATTGAATTCTTAGCATCAGAATATATTAACCCTGAAGCTATGCCTGCTGATTTCAATGTTTCAAAATTGTTTTCATCTTCAATGGATAAAACGGAATCAAGTATTGTTAATCCATTAAGATCATTCACATTATATAATTTTCGTTCTTTTGCCGGTGTTATCCCAATTGAATTAAATGTAGAGAGAGGTAATTCATATTGTGCATTAATTCTTGTTTTTATATTTGTCCAAAATTCGGAAAGCTTACCCACTTCCTCATTCTCAAACAAATAACCCATATCATGCCATAATGAGGTTGCCGTCCAAGTAATAGCAAATCTATCTTCTTGTATCCCCTGCTCCATAAACTTATTACGGATTATCTCATTTTGTTCATAAATCATTAGACCCAATAGATACACCTTAAAAACATGGGTTGTATGATCACGATATCCATTGTAAAATACGCGTCCAAACTCTACGTCGCTTAATAAATCAAGATTTGGATACATACCCAATTCCGGGTAAAAACTCCAAACATTCTCACATAAATTAATTGAAGCTCTATACCTCTTATCGACATCTTTTCCGAGTGCATCTTTTAACTCGGTTTTTGCTTCATCATTAAGCCAAGCAAGTTTTTTTATCATAGCCGACTTTAATGCCCATTTGTAGATGGTTTTATTTATACCTTCTAGTTTTATGTCTTCCATCCTGACATATCCCTCCATTTATTACAAAGATAGTTAGACAGTGTCATAATGGTCATCCACAACCGTAACCGTGCCAGCAGCTCCATCAACCTCAATCATCATCCCTGTACGAAGCACTTTGGTGATATTACCTAGACCCACAACGCAGGGCTTTTTCTTTTCTCTGGATACGATTGCTGCATGGCAAAGTCTCCCACCTTCGTCAGTAGCGTAAGCTATAGCTGCATCAAGTGCTGTTCCGAGTTCGGGTCGTGTCATACTTGCAACAATGATTTCATCTGAAGACATTGTGGGATTTTCAGAACCTAATGTGAGAATTCGCACACGCCCGCGTACTACACCTGGCGATGTCGGCATACCACGAAAAACATCGCCATTTTTAGCTATATCAAATTCTTTTTTAGCATCAGCATCTATCTCCGCTGGCTGATAAAAGTCAATAGAACCATTTATCAACGCCCGGCAATACTTCGTGGTACGCTGCTTTATGGTTTCGATATCAATGTCTTCTGCATGGGCAATCGAACGAGTGATTTCGTCACGTGTCATGCTATATATCAATTCAAAAGGTATTTCGAGCAAATCAGATACTGTTTTATACAGCGGAATTATTATCTGATCTGCTAATGCAAACGCATCTTGACGTTCATGTTTCCAAAATGCCAACTCACGCATTAATCTGCCTAAAAGCGCAATGTTTTCAGGCAAGTCATCAAGGTTTTTTAATTCGCTTCGTTCAGAGGCAACAACCTGTTTCATTTTTTCTATCACATCGTGACTCGAAGGAACTATGCCTTGATTAAATAAAGTAGACATGAATCCAAATGTATTCGCATGATACGATGCTGCACCCAAAGCTATTTTATCTAAAGAAGAATCAGCAAAGCGTGATTTCAATATTGATAGGTGTTCGTTTTCCATAGTAAACCAGTTAGATTCCGATGGAACGGCAAAATTCGGAAGTCCCGCATCGACTTCATCTTGAAACCCAGCATTTTTTAACTCGTCAATGAGCTTGTCCGTAATCAGATTTTCCACGTTCCAAAATGCGTACAAACATGTCATGTGGTCTTCGTAAGCATCCCAATATATATTTAAATCTTCTAATAAATCTTGGTGGAGATGAGAATGCCGCCAACGACTCGGAGACGAAACAATTTGCGCGGTGCGAACCAGTTGTCTTGCATTACGCGCAGTAATTGTGATAAATTTCTGTGCAACTACATCTGGTTTCAGCTCTGGACTGAGATGGCGATTAAACGGTGAATCTCCAGAGATATCCCACCACATCTGCACAGCATTATATGCAACGTAAGTCGGGGCATAATCAATTCCATAAACTCTACGAAATGTGGAAGATAGATTGCCGCGAAAACTCAAATCCCTATACAGTACAGAGCTAGGAACTTTTACTGCAAGCACAACTCCTGCTGGTGGGTTTGGTAAAGTCGGTAGTGTTGACATTTTTATTCCTCCTAAAAATATAATAGTGCTTATTTTTTATCTTTACTTTTCCAAGTCTAATAGAGTAGTTATTGGACGAGCTTGTAAAAGCCAAAGCTGTCCATCGGAATCGAAAGCCCATTCGATATCTGTTGCAAACCCCAAATTATGTTCAACTTTTTGAGTTAGTTTCGCGATTTCCTTAATCTCTTCACAGGTTAAAGAACAACGCTGCGAATCTTCTGTGGAAGTGTTTTTAGTTTGAATACCGTTTTCGACTAATGTAATCTGTATTGATTTACGGCCCACAATAGTCTTGTAAGTCCCATCCTCCAAGTATTCAATCGAATCAGGTGTCACATCGCCATCTACTACAGATTTGCCTAACCCGTAGTTGCTCTCAATAATAATATTTGGGACACCAGTATTAGGATCCCTACTGAACGCAACACCAGCTCGTGTAGCATTTACCATACGCTGCACCAGAACGGCGATATGACGCGACGACACAGCTTCACCATGATACTTTTTTACCATGTCAGTTTTGCCGCTGTTTTTTACTGCTGCAAAAGCGTTTATAAATTCGGCGGTTGTTCTAATGCCTAAGTGAGTTTCAAATACTCCCGCAAATGCTTTAGTCGCAGAATCTTCTTTAACAGCGGATGAACGTACAGCGATGGGTGGAGATAGTTCTTTTAAAATTTCCTGCGCCATTAGTGCAAACTCTTCTTTCGCATATAGCCTGGAAATTGCCAAGCTGGTTGGCACAACAAAGCCAAACTGGGCGGCTTTTGCAAGGTTCGCAGTCTTCGCACCAAATATAGATGCATCTGTTGCACTTGGCGATAATAATGAGCATATCAACCCTTCTTGCTCTGCTTTTGAAATGCAAGCAAGATGTTGTAAATTAGTTATACGATTCAAAAATCTCTTCCCCTCCAGCCTTGAAGTATTATACCTCATACCTATTAAAGACCCATTGTGATAAATTCATCATCAAATAAATCCAACTTTTCTAACAATGTTTTTGACCCTTTACACCTCATAAATACAAACATTATCGCTAAATATAGTGTCCACGGCATAGGTCGCTTTCTTGTTTCAATTGCCACTATCGTTTGCCGACTGACTCCGACTCTATCTGCAAGCTGCGCTTGAGTCATCTGTGTCGCTACACGAAGAACTGGCAAATTTTTTATTAAAATATCTATATGTTCATCTTGCATAGCAATCTTCTCTCTTCTTTTCATAGCTTGCCACAACTCCTTCATTATATCAATATAAATTATCAACTGTCAAGTCTAAATGTAATGGTTTGCGACATATTTTATTCTGTCCATTTTGAAAAAAATAATTCATTATATAACAATACCCCGAGCCATCAGCGGCTCGGGGTATTGTTATATTTGAAATTGAGTAGATTTACTTGCATTGAAAGACTTTGATTAAAGCAAAATTTCCTACGTATAACTGCCAAAAACACTGTAAGGGAGCCAGTCTACAAACATACCAACAGCCGCCAACGATGGGCGGCTGTTGGTATGTTCTGATATTATGAGCTATAAGTTTCTCGTCTATAATTTCGTCGCTTACGGCATTAGCACATCTTTAATAATCTCCGCCGTTAAATCATTTTCGGAAACCTTGCTTTTATCGTATATCAGTTTTAGGTCCCTGTCTTTTATTTTAATTCCCGCGTTACTTTTCATTAGCTCCATTATCGCGGCTCTCTCTCCCTGCTTTAACTGTGCGATCCGGTGAACCGCTGTAGAATCCACCCGACCATCATCAACGCCCTTGGAGAGAACATCTACCGTGTCGTCATCAAGTTTAGAAATTTGCCTGAATCTTTTAAGCACTGTTGGTGATATGCCAAGCTGCCCGGCAATGACATTGCGAATATAAAGACGGCCTGATTTGTCCGCCAATTCTGGCTTGGAATCACTTTGGTCACAAGTTAGAGCGTCCTGTAATTCGTTGTTGATATTTTGGACACAAGTTAAACCGTCTTGTAATGCACCGTCTTTATTTTGGTCACAAGTTGAAATATCCTCTAAATCAGTACGTTTTCCTTGCTGGGAGTGTTCCCGGATATATCTGTCACAGATTTTTATTAACCGTATTTTTTGTGTGTACGTCCAGTCTTTGAAATCCAGTTGAGTCGGATGGCTCTTAATAATAATTTGCAACGCTGCTTCATCAGTGAATTCTTCTATTACGAAAGCTTGTATGCTGTCACGGCGGGCATCCATTGCGTCTTGAATGTAAAAATAGCTGCTCAGTAATTCGTATGTTTTTTGCGTATCATATAAAACTACGGTTGGTACCTGCAAGCCTATATATCGGATATTTTTTTCTAAATTTGATTGCCAGTTAAACTTAAAAGGGATAGCCATTACATTTATAGGCACAATACGTTTGAGGGGTATATCTTTTTTTATTACCACGGGGGTTTTATCAGTCCACGTTGTATTTTGACCGATTTTCTTTTTATTTTGTTCTTGTATCCAGCCCATATCACCTGATCATTCCATTTGCAATTTCTTCAGCCGCCCAAAGATGGGCGGCTATCACTGTTTGAACTTAATTAATTACACCTGCAAACCTTCTACTTCCTCACGAGTTAAACCAGTAACCAAAGCTACCTGTTCAATCGACATCTTCATTTTCAAAAGATTCTTGGCAATCTCTATTGCTTTGTCCTCGGCTCCTTCATCGCTCCAAACCCGCTTTGCTACATCAATGTCAAACTCCGCAGTTAAAATACTCACAATTTTTCCTCCTTGCTTTCTCAAAAAATCAGCCAGTATATCATTGGCTATACAATAATTGGCAGCTTCCCTTACTGCTTGGGCGTAGTCATCGTGGAGTTTGCTGAACTCCCGCACCTTCGCAATAAACTCTGCATACTGCTTCAATTTTGGACTTTTTTTGAAAAGTTCTTCGTTCATGCCCTTGTTTATATTATATACCGGGACTTTAAGTTCTATAGACCCTAAATCAGTATCCCCAATGGCTTCAAAGGCATCAGATAGTTTTAGCGTCTCCTGCTCCGGCCTTGTGGTCATGCCGTTATAAAAAACCGCAAATTCAGGGGTCGGGATTTTGTACAGCTTGCTCCCGTACAAATATTTTTCCTCGCCCTTCATCTTGATCCATTTTTCATACAACTGCCCTAGATACATCAAGAACCTAACAGGCATGTTGGCATAGGGGCTAGACATATGCTCCCCCAAGACCAATGCCCTGCCTCTGACCACAAATGCCAAGTCATTTTTTAGTTTGCCTGAAATTATGGTCGTGATGGTAATTATTTGAACTTCGTCAGGGGTACAGGGAACGCCTTTGAGAGCCGAATATAACTCTGCTGCATTTTCAGGTATCTCAAAGAAAAGTTTGAACACGCCATCTTTGATTTCTCTATTGACTGATTGAGAGTCAGTCTCTACTCCAACCAACATTTTTTCATTTTCAGATTCCAGCTTGCTCACCTCTCTCTCTTCTTAAACTGTACCACTAAACAGGAGATTTTGCAAGATAAACCGTCTTTTCGTTCGATTGTTATGATGTATGCGGATGCAGGGAGTACGGCAAAGCCGTGTCCCCTTGTTTTCATAATGCCACTTTCGCCGTCAATGGCGGTGGTGGTTTTTCTTATTCCTAAATCGCATATGCGAACAGCTCTGTGATATATTCTTAACATACAATCCCCCGAGCCATACGGCTCAGGGGATAATTTTATTGTATGGGAGGATAAAACATATGGCAGTCATTGCGCTCTGTAATCAAAAGGGTGGTGTTTGCAAAAGCACGGTTTCTGTGAACCTTGGTGTGGGATTGGCTTTACAGGGTAAAAATGTGCTAATTTTGGATTCTGACCCGCAGGGTGACAGCACAACGTCCCTCGGCTGGCCTGACAACGACAGCCTTTCCGTCACGCTGGCGACACTTATGGAAAAGGTAATTAACGACGAGCCGTTAGACCTGCATGAAGGCATCCTGCACCATGCCGAAGGCGTCGATTTAATTCCGGCAAATATGGAACTTTCCGGCATGGAGATGGCGCTTATTGGTGCTATGAGCCGTGAAACCGTCTTACGGCGGTACTTGGAAAAGGTAGAACAGGCGTACGACTACGTTATTCTGGATTGTATGCCCAGCTTGGGTATGCTTACAATTAACGCTTTAGCTGCCGCTGATTCTGTAATCGTTCCGGTACAAGCCCAATTTCTACCTGCAAAGGGTATGACGCAGTTGTTGAGAACCATCGCCAAAGTAAAAAAGCAGATAAACCCGAATCTGAACATTGATGGTATCTTGATGACGCTGGTGGACAACCGTACCAATTTGTCGCGGCTTACGGAAGATACGCTTAGGCAACAGTACGGAGGTCATCTGCGGATTTACGAAACTAAAATTCCGATATCCGTAAGAGCAGCCGAAGCCAGCGCAGCCGGACAGAGCATCTTTATGTATGATCCTGGCAGCAGGGTTGCTGAAGCTTACGCTGAATTGACAAGGTTGGTGATTGCTGATGCCTAAGAAATTGCCAACGCTTAACCTGCCGTCGGCGGACAGTTTATTTACAACACAGGAAGAACGCGATGACGCTAACCGCGAGAAGGTGCTGGATATTCCTCTGGTTGAAATTGACGCCTTCCCCGACCATCCCTTTCTGGTAAAGATGGACGAATCCATGCAGGCGATGGCTGACAGCGTTAAGAACGTTGGAATCCAGACTCCCGCTGTTGTTAGGTTGAAAGCAGATGGACGCTACGAGCTTGTCAGCGGTCACAGGCGAAAAATGGCGTGTGAACTCGCAGGGCTGGAAACAATGCCGTGCATTGTAAGGGAAGCATTGGAGGAATTGACCGTTCGGAAAATACTGCAAAGGGAAAACGCATTAACGCAACCGAACGCCTCAATAATACAGGACGGTTAAATATTTGTGAATTTTATGAAAAAGGGCTGCAATTATGAAAAAAGCGCGCTATAATATAAGCGTAGAATCATACCGCCGCCCTTTTCGTTTGCCCGCAAAGGAGGTAAAGAAGATGGCAAAGGATTATAAGGTCGGCATATACGTCCGCTTATCGAACGAAGATTCCAAAGCGGGCGAATCTGTATCGGTAGAAAATCAAAAACTCATGCTTATGAAGCACGTTAAGGAAATGGGCTGGGAGTTAGCCGAAATATATCAGGACGACGGATTTTCGGGGACAAATCAGAACCGTCCGGCATTTCAGCGTATGATTGCCGATGTAAAACAGGGATTTATCAACACGATACTGATAAAAGATTTATCACGGCTCGGCAGGAATTATCTTGAAGTCGGCAACCTTGCGGAAGTGTTCCTGCCGGAGCATGGCTGCGAACTCATATCGCTTAATGAAAAATTAGACGAAATGATGGTATTCCGCAACTGGTTCAACGAGCAGCACAGCAGAACGACCAGCAAAAAAGTTAAGGCGGCTAAAAAGATATGCGCCGAACACGGCAAGTATCTCGGCACATACGCCCCATACGGTTTTAAGAAAGACCCGGAGAACCGTCATAGGTTCATCATTGACGATAACACCGCGCCCATTGTGCGCCGTATATTTGAAATGCGGGCAGGCGGCGTTTCGGCAAGGGAGATAATGACGAGGCTGAACGCCGACGGCATAATTCCCCCGCAGGAATATTACTATCAGACAAAGAACCGCAAAAATCCAAGACGCACAAACGGTTTGTGGGCTGACAGCGTTGTGAAAGCCGTACTCCGAAACGAGGCGTATATCGGCAATATGGTACAGGGCAAAGTCGGCACTATATCGTATAAAAACAACAAAACCGTAGCCAAGCCGAAAGAGGAATGGCTGAGAGCCGAAAATACGCACGAGCCGATTATCAGCCGTGAATTGTGGGACAGGGTGCAGGCGTTATTGGAAAAGAATCAGATAACACGGACGCATAAGGATGGCGGCACACATCTGTTCAGCAGTATTTTATACTGCGCGGACTGCGGGTATAAGCTGCGGGGGCAAACGGAGCGCAAAGACCGCCCCGGCGGCGGCGAATACCGCCGGAACTACTACACTTGCGGAAACTACGCCCGAAGCGGCAAAGCGGCTTGCACTATCCACAGTATCAGCGAAAGCACTCTGACGGAACTCGTAACCGGGCATATCCGCAAACAGGCGCGGTTAGTGGAGCAGAATGAGGATAAAATAATAGAAACAATCCTCGCCATGCAGAACTGCGAATCAACGTCATACCGCGCGGCGTATCAGAGCGAAGCCGAAGCCCACAGGAAGCAGATTGATAAACTTGATTTGCTCATAGAAAACCTATACAACGACAAGGTTACGAGCGTTATATCGGAGGATATGTTCAAGCGTTTCGTTGCGAAGTACGAACAGGAGCGAATAGACCGTCTGCAATCGGTAGAAACGCTGACGAACCGCATACAGGCGATAAAGCAGAACAGCGACGATAACGCCGAAACATGGGCGAAGCTGATAAAACAATACACGCAGCTTGAAACGCTCGATACCGAAACAGTTCTGTTATTGATTGACAGGATTATCGTCGGCGAATCGCACCTTGAAGGCGCGGTGCGCGTCCGCGACATAAGCATAGTATATAACTATGTCGGGGATGTTGACAGGCTGGAACTTGAAAATATCGCTGACGGCGATTATACGGCGGAGGTGCGATATGACCGACAAGCTGTATAACGTGGGAATGTATCTGCGGTTATCCCGCGAAAACACCGAATACGACGGGTATGAATCATCAAGCCTTGAAAACCAAGAAGCAATGTTATCAAAGTTTATCGCCGTGATGCCGGGCTGGGTGGAAAAGCGCGTTTACATCGACAACGGGGCAAGCGGCAGCAATTTCGACCGTCAGGGCTTCCGGGACATGATGGAGGACATACGGAGCGGTGAAATCAATCTCGTTTTAGTCCAAGACTTATCACGCTTCGGACGGAACTATCTTGAAACAGGAATATATCTCGAAGAAGAACTGCCCGCTCTCGGCTGCCGTTTCGTGGCATTGGCTGATAATATTGATACAGCGGACGGCGAAAATGATATTATGCCGTTCTTGAACGCCATGAATGACTTTTATCTTAAAAATCTAAGCGATAAAATTAAATCGGTTTTTAAGGCGAAAGCAAAAGCCGGGCATAAACTGACAGGTGTTGCCCCATACGGATATATGCGTAATCCCGACGAGCATACAAGGCTAATCGTGGACGAATACGCCGCAGTAGTGGTCAAGCGGATATATACGATGCGGGCTGACGGGCTGGGCTACGGCAGGATTGTAAGGGAATTGAACCGCGATAATATTCCGCCGCCTCGCCTGCACTACTATATGCGGCAGAACCGTGAACCTTTTGCAACGTGTTCAGAAATATGGCAGTTACACGCTATACCTAAACTCCTGCGTGATGAGCATTATTTGGGGCATACTGTTTCGTTGAGATACACGCGCTCATACCGAAGCAGCAAAGGAAAACGCCGTAATGAGGACGAATGGCTGAAAGTACCCGATACGCACACGGCAATCATCGACGCTGAATTATGGGACAGGGTGCAGGCTGTAAACGAGCGGTTATCAAAGTGGACAGAAAATGCCCGCGAACCTCAGCCGTATTTGTTTTCGGGTATGATATTCTGCGGTGATTGCGCCGTGCCTATGATGCCCGCTTCTCAAAAACGCGAGGGTAAAAACACCAAAGACGAACGCAGGAATACTTACTCCTGTAAAACCTATCATACAAGCGGACGGCAGAGCTGCTCCCGGCACGGCATAAACGAAGATGCGCTGAAAAAGATTGTGCTGAGTAATATACAATCTCACGCCGCTTCCATCGTGCTTGACGAGGACAGCATAACTGCCGAATTACGCAGAAAACTGATTGGCGGTTCTTCCGCTGACAAGGCTGACACGCAAAGACTGTTGCGGGAATTGAAGCAAACGCTTCATAGCCTCGATATGAAACTTGAACAGCTATACAGCGATAAAATCACAGGGGTAATCACCACCGAGATTTTTACCAAGCTGGCAGCCGTTACGGAAGTCGAACGCGCTGATGTTTCCGATAAGGTTACGATGTTGGAAAAAAGTGCAAGTGAAACAAAGGCAAAACTGGGCGATATTCAAAACTGGATTCGCCTCGTCAAAGAAAACGCCTCAATCACCGACGTTGACAGAAGTCTGCTCGACACTCTGATAGAGCGGGTGGAAATAGGCGAAAGCAAGATTGAAAACGGCGTAAAAACGCAAAATATATCGATTATCTACAAATTTGTTGGCGCGGTTTGATATGCGTGTCCTTAACGCTTATTGCTTTCCAGCAGGCAGCGTACATGTACCGGCAATCTGCCACCGAAATCGTTATCGGCGCGGTCACATAAAAGGTTGAAAAGCTGGGAGTACATAAGGGCGACAATGAAATTGAATGAAGCGTCGGTATCCGAAATGATTACGAACAGAGCGGTTTTTTGCTTTACGACTAAACTTATTACCATATAGCCCGGCTTCAACTGACCGTTCCTCATGTGATCGTCTTTCATTCTCATAAATGTCGCGTCAGGGTCGGTTTTCGAGAAGCTGTTCCTGCCCTTGAATGTTTCATTGTAACCGATGTATT
>Ga0123353_10005771_pt1 | contig 16336 bp, 15 predicted proteins | sample TergutLab28metaG_3_FD_92763 | JGI IMG/M metagenome (GOLD analysis project Ga0123353, IMG submission 92763) | Labiotermes labralis P3 segment gut microbial communities from Petit-Saut dam, French Guiana - Lab288 P3 | ecosystem: Host-associated > Arthropoda: Insects > Digestive system > Gut ... | reverse complement strand
ACCGGTCGCAACAACACCAACGCCACCGGCTATGGTCGCAGCAGTCCAGTTGCGCCGCTGACGCTCGCAACGATCGCGCTCGCGCTGAATCTGGACCAAGTCGTTACGCAATGTATCACGAATAGCTGTCTTGTGAGCGATCTCAAGCAAACGAGCATCGTCGGAATACGCGGGAGCGACCGCTAAAGGCAATACAAACATTAATGCTATTGCAAGTTTTTTCATCTCTCCATACCTCTTGTTTGGATGTATTATATCATAAATAGAGGACAGAAAAAAGGATAAATATAACCTGGAAACTAATTACGGTTTCCGCGCCAGATCGTCGTATTCTTTATATTTCTTGTCGGATGTGGCGCGGTATTCATATTCCTCGCCGTCTTTTGAATACCGGCCGAACAGTTCTGCCGTCTTCTGCACCGCGGCATTTATCATGGCCGCCGCTTCCGCTCCGGAATATTCGATCATCCTGACGTCCCTATTTTTTAACTGTAAAAATTTCATCACAACATCTGCCGTCTTATTCCTTATTCCTTGTTCCTTATTCCTTAACATATGTGCCTCTAACGGCAGCTGCGGCATATTGCCCTCTTCCAGCTGTTTGCGGCTTGGCGCCGCGCCGGTCTTTATATCCAGAACGGTATCGCCCATTACCATGTCGGCGCGCGCCTTGACTCGCCGGCCTGCTATAACGCACGCCAGCGGGGTTTCAATTTCAAATCTTATTCCTTTTTCCTTATTCCTTATTCCTTCGTCCAGCAGCGCCTGGACCGCCGGCGCGATTTCGACAAACCTTTTGTGCCAGAAATGGAACAGAACGGAATCCGACCCCAAAATGTCTTTTGCGCCAGAGTCCAGCATTTCAATAACTCTATCAACTGCTAACCGCTCACTGCTAACTGCTAACCGCTCTATGACTTGGTGAACCAGAATCCCGAAATCCCGCGCGTCCGGTTCCCTGTCCGGGTCGTCCTTTGGCTTCAGGCGTAACACATGCCGCGCATAGAACGCGTATGGATTATGTATCAGCAATTCCAATTCGGTGACGTATACATCCTTGTTTGTCGCAGGCGGACGCGGCGGCGACGCATCCAGCGGGTTATAAGGAACATCATCCTGTGCGCGAACCTTGGCCAGCCATTCGCCGCCATCGGCAATATTTTTATTCCTGACCGCGACACGCGACAGGAACCGCGATTCCGTGGTTTCGCCGCCGCCGGACATCCTTGACCGCGTCCAATAGGTTTCAGGCCCGCAGGACAAGTTGATAAAATCCAAAGCCATCAGGGAAACCTTGCGCTCTGGCGGGGGCAGTCCGATCTGGTCCGCCGTGCGCCGGGGCAGCCAGGGATTTTCATACCCCAGCGCCGGAAACATGCCTTCGTTCAATCCGGTCAGAATCACGACATCGGCTGTCTGCATCCGCGATTCGATGGTTCCGACAATGGAAATCAGCGCGCCTTCGTCACGCGGCGGCCGTATCGATACGCCGGCCAGACAGTCCGCGATACATGCGCGCAAATCCGCCGCGGACAATTCCAGCCCGTTTGCAATCAGAATATCGGACAGCGCTTTTATCGCTTCGATTACCGTTATTGATTCTTCGTCGGTAAATTTTTCCATCATCTTCACAATGGAATTGAACAAGCCGGATTTTTTATAATCCGCATAAAAGCCGACATTATCATCCGAAAGATTCAGAATAAACCGGCCCGCCGCTGTCGTGCCGCCCTTGGCGCCGCCGGAAAAATCGTATCTTGCGCAGCGCCGGTCCAGGGCTTCGCAAAGGCGTTGCGCCGCCGAAATATCCGGCGAAACTATCAGAACAGATTTTCCGGTCGATGATTTCGATGTCGCGATTTCGGCGACGACTTCCGCTTCTTCCGCTTCGCGCAACGCTTCGATGCGCGTCGCACAAGGCATATGGCATATGGCATATGGCATATCATTGCTGAATGCACCATTGAAAAACCCAACAGTGCTTTCCCCGACGTCAATCAATTGTACGTCTTTCGGCGCAACACCGACCCGTTCCAAAAATTTCAATTCTGAATAATAAGGGTCGCAAACATTATGCCCTATGCCATATGCCTTATGCCTTATATCCCCCGGCAGGATAATATATCCGTTGGAAAGTGTTGCGATATGTTCCATCAAATCCGCTGTAGCAGGAACGGACCCGGTAGACCCGCAAACGATGATTTTTCCCTGCGCGCCGAAACTTCCTATCCAGCTTCTTATGTCCTTGTTGCGTCGCTGCGCAATTGTTTCGCGCCCTATGAATACAAGGGGCAGAGCATTTTGTGCCAAATCTAAAAATCTTGCTTTTTCCTGAAAATGTCCGGCATATTTTTCGTCGACCAATTCCGCCCAGTTTATGTTCGCGTTTGCATTTTCATTTTCAAGATAATCTATCATTCTGATTAAATCTTTCGCAGGCGGCAGGTTCGCGCCAACGCCGTGTCCATTCGCCGCAGAAAGCATTTTCGACAGAACTATTGCCCGCTCCAGATTGGATACCGCGTTGCTTTCTAATTCGTCTTCAAGCTCGTCCGACGCTTCGCCCAGCGCGACCAGTTTGGGCAGAATGACAGCGCCGCCGGCCTGCGCGACTATCATGCGTTCGATCGTGCGGACCGCTCGGCGCGACGGCAAAAAAATCACATCGTTTGAAAAATCGCCATCCGACAAAATCGTCCAAAGCGCGTCAGCCAGTTTGGCGGGATTTGATGCGCAAAAGATTTTAATACTTTTTTTCATCATTTGTCATTCCCGAGAGCGCCTGCGATACAACGCAGCTGTATTCGAAGCGCGGGTCGGGAATCCAATCCTTTAAAGCCATATATGCTGTGAAAGTTCTTCTATTCCAATCTTTTTTTCCGCCGATGTGGCGATGACATCGCCTGCGGACGCGCCGCGTTTTATGACTTCGGCTGCCGTCTGGTCTTTGCATTCCGCGGCTGCCGCCCTGGATATCTTGTCTATCTTGGTCAGAACGACCTGATACCGAATGGCGTTCGCATCGCAGAAATCCATCATGTCGATATCGGAATCTTTAAGTCCGTGACGCGAATCTACCAGTACGAACAAGCGCTCTAACTGGTCGCGGGCCCCTAGATATTTTTCCAGGCGCAAAGCCCATTTTTCCCTGTCCGTCTTGGACGCTTTCGCATATCCGTATCCCGGCAAATCGGCCAGCATAATGCCCGCCCGTTCGAACAGGTTTATCATCTGTGTCCGACCCGGAGTGTTCGACGTCCGCGCAACACGTTGACCAGCCAACGCATTCAGCAGCGACGATTTCCCGACATTGGACCGCCCGATGAACGCATATTCCGGAATGCGCGCCTTGGGCAGGGATTCCACCGTATCAAAAGAGCCTATGAATTTAACCATATCAAAGTTTCCTTGTTTGTCATCCTCGGAATTTCCGCAGCACGCGCTCTGGCGCGTGTCCAGGAAATATCCGGGGATTAACCATGTTTTATCACCTTTTCGTATGCTTCGGATTTGCTAAGGCCTGTGCGCGTCGCGATTTCCGCTGCCGCCAACTTGGCGCCCGGCGCGGTGCGAAGAACGTCGCGCACAATGTCATTGATTTCGTCATCGCTCATTTTCACTTCCGGCGCGGGTTCCACAACCAGCACGATTTCACCCTTCAATGGGCCGACGGACATCAGTTCCGCCGGATATCCGATTATCGTCTCTTCATAGATCTTTGTGATTTCGCGGACTATGGCGACGCGGCGTTCCGGCATTATCCGCGCCATGGCCGCGATGGTATCCAGTGCGCGGTTCGGCGATTCATAATATATGATGGTGTGCCGGATTTTGTTGTCTTCACGTAAATGCTTTTCATCCTTGAAGAATCCGCAAAATGTGAACCTGTCCGTCGGAAATCCCGAAAGGACCAGAGCGGCCGCGAATGCCGTCGGTCCCGGCACGACGGATACCGCCGCGCCTGCGGCGCGCGCGGCGCGTATCAGACGGTATCCGGGGTCGCTTATCCCCGGCATTCCGGAATCGGATACCAGCGCAACAGCCATGCCGTCCAGAATTTTTTCCACCAAATCGTTCGCCATTTCCCGTTCGTTATGTTCGTGGAACGCGATACGCCGGGTTTTTATGTCGAAATGCGCGGCAAGCTTGCCGGTTGTGCGGGTGTCTTCACAGGCAATTAAATCCACATTCCGCAGCGTTTCAATCGCCCGCGGCGACATGTCCGAAAGGTTTCCTATGGGTGTTCCGACGATATAAAGTCCCGGCGTCATTTTTTCTTCTTTTATAATTTGATTTTTGATAATAGAATGATAACCTGTCCCGAGGGAAATTTCAATGTTTAATAAAATCAATATCCTTTTACTGTCCGTTTTTGTCCTGGCCGGCTGCGGCGCGGCGCCGCGGCTGCACGACTGGCACGCCGAATACGGCGACTTTCCGGCAACCGGCGCGCCAAAGGTTATGACGCCCGGATTCTATAACCTGGAATATGGCGAAATGGATGCGGCAACCGCCCCGCCGCGCGCACCCGTCTTTGACAGCAGCGTCAGACAGGTTGCCGTCCTGTTGCCCCTTTCAGGTCCGAATGCCGCTGTCGGCACCGGCATACGGCATGCGATTGAAATCGCGTTCCTGCAAAAGCAGCCGCAGAATATCATTGTCACGTTCAACGACGTTTCGGGCGACCGCGCGGCCAAGTCGGAAAAGATCCGGTCTGCGCTCGACCGCCGGCCGGACATGATAATCGGCCCGATATTCAGCGATGACGTCGCGATGCTGCGCGATCTGAAGGACCCCGAGACTCCTGCGCTGACATTCACGTCCAACCACAATGTCCTGGGCAACGGGATGTTTACGTTCGCCCTGCTTCCGCATCAAAGCGCAGAGGCGATCATAAGGTCCGCCAGCATTAATGGCCACAATCACATAATGATACTTGCGCCGGACACGCGCGCGGGACACATGATGGCCAGCGCGGCTATAGAGGCCGCCGGGTTCAGTAACATCGGGATATCCGGGCTTTACTATTACAAGGAAAGCGACATGACTTCGCAGAAATCGGTTGCGGAACGCGCGGCTATGTGGAAGCCGCGCGAACGCACGTCGCTGCGCGCCAAGGAAATCCTGTCGGACATCCTGCTGAATCAGAACCTGACAGAAGAAGAGCGCGAGGATCTGGAAGGCCAGCTAACCCGGCTGAACCGGTCCGATACGTTGGGCCGTCTGCCGTATGATGCGGTTTTGTTTCTGGGCAATGCGGGCGACTCGAAATCCCTGGCTTCATTCCTGCGGTACTTTGATGTGCCGGCGGCCAGCGTAAGGTTTCTGGGCACGGCCATGTGGGACGTGGACAGCATGTGGCGCGATGTCACTTTCAGCGGCGCGGAATATTCCGCCCTGCCCGCGATATCGCCTGATTTCGCGCGGGTGTATTCAGACCTGCACGGGCGCGCGCCGAACCGTATGAATTCCATGGGCTATGATGCGGCGATGCTGGCCATCGGCGCCCTTACCAGCCAAAGGAGCACGGCTTCATACCTGCTGGATCCATCCGGGTACAAAGGCCTGGACGGTCTGTTCCGTCTGCGCCCGAACGGCACGAACGAACGCGCGCTGCAGATTATGCGGCTGAATGCATCCGGTACGCCAAGGGTGCGGACGCCCGCGGCAAGGAATTTCCTTTTGCCGCTGTACCAGACCAGAATCCCCGGCAGCGGAAGACCAAGAGAGATTGAGCCGTCCGAAGGATTCAACCCGCTTGACTATATGGTGATTCCCGAACGCCTGCAGGGCCTGCACCGGGTCCAGATATACCGGCTGTCCGGCACCCAGAATGTCGATATGCCGCCGCCCACAGCTCAGTTGATTACAGTCCAGGCGGATGATGGCGAAGACGCAATTGTCGAAGCCGCCCCTGATTTCCAGCCGGCCCAGATTGATATGGTCGACCGTCAGCTGGTGGACAGCGTAACGGTCATTCAGCGATAAAAACTTGCAATCATTCAAAATCTTGCTATAATTCGCGACGCGCGAGTATAGTACAAGGGCTAGTATGCCAGCCTTCCAAGCTGGAGATGAGGGTTCGAATCCCTCTACTCGCACCACCCTTCGCCCTTCGGGCTTCGGGTGGCAGGCCACTGGGCATGCGCCGGAGTCGGAGAGCCGGGGCAGACTGTAAATCTGTTGTCTTACGACTGAGATGGTTCGAATCTATCCATGCCCACCAAAATTCAAACGGCCACAAGTGGGCCGTTTTAATTTTGGCTTGGACTGGTTGATGAGAACCATCGGCAAGCCGCGAAGCGGCGGATGGCTTGACAATGAGCCAGCGAGCCGAAGGCGAGAGCAGCGGACGCTAGTCCGCGAGAGCGAATGCCGCACAGCCCGCAAGGGCGAGCATATCTATCCATGCCCACCAGAATTAGAAAATGCCCTTTATGGGCATTTTGTAATTCTGGGGTTTGGGATAGAGGCAGAACCATGGTTCGAATCCGAGTATATGAGGACGACCCCGGCACAGGCCGGGGGAAGTCCGAATAATTACGAGGATGCGCACAGCCCGCAAGGGCGAGCATATCTATCCATGCCCACCAGAATTCAAACGGCCCGTTTGCGGGCCGGATTTAAATTTGCATTTATGTGAAATTGGTTTAGTATTACCGGTACATTCGGGGGCCGGAGAGCAAACCAAAGACAAACACAAAATGCAAAACAAGAAACAGCCCATCCATCCGTCAAATATGTACAGCTTTCGGCAGATTGCCGTTGAAATCCTGCGCCAAACAGTCGTTGTAAAATGCCCGGATACAATGTACGGTATCATGCTTTTTGTATTTTTTAATGCGACGGATGAACAACGCGTATCCGCTTTGTTTGAACAGGTCGGATTGCGCGTGGCGCCGCTAAAAAACTGGTCCGCATACGAAGGGTTGCGCAAAGCAAATTGGTTTTATGAAGAACTTATGGGATTTTTACGTTCGACAACAGACTTGTTCAATTTGTCACAGCATTTACAAGTCCAAAAACATGAACTTGGTGGATTTATTATCATAAGACAAGATAATCCGAACAGTGACGCTGTTGTGAAAAACCTTACCAAAAGCTTTTCCGTCATTGGCCGCAGCGAATCAAAAACAATCCCGATGCAACAACAAAAACCGGTCGCCTGCACGGCGTATTTCAGCAGATAATCCCTATTAAAAAAGGCAGATAGAAATGAGCACCCCGTACCATATAAAGAACACATACGCTTTCAACAAAGTCGCTGGCGACATCCTGCACTCTGCCGTTGTCGTCAAATGCCAGGCTACATTGGACAAAATGGATAACAGGCTGTTATTGGTATATGCGGATGAAATCAACGCCGGCCATATATCCGGTTTATTAAAACAAGTCGGACTGCAGTCATGGTCTTGCGGTTCACTCGGCCTGCATATAAGTAAAGACGATTACCTCATAGACGATGCCATACTGTCCCAAAAGGCGGAAGAACAGTTTAACATAGCAACGCACCTGCAAATCACAAAACAACAGGTGAAGGTTCTCGAAGTACAGCTTCATCACATCAAGAACAGCAAAGAAATAATGGCTGTTTTTGAAAAAGGCCTGCGGATTTCCGGCCGCCATGAATCGAAACAGATTCCAGTGGAATATCTAAATCCGCACACCCGGCGGCACCAGCCCAACGACCTGTTCGCCTGCACGGCGTATTTCAGCAAACAAAAATAAACCGCCTTTCGGCGGTTTTATTCTATCTGTTCAACATCTGTTCGCACAGCGGGATTTCCGGTTCCGGCGTATTGACGCTCCAATACCCCATATATGCGTCCCACGCTTCCCGCGTGACGCAGCCGTCATTATTCAAATCCAAGCACGGCATATCGCTGTCCGTTATGCCCGCCGCGCCCGCAATCAGACAACCGAATTCGTCGAACAACGCGCCTGGATCCATATGCTCGCTGTGTTCGGGCAGCATGACCTCGATGTCGCCATCCTTGCCGAACTGGATGTCAAAGCCGGTTCCGCCGGCGACGCCGACAAAGCCCACAATCAAAAGAAAAATCATTAATTTTTTCATAACCAATACCTCCCTGTGTTTCTATCCTAGCACACTCTTTTAAATTTGCCTAGGAATATCCGCTCGTTGAGTATGCCTTTGGCAATGCCTACACTCTAAATCGGCCGGCCGGCCGATAACAATAAAGGAGACAAAAATGGACCTGAACAAAATCCTGCAAGGATTTAAAGACATAGCGGACAAGCACGCGCTGCTGCATGAAGAGGCGATGAACGGCACGCACAAAATCAACCTTTGCGGACTGAAACGGCTGCACCGCCACGCTTCGCATAAATTCCACAAACGGGCCCTGTGCATATCCAACTTTGCCTTGGATCACGGCATGGAAGTGAAATTTTCAGACCCCAAGCCGGGATACAAGGTGTCCGGACTGAAAGACCACCTGACCATGTTCAGCGCCGTATTGGAAAAAGACTTGGCAGAATTGAAAAAGCTGAACGCAGCCATGCTTGCGGAATGCGGTGTGGAATTCAAGGATGGGCAAAAGATGCAGCACCGCGTCTGCCAGATGTGGGCCAAGATGAAGCTGCGTTGGATTCCGCGTTTCGAATTCACAAAATGGGCGCCGGAAGACATCGTGTCATGGGACAAATGGCTGCATGACAAGCTGCGCTGCAAGGAAGAGCACAAGCACCATCATCACGGCTGTCCGTACTGCCACCAGCACGGGCACAAGATGTAAATTCTTTGCCACTCCTGCGCAGGCAGGAGTGGGGCTCGAAACCGTCGCGCAAAGCGCAACCAAATATAATTCCCCCGGCTTTTGCCGGGGGAATAGTTTATAGACCTTATTCCCGCCTACGCGGGAATGACAATCTATTGATAGCTTGTACCTACTACTTCTACTCTGAAAACGCCCGCTCTATGGCGCCGATGAATTGCAGCGCCGGCTCTTCCAGACGCCTGGCTTTTCTCATGATTCTCCGGGCTTCGCTGACGACTTCGCTTTCGCCTTGCGCGGTTTCGCCGGCCTGGACGCCTGCGTTGCCGGCGGCTTCAATATCCCCGCCCAATGCCAGCGCTATGTCCAGCTGGCGGACCGCAAGCGTGCGGAATCTTTCTGTATTTTCCGGACAGCCGACCTCTATCAACTGCGCGTACATTCTGGCGTTGTGCATAAAGGCCCCGACTACGTCCATGGCGGATGCGTCTATTTTGTCTTCGGGCACAATCGCGCGCAGCACATGTCTTTCTATCGTTTCGCAGGCCCGCTCGGGCTGTTCATCGACAGGCTCTGTCGTAACGATATGCATTGCGGCAATCCAGCCCGCATACAAGCCGACGCACAAAACCATGATGATTTTAATCCAAAAATAATTTGTTCCTTGCGGTTTGATTTCTTTTTTGTTTGCCATTTTTCTATCCTTTTTTGGTTGTAGCTACTCTGCACGAATGCGTTCTATTCGCGATATGAAATCCTGCGCTACTTCGATGCCAAACCGGCTGGCCCTTTCTATAACCCGTCTTGCCTCGCGCTGGAATTCACTGTCTTCTTTCAAAGATTCATATATGCGCATAAGCCGGACGTGGCTTCCCACATTGTTGTTGCGTAATTGCCCTTCGTTGATTTCTCCAAGCAATGCCGATGCTATTTCCATCTGACGGACAGCCAGTGCGCGGAATCTGTCGGCATTCTCCGGACAGCCCAGCCTTATCAAGGTTGTATAAGTTTCTGCGTTGTCCATAAGGACATAAGGGGCACTGTCGTTGCCGTACATGTCAATTATAAGACTCTCGGGTACAATCCTGACCTGCATCTGAACTTCTATCGCTTCGCAAGTCCTTTCAGGCAAATTTTCCTGAACTGGTCTGTCCGGGCAGTTTTTTCTGTATATATTTTCCGCTCTTATGGTTGCCCTTATATGCTCCACCTGTTCGTCTATGTCATTTTTCCATCGATTGCGCATATTGCTGACAATACTTTCCAGCGATCTGCAATCTTCGACTGATATTCCGTCGATTATGCTGTCTGCTATGTCCGGCGATGCCAAAGCCGACCGGCTATATCCTATGAATATTCCGACGACCAGAGCCGCAATAACAAGTCCCCGCTGTTTCATATTCTCTTCTCCTTGGTTATTCCCCTCCTTCGGAGGGGTGGATTTTTTGCGAAGCAAAAAAGACGGGGAGGGTTTTTATTCCGGGAACCCTCCTCGCCTCACTCCGTTCGGCACCCCTCCGTGGGAGGGGAATTTTTATCCCACCACTCCATTCTTGATGGTAATAATTCTGTCCGCCCGTTGGGCCAGATTCATGTCGTGCGTGACGAACAACATGGCCAGTTTATTCTGCCGCACTTGCGACAGCAGCAAATCGAACACGGACGCCGCATGCTTGGGGTCCAGCGATCCCGTCGGCTCGTCCGCCAATATTATGTCGGGACCATTCGCCAGCGCGCGCGCAACCGCCGTGCGCTGTTGTTCCCCGCCGGACATTTCGCCGGGCCTGTGCGATGCACGGTGCAGTATATTCACGGACTTCAGCAATTTCTTCGCGCGCAAGGACGCGGTGTTTTCAGGCGCGCCCGCCGCCAGCATGGGCAGCATCACGTTTTCCAGCGCGGAAAAATCTTCCAACAAATTATGCCGCTGATACACGAATCCCATCTTGTCGCGGCGGATGTTCGTGCGTTGTTCTTCGGCCATCTTGTTCGATGACGCGCCGGATATGTATATGTGTCCGCGCGTCGGTTGTTCCAAAAGCCCGACGCACTGCAAAAGCGTCGATTTGCCGCAGCCCGACGGCCCCACAAGCGCGATGATTTCCCCGCGGTGCAGATCGAACCCGCCGCCGCGCAAGATAGTCAGCGGCTGTCCGCCTTCGATGAATGTCTTGCCTATTTCGCGCACCGACAGCACGACTTCGCGCGCTTTCGGTTTCGATAAAGATTTCAATATGCCTGCCATTTTATTCATACCTCAATACTTCCACCGGATCGGTTTTCGCCGCTTTCCACGCCGGATACAGTGTCGCCAGGAACGACAGCATTATCGCGACGGTCGCAATCCCCGCGACCGACACCGGGTCTATCCGCGACGGCAGTTCCGACAGGAAATACAGTTCCGGAGGGAACAGGTTGCGCCCCGTCAGCATCTGAATAAACTGGCGTATGTCTTCTATGTACATCGCGACAACTATGCCCAGAATAGTTCCGAAGATGGCGCCGATGGCGCCGATGCTGGTCCCGGCCAGCATGAATATCTTCATCATGGAATTCCGGCTGACGCCTATGGTTCGCAGGACCGCGATGTCGCGCGTCTTGTCTTTGACCAACATGACCAGCGACGATACGATATTGAATGCTGCGACAATTATGATAAGCATAAGTATCAGGAACATGACGTTCCTCTCGACCTGCAGCGCGCCGACGAATCCCTGGTTCAGTTCGCGCCAGTCGCGGACAATAAATCCCTGGGGCAAAAGTCCGCGCAGCGCGTCGCGAACAGCGGACGTGGCGCCGGCATCCTTCAGACGCAAATCGATATGCGACACGGCCGCCCCCGAATTCAGATATCTCTGCGCAGTCTCAAGCGTCATGAACACGAATCCGGAATCATATTCGAACATGCCCATCATGAATGTGGATTTGACGGGATAAGACATTATGCGCGGTATGGTCCCGAACGCGGTCGGCGTGCTGCTGTTGGCGGCGATAAGCGTCACGGGATCGTTCATGGTCAGGCGCAGATTTCGCGCAAGCACCTGGCCCATAACAAGTTCGCCGTCCTGTATGTCGCGCAATTCGTTGCCGAATACCCTGGTATTGCCGGCTGCGGTGATTGCGGCCAAATCGCCCATCCGCATGCCGCGCAGCATGGCGCCGGAATTCACGCCGTTCGCGCTGACCATCACCTGACCTTCCATGACTGGTATTATTCCCTGCAGGTTCGCGGCCACGACCCTGTTCTGCTTTATCCGCTCTATCAGGAAATCGAAATCGGAAATCGCGCCGGCCTGGTGGTATATTACCACATGACCGTTCATGCCGACTATGCGCGACAAAAGAGTGTGATGGAATCCGGACATGACGGACATGACGACGATAAGCGTCGCAACGCCCAGCATTATGCCAAGCAGCGACACCCACGATATGACTGACACGAATCCTTCCTTGCGCTTGGCGCGCAAGTACCGGAACGCTATCTTTTTTTCTAATTTGGTAAACAAAATAAAACCTTTGGTTCTCAACTAACAACTAACAACTGTTGCGTTCGCTTCGCTCACAATTACTTTTTATTCGCTGTTCGTATCCTCTCAGTTGTTAGCTGTTAGTTGTTAGTTTCTTTCTTATTTCGATTATTCTCGGGCTCATGAACACGACCAGTTCGGCGAATGGCGAAATCAGCGTATGCGACGTCTCTACGAATGAATGCGTCGGTATGCCGATAATCACATAATTGTCGCCCAGCGTCGACGGCACGCTGAACGACGCTATTTCACCGCCGCGTGTGCGCAGCGCTATGCGCGCGTCGATTTTCTTCAGTCCACCGTGATCGCCGAACCGACCCGTGGCACCGATGATCAGGTCGGTCTCAAGTCGCTCTTCCCTGGTGCACTGGCCTATGTCGAACCGCGACTGCCATCCGTTCGGGATTGAAAAAGTTCCCTGGGAAATCAGGACGACGTTCGACTGCTGCGCCAGGAACCTCTGCAGCGTCTTGGTGTTGATTTCCGGGCTGGTGACCAGCAGGCGGCCAACGACGCCCGGTATTGACATCCTTACGTTCCTTTGCCCGAATGCTGGCAGTATGTTCATCCAGACTATCGGGTTTTCAGCCCTGGGATACACGCGGTATACGTCTATGTCCCATGCGATTATGTATTTCTGCGCGCCCAGATCGGCGATGATTTGGTGTGCTTCGAGTTCGGTCTGGAAATTGCCTTCCAGCATCATGGTCTTGTCTTCCCAGTTGACCATCAAGTTGCGCATGTCGGCACCGCGGAACGCGTCGATCAGCGCCATGATAAGGCTCTGGTCCTGCGGCATCCTGACCAGCCATCTTGAAGTGCGGCGCAAGTGCAGTTCGTTCATTTCCGCATCGAACGACCAGTACACCCTGCCCATTCCCGTGACAAGCTCGACCACATCGGCAAGCTCTCCGGACTGCACGGATCCGGATACCCTGGCCAGCAGCTGCCCGTCTTCTATTATGCGTATGCCCGTCCCTTGGAACAGCCGCTCCAGAACTTCAGGCACGGTCTGCTGTTCGAACACGAAATCCTCTACGAAAAATTCGGAAAGCACCTCTGGCAACGGGTCGCCCGCGTCAAGCCGGACCAGCTCGACCTTTTCTTCGGGCAGTATGGACAGTACGCGCTGGTTGTCCCAGTCGACGTTGCAGCGCTTGGGCAGATCCAGCGCGAACCGGCGCGCGGTGTCGGTGGTCAGCGCGGCTTTACGGGGATAAATCGGGACCGACCGCTCGTCGACGACCAGCGTGTCTATGATATGCACCGTGTCCCACTGCTGCTGCGGCTGGCAGGCAAACAAAGGGATAAGGAATAAGGAACAAGGAATAAGACGGAGCATGGCGCGACCGTATTCTTTCAATCTTTGAATTTTGAATTTTTGATTTTTCATATCTTGTTCCTTCTTCCTTATCCCTTTCAAATATTCATCACCTTTTCGAATTCTTCCAGCGTCATCTGGTGCATCGGCTTTACGGGCGGCGTAACCAATTCCCTTGCTGATTCGAATTCTTTTTTATACGCTTCCATGCGCTTGGCGTCTATTGCGGGCGGCGGATTGTTTACTATCATTTCCAGCACGTCCGCGGCAAAGAACCGCCCGACGTACCCTTCTGTCGGGATGCCGCCTTTTTTCACGCAGACGGCCGCCATCACTGTCTTCATCTGTTCATAGAACGCCGCCAAGTTTTCAAATTTTTCATTCGCCTTCATATCCGCCCCTCTCTGCTCCTCGTCCGGTTTCCCTCATTATAAAAACTATTGCCCCCATTATGCAAATGAATTATAATGAATTTATGAAAAAGCGCTTTTTGCTCTATTGCCTGTGTCCTTTGCTCTTTACCGTGGGCTGTTCCAGCCCAAACAGGGGCTCTATCGACAATGCGACGATCCTGAACTGGGAGAACGAGATGGTGACCAAGGAACAGTTCGTCCGCGACCACCGGGCCTGCCTGGGCATAACGCGCAGCCCGCATGCGCCCAGATCCCGGCTGGCCAAGCTTTTGATGCCGAATTCCGCGACGCAGCTTCCGGATTGGGACGGGCTTTGGGTAACTTTCCAATCGAACGAGCACAGGGATATAAGTCAGCGCATGCTGCTCTCTGTCCCGGCCAACACGACGTCCCGGTCGGTGGGCGGGTACCGGACATGCATGTTCCGCCGTGGATATCTGCTGCGCGCCTCATAAAATGGTTGATAATTGATAATTAATGGTTAAACTGTCAACCAAACCATGAACCAACGTCCATACCTTTTCATAACTTCCAAACTTTCGCGCGGGCTGGTGACGCTTGCGACCAGCATGCAGAAACAGGGAATTCCGGTGTTCGTCGCGTCGCCCGCGGGCCACGCTGAAACCATGCGCCTGCGGATAAAACACTTGCGGATCCGCCGGTTGAAGATATTCAGGAAAGTGTTCCTGTTTTCGACCGAAAGCTTTCGCGCGATGGTGCGCGCCGAAGCCCCCAGGGTTTACGTTACGGACCAGCCGGCGCTTGATCTGGCCTGCGCGCGGAAATTGCCGTTCAGCGACAGCGTTCCGGAATTCGGCGTGGACCTGGCCGTATTCAATCCGGAAAGCGTGGCGACACTGCTTCAGTCGCGGTTTCTTTCGGAATTCAACATCGCCCCGCATCAAAAGCTTGTGACCGTAATCAGTCCGCCCGGATTGAATCTTGACACGCTGGTGCGCGCGATGAAGATCGTCGATTCCAAGGATTTGGTTGTCGCGCTGTTCGGCGTTAATACCAGATCCGCGGCGGCGCGCCTGTCCGCAAGGATAGAAAAATCCGGCTGCCACATAGTATGCCCCGGCCCGGATTATGACGCGGCGACGGTGCTGCGTTCGTCCTATGCGGCGATTTCGCTGGGCAACGCCGACCCGGCGCTGATGATGTCCGCTATTGCCGTCGGCCGGCCCGGGATATGGGCGGACGGCGCGCACGGGATAGATCCTAACATATCGCTTGGGTCCGCGACTTCCGCGGACATCATCGCTGACGCGCTGATACGCTGTCTTGACCTTTCCCCTTCTGCGCGTGAAAAGATAGAAAGACAGAACGTTGCCGCGGCCAAAAAATTCGATATCGAAAAGACGATAAAAAATTTGATTAATAATTAAGAATCCAGCCTCTGGCTGGATTTTTTACCTCCAGTTCGCCGGAATACTTGTAAAATTGTCCAGGCCCGTTGCACCGCGGAAAGCCCCCTCTACTTGAGCAACAGTCGCCGACGGCCACCTTTGGTGCAACAACTGTCCGTTGGTAAACCGCGCCGCCGGCCCGCGCAGACCGGTGGCACCATGAAAAGTTCGAACGAACATATTACCTCGCGCCGGACCGTCTATTCCATCAAACAAACCATCACCAATACCGGTCAGACCGGTGCAACCAAAAAATGTAGCCCAGAACATATTATCCGCTGGCGAGCCTTGGATTCCAGCAAACAGACTTCCTGGAATTTCACCGGTCAAACCGGGACAAGATTCGAATGTGTAAGCAAACATACCAGCTGCTGGCGGACCTTGGATTCCAGCGAATAGATTTCCAGGTATCGGGCCAGTCAGACCGGAAAAAGCAAATGTAGCGCGGAACATATCGACCGTCGGCCGCCCTTGAATCCCGGCAAATAAAGTTTCCGGTATCGGGCCGGTCAAGTTGGTGCAGTTATAAAATGTTCTTTGGAACATACTTATTGCAGGCTGACCTTGAATCCCGGCAAACAGGTTGGGCGGTATAGGTCCGGTAAGGCCGGTGCAATCTCGGAATGTATCCACAAACCTTGGCCTGCCGTTTGCCGTGTCGTTTAATATAGGAAATATGCTACCCAGATCTCCAGCAATGCCGACTATACGCGCCCGGTTCAGGGAATTGGCAAAAGATATTGCCGCTATAGTGGTCGTAGAATTATAACTCGTCGCACGGCCCCTTACAGTCACGGTAAACGGCCCGCCGCTGTATCTGGGCGATGCAGGTGACGTATACGTCGTGTTTGTGGTATTTGGCTTATTGATAACCTGGGGCGCAGCGCCAAGCCCCCAATCTATTTCAAAATTACCCGCCGCGGATATT
>Ga0123353_10005770_pt1 | contig 16340 bp, 14 predicted proteins | sample TergutLab28metaG_3_FD_92763 | JGI IMG/M metagenome (GOLD analysis project Ga0123353, IMG submission 92763) | Labiotermes labralis P3 segment gut microbial communities from Petit-Saut dam, French Guiana - Lab288 P3 | ecosystem: Host-associated > Arthropoda: Insects > Digestive system > Gut ... | reverse complement strand
GGTGGCTTGAAAAAAATCCGTGCTTGCCGCCTTGCTTTGCTATACCCATTTTTGCCTGTCTAATGCCAGTAAAAATATTTTTAAAAATGTTCATTTTGGGGCTTGACTTTTATTGGCAGGTTTAAAAATAAAAATTGCGGGCCGAGGAATCGGTCCGCATCAAAACTATCCTTTCATAATGAAATGTCTTCATTGTGAAAGTTGAATGCCGCAAACTTCTTCTCAAACACGGAACGCATACCCGTTTCCCGGTATACGCATTGGCCCTGCGCCTTGGCAGTTGCTTTAGGCATGTACGTTGTAACGCACGAAGGGCTCGAACTTGCGCTGATATTCAATTTTATCTATTTTAGCATAGATTGGGTGAGGAAACAATAGGTTTCTCGAAAAATCATAACGGCGATTCCTGAATCGCCCCTACAATAGGCATATTATCCCACAGTGACCTCCACCTTCACCTTGTAGGTTCCGTAAATCCAGCAGTCGTCAAAGCCCTTCACATAGACCTTCGCGGGCAAATCGTAGACGCCGTTCTTGGGCTCCAGCGTACTGACGTTGAAATCCACGTCCGCGTAGACATCGTCCGCCGTCAGCCGGTCCAGGGAGGCCTGCGGGCCGACAGCTGTCACGCTGGAGATGCCCCGCACAATGGTGGCCTCCATGTTATCTGGCTTGTTTCTTTTGAGGATGTTGTTCGTCAGCACGCTGACTTGCTTGGAGCGCATCCTTGTGGTGTCCACTGTAACCCGAAAGGACTTGGTGTTGCTCAGCACTTTCATCTCTGTCAGGTTCAGGTCCGCCAGGTTCAGGTCGGAGGTGTTGAACGTGAAGCTTTTGGTGCTCCAGGCCGGAAGCTGCGTAAAATCGACGGTACCGACGACGACGGAGTTCCGCCGCTCCAACTGGTCCTCACTGATTCCGAATTCCGCCGATTCCGGTGAAAAAGTCATGGGCAACGGCGTATCCAGATAGGCGGCCGGCGCATTTTTGTAGCTGACGCTCACCGGCATCGGGACACGTTTGTAGACCGGGATGGTCATAGTGATGTCCGTCTCCTCAATCCACACAAAGTTGCGCAGTTCGCTCCCCAGGAAATTCAAGATGCTGACCGCAGCGGGCAGGGTGGCAGTGGCGGTCAGGGGCTCCGGCAGCTTCACGGAGGCGACCACCCGGTCCACCTTGTTGACCTCCATGGCGGCGCCGGCCACCGTCACATGAGAGACGGAGAGGCGCTCGTGATCCGCCTCATAACCCTCCGGCGCGATGTCGCCGTTCTCCTCAGAAGGGGAAATCATCGTAAATAGATCCATGGTTCGCTGGATTTCCTCGTCAAAATAGACATTGATGAAACCCATATCCAACCCCTCTACGGTGACGTCCCGGCTGGTATTGACCAGCACGGCGGACAGGGGCAGCTGATGGGAGCCCGGCGCATTGACGTAGTTGGTGCTCGCCGTCACCCGGATTTCGTCCTTGGCCTCCTGGATGGCATTGACGTCGAAGCGCTTTCCCCGAACCCGGACGTTGACCCTGAAGTCCTCGCCGCTGAAATTAACCAGATTTTGCTCCGTCACGGTTCCGGCGTATTCGATTACGACATTGACATCCTCAATTTCCGCTTCAATCACAGGGCTGAACTGTATGGCGATAATCAGCCAGAGTACCACCGCGATACAGAGGGAGACCGCCAGTAAAAACTGATTGGAATACAACAGCTTGGACAGGCGGGATTTGCGCACACTCATTTTTTCCGCCCCCTCAGCAGTTTTTTCAACAGGTTGTCCCGCACGCCGTTTTTATCCTCCGTGCCCGGGGTCAGGTAGTCGATCAGCGCCTCCCGCAGCGTCGCCTCGGAGAGGCCGCGCCGGAGCTCCCCCTTCAGCGCGACGGAAATGCTGCCGGTCTCCTCCGAGGTGACGACGACCATGGCGTCGCTCTCCTCGCTCATGCCCAGCGCGGCCCTGTGCCGCATACCCAGGTCGCTGGCCAGGTCCTGATTCTTCGTCAGCGGCAGCACACAGCCGGCGGCATAGATCCGTCCGCCGCGGATGATGGCGCCGCCGTCGTGCAGGGGGGAATTCGGGAAGAAAATATTGCAGATCAGCTCCGGCGTCGCCAGCGCCTCCACCACCGTGCCCGTCTGTGCCAGGTCGCCCAGCAGGGTCTCCTTCTCGAACACAATCAGCGCGCCGACTTGCTTCACGCTCATGGCGCTGCAGGCCTTGGAGACGGCGATTGCCGCGCCGCGGATTTCGGCGGTCTGTTCGTCCCGTTCACCGAAAAAGTTAAGCCGACTCAGTCTGCTGCGGCCGGCGCTCTCCAGCACATGGCGGATCTCCGGCTGGAACAGGATGATCAGCACCAAAATCACATCGGAAAAGATGCGCTGCAGAATGAACGCGCTGGCTTGCATCTTCAGCGCCGTGACGATCAAATAGGCTACGCCCAACAGGGCTAAGCCTTTGGCCAGCTGCATGGACCGCGTCTCCCGGATCAGCTTGAAGACGCTGTACACAATAAAGGCAACCAGAAGGATATCCAGGATGTCGGGAATCATGTGTGACCGCATACCCGACAGTGCCGTATCTATCTGGTTCCAGAGTGTTTTTATTTGTTCCACTAACATAAAAATCCCATACCTAAAAATTAGCTGAAATAAATTGCGTTGTTATAGTATAGCATATTCCGTCGAGAATGGAAATGGTTTTTCTTTACTCCTCCCACTCCGCGTCGCCGCGGACCGTGCAAACCGCGTGGGCGGCAATGCCCGCGCCCGCCCCCGTGAAGCCGAGCCCCTCCTCCGTGGTGGCCTTCACGTTGACGAAGCCCTCCTCCAGCTTGCAGGCGGAGGCGATGTTGCCGCGCATCTCCTGGATGTAGGGCTTCATTTTCGGTACCTGCGCGATAATCGTGGCGTCGATATTGGCGGGCTCATAGCCGGAAAGGCGAAGCTGGGTCACCACCACGCGCAGCAGCAGCAGGCTGTCCGCGCCCCGGTAGCGCTCCTCCGTATTCGGAAAAAAGTCGCCGATGTCGCCCAATCCCGCCGCGCCGAGCAGGGCGTCGCTGATGGCGTGGAGCAGCACGTCTGCGTCCGAGTGGCCCAGCAGCCCCTTCTCGTAGGGGATGCTCACGCCGCCGAGCACCAATTCCCGGCCCGCCTCCAAGCGGTGTACGTCGTACCCGTGACCGATTCGTATCATAGTAGTTGACCCCCATTCTAGATATTAGACATTAGATGTGGCAATTTTTTTCTGCAGGGTTTGTAGGGGACGGCGTCCTCGACGTCCCTTACGCTTTGATGCAATCAATCAGTTCGCGATATTCCTCGTAGTCCATAATGCTGTTTAATACTTTTGGTAAAGCGTTGCTGGAAAGGCGCTGGGGCAGATTCAGCTGCCGCAGAAAGGCGGCCCGCCGGCTCCGGCTGTTTCTCCCGCCCGTCAGGCCGTCCTCGTAGAGATCCAGCTTGGTGATCTGCCTGCGGGGCGGGGCGTCCGACTCACAGGCGGCGCCCGCCTGCAGCAACGCCTCCAACAGCTGCTGCTGAGAGAGACCCTCCACGCCCAGTTTCCCCTCCTTGGAGGGCGCGGCCTTCCGCTTTTCTTTCCCGAACACATCCGGGATATAGGCGTGCTGCACCTGCCCGGGCGGCAGGGAGCCGCCGATAAAGTTCCGGATTTTGAATCCGGCGGCATCGCTGTCCGTCAAAATCAGCAGGCCCCTGGTTTCCGCCAGCCTGCGCAGGAGCTTCTGTTTCTCTTTGTCCTTGAATATCCGGAAGCCCTCCGTCTCCAGGATGAGAGTATCCAACAGCGTCTCCAGCTTTATTTTATCATATTTTCCCTCTACAATCACGGCCTGTTTGATTTGAATCATGACGGTCTCCTGCAGGTGAGAGACAGTTCCACGAAGGTCTGCTCCAGCACCAGCCGTTTGGCGGAGCTGCTGCTTTTCAGGCGCTCGTCCGCCTTGTGCAGCAGCTCCAGGCAGGCCCGCAGCCGCTCCAAGGGGATGCCCGCCGCATCCTTCGCCGCATAGCGCAGGCGGTAGGCGCTGCGGTAGGCAAACAGCTCCGCGATGTAGTCTGCCGTCTTTCCGGCGGCGGTGGCGACCCGGACGCGGTACATGTCGATGAAGCTGCTGTTCACCGCGCCGAGCAGCATTAGTGGCTCCGCCTTTTGCGCCAGCAGGATATCCAGCAGAGAGAGGGCCTTGTCCGGCCGGCCGGAGAGCAGTGCCTTCGTGATGTCAAAGGCGTTCGCTTCCAGAGACTTCGTTATAATCCTGTCGATATCCGTCCTAGTAATCGTCCGGTTCGGGGCATAGGCGCAGAGCTTGTCCGTCTCGTTGAGCAGCAAATTCAAGTCGGTCCCCACACAGGCGATGAAGTAGTCCGCGACGGCGGGCTCTAGGGCGCAGCCGCGCTTCTTCACGCCTGCCGTCACCACCCGCCGCAGGTCGGCGGCGCCCTTCTGGTTCAGCTCCACAACGGCGCCGTACTGCTTGCACAGCGCGTAAATACTATTCCAGCCCTTCTTCTTTGGGGGCGGTTCCTCCGCCGTCCGCAAAAAAATCAGGGCACAGCTCGGGGACACATCGCTGACCAGCTCCGTAAACTTGCCGGTCTGGATGTCGTCCAGGCTTTCCAGCGGAAAATCCTTCACCAGCACACAGCTGGAGGGGCTCATGAGCGGGACGGCCTCCGCCGCCTCGTGGATTTCGTCCAGGGAAGTTTCTTTTCCCTCGAAGCTGTGGAAGTTGAAAGCCTCGAAGTCCGGCGCAACGGCCTGCTTGCGGAGCTGCTCCACATAGTGGAATTTCAGGTAGTTCTCGCTGCCGTATATCAGGTAGAGCCCGGTGACGTTCCCGGACTTGATTTTTGCTTTTAGCTCTGTTTCTATGAGGATGGGCATGGGGGTTCTCCTTTCTCTGCCTGCGACGGGACGTCGAGGACGCCGTCCCCTACTTTTATTTCCAATTCTTTCGCCGCGCGGAAAGCTTGCCCCCGTCCAAGGTCAGGACAATATCCCCCTGGGAGGCCGTGGCGGCGGCCTGTACCCCGGCGGCCAGCAAATCCTCCTGCTCCAGGAGGCCCTTCTCCCCTTCCGCAGAGATGATCACGAAGCGGAAAGCGCCGCAGTCGAGGGCCTCCGGCGGAGCGCCGCGGCAAAACAGGAAGTCCGCGCTGCGCCAGGCGGCGGGAATCAACTCCACGTCGCTGCCGGGGTAAAACAGCAGCAGCCCGCTGACGCCGCCGGCCCGCAGATAGGCGCAGCTCAGCGTCTCGTTGCTGAGATAGCTGAGCTCCGCCGCGTCTCCGAGAAAAAACGAGGCGGATTCCGCCGTGGTGATCTGCTCCGGCGGCAGCAGCAGGTCCAGCGGGGCGGCGGCCCGCTGGGTATACAGGTCCAGGGGTCGGTAATCCAGGATGAGGGACGCCGCGGCCTCATTGTCCGCCTTGGTGTTGCGCGGCAGAAACACCGCCCGCAGGTCGTTGACCTGCAGCCAGGAGAGAGCGCGGCCGATGTTGTATTCAGAGAAAAAGTCGGTTCCTCCGCTGTCGATCAGCAGCGCTTTGCGGCCCTGGGAGAGGATGAGCGCCGTCCCGTTCCCCACGTCCACCGCGGTAAGCTGTAATGACCCGGCGGAAAAGGCGTATTGGATCACAATGGTTCCAAAGAACAGTGCGGTACAGAGCAACGCGGTCAGGCGGACAAGCTTCTTGCCGGAGCGCCAATACATCCAGAGCGCCGCGCCCGCCAGCAGCAGGCTCCCGGCCAGCCACAGCAGCATGGGCCCGGTGTTGGCCCGCAGTGTCGCGTAGGGGAAGGCCGTCAATTTTTCCGCGGTCCAGTAGATGTCCCGTGCGTACAGGCCGGAGACCATCGCGAGCAGCTTGCTCAAGCCCGCAAGCGGCCCGATGCCGGAAAGCATCGCGGCAAAGCCGCCGGTCAGCATGCACAGGGAGGCCGGGCTCACGATGAGCAGGTTGGCCGGCAGGGCCAGCAGCGGAATCCTGCCAAAAAACAGGATGATCAGGGGCAGGCTGAACAGCGTCGCCGCCAGGGTGGTGGAGATCATGCTCAACAGGGACTGCAGGGGCCGCCGCAGGACCGGCAGCGGCAGCCGCATTTGATCGATGCGTGCCGAAAGCGGGCTTTCCAAACGCTTTGCGAGCAACAGAATACCCAGCGTCGCCGCGAAGGAGAGCTGCAGCCCGGCACCTCCCGGCGCGAAGGGGTTGAGAACCCCGATGAGCAGCACGGCGAATCCCAGAGAATTCAGGGAGTCCGCCTCCCTGGAAACGATGTGCCCCAGCATCATCAGGAGCATCATGACACCGGAGCGGGTCACGGAATCCGTAAAGCCTGACAGGGCCATAAACAGCAAGATAAAGCCGCAGGACAGCGCGGCGGAGAGCCTGCGCTTCATCCGAAGAAATTCGCATATGCGAAACAGGAACAGCGCCCAAATGGAGAAGTGCATACCGGACACCGAGACGATGTGGGAGACGCCCAGGTCACTGAAGCGCTCGCCGGTTTTGGCGGAGAGGCCGGTGGTATCCCCCAGCAGCAGAGCCTTGACCAACCCGCCGTTTTCGTTGGGCAGGCGGGCGTCTATGCCGTCCAGCAGGTACTCCCGCAAATCCTGCACCCAGCGGCGCAGACTCGGCTTCGGGTTTTCCCGCACGCGCAGCTCGTCACGGGTGTAGGCCCCCAGGAAGACACCGTCCGCCTTGTAATACCGCAGACGGTCCGCGTCCTGCTCGCCTAAAGCATATAGCGTCACTTCGCCGGAGACGAAGTCCGTGGGGCGGGCGTCCAGACCCTCTTTGAGCGCCAGACGGATATCCGTGCGCAACGGAAGACCATCCACAGAATTGGTCCGGACGGTGTAGTAGGCCTTCCCGTAACGCATCTCCGGCAGGCTGAGGAGCTGCCCCTCGAAGGATACCGTCCGCCCCTCCAGCGCCCGCGCCGGTTCATACCGCCAAACCACCGCCGTAAGAAACAGCGCGCAGGCGGCCATGACGGACAGCAGCGCCGTGAGCAATACCGTAATCCGCAGCTTTTTCAGCAAATAACACAGCAGAAACAGCGCCGCGGCCAACGCAAATACAACCAGCGCCGCGCGCGCCGAAAAGCGCAGGAGCAACGCCAGCGTAAAAAAGACGCTGTAGCCGATTACGGCAAATGGGCGGGGCAATGAGGTCCCCCCAGACGTTAGATTTTAGACGATAGACATGAGACGCGGTGATTTTGAAACTGTGCGTTTGTAGGGGGTCTTGGGACGATGTGGGCATTGCCCCCTACATTATTTCACAAACAATGGCAATTCTTCTAGGAAAATGATGTCGCTCCGCTTCGCGGCGTCTCCCTCCGCAAGGATGGCGGCCTGGCCCACGATGTTGGCGTCAAATTTTTTGCAGAGCGCCATCACGGCGGCGAGGGATTCCCCCGTGCTGATGACGTCGTCCACAATCAGCACCCGCTTTCCGCGCAGCCGCTCCCCCTCCAGGCTGTCCAGAATCAGGGTCTGCAGGGCGTCCGTGGTGATGGAGCGCACATGGACGGACACCGGCGCGTGCATATAGAGCTTCGCCTTTTTGCGCGCAACGAAGTAGGTCTTCCCGCTCTGCCGCGCCATCTCATAGGCCAGCGGGATGCTCTTGGCCTCCGGCGTGACGATGAAGTCGAACTCCGGCGCCTTTTCCAGCAGTTGTTCCGCCGCGCGTACGGTCATTTCCACGTCGCCGAAAATCACGAAGGCCGCAATCTCCAGCCTGTCGTTCACCGGGCAGATGGGCAATTCGCGGTTCAGGCCCGCGATGCAAATCGGATAGGTCCTGGTCATTTTCTCTTTCTCCCTTTCTACATTAAATGGAAAATGGTAAGTTGCAAATTGCAAATGATGTGACAATTTTTCATTTTCCATTTGCAATTTTCAATTTAATCAGCCAGGCGGCCACTGGAAATCCCTGCCGCCCAGCAGGTGAAAGTGCAGGTGCCGCACACTCTGCCCGGCGGATTCCCCGCAGTTCGTCACCAGACGGAAGCCCTGTATCAATCCCTGTTCCGCTGCGATTTTTGCCGCGGCCACGAACAGTTTTCCGGCCAGAGCGCTCTCCGCCTCGCCGATTTCCGCCGCCGATGCAATGTGGGCCTTTGGAATGATCAAGATGTGCACGGGCGCCTGGGGCTCGAGGTCATGGAAGGCCAGCACACTGCCGTCCTCATAGACTTTGTTCGCGGGGATTTCCCCGTTTACAATTTTACAAAAGATGCAGTCCATAGGGTTTTCATCCTTTCTGTTTGTTTGTAGGGGACGCACACTGGGCGTCCCAATGAAAATATTCCAATTTAGGCATTACGGGACGCCCAGGTGCGCGTCCTCTACGGATTTATCATCCCCGCCACGATATCATTGACCGCCCCCAGAGCCTTCTTCGCCTTTGCCGTGTCCTTCGCGCCGGCCATGGCGCTGTCTGGCCGGCCGCCGCCGGAGCCGCCGGCCAAAGCCGCCGCCGCGCGTATAATATTGCCCGCATGGGCGCCCCGCTTCAGCGCCTCCGCGCCGCAGGCGCAGGCAAAGGTCACGCCCTCCTTGTCCGGAATCGTGCCCGCGAACAGGGCCACGTAGTCCGCGCCCTTTTGCTTTGCGCTGTCGCAGAGGGCACGCAGGGCGTCTATGGTCGTGTTTTCCACGAAAGCCGTGAGCACCTTCAGGCCGCCGACCTCCGCCGCGCCGCCCAGCAGCTTCTCCGCCTCGTACTGGGAGAGCGCCTGCTTGAGCCGCTCGATCTCCCTGTCCTTCGCACGCAACTCCTGGATGACGGAAAGCGCGCGCTGCGCCAGGTCCTGGATGCTGTTGGTTTTCAAGGCTTGGATGACTTTGGAAATCAGGGTCTCGTGGCTGTCGATAAAGTCCAGCAGGTTGAGCCCCGTCAGGCCGGTAATCCGGCGGACGCCCGCCGCGACGGAAACCTCGGACTCGATTTTAAACAGACCGATTTCTCCCGTATTGTGTACATGCGTGCCGCCGCAGAGCTCCGTGGAGACCTCCCCGGCGCGCACCACGCGCACGACGTCGCCGTATTTTTCGCCGAAGAGGGCCATTGCGCCCAATTCCTTCGCCTTGGCAATCGGCATCTCCTCTGCCGTGACGGGCATGGCCTCCAGAATCGCCGCGTTGACCTGCCGTTCCACCTGATGAATTTCCTCCGTGGAGAGGGCCGAAAAATGCGTGAAATCAAAGCGCACGACCTCCGGGCCGACGAACTGCCCGGCCTGCTCCACGTGGCTGCCCAGCACGTTGCGCAGCGCGGCCTGTAACAGGTGCGCCGCCGTGTGGTTGCGTTTGGTGGCCCGGCGGGTCTCCGCGTCCACCCGGGCGGTCACTGCCGCGCCCGTTTGCAGGCCCTCGCCCTCTATGATCGAGCCGTGGTGCAGATAGACGCCGTCGTTTGTTTTCGTGGTGCCGGCCACCCGGAAAATGAAATCCTCCGCTTCGATCAGGCCGGTGTCCCCGGCCTGGCCGCCGCTCTCCGCGTAGAAGGGGCTTTGGTCCAGCACCAGCGTCGCGTTGACCTGGGGTTCCAGATACTCGCGTTTTTCTCCGTCCACGATGATGATCTCTACCCGGGAAGTGGTCTCCAGGCCCTCATACCCCGTGAAGCGCGTGGCGGGCAGTCCCTTGGTCACGAGGCCGGAGCCCTTCCAGGCGTCCGCACCGGCGTCCTGCCGCGCCCTGCGGGAGCGTTCCCGCTGTTCCTGCATCAGGCGCAGGAAGCCGCCCTCATCCACCCCCAGCCGCCGCTCCGCGAGGATTTCCTTGATCAGGTCTATGGGGAAGCCATAGGTGTCCGAAAGCTTGAAGGCGTCCGCGCCGCTGAGTATCTCCGTGGAGCCGGAAATCATCTGGTCCAGCAGCTTCAGGCCCATCTCGATGGTCTCATCGAAGCTCTCCTCCTCCCGCCGGATGACCTTGACAATCAAATCCTGTTTTTCTATCAGATTGGGGTAAGCGCCCGCGTTTTCCCGGATGACCGTGTCGCAGACCTCGGACAGGAAGGGTTCCCGGATGCCCAGCAGCCTGCCGTGCCGCGCGGCGCGGCGCAGGAGGCGGCGCAGCACGTAACCCCGGCCCTCGTTGGAGGGCAGGACGCCGTCGCCGATCATAAAACAGCCGCTGCGGATGTGGTCGGTAATCACGCGCAGGGAGATATCCTTCTTTGCGTCCGCGTGGTACTCCACCCCCGCGAAGTCCATCACATGCCGCATGATGTTTTGCACGGTGTCCACCTCAAAGAGATTGTCCACCCCCTGCATGAGGCAGGCCAATCGCTCCAGGCCCATGCCCGTGTCGATATTCTTCATGGCAAGCTCGGTGTAATTGCCCGCGCCGTCGCTGTTGAACTGGGTGAACACCAGGTTCCAGAACTCCATGAAGCGGTCGCATTCGCAGCCGGGAGCGCAGTCCGGTGAGCCGCAGCCGTGTTTTTCGCCGCGGTCAAAGTGGATCTCCGAGCAGGGACCGCAGGGACCGGCACCGTGCTCCCAGAAGTTATCCTTCTTACCCAGACGTACCATGTGGTTCTCCGCGACGCCGATTTCTTTCGTCCAGATATCGTAGGCCTCGTCATCCTCCAGATATACGCTGATATGCAGCAGTTCCTTCGGCATTTCCAACACTTCCGTGACAAATTCCCAAGCCCAGGCGATGGTCTCCCGCTTGAAATATTCCCCGAAGGAGAAGTTGCCCAGCATCTCGAAATAGGTGCCGTGGCGCGCGGTGATACCCACGTTCTCGATGTCCGGTGTGCGGATGCACTTCTGGCAGGTGGTCACCCGCACGTTGGGCGGGGTCAGCTCCCCCGTAAAATATTTTTTCAGGGGCGCCATGCCGGAGTTGATGAGCAGCAGGCTCTTGTCGCCCGCCGGCACCAGGGAGGCGCTGGGCAGACGCAAGTGCCCCTTGCTTTCAAAGAAGCTGAGATAACGCTCCCGGAGTTCATTTAATCCTGTCCATTTCATGCTTTGTAACCGTCCTATCTTTTAGATGTCAACTAAATTGATTTATTTCGATTGTAGCAGCTGATTTTGTCCACACCATCCACATCGGCCTTTTTCACGTCCAGTGTGATGCGCCAATAGGCTATATCGCTGGTGCCGATCATGCCCGGCCCGGGGACAAATGTTGTCATGCCGATGCACAATTCATTGCCTTTCTTTACTAAGGAATGGATTTCCTGCCGGATAGAACCGCTCCCCCGCCCAATAAACAGGAGAATCACGGCATTGTCTTCAAAGAAGGCCCCGTTATAGCTGCTGATATAATCATAGCCGTTGGGATTGGAATCGGCTTCGTAAATAGCCCTCAGCTCGGCATAAGAGCGGACAATCACGGCGTCAAAACCATATGGGGTATCCGAAGCGTAAATGTTCACATCCGCTCCAACCGCAAACGGCACAGCAGCGCCTTTCGGCATTTTGTCAGCATTGGCGATTGGATACACCGTTACGGAGGGTTCCGGGTCGGAGGCCGGCGGCTTGTTGGAACCGTCCGGCTCCAAATGCGTCAATTCCGCCGTTGTGCCAGCCGGTGTTTCGGTTGTTTCGGTCACAGCCGCTGTGGATTCGTTGCCGGATGCGTATCGATTCTCTTCTGTATGTCTCATGTTGTCCCCCTTTTTATCCGCCGGCGCAGGGATACATGCGCAGAGCGACAGTACGAAAACAAGCGCCAGGAACAGGCCGCACCATCTGGTTTTCCTCACGCGGGCACCTCCGTTTTTCTAAAAATAACAGCGCGGTCACACCCCTTGGGACGGAAAACCCTCCGCGGTACCACCCAAATTGTGCAAACGCACCCCTCATTTGTCCTTAACGCGAACCTCACGTCGCCGCTCCTCACGGCAACCGCTCCGGGACGGCCATGCGAACGGCGCTCCGGGAAGCTCACAGCAACACACTTCCCTCTCTGCGGATGATCCGGACGCATTCTTTCCTCTCCATGCGGATTTTTATTGAATTGTCAGTGCTAGTATAGCGCGTTTTCAAGGGGATGTCAACTGTTTTAGCGGTTAGATTCAGAGCATTTCGAATCGTTGGCGAATTTTCTTGACAATCTATCAATTTCTGTTATAATACAAGCAAGAAACGCAACTCGGGGCGGGGTGAAATTCCCCACCGGCGGTGAAAGTCCGCGAACCCGGCGCAAGTTCTGCAACCGCAGTTCCTGCGGGGGGTTGATTCGGTGAAATTCCGAAACCGACGGTATAGTCCGGATGAGAGAGGATGCAAACAGGCAATGCGCCCCGCCGTTTTTTCGGCGGGATTTTTTTATCTCTCACGCCATAGCTTCCGACGCGGCAAAGAAAGGTTGATTTTTCATGCAAAAAAACACAAGGCAATCCGTCCTGCAGCTGGTACAGATGGCAATGCTGGCGGCAATCTCTGTCGTTTCGATTTCCATCGTGCGCTTCCCGCTGCTGGCCGCAGCACCCTACCTCGAATACGACATCGCGGACGTATTCATCTTGATTGGGACGATGCTCTTTGGCCCGATTCCCGGCCTGCTGATCTTAACCGTCGCCTCCGTGGTGCAGGCGCTCACGGTCAGCGCCTCCAGCGGCATCGTGGGGCTGGTCATGCATCTGGCGGCTTCCGGCGTGTTGGTTCTGGTGTCCGGTATTTTTTATAAGAAGTGCAAAAAAAAGTTCTGGGCTCTGGTGGTGGGGCTGATACTGGGCACCGTTGCTATGGTTCTGCTGATGATTCCGCTCAATCTTACCCTCACCGTCTATTACAACGGCGTGCCGTATGAAGCGATGAAAGCGGCCATCTGGCCGGTCATTATCCCCTTCAACGCCATGAAGGGCGGCTTAAACAGCCTGTTCACAATCTTAGTATTTCCGCCTCTGGCGCTCGTTCTGAAGAAGACCAAGTTGTTGGAAAGGTAATTTACATAATCTCCACCACAACATAGCCCGCCTGTGTGACCGCCGCTTCCAGCGCGGCGTCCTCCACCGGCTGTTCCAAGGTTACCGCGGCGGTTTGGGCCTCCAAATCCACCGTGGCGCTGACGCCCTCCAGGGCGTTCAAGGCCCGCTCCACATGGGCTTTGCAGTTGGCGCAGGACATCCCCTCGATTTTGATTTGCTTCGTCATACTGTCCGTATCCGTCCTTTCGCATAAATCCTGTGGTTCCGTTTGTATTTCCTCGCCGACAGTGCCGTTTTGCGGTTCTGTCGGCATTTCTGTTTGTTTTTCCGGTTTCCACGTCTTGCCTCCTGCCTCTTGCGTCTTGTCTCCTGGAGCCCAGCGGCGCAGGCGCAGGGCGTTCGTCACCACAAATAGGGAGGACAGACTCATGGCCGCGGCGGCGAACATGGGGTTGAGCTTCCAGCCCAGTGTGCTGTAGAGCAATCCGGCGGCCAGCGGGATGCCGGCGCTGTTGTAAAAAAAGGCCCAGAATAAATTCTGCTTGATGTTGCGCAGGGTTGCCCGGGAAAGCCGCAGCGCCAGCGCCACGTCCATCAGGTCGCTGTGCATGAGGACGACGTCCGCGCTCTCCATGGCGATTTCCGTGCCCGCGCCGATGGCGATCCCGCAGTCGGCCCGGGTCAGGGCGGGCGCGTCGTTGACGCCGTCGCCGACCATCAGCACGCGCTTCCCCTGCGCTTGCAGTTCCCGGATTTTCGCCTCTTTTTCCTGGGGCAGTACGCCGGCAATCACGGTGGAGATGCCCAGTTGCCGCGCGACCGCCTCCGCCGTCCGAGGGTTGTCCCCCGTCAGCAGCACGACCTCCAAGCCCTCCTTTCTCAAGGCTTGGACTGCCCCGGCGCTGCTGGGTTTTATGGCATCCGCCAGGCAAATCATACCCAGCAGGCGGTCATTCATGGCGAAGTACAACGGCGTCTGCCCCTCCTGCGCGGCCCGTTCCGCCTGTGGATCCAAATCCTCCAGGCCTATCCCGTGTTCCGCCATCAGGGCCGCGTTGCCCGCCAGAACAGTATCTCCATCCAGCTCCGCTTGGATACCCCGGCCGGGCATTTGCCGCAAATCGCGGGCCTCCAGGAAGATGACCTGCCTCTCCCGCGCATGGGCGACGACGGCCTCCGCCAGCGGGTGCTCGGACAGGCCCTCCGCCGCGGCCGCAATCGCCAGCAGCGCTTCCTCGTCCAGCCCCTCCGCCGGAAATACGCCCATCACGCTGGGCTTTCCCTCCGTCAGCGTGCCGGTCTTGTCCAGCACGGCGACCGTAGCTTTGTGGGCTGTCTCCAGACTCTCGGCGTTCTTGAACAGAATGCCCAGCTGCGCGGCCCTTCCGCTGCCCACCAGAATGGCCGTCGGGGTGGCGAGGCCCAGCGCGCAGGGGCAGCTGATGACCAGCACGGCGATGCCGATGGAGAGCGCGAAGTCCGGCGATTGCCCCAGCAGCAACCAAATCACCGCGGCCAACACCGCGATGGCGATGACCACCGGGACAAATACGGCGCTGACTTTATCCGCCAGCCGCGCGATGGGCGCCTTGCCCGCGCCCGCCTCTTCCACCAGGCGGACGATCTGCGCCAGGGTGGTGTCGCTGCCGACGCGGGTCGCCCGCATCTTGAAGAAGCCGGAGCGGCTCAATGTCCCGCCGATTACCGTGTCCCCCGCCGTTTTTTCCACCGGCAGGCTCTCCCCGGAGATGGCGGACTCGTCCACCGCGCCGCCGCCCTCCGTGACGACGCCGTCCACAGGTATGGCGCTGCCGGACTTTACCACAAGAATATCTCCAATCTGCACCTGCTCTGCCGGAATTTCCGTCTGTATGCCCTCCCGCTCGACCAGAGCGGTCTTCGGCGCGAGGCGTATCAATCGCTCGATTGCCTCCCCGGTCCGCCCCTTGGAGCGGCCCTCCAGATATTTCCCGGCCGTGATCAACGTCAGAATCGTGCCGGCGGATTCGAAATACAAATCCATCGTGTACTGCCCCACCAGCGCGAAATTCTGGACGGCCAGTGCCTGACCGATGCGCGTCAGGGCGTAAAAGCCATACAGCACCGCTGCCGAGGAGCCGATGGCGATCAGGGAGTCCATCGTGGGCTTTCCCCGCAGCAATGTGCGGAATCCCCGTTCGAAATAGAGACGGTTTAGGAAGAGAATCGCCAGCGTCAGTACCAACTGTGCCAGCGCGAAGGTGACCGCGTTGGTTTCCCCATGCAGGAAGGCGGGCAGCGGCAGGCCCAGCATGTGCCCCATGGAGAGGTAAAGCAGCGGCAGGAGAAACCCCGCCGACCAGTACAGCCTGCGCAGCGTCTGTTTCGCGTCATTCCGCGCGTTTTCCACCGGGGCGGCGGGAGACGCGGGGGTCTGCCCGGTGGTTTCCGCCTCCGGCGCGGCACTGTAGCCCGCAGCCTCCACCGCGCGGAGGATATCCGCAGGGCGCAGCAGAGTCTCGCCGTAGGAGACCGTCATACTGTTTCGCAGCAGATTGACCGCGACGCTCTCGAGACCGTCCAGCTTGCCGACAGCCGCTTCGATGTGCGCGGCGCAGGCGGAACAGCTCATGCCGGAGATATGGTAGGTTTGTTTCATGGGGAGCGCCTCCAAATAGATAATCCTAAATAATATTTGTGCTTTACATTGACAACGCACATATTATGTACTAAAATAAACATGCTACGAGTAAGGAGTGATATCTATGAGTGAATCGGTAAACTTGAGTATCCGGGTAAACCGGGATTTGAAAAAGGACGCCGAACTGCTGTTCGGAGAACTTGGCATGAATTTAACGACAGCACTAAACATCTTTATGCGCCAAGCGGTAAGGCAGGGGGGAATTCCCTTTGCGGTTCAGCTCGATCCATTTTACAGTGAAAAAAACTTGGCCCATTTGCGCCGAGTGGCCGCCGACACGGACGCCGGGCGTAATGTTGCAGTTCACGAACTGATTGAGGCAGACGAATGAAAAAGATTTGGCACGATACGGCTTGGGACGATTAATTATTTATCGTGGCAAACCGAGAATAGAAAAACATTGCGATAAATCAATCAACTCCTGTAAAGGTCATTATGGTGACAAGTAATTTTACCATGCTGATAGCATAAACGCAAATAAAACAGAAATAAGGGACGCAAAACGCGTCCCTTGAACTATTATTGCTCTTTTGTGGTCATTTACACCCAACCTCGGGCCTTGACGGCGTCGGCCACCCGCCGCACCGCGATGGCATAGGCGGCGTCCCGCATGGTCAGACTCTTCTCCCGCGCGAGCTGGTAGACCTCCCGGAAGGCCCGGCTCATGGTCGCGTTCAGCTTCTCCAGCACTTCCTCCCGGCTCCAGAAATAGTT
>Ga0123353_10005768_pt1 | contig 16341 bp, 6 predicted proteins | sample TergutLab28metaG_3_FD_92763 | JGI IMG/M metagenome (GOLD analysis project Ga0123353, IMG submission 92763) | Labiotermes labralis P3 segment gut microbial communities from Petit-Saut dam, French Guiana - Lab288 P3 | ecosystem: Host-associated > Arthropoda: Insects > Digestive system > Gut ... | reverse complement strand
GGCTTGAATCTCTTGGCGTATAACGTCTTTGAGTTGTTCGATTGTGCGGGGTGTATTTTTGTACACTTTGCCCTTCAATAGGCCCCAAAGAAAGAAGTCGGCAGGCGTTAGATCGGCTTCCCCTTGTCTGTAACTTTTTAACCAATTTCTGGAAGCAACAATTCGATGGTGCACGTCTTTCACCAAATTCCGTTCGAAATGCCGTCTGGCGTGCTTGAAATGAATCTGTTTGCCAGTGTTTACGAACGAGAAACCCACGCTGTTCAACTGTATACATACACAATAGTTTGCGGCCTCTAGCTGGAGACTCACCCTGAATAATGAGTCTCACTTTTAGTTTCCTAAATGCATAAAAGTGTATTCTTAATTAAAGGGAAGAAAGACATTAGGAACATACATATTTTGAAAAAAGAATATGGCTATAACATACAATTTGTCACTATGTTGAAAGACCAATGCAGAATACTTTCAAACACGTGTTTCAGCCCCCACAAAAGTCCTCGTCAAGCTGATAAATTTGGTTCAAACCTTACAATCTCATTTATTTAAGATTAGGCTTGTAATGAAATTTACGTTGAAGTTTCTAAGTGGCCTTTTCCTGTCATGTTGACCATATGAATTTCGGTAAGAATCTGTCGTTTCTCCCTACATTTCCTATCCCCCATTGGACCATCCTCCTTCACATACTATCTATTTTCACGTAGTAAAAATTGTAAGTTTTACTTTCCACAATATGCAGTTTTCTACACCCAAAAAATACCACCAGAAGCATTTTTACATTTATCTTAAATCTATTTTCAAATTATGTAATTGTTTATTTGTGTAACATTCAACAGTTCGTGTGTTTATTTTATATGATCTCTGAAGAGGATGTGGTGGGATAACGAATACACAGGACTTACAAACAAAAGGTTATAAGAGGAAAATCAATTATGGTAGTATTTATAATAAACAAATATTAGAAATCGCAGTAATAGAAGCACGAACATATTACCGAAAAAAATTTCGAAAATACGTAAAGAAATTGCATGATCATAGAAATGTTTTGGTAAGTAGAGGAAAGTGTTACTTTGTGAAAGGTGGTAAGAGTTCACTGGAAAGCCTACATTGTCAAATGCATATCACAGGAGAAATATTGTGGGAAAAGTACATTCGAGTATATCGTGAAGCTCGCCGTTAAAACCTCGTGACTTCGGGATCTCAAAGTAAAAACCTGTCAGTCGCGAAAGCCCTAGTCAAAACACGAAAATCAGCGTCGGGACAGACATAGTCGCTGGAGATGTTCCTAATCCTACTGTTCCCAACGCCAGTATTTGCGTATTATTTTGCCTTATCGCGTGGCTTATACTTCTTCGTGGTTTGTTATTCTATGCACGACTAGCAACTCTTCTATTTCCGTGACGTGTGTGTTTTAGTTTAAATATTTCATGTAAAGGTAATCCTGTCGGTTATAATAAATTTTATTTTGCACCCATTACATTTGCTAAGTGAACGAGAAGAAAACTCGGAGAGAGGCAAGATTCTAGTCCATAGTTAATGTTTCACACATTTCGTGCAGTTGTTTTCTACACACCAGGTTTACTTCAAGCAACTGCACAAAGTTAGGTTGTACACTCCTACATGTTTCGGCTACATATTGTATCCATATTTTAAGGACACAAGCAGCATATAGTACGTCGGCAAATGTTAAACATATATACATAATAAACAAACAAACAAACTTGCTAACAAACTAACACACTAACTAGCTCCATGGAGTAGAGTCCTTCTTGGGAAGCTAACATTTTCGCAGCTAGTTAAGAAATTCCCTGCGTTTTATGAAAACCGAATGTTCATTAACTCACTCACAAGAGTTCACCATCTATCCTTACTTCAGCCAGATCTATACAGTCCATGCCCCAACCCACTTCCTGAAGATTCATTTTAATATTATCAAAAATATATATAACAGATTTTTATAACAGACAAAGATACATACTATTACTAAAGTAATTCATATTAAAATTATTGATACACGGAACTTTAAAACGTAAGAAGCTGTCTCCACACATCTTACAGCGTTACATACAGTAAAAGTCAGAATACAGAAAGCTTGGATATGTGTGTGTTTAATGCACGTTGGTCTGGTGTCGTGTCACTGATTCTTTATCAACAGTTCATATAAGATTTTAATTTTTAATATTAATAGCTTCTCCGAAATATATTCAATATTTACATGCAGCTAATCTACCAAAAACGGGAGATATATAACACTGCAAGATGCGTGGAAACTGCTTTTTGTATTCTAATATTTTATAATTGAATATTTCACTTGCATTTTAATTTCAATCTGAAAAATATTCTCCAGTCTATTCCTCTGAATTGTCTTTATTTCACTTTGTCACTGTAGTCAACCAGTTTTAAAGCAGTAAGATATGTTCTATATCAAGGAATATTTTTACCCTATCACAAAATAACATAAAACAGAAAGATTGCGTAAACAGAACATAGCGACTCGGCAACTGCTTCTGTCAAATGGCGGCTTATTCTAATGGGGCCTGAGGTACAGTAAAGTTCCGTATAACGTGAACCAACAAGATGCACTATTTTCTATTAATCCTCCTGATGATGAGTAGCAAGCCTGCTCGAAACATGTAGAGGCTTACTATTGAAACAAATTAATAGAAAATAGTGCATCTTGTTGGTTCATGTTATACGGACATATCACGATGCACGATCAACAAAACATTAAAAAAACAGTGTAAATTTGTTTCTGTGCACTAGACGAATATGTGCAGTCAGTGGAGCTGTACCTACACTCACTACACTCACTCCTATCCTCAGAACGATCTGGTGGTAAATAATCACGTTTATTCCCTGACCCTCGGGCTTCCATTATCCTTGGAATTTTCGGCTTCTTGGGCCCCCTGAACGGGTCAGAGCATTCGGAGCCTGGACTTTCCGTTATTTGCGTGCTCCAAAGTTTATTTACAGGCACACGGTGGAAGGGATTGTCATGATCGGTAATGGGACCGCCACAAGGCGTCTAACAGAAGAGAAAAATACAAAAAACGGAAAAGAGAAAGAAAAATTGTTGCCCCTGTATAGATTTATTCCAGGGTGCTCAGTATGTGAGTGGCATAGAGACTTTGATCATCAGGGTAAATAGCTCAGCAATAAATAGCAGTAAGTGTGTGAAAAATACAATTTAAACTATACTAAACTAAATTCAGAGTTAGAATACAATGCGTTAGGCCGTGCTGTGTACATAACACTTCCATGCATTTAATTTCATAATACGAAGCCAATATTAAACAGCTGTATGAATGTAAATGTGACACAGACAACCGTCGACTCCGGTCCAATAATTCACGAACCTAAATAACTCCCGGTTGGTAGATGCAATTTCAACCCACACACAAATTAAAATCACAATTTATACAATAGACAAACTACACTCACCGTTAGGTCCAAAAACCAGCAAGCAGACTTGGAGCCCATGATGACTCGAAGCCTGCAGACGTATCCGAATAATTTAATGCATGGTGCAGGTAAAACCAATGGACAAGATTGAAGTACGTCATGCAAGACCGCACAGTTACAAGGAATGACAGTACCCATAAGGCAACATGGAATGTCGAACACGCCTTACGTCACGATTCTCGTTTGCGTCACGTCTGGGTTTCTCTGTCTATTCTCAATATTTGGCTTAAATAATCGTTAAGACAGAGGTATAGGCGTCACTTAATATTTACATGCTTCTTTTCTTCCTTCGCATTCTCATCTTCCTGAAATAATCAGTGGTTAGCTTCAGTTTGTGTCACTTCACAGTGATTTTCCTCATTTACGACAATGGAGGTTTTGCAAAAATATTTTTATTGCAAATCAAACTGATACTGTGCCGCCAAAATAAATTGCGCTTGTACAGTGAATTATATCGAAGAAGCACTTCAAATAAAAGCTCCAAAATTTAACAGATCTAGGTTGCTGTGTCAAAAGAATAGTATAGAACATTTTTTTGAGAGGACGGATACATTTCTAGTTAATATATATAATGTAAGTATATTATAAGTTAACTGATACGAATGAAATTTAAATTCGGTGTACAAATAAAAATCCATACGTTCAATGAAGTGCTCTTATGCCCAAAAATGTAACATTTCTGCATGTTATTATCTTTTCCCTTCTCCCTACAAGCACCTAACCTAACCTAACACAGAACAACATAATATAATATGAAACCTACCGCACATGCACATTGGCCACACATGGTGAAGTGTTGAGGAAATTTCGTGGCAAATTCTCGAGATCCCGGTCAAATCCTTTTTTAAATACATGAGTGATTTGAGTGATATTCTCCCTTTAAAGTTTCAGTTAATATGCCGCAGCATATCTATCGGTGTTGATATAGGAAGCAAACAGATTCCGGCGCAGATCATGTACATATTTCCGTTTACTTAGTATAAACAAACAGCATAGAGAAGAAAGAGACAGAAAAATATATTTTGGCGAAGGTGTCCTTTGCTTAGTTGATGTAGTGTCCCGTTACAGGCCCGGAGGGGCCCAGAGGGTTCCAGGAAGTTAAGGATCCCAGATTTCGTGACAAAGGCACACGATGATGGTAGGTTGTCAGCCTTAGGCACCGGCCGCCTCTACCCCCAGGAAATACTCCTGGTACTCATTTCTGTTAGAGGCTGAGTCGACCCCAGGGCCATAGTGCGATCGGAAGGACATTATGTCAATGAAAAATCCACTGACACCAGCTGGGATCGTAATAGCGACCTTCCGATTTGTAGCACAGCGCCTCAACTACTGTGCCACCGCCGTCCCCATTGTCGACAGCAGATGAACCATATTACTCTATGCAATATTACTGGAATGATACTGGTAAGGGAAAAATCAAAGCACTCGAATAAAACCATGTCCTCCTACTACACTTTCAGGATAATTATCAGCAATATGGCCAGTGACTGAACTAGGGCCTTGGTGGCGAGAGGCCTGGTGCAAAATGACTGACAGAAAAATATGAACAACAAAATTTATTACAAACGAAATCATGGATACGTCACTACATACATCTCTCACTCTACGGAGAAAAAACACTCCATGTAAAAGAATTTGTCCCGCCTCCAATCTGACCTCGTAAGTTGTAGCTATTCCAAACCGCAGGTCTGAAGACTTTTCTCATGCTATAACGACAGGCTCAGCGCGATAATACTACGGTACCCAGTATAGACTATATATATGGTACTAACAAAAGTTAATATAATAAAATCTTAGCACTTGGCAACAATGAGGAGGGGAGGAAAGTAAAGTAGTTGGTAAGGGGGATGGGAAAGAAGTAAGAATGGCGTAGGCAAGGAAGGAGTGAGACCTTGTTAAAATGACACGTCGGAAAAAGAGGGGGTTATCTAACTTGATATGCCTGGTCGTCGTTTTATACATCTTGGAGGATAAGAACTGCTGAAAGTACTTGAAATTTCAGCTTCAGCCTCATAGCTCTACAACTGATACACCTGTCTTTGGAATAAGAGTAGACTGAATGAACTAACGTGCTTTATATGTGTCATCCTGTTGTGTTACGATACTTAATATACAAGAATTGTTATCAGTGAAACCACAACTATAGTTAAACAAGACCTTACAATTCTACAAGAGCGATGTGTTTAGACATAGTGTAAGTCGTTTTCAAGGTCACAGAAATTATAAAAAACACACTTGTCAAATATAACGATCGTTAATACAAGTCAAACCCATAAATTTAGCAGACTGTTGTGTCTGTTAGAATTACAGTTAGCTTCAAAATGCCATATCCTAGGTCGAAACATGTCGTTCCTTTACAACTATAAACTCTGTTTTTTAAATATAGTTGTGTTTCGAATTTGTTGTGTCTGAGTTTTAATGTTCAAGAAGTGAATAAGGTACAAGCTTTTATTTATTTGTGGGCCGCGATAGGTCAGTCGGTACAGCGACTGGATACGGGCTGGACGGTCCGGGAATCGAATCCCGGTGGGGCGAGATTTTCCGCACCTGTCCTGTCCCTGGGGCCAACCCAACCTCCTGTACAATGGGTACCGGGTCTTTCTCGGTGGTAAAGAGCGGTGTGGTGTGACGCTGACCCCTCACCCCCTTCTAGTGCCGTGGTCAAGAAAGAGTAGAATTATACTTCTACTCCCCTTATGGGCTGTACGGCCTGTACAGAGCGCCGGTGCCTGTACAAGGGCGCACGTTACCTTTTTTAGCTTTTCTTATTTATTTATTTATTTTAAAACGTTTTCAGTGCATTATAACATAGAGCTTCAGAATGTAGGATGAATGGTTAAAAGCAGTTCTAAAAGAATTCGGAAGGAACCTATCATGCCACAGTTAGCTGTTGTACCAGCATACCAATGTTGAGGCCAGCAATTACATTGCAATGAAAATAAAAATAAAGGTAAAGTAAGCCAAAACACAACTAGTTTTATTGGATGTTAATGAAACGACATGTTTAGGCCTACTCGGCCGTCATAATTTTCATTGTTACATACACAACGGGAATGCCTCAACTACAGATTACATTGAAAATCTGTAAAAATATCCAGCCTTGCTTCCGATATTCGAAATGAAGCACCTCCCGAATACAATTCTGGATCGTGACCTATACACCAACCTGCTCGGGATAAAGTGAATGGCTAGTGTAAACGTAATATTTCTGTCTGATGTTAGAAAACTCACACTTCTGTCGTACACATATTCGGATAACATTTGGTAAGCGGTTTTTAAATAAATGTTTTACCTGAGAAAAATGTATGTGCAGGTATGTGCAACTGTAATAGAAACGCACAGAGCAGAGAGATTTCTAAAAAAAAAACATTACATAGAAATGTATACTTGATGATTAAAGACCACAAAAAAATTAGGCTTAAAAATTATTTGAAAGAATATTTACGTACAACAACCCCTCAGTTTGCGAGATTAATCCATTCACATGAAGCTACTTGTAAGGAGAAATCTCCTAAAACTAAAATTCTTTTCCCACTACTTCCCGCGTTTTATATTTTAATTGATTCTAGACGTCAAAACTTTCTCCCAAACAAAAAACGTTTCACGTTGTAGAAAACACTGAACGTTGTCTCAGTAAGAAAGTATTATATATTAATGGTCAAATATTATGTAAATAATATTATTAGCTACATAGATGCATAAACGTTGTTAAATAATTACATTTTTTGTCAAAGTGTGTACCAATAAAGTTCCATCCTTAGTAAAGATGAAATGTATAAGAATTCCTTTAAGATTTGATCGACACAGAATTATTAAAACCGAGAACAGCAAATTTCATAACAAAGTTACGAGAACAACGTGAGGCGACACGCAACTGCTGCGCCTGCGTCTGCGCCTGCGCAGACAGCGCAGAATGATTTGACCTGCGCACACGAGAGGATTCCTGAGCTGAAGACAGGCGAGAAAACCGCCGAGAACAATGATAGGTTTGTAAGAGAAAGGAACTCGTATAAGCAAAAATCCTTTTGGAAGTCGGAAACCCATGCATATTGTGGAACTTGCACAAGTGAAAATTTGTTAACCGACTGTTTGGTTTACCAAAGAACTGGAGAAAATTTGTGCAAATTTAGCAAAATAATTAGCGGTACTTAGAACGTAATAAAATATGTTCAGTTTTTTTAAGAGATGTCAATAATATGCTAATGTTAGGGGCAGGGATCATGAAGTCGTAGCATGGACTCAAAATTACGTGTCATAACATCGCTAGTTTTAAAATCCTCATTGCTACACACTAGAGATCTCGTTTAATATCACTGACTAATTTGGTCACCATATGTTAGATGTTCACGAAAATTTCTGCAAAATGTGGAGTTTTTTAATTTGTTAAATTTCGAAACTAAAGATTCTTGGATTTCTAATAATACAAATCAAATCCAACATGGAAACAAGAAGACGCTGCAGAAGAGACTTTTTAAATTAACACGAAAATCAAAAGTATTAAAAGGAAAACTCTGTTTTGCCACTGCAGTTTTATCCTCCGAGATTTTTCTCCTTCTACCCGCAACATTTTCGGTTATAAACAAGACAGAAATATAGGTAGAGGAGGGAATAAAGTAAATAAAACTTAGTATAATATGGAAATGGGGATGGAGAATGGGAAGAGGTTAAGGTAAGAAAGAGAAGTAGAATATGTGTGACATGACGGGGGAAGGTACGAAGATTCGTATCTGAGGAAAGTGGTGGAAAGAGAGCCGTATGAACTGCAAGGCAGTATTCTCGTTGTCTCGGAATGATAGGGCAAGGAGTTGTAACTAAGGAGTTCCTGGTATCTCTTTTGGTTACTGGCAACAATAGCCTTGTACATGTATGAAATATTTCTGCAGTAGAGAGGGATTACAGTCGTATAATTCTCAATTCAAGATCCTTCTTGAAAGGTTTATAGTTGCTCAGCTTGTCTAAACGTTCCTCGCTTTTTTCGAACCCAGAACTCATTAATGTTTCTCTGGATCCTACCCACATCCAATTTTTTTTAGTACACTTCTTCACATTCGATCATTTTCATATAATTCTTCCACTTATCTCACACACCTTCGTTTCATAGTTTACAAAATCAGAATTCATCTCTCATCTAAATGTGGGTACTGCAAGGTCTCTGTATTTTACCCTCTTTCGGTTGCATAAAAAGTGTTTGGGACGAGTTAAAATTATTAATCTCATCGATACATAATTTTTTCTAAGTTCCTCTTACGTCAAAATATTCTCATCAGAAACTTGTTCTCTAGTATTTTCAATATATCCTTTATTTTCAAAGGTCTATATAGAGTTGATAAAGAAGTTACAATCTTTGCAATTGTGTAAAAGCCTTAATTGTACGTCGAATTAAATAAAAATTGTGTAAAGGATTGTAAATTTAAGTATGTTGAACACGCGCTTGCCAGTTCTCAAGAGCAAGCCGTCAGTTATGTCCAGTGTTTAGGAATAATTGCACACATTGTGTTATATTTGAATAAACTACCACGTTGAGTGAAGATGTTGCATAAAGATTTTGGCACGGATTTATCTCAAATTGTAAATTATTTTAATGTAATGGCTTTTAATAGGAAGAAGCATAAATTGGAAAAACGAAGTAATTTAAAAAAAATCATAAACTCAAGGACTGCATTTTTTTAAGAATAACGTAACTCTCTGTGGGTTTTATATTTGTCCTTCCTCCTATCAAACACGATACATGGCTAACCATTTTATTTCTCACCTATCGTCTCTGCCGACTAAAATTTTCACAGTCAAACAGCAGGAGTGTAGGAAAGCTACAAAGTATGAACTGGCGTCAATGTGATTCTAAACCCCTGATAAACAAGTATTTTATTGAAGTAACAACCCCCAATGAACCTCATTCACGAGGTTTCTAGATCATACACAACGACGCCCCACAGATTAACAAGTATAGATGACTGAAAATTTGCGCTCAGACAATAAAAAGAGAGTACACAAAAGTTACAATAAAAGCACAGGAAGAGCATGAATATGCAAAATGTTGAGACTGATCTGTATCCGCTTTTGTTACTTTCCTTCTATTATTCTGCTTCTCTTTCTTCCTCTCTTTCTTTACGCTCCATCTTAATCCTCCTATCCGTCTCCAAGATTCTTTATTCTCCTGTTCCTCTTCTCCTTTCCCCTTATTTCACCCCTCAAATTACCCTTTCACTAACTCCTATCTGTTGCCCTCTCGTCTCCTATCGTTTCATCAACATTCTAACCTCCTTCCCATTTATATGATGCTTTTCGTCCAACTTCTTCTTTTTATTTATCATAGTTCTGACAAACAACAACAATGCGCTAAGTTCCAAACTACCGAAGGTCCGACTGATCTTTTTGGAACTCCAAGTCCAATCTGATCTTGTTTCTTGTGCCGCTTTCTCACAAAACAATGCAGTTGCTACTACCTGGCTAGCATGGGAACGAACAGCCTAGTTCTCATCTTATCCTATTATTAGCAATTAGCTAACTAAACTACTCTTTGCATATCAAATCAAGAAGCGAGACGACTGGGGTTGTATGAGAGACAGAGAGAGAGAGAGAGAGCGCGAATATTTCAAACCAAGGGGCTCTAGAGTGGAGGAAAGGGGATAGGTGGTATGAGCCACGCCCGGGAATGGCAGAATGGTAAACTTGGGACCCATTGATACGTGGGGAAATATACATTAATATAAATGGTTATCATTCGAGAGACGAGAGAGAGAGAGAGAGAGAGTTAAATAAGAGGGAGGGGTAGACGGTGAATCTACATTGTAGTAGGTAAAGAGAAGATGAGGGGTGGGTGTGCCCCTATATGGCTCACACGTCCTCTACTTCATCCCAAATTTTTATAGAGTACCTTCCATCCTGACTTGTAACGTTTTATTTGTATCAACAGCCATGCAGGTCTTAAGAGGACTGAGTGCTCTTGGAAGTTGAGGCAACAGGCACATGAAGGTGGTAAGGTTGTTAGGCCTACGCACCGGCCTCCCTCTACCCCCCAGGAGATACTCTTGTTACTCACTTCTGTTCGAGGCTGAGTCAACCCCAGGACCACAGATCGGCTGGAAGGTTTAAGCCAATGAAAAATCCCAACCCATGGAGAATCAAACCCGCGACCTTCCTGACTGTAGTGCAGTGCTTAAACCAACTGCACCACCGCGTACCCTATGAAAGGATAGTAGTAGTTCCCACCACAAGGGTTTCTAAAACGTTGTTTTGGGAGGCCGTCAATTATTCGAGGATATTCGCTTCTTTGCGACGGGTCTTGAATTAACCCGTGCAAAAAGCGAGGGATTAGTTTATATGTCTGGTGCTGTGGCCTTGTTACTCAAAAGGTCTATTAGGACATGAAACGTTCAGAATGGAAAAGCGTACTTTTCTGGTATCTCTAGTGAAGTTGAAACTTCGAAATTTGAAGCTGCTCCCATCCCAAGCCACTGTTTCAGCACACACAGTTACCTCTGCGTGTGCAGTGTTCCTGTCACTATTAATGGCATGCAGGGTTGTGCTACATCAAAAATGTTTATGAAAAACACATACAAAGAAAAGGAAATTGATTTCAGGTTTTCGCCCAAAATCTGCACTCTTCTTGGATGTTACTCAGCGTATAGTGGTAATTCCTTACAGATGTTTCGGGACAACTTATCGGTCCCATCTTCAAAAGTTGAGAATCCAAAAAAAGATTTTTCTGAATTCTTGATTCTTAAAGATGGGACCGACAGGTTTCCCGAAACGTCGGTAAGGATTACCACTACACTCTGCGTAATAAACCAGAAGAGCGCAGATAGCTTAAAAAACGAAAACGCCTAAGTTTAGTATAAAATGACTCTACAAATCTTTTTTTTTTGTAATACTGTTCGTAACTGATTCTCTGTGTCTTTCTTATGATGTAGTTGTAGTCGCTTATATTCGCGGCGAGTTATTTTCGTGTTTGTTAGTCTTAACGATAATCCGATGGCCGTGTCGTGACAACTACCAACATTAGGACGCTGGGGTCCTTCTTATGGTGAAGGAGTGGCTTGTTTTGGGCTATTTGACATCGCTGTTTTAAATGCTATTGAAATCAAATCCAAATAAGGTAAGAGAACAAACATGAGTAGGCAAATAGCTTTATGAAAAGGAATTTACACCGGCACAAAGATTGATTTATAAGTAACATTTTACTATCCTGTGTCTCCAGAATCATCTCTTCACATGAGAGTTTGAAACAAATCTCCCATGTTTATTTTTATTCCTTCTACGCCCGCTGCCTGATCTGCCCATCCCAACACTCACTACGCCACTGATGGTATGAAATGAAAGGACGAATTCGAGAATTCACTGTGTAGTTATTAAAGCCCAATATCACGCCTTCTGTTACATCCGTGGGCCGCGTAGCGTAGTCGGTATAGCGACTGGCTACGGGCTGGACGATCCGGGGATCGAATCCCGGTGGAAGCGAGATTTTCCGCACCTGTCCAGACTGGCTGTGGGGCTCACCCAGCCTTCTGTAAAATGGGTACCGGGTCTTTCCCGCGGGTAAAGAGCGGCCGGGGAATGACGCTGACTCCTCACTCCCTTCTAATGCCGTGGTCCAGAAAGAGTAGAGCTATACCTCCACTCCCCCTACGGGCCGTATGACCTGTACAGAGCCTCAGTGCCTGTACAAGGGTGCACTTTACCTCTTTTTACTTCTGTTAGATCCAGCTTCCCCTGCACTAGTTCAGCCTCATTAAGTATCTTAGCCTATAGCGAAATATCATTTTTCATGCCAACATAAACATGAAATAGGACTATAATTTTTTTATTTTCATTGTTACACGTGTATTGTTGTCGAGTTACTCAATTAATACACCAACTAATGCACTTATATAAAATTTATACATTAAAACACTAGAACTGCTCCGCTGCAGCGAAGCATAGAATGCACATCCGTAGCAGGGCATTCTTCGCAACATAACCTTACACAACACGACATGGTGCCACAGCACCCTATTAGTACAACGAAGTTAATCAGTGACTATTTTTAATGTGACTTTAGCAAGGAAAATATAGCTCCCTGATGATGGTCTTAGGACCGAAACATGTCGGAGCAGTTTCAGTGTTTCAATGTGTAACTTTTATATAAGTGCATTAGTTGGTGTATTAATTGAGTAATAGGACTATAATATTAGATAATTTACTGTTACATTGTATTGTAAGAGACAATAATAAAGCATTCTATACACACGTTTAGCAAAATTTATTCTCATATTAATTCTACGTCAATTATTACGTTTTATTCTCATTTCCAATAACTTGGTGCCACATTTCTAAAATATTTTTTTCACACTCTCCAACAAATGAAATGAATGACCTTCTGAGTAAGCCTATCATTCGGAAGAATTTAATCTTTCACCCTCTATGATAAAACAAAGGAACTGGTCGCTTTTGCAGTCATGATCATTGTATTAAAGGAAATAGCAATCTGAACTGTAGTGTTTTAAAATACATGTTTATTTTCACTGCGGAACTTAATAGGTCTTCAGCTTATGGAATATAACTTTTAATTCCTAGCGTCCTTTATCAATATATGGAAATGTCACTATCGATTTTTCCTAATACTTACAGCTAGGGACGCTCTGCGATGTAGAATTGGACACAATATTTCATCCAATGTCGCACTGAAACGGAGACGACTTCCCGAACATGAATATTCATTTGGAGAGATGGTTCTCAAACCCATCTCTTCTTCCCCTCAACCCCGCTTCACCCTTCTCGTTGTGTCCATCTCCTCAAAAAAAAAAAACTTCAAGCCCTCCTCCTGAACCCAAACCATATCGCACCCTCTTTTTCCTCCCTTCCTCTCCTCTCACTGATTAAGGTTCCACCAAAACTGGGAAATATGTGAGTGTGTGTATATATATATAGGGATGAATTAGGATTAGCTTTGAGCTTTCATGGCTGTGTGAACTTACTAACCACACCAAGAGCGTTGGTTGCGTTTTGGTTGCTCAGAAAATTCCCATATTTAGGAAACATTCAAACTCAACAGGTATAATCAAGCTTCCATTAATATAAATGAAAAATTTTTGACATTTATCAAAACATATTCGCTAGTAGATATCTATCTCTTGAGATAATACGTCTATGTATGTTACTCAAACCGTGCATATTCTTACATCAATAAATCAGCCAACGAATAAACTCAATAAAATTCAAAACAATAACAGGCATAAAATGAAATTTATGACAAGTGTCAAACTCTGAATGTCTCGACGCCTGGATGCCATCTATGATTGGAGCGACGGCGATAAATAAATACATTAGCGTGTTGCGCTAGGAGTTATCATAAAGGCTGCTTGTTTACAATTAAAAATAACTCAGTACAATTATTTTAAATTGAACGACTGGGGAGTTACAGTATTAGAAATTAGAAATTATTTAGACCATCAATATTCACATAACTTGCGTCCGTTATTGGCTTATAGTACAACTGTGAATTATGAACTTATTCATTTTCTAGTGAAAGACCTTTCAGTTCCAGGTTATGTAGATATAACCAATTACTGAAGTGCGTATAAACTGGGAGTATAAACCAAACACTCACTCCTGTACGGTAAAGAAATGAAGGAGAATAAACCTGTGTCATCACTCACTTACATACACGCCATTCTTTGTGTAGTATTTGACTAATTCCGAACAGGTAATATTTATCTTTAGAGACAAGGCATACACATTCTCTTTAGTGACTAGTTTCTGGCAGAGATCTTGAATAAATCATAATAAAAATTTTATATTTTACGTCACGTGGGGCTTATCAAATTTAATACTCAGCATATAGTAAATTTTATAAACAGTGCAAACAGTACAAATACTCGTGACGTAACATGCTCCGTTCGGTAAGTATAATATTGAATGTGACATTGTAAGTTTCCTTTAAGATACAAACGTTTCGAAGTTGTTGCTGTCTTCATGTCGACAGAAGAATTCTGTAATCCTACTGATGCGGACAGCAAGTTCCTTCATAACTCTGGCATTTATCAACCCCAATACACGGGGGTCAAAGTCCATAAAATCTTAAACTCAGCGTTGTAACAATTTTCCCTCCTCACTGATACAACAAAAATGGTTTAATGCATGAAACAAGTACTGATATTTTCTCACACTTATAATAGTACATTCAGGTTCAAAAGAAGAAAGGATGATTAATTAACGGTGAAGAACAGTATTCTGCTAAAGTTAACAGATACGAAACAATTCACCCTATACTTTGTCTTTTATAGTTGTTTAGCAAAAAAAATCAATGATTTAGTTCTAGAAATGCACAGCATAATTTCCTGGCAAAAAAGAAGCAAGCAGGAGGAAACGTGTTAAAATAATTTATTTAGTCAAACACAACATATATATATATGTTCATTATTACATAGTTGGCAACATTTTTCGGTTCTAGTGAACCATCTTCGGGCTAATTCTTAATATTAAAATATTAAACATGTTGCCAACTATGTATTAATGTATATATATATATGTTGTGTTTGATTTAATAAATTACTTTATCATATAGTATATATTCAACGGGATGGCTCCTATCAAAAAAAGGAAGAAACGTGTAGTGACAAAAAGAGATTTTATATGAAGTCTTGCGGAAAGTCTATTGTTTGTCTTAGCAATTAATATATAGAATATTCCTTAAATTTTTATCTAAACCAAAAGCACTTTGAATTGCATTGAGGTGGTTAGAATACTTTAAGATCAGAACTCAACCATCTAGAATAAAGAAAACTCAAGAAATGAATTAAGTTAAGAACACACATTTCCTTTTAGAAGAGAAAATTAATAGAGAAGAGAGAACCAGTGTTTTTGGAATAGGCGTTAGACGGAATGTGTACGGATATCCCTCCCTTAACTTTTCGTAATTTTGTATATTTTCTAAAATGGTTGTTTGCAAGTGGCATCTACTTTGATAGGGCACAATAAACCTAGAAAATTTTGAGCCTCCTCGCTCTGTTCTTGCAATATGCATACATTATACGAGACAATCGAATTCATTTCTACAGAACCTCGTTTTCACGTAGGTTGATAATGACTTAAGGCGAGGAAATTTCACCCATTTTAGGATCTTCTTAAACAAAAGGAAAATTGAACATCATTTTCAAGAAATAGTCAACTGATTTCATTAAGTTTATATCAAAATTTTAAGACCGGAAAATATCAAAGCTCGCCATTTGACAGGACCTTCAGCAATTTTTTCCAACCACACAAAATCTCTGTCATCCAAAGAAAAACTTTTCCAAGATATTACCCCACAAAAATATTTGTAGACATTTGTTGTGTCAATCAACGTAGCTAAATGTCCAATACACTGTAGCCACACCTATTTCAATACAATAAATATAGACGAAAGACAAGCTAAGAAGTTTAACTTTAGATATATGAAAAATATCAAAACTTTCTCTCGTTCTGAGCACAATTTTATCAATTATTTTTACCTTCCATTTGTTCCTCTAAGGATGACACTTACTTCACGCTCTTTTAGATTACCCTGTGGACTAGTGCAGTTTGCACATGCATAACTCTAACTAGATTTTCTTAACGAAACAAAATTATTTATGTGAGATAAGCCCTAAAACTCGATATTTAGTATTTAACTGGTTAGTTCTAAACTAGATGTTCTAGCACTATAAGTTTTGTGTTTCTTTTACGTTTAAATACTTTGTTTGAGAGGAATATGTTTAGAGTAAAATTAGTACAAAGCAAATAATGCGTGCGGGTACAAATTTAATTTCACCTGACTCAGAACAAGGTCCACTTGCTCGCCCTTTGGACATGAAAATTAAATTTAGTGTTTTGTTGACCGTGCATGCAATATGAACCAACAGGATGCACTATTGTGTTCCAATT
>Ga0123353_10005766_pt1 | contig 16342 bp, 9 predicted proteins | sample TergutLab28metaG_3_FD_92763 | JGI IMG/M metagenome (GOLD analysis project Ga0123353, IMG submission 92763) | Labiotermes labralis P3 segment gut microbial communities from Petit-Saut dam, French Guiana - Lab288 P3 | ecosystem: Host-associated > Arthropoda: Insects > Digestive system > Gut ... | reverse complement strand
ACAACAGTCAGTCTGTCCTTCTGTCACATTATTGTGTTACTAAATTGTTATATAGGCACATTTTACCCATTTGCTAGGAAATTTTTATGAATATTATTCACTCAGAGGCAGCCCTGTCAGTACACCTGATTTGTGTAGTTGCTGTATGCTGCATATATATATATATATATATATATAGTGTTAAGTCTGTGACTTGTGTCCTGCCTGTTGCTATCCGCCTGAAGATTGTAATTTATATCCTATCGTCACATTGAAATGACCGGTAAAAATTAATAAAGGGTTCGAAATGGCCGCTCCCTTTCACCGACTTCATTTAACATATGTATAAATCAGATTATTACAGAATGGAAAGAAGAAAAGATAAATGAAATAAACTTTTTCGGATATGAAGATATTAAGAAACTTTAGTTCGCGCACGACAAAGTTATAATGGCGGATTCAGAAGGTGCGCTACAAATTTCTGTACACAAATTGGAGACATTTATCTACAAATACGGAATAAAAATTCCAAAATGCAAAACAAAACAAAAAAAAAGATTTTAAAGAAAGAGGTCCAGAGAGAAGTAAAATTTAATAAATAAAAATATCATGGAATAAATAAACACTTCCAGTTACCTAAGTTGCTCTATTGTGTATCAGAATGATAAAGGTGTTGCTGTTAAAATATTGAAATTCATCCAGAAAACGGGGAATATTAGCAGAACTATAAAAGCCCTCTCAAGTCCAAACATACACTAGAATGAACACTTTGGCGTTGCTTACCTTATTATACGGTTAAGAAACCAGGGCAATTAGAGAACACGATAAATGCAGGAAAACTTTAGCGGAAATGAAATTTGTGAGAAGAACGTCGAAATACACATTGAAAGATTACAAAACCGATGATATTTTCTCAGAATTTATAATTAACCCGGCTGTAAAGAAAATTCAAAAGTACTGAAATAAATGGATGTAACATGTGTACTGAGTGTACTGAGACTACCACACTTTACTATGAAATATCAGCCATGTAGGAAACGAAGCCAAGGACGACCCCTCAAGAGACTTATGGACTGTTATTGTGACCGGTACAGGTCACGAAGCCTAAAACCGTGCAAACAATATGATGTTGCTGCTGATGATGATCGCATTACGTGTGAAGGGATTAATAAAATAATAAGTTTTTAAAATATTGAATTGGATATGAATTCCAGGAATGTCACGTAACAACACAGTTGGTAACCCGGTTTGCTGAAATCGAGGAGCAAACAAAAGATTTTTCTATATCGGAAGCGGAAATGCAATGCAACCTGTTTTGATCCACGTCCTCGTTTTGTTTGTTTACTCGTCAGGCATATGAACACCACATCCCTGTAAATTGTCTTTTATCTGCATTCAGTTTATATTTTGGATTTTTGCTATGTAAAAGTATGCGAAATGTATTGAGATAATATTTTATGAAATGTGAAGTAACATATGACAACTGCGCTTGTTAATTTCATTAGATAACTGATCACGGTAATTATACTCGTAGTTGCGAAATGATGCTGCGAGATGTTATTAACCAAACAAATTTGCTGAAATGATGAAGCGAGATGTTATTAACCAAATAAATTTGCTGAAATGATGAGGCGAGGTGTTATTAACCAAACAAATTTGCTGAAATGAAGAGGCTAGATGTTATTAACCAAACAAATTTGCTGAAATGATGAGGCGAGATGTTATTAACCAAACAAATTTACTGAAATAGCTATTTATGTGACTTGAAATCTCTAGGCGCTGGGTTCAACTTCCAGCCAGGAGACGACCGTCCTGTGCTACAACGTTACCAAATATAAAACAGCGAAATACTAATATTTTAAATGCGTTCACTCTCTCTCTCTCTCTCTCTCTCTCAGGCCCTGTCAGAGCATCGCATTTTCCGCACATTTGTTAACGGACTCACCTAGCCATTGAGAGCAATAAGGAATATTTCTTTCCCGCTGATTGACTGAATGGCTTCAAGGGCTATGAACTTCCGCCTCCTCATAAAACGGCTAATGAATCCCTCTCCCTCTCAAAGCAACTTATTACACTGAAGCCAATTCTGGCCTAATAGCTATTAGGCTAAATGATGGCTACACTATTTACTCGTTTCATATGTATATATATATATATATATATTGCGTTTTATTGAAGAACGAGTCTTAATTATCAGTTGTTGACTCATTCTGTTTAGTTGGGTTTACCATTTCATTCCGAATTCACATATATTTAGTAAATAAATGTTACTTCCGCCTGTTCCAGTAGTCGCGCGGTTTAGGGCTTAGGTTTGCGGCCGCTCGCCTGCTGAAATCGTGGGTTCGAATCCCACTGGGGGCATGAATGTTTGTCTGATGTGAGTGTTGTGTGTTGTCAGGTAGAGGTCTCTGCGACGAGCTGAAAACTCGTCCAGAGGAGTCGTACCGACTTGATGCGTCGTTGCGTGTGATCCAGAAACCTCAAGAATGAGGAGGCCATGGCCCGCGTTGGGCCGAGGCGACACAGGGAAAAAAATTATTTCCGTTCTTAAATTTTCTTTTATCTGTCCATAATCTGGGGACTCAATTCGTGTTGAACATTTATTCTGAGTCATAGGGTAATATTTCTCTGAAGTTTCGAAGAGATATATTGCTTTCAAATACAGCGGTCTACTCTAGACTTTTGCAGATGAAAGCACTGTGTTCAAGGTTCAACGATGTACACATGAAGATAAATATATTGTTTTTTTATGTTTATGGTCCGGTGCATCGCTGATCTATATTAGTAGTTATCCAAAGAGATGCAAAACAAAGCAGTCTATTTATTATTCTGCAAGTTCACTCTAAATGTTTCGGGTGTCAACCACACCCATCATCAGGAGTACACAAAACTGGAACTACAGCTCCCGGTACTGTGCAGCTACCTCCATCCAACGTGGCCAGGCCACGTTGGAGGGAGGCAGCTGCACAAAAAATAAGACCAGTACCGGAGGCTGTAGTTACAGTTTTGTGTACTCCTGATGATGGGTGTGGTTGACACCCGAAACATTTAGAGTGAACTTGCAGAATAATAAATAGACTACTTTGTGTTGCATCTCGTTGGACAATTATTAATATGTAAAAACATCTTGTTCCTTCAAAATGTCAGAAACCGGAAACCGAATACCTAGAGCCAGTACGATATGCGATAAAAACTGAGTAGTAATCCGCAAAGCTATGCAAAATTCAAGGGTTTCATGTTTGTAATATGGTGCATTTTGGCTTACAGTTTGGTGCTTATGTAGCCCAAGTTTTGATGTACTTGTATTTCCCTTTGTACAAAATAGGCAATAAAGTAGAAGAGAAGATTTTACATCTAGCAAGCAAGTATATAAGACTAGTAAGCGTGATAGTGTAATTGAAATTTTGAAAGGCATGGACTTAGTGTAGAGCTGCCCACTCAAGTCACTATTGACTCTGATGTCCAACGAATAGCTAACTTTTTGGTTTCTGTGCGGTGTCACTCATTCCATGAATGGAAGTCCAAAATTTCAATTCATTTTTCTATATTTTAACCCGCATTTGAGACCATAAAAGACCAAACTAACTATACAGTGAGGACGAGGGATGGCAGCGTCGAAACGCGTTAGTGAATTTACGATAGTGTTATGTACAGAGCAGTGACGTCAGAAGTACTGTGTACCATAAAACACGTCACAAAACCTTTAAAAAAAACGCACCTCTATCCCAGTATAAATGCAGTAATCTTCACCTTTCCCTTGTAGACTAAACATGAACCATCGTAAATTGGCATTGTTAAAGACAGTTGAACAAATGTAAATTGTTTTTTTTTCTCCAAGGCCTGGGTCGTAGGTTTGGCTTCATTCAGCGGAAATTTGCTGTGAAAACCGTACAATGGGCATCACACAGTCTGATTACCCTCTGATGACTGTTTATCTTTCTTTCTTCTGATGTTCGTAACCCTCTATCTTACCCTATTTCTTTTCTTTCATCTTTTGTGTCTTCCATTTCTTCTTCCTTAGTTCAAAGTTCCTGTCTACCTACACCTCTGTTATTTGCGAGACATGCGATAAGTAGGTGCCATCGTCATGAGTTCAGTTCGTAGAATGTACCCCATTTCAAACAATGATTATTGAAATTGCCTTGCGTCTGTAGAGAAACTTCAGAGTTGAATAAAATTTTATGTGGCTTACAAAACCCGAAGAAATTTTAAAAAAACGAATATAAATGTGATCGAACTTAGAGAACAACAGAATTATGGCCTTACTGTAAAGTACATTTGTTTACTCTTTTTAAGCAGAATTTGTTATTAGCAAAACCTAGTAAGGCCATGTCTTTATTTTACGTTTATGGTTCCATGCATCGCTGATCGATATTAATAATTGTCCAACGAGATGGAACACAAGGCAGTCTATTTATTATTCTGTAAGTTTACTCTACATGTTTCGGGTGTCAACCGCACCCATCACCAGGAATACACAAAACTGTAACTACAGCCTCCAGTACTCTGCAGCTACCTCCCTCCAACGCGGTCATACTGGCTTGGCCACGTTGGAGGGAGGTAGCTGCACAAAAATATATGACCCGTACTGGAGGCTGTAGTTACAGTTTTGTGTAAACTTGATGCTGGGCGTTGTTGACACCCGAAACATGTAGAGTGAACTAGTAAAATAATAAATAGACTGCTTTGTGTTGCATCTTGTTGTACAATTAATAATAAAGTCATATCCATATCTTCTGTCCTTCTGCTGGAGGTTGTTTACCTTCTGAGACCGTTGACCTGGATTTATGAATAATGCAGAAACTCGAACTGCTACCTGCAACTTCAATGACTTGATGATGGTGTCCTTGCGTGCTATTTACTGTGCCCTACTGTGGGCTGTTACAAAGTCAATAGAACTGGAAAATATGAACACGCTGAGAAAATAATTCTACCTGCATAGCAGCTAAAGAATTCCTTGAATCTTGATTTTTATGACTACGGAGCAGGAAATAAGAAACTGTGTTTCTGGGGTTCAGACGGCAAAAGAAGGATAAAACTGACTAAAGAGAGTATGATTTATTTAATGACTAGGGAAAAATCGTTGTTATCCCCGTGATTCCCAATGTTTGCGTGTGTTTTAATAATATGATATATCCTAATTGCATTTATTTTGCTTAATCCAGTACTTACTAGCAAAGAATAATAAAGTTTATTATCTGAGTGAAAAACACAGAGATGTAGGAAAGAATACCCCAGCTACATAATGCATAACGCAATTGTGACTACAGGTTTTCCCTTCTATGCAAGAAAATAAATTTCCCTACATGACGTAATCCTATTCGCCTTTCAAGTTTACGGTAGTAAAAACTAGGGCAGTCCCTGTACCGGCGTCTTCCAGTCCCATAGGTTTCCAGGAAAGTGGGGTCTTCCGGATTTCTAGACAAATGACACATGAAGATGTTAAGCTTTCAGCTCCACACACAGGCCGCCTTTAACCCCCCCCCCAACCACCCAGGGAATATACCTGGTACCCCAGGGTCACAGTGCGGTCTGAAAAGTCTATGTCACCATCGAGAATCGAAACCCAAACCTTTCGGGATGTAGCGCAGTGCCTCAACCAACTGCGCCACCAAGTTTAGTATAATGCTTGATGAAACGTGGGAGGATTTACGTAGTAGGTTCCAACGCAGCAGCTGCGAAATCGTTCACATTTCATTTTTCGCAAAACAGACTTTAGTGTATTAGTTAAAAAAGCTTATATGCTTAATGAATTATATTCTTATCTCCTGGTTTATGACACCGTACATTCTTGTACATAGATGGAAACATTCTGGAAGACCTTACTGCCTACCTATACATGTTACAAATCGGCATCGGTATATTTAGAGGCCAGTTGAAATGTGATGGAACACGCGCAGAAACCAGATTTCGTCTTTCGGCGAAACGGACGAGTCAATTTAAAAAGACAGGGGCGTCAGTTCAGTAGACTACTGTCAGCCGAGTTGTGCGCAGAGTACTGGCTACCCACTCCATTCGCCAGTTTCCGTTTCACTTCCCCTCCCATGCGTCACCGTTTGCCATCACATTTCAACTGGAGTCCACCACACTGCGCGGTGTCACATAACAGAGTAAAGCAATAGGACTCAACACCGCACGTTACTGTTATGTGCTCTGTGATTTATTAATGAACGGGCAATTTACGTGTAATGTAAAATTAAAGCGCGTTCGCGTAACCAATGTTGCTGTGAAAAAGTAGTATCAAATATTCTGAGGGCGTGTCTGTATACTTAGCTGTCCATCACGCTAAGCACATGAGCCGCATTATATTGTCATCAGTACGATGTCCGACTGTACCATATATTTCTACATTACCCCGTAAACGTGGCGATTTTTTTTTAAAAACTTCTATTGAACATAAAATGTGTTTTGATTTCCTCTACAACTTTTGTCCGGGACATTTATCATTCTAAGAAATGAGCGAGGTATTAGAAATGTACATAAGTCTTCAAGTAAAGCACCCGTCATTCTTTTCAGATGTTAACGAAACTTCAATTTTCTCGATAGGTTTTAAAAAAATACTCAGACGTCAAATTTAATGAAAATCCGTCCAGTGGGAGGCGAGTTTTTTTTTTATGAGGACGGACAAATAGGCAGACATGGTAAATTTAATAGTCGCTTTTTGTAATTTTGCGAATACACCCAAAAGTTGTAACCAAAACGAAACACCGATAAATTCCTCAATTTCAAACACTATTACGACTGTTGTATGTTCATGATCATGGTTTACTATGTAACTAATTCACAAAGGAATGGACAAAATTTAATGGACAATGTCGTTTATGACGTTTATTAAACAACTACTTTCCAAGTTATTCGTGTGTTTTCCAGAAGTCAGTTCCAAAATAATTTTTTGCAGATAATCTGTAATTTCAAATTTCAGAAACAGTCAAGATGTAACAAGTGCTTGGGGAAAACCAGCTTAAAGACTGTCAACTGACCCGTCGATATGAACTCGACGTTGGACCTTCTTTTTAACTCGACATCGGACCGATAAAGTTTAAAGAAGCGTTTTTAAAATCCATGTCATTAGCACTAGTTTCAGAATAGAGTACGAATTTTTAATTAGTAGAATAAACGACCGTATCTCCATGATACACATTCTAACAAAGTGAACAAGGGAAAATCTGATACACTAAATGGATCATTTCCTGTATTACTGTAATGTCAATAATAGAAATGGTACCACTACTGACACCAGTTGTAGTAGCATCGGGAATATCGGAAGGTCTAGTGGTGGTAATAATTATTGAAATAATACTCTTTTCAAGCCTAGTTTTTTCGGTTTATTGGCCTTTTCTTCGACTCGAAGTATGGTGCCTGACACGTCATTAACTACACGTTTCGGCCGGCGCGAACTGTTCTCAGGCGACCACCAAACACTATGATTCTTCATTTAGATGTTTTTAATTAAACGACATATCGGCACTTAATTACAATAACACCCAGTCTTATGACTAACAAGCTATTTTACTTCGACTTAACTGCTAAATGAATATTAACTTCAGCTGTCGCCCGGCGGTTCTACCTGTTTAGTTTTGTTTGCTTATGCATTGTTTTTCCTATTTGGCGGTGATTACTGCACTGACACTGTGCCCTGTTTTTATCACAAACTAATAGTGTTTATGGTGCACTTCACTGTGCTCTGCTTTTAGGGTGCATTACACCAGCTCAAAAGGGGTTTTATTTTAACCTTCATACTAGTTCACTGTTGTCGAGCAGCTGGATCGCTTCGACATTAGCATGGTGGAGAAGCCTTTCTTCGTGCTTCTTAGTGAACTTTCCCATTTCAATCGTAACCATCTCCATTTGAAGGTCCCTATGAAGGTCGGCGTTTCTGATATACCAAGGTGCATCAACGATGTTCCTAATTAACTTGTTTTGAAATATCTTCATTTAGATGTCCGTTTTCGTTCCTTTGCTATTAAAATAACACCACTTCCTGTAATAATTATACTTTTTAAAAATTTTCTTATTACGGGCCTAGTTTCTATTTGGGGCGCAACAACCCAACCCTCAGGCTTAAGCCACCTCAATTTTTTTCAGATTACCCACAATTAGACACACCCGGTAGGACTTCTCTGAACGAGCTATAAGTTCGTCACGGAGGCCACTACCTGTACAACACATAATAAACACAACAGACGAAGATTCACGTCCTCAGCGGGATTCGAACTCGCGATCCCAGCAGTGGAGCGCAGCAGACCCATGCCCTAGACCGCACGGCCACTATGATCGGCACATGCCTAATTAGTGAAAAGTATTTAATCTCCGTAATTTCCGAGTTGTGGAAAGTTTAAAAAAATTTGTTATCGAAGCAAACGTAATTATACAACACGAATGCAAAGCACGATTTCATAGCATGAACATTCCGGTAATGAATCGGTGTATTTCTTAAGAAATGTAAATCTTTCTTATCGAGTCTGTGCGAATTTGGAATGACTTCACATTTTCCATTATGTATAAATAAAATTCTGTAACGGATATACGAGTAAATAGATCAGAGGTACTGGAATTTTTACCGAGAGATGCACTATCTGTCAGTCCATTAGGAGTGGCTCGCTCCGTATATGCATCTGTCTGCCTCTGCTCACATATCTCTGGAAACGTAACTTCGATACAAGTCACTGTTATTTTATAGAACCAAAAACTGAAATGATGCAAACTGTAGGCCTGTCGTTAACTTGGTTACCTAAATTTGCTGCGTTATAGACATGACATTTTTCAATAGTGTCCGTATCTAATTTAGCTTTCAATCAAAGTTTTAACCAAACTGCATAATGCTACTAGGAGATGTTGGTGTTAATTGGATTAGTGGTTCTAGTGTCAGTAAAGGTAAAGGTAAAGTTCACCCTAGAACAAGACACGAAGATCCATAGGGGGAGTAGATGTATAGCTATACTTTCCTTTAACCTTGGCGCTAGATGGGGTGGGTGGTTAACGCCACGCCCCGGCCGCTTTACCCGCAGGAAAGACCCGGGTAGCCCCAGAGGCCGGTATGGACGGGTGTGAAAAATATCGCCTCCCACCGGGATTCGATTCTCGGATCGTCCAGCCCCGTAGCGAGTCGCTGTGCCGACTAAGCTCTCACGGCCCAATACTTTGAAAACTCGGGAGAAAAGAAATGAGCGTAATTCCTGTAAGGTATTTCGATCTGTTGTGACTTAGTCGCACAAACAACGGTAGTCTTTGAAGTATTCAGCCCAGAAGAGTGAAGTATGGTGTATCGTGTTGAATTACATCAGTAAATCATTTCTGAGACATTTACTTGGAAATGGAATTCTAGACACTCCAGCATGTAGGTCACGAACCCCAGTACCTCTGTTTAGAAATATCTAGTAAATTCGTCTGTCCGGTATTCTGCCACATTTAACTCCTAGACTCTGCAGTGCGGTCTATTACTACGGCACAGTATTACATCTGCACACATTTACAGGAAGTGACACGTCAGACTGCCCCACTGAAATGCAATATTTGTATTCATAGCTCTGGCTTTCCCTTCGACAGAGAACAGCGGGTCTGTTTCAAACGGAGGATTCTTCCTATTTTCACAGTACAGTCAGTTCCCACTGAACACATGGACAAAGTCAATAGCCTTCATGGCGTAAATCTGGACCTTGAAAGTTGTTATACTTACAGCGAATTTCGCTGTTTCTTTCCCCCATCTTCTTTACAAACTTGGCTTGAAGAGATTATAGAATTGCCTACCACAGACTTTGCTCAGTTACATGACGCTAAATAATCCTGGTTTTCGGCAAGATCTGATATCAGCAATGAGAAAGCATTATTATACATTAACCCAAGTTCAAACGACTACATACTTAACAGTCTTGAAGATACTATTAAAATTTGCTCGCCACTCTTTAGATAATTTGTTTAAGAATACAGGTAAGGATATTGGCACATCAGATTTATTCTTTTTCATATTAACCCAGCCATCTGCCTTATAATAAATTATTTGTAAATTAAAAATTTAAAGACCATTTTTCGGCCTGTGATTATAACACAATAAGGCGAACGTTCATTTAACCCTTTGACGCCTAACGACCCATATAGGGGTCTAACGCACCGCTAACCTCTAAACGTTGCATTATATATATTTATTCAACAAATATAGGTACTGAATATTTTAAATATGGTGTATACTTTCCGTTTATTTCTCTTCAAAATGCAGTTTGTTTCATAATTCTAACATATTTGGTTCCTGTATTATTCACATTTTATATACAGGGTGTGCTAAAATTAAAAAAATAATTCCGGCGCCAAAAAGGGTAAATGAGGACCCTTTACAAGTGAGTCAGACTATCTTGTTAACACGCTAGAAACTGCAGACCCATCTGCATGCTGAATTAGAAAGGATATCAAATTCTAAAGTAACAGCCTAGTGATGTGTCCGAAAGTTCTGTAGGTTAATGCATTAAACGTACTGTCTGGAAGTGACTGTGAATTATCTGTTGATCTAGTTATAGTTCATTTAACGCCAGCGGTAGTGTTACAAGTCCAGCGGTAGTTTAGTTAAAATGCATACTAGCAGAACGGTATGTGAAAGAGGCGGTTGTTAGTTTTGGTACGCTGCGGAATTTCCTGGAGGAACTGAGAGCAATCACGAATAAAACTAACTTTTGTACCCGGCCTTATAGTGATTCTCCTTCATCAGACGGAATATCGGAGGGGGGGGGGGGTTGGATACAACAGGGATGATACGTCAAATCGAAGTTACAGAAAGCAGACTCTCTCATTGTAGTCCAGTCGATTGTTGTTCCACTTTCTTCTTCTTCTTTCATTAGCACTTCCTCTTTCCATCTTTTCCTGGGTCTTCCCCTTCTTCTCGTCCCTTCCAGTTTTTCAGTGAAGATCTTTTTGGGCATTCTATCCTCCTCCATTCTCGCTAGTTGACCTAACCAACTTATCATTTGAAATTTATCCATTTTACTATATTTTGTTGTTCCACCAGAGCACACAAATTTACATCCTGCCCACTGCTTTGATATTCCCGAAAGAGTCGCATGGATAACGTTTTCTTGTCTTTCTTTAATCAAGCGTTGCCAAAATTCAAAGTCAGGTCGGTATCGCCTGGATTCAGGGTAGAAGCTGATTGGCTAAAATGCGTCGCACCACAAACGTTAAGTTACTCTGTTGGCCAGCCGATATCCAATCTGTCACACGATCTCCGCACACCTGCAATGGACGGCTTCAGTTTATATGTTTGCGAAACGACTAGCAGTTAACTTGAATCAAATACACCACGCAAGCGGTTAATTCCGCTTTGCAGGCTATGAAGTAATTATGTCCAACCGAACTCGGTTATAGCATTGTGAAAGGGACTGAATACTTTGTGTCGTTGTGAACCAGTGTTGTTCTAACCGAGGATAATATTTTTATGGTTAATAGTGAGGAGTTAAATGGTGCCACGGAATATCTGAATCTACACGCGAGATGTCGCGTAAAACAATGTCGTTATAACGGGGTTGGACTGTACCTGAATTCGCAGTTATATGATCAGCATTGCTGCTCCGTATTTGGTCTGCCTAGTTTTCATAATTGCTTGCGAAATGTGTTTCGTTACGAAACATTTTTGTGATTCTCTAACTCCCTTACAAAAATTCAGTTTTAGTGTCATGAAATAAGCCACGTCATTCTTCTGAAACTGCTGATAGCCTAGTGGTAATGATCTGCATCACGTGATTTGCCTGTCATTAGAAATTTCTATCTTTTGCCACAACTCGAATTTGCGTGTTCCGTACGATCCTCGCAATAAACAACGATTTCTCCCTTAACAGCGTTAACGGATTGATCTTCATAATAGAAACGGAATGTTTTCTCTATGAGGTTGGAAGTAAAGTTTTGTGTAACATGTAATTTATATGTACATTACTCCCCAGCTGAAATTGGTCATTTCGTGTCATTCCACATTTTGCACAATTTGTAAAAATCCTTTAAGTCATTCAAAAATTCCATCATTCTTTCATTGAGATTTTTGGTTCAGTTGGCATCGTATTCTGAAATGTGATGCCGTAGAGTTTGGTAGATTTGTGACGAAATTTTGGAGGAGGGTACTCTGAATATGGGAGATTTAGTTCCTCGTAAAAGTCTGTACACATCTACCAGGCTGTACGGTGTTATATTCCAAAACATCATTGTCTTCAGACACTACTATGAGAACGTCAGATCAAAGTACGTGGTATCTTCCTTGTTGTGCAGTATTGTAAATTCTAAATACGTCCATGAGCATTTTGTTCTCTCACACATATGAAGTTTTACCTTCTCCCTTCACAGAAGCACAACTTCTGTTTACTTGTGTACAAGGAAAGTTGCATATATAACTTTTAATAAACAACTTTTGTCTCCGTTTTGTCTGACATAAACGTGGGAGGAGGGTTTCACATTCTTTCTATTGGGAAAGAAGTTAGATGTTTTTCACTTCCATTTCAGTAAGTGGCAAGATTTTCTTTTGTGAATGCACAAAGAGTTCTTTCACTGTTTGAGTGGAATAATATCGAAGAACCGATAGGGTAAATAAGACCGAAGAAGAAACGCAGCCAACGCAAAGTGTCGGGGATTGAACACGGAAAATGTAGAGACGTGTTATACAACGTAATTAATGCAGTATCACGTGTACTACAATAATTTCGAATATAAAAACGACTTCGTATAGAAAACTCTATGCTTATATAGCAAAGACGTATTAAATGTTCGGTCAGGATCTGCAAATCTCAGAAATTGGTTTAATAATCTGAATTAAGGCATCACGATGTGTTTGTAATTCAATTAACGTTACACAGTGTCCGTCAGCACGATCTTTTTTTATTCTTAAGCAAGACTACACGTTTCGACTAAAAGTCATCTTCAGGCCGTTACGACATTTTCGTTACCAGTTGCTTTGCCCACTTTGGGACCCCATAGTGTTTACAATTGTGGAATACATCTAGTTAAAACTTTCTAAGAAGGTTTTGATTTTGTTTATAAAGTGTGTTATTTACGGATTGTGTCTAAACATTAAAATATTTAAAAATTCTTCCTTAACAGTGCGTTGATGATCACCGGATATTCAACTGTGAGTTCGTTCACGGTATGAGCCATAATACGACAATGGATTGGATTGGGCTGGCCCAGGATAGAGACAGGTGGTGGACGCTTGTGAGTGCGGTAATGAACCTTCGGGTTCCATGAAATGCGAGGAATTTCTTGACTAGCTGCAAACCAGTTAGCTTCTCAAGAAGGACTCTGCACCATGGAGTAAGTATGTAAGCAGGTGTGGTCACTAAACACCTGAACAATGGCACAACCCTTACAATGTTACACGTCCCCTTAAATTCTTCCATCGTTTCTAATGTAATCATTTGAGAAAACTTCCTGTGTTAGTGGTGAAGGGCACTAAGTATGACGACTTCTATTATGAGATTTTTTTCCGGCCACAAATTCTAGACTTTGTACAGTTTTCTGGCAGTGGAGATTTGTTTGGAGATTCGTAAAATATAAGATGATTAGGAAAAACCTTAATAATTTTATTCGATCCTGGTCAAGTGATGTAAGAAGTGAAACGGATTACAAGACCACAGAAAGACCTGTTATTTGTTCATTTTAAACCATAACGCCTTAGATTGCTGTACTTCAGATTTTAATTATTATTAAATTAAATAGGTTACCATTCCGTCAACAATGTCAAAACATACCGGATGGCTAGCTTGGCAGATTACTTTGATAAATGACTGTGATTTCGATTCTAAAGTCGTTGAATCGAGAATATTCTGAGTCTCGTTAATATTTATTACATCGCCACAAATATTAATGGTTTAAATAAAATGCTAATCATTGCATTCCATTATTGCAGTAATATAGAATTGAAGCGACGCAAAAGAGGAAACATCGGTTTAATCAATTTGTCTTTTTCTAATATTTCTAGTCAAAAATGGATAAAATATAGGTCTAAATTAAATGTTTCATCAACACTGACGACTCATATAAACGAATCTGTAGCCCATTAACACCCCAAATAGTGAGGGCCAGAATTCTGTAACTTCTTTCAATAATGAATGATGTCATAATGCAGGAGAATGCAACCCAATTTTCTCTACCCTGATAAGTTCAATAAGGCGTAATTATTGCTTCTCACAACATTCTATTAAATTATAAAACTTCGACATGCAATAAAAACGTTTCTGTCACCGTCGTCTACAAAGGGTGTGAAACCTCTCATGCACATCTTTTCAATGTGGTACAAAAACCTAACTTTAACCCTTTCAACTCCGAGTTAAATCTCATCTGCCATTTGCTAATATTATTAGGAGCTCACCATATTCTCCACGTTAGCAGGATAAGGGTTAACGGTGATACTGTGTGTATTGAAACATAAGACATGGACCCCGGACAACTGCAATTTGGAAAAGTAGCGAGCACTACTCTGCCTGCTGTAACTAACCATGCAACCAACAACCAACCAACCAACCAACCAACCAACCAACCAACCAACCAACCATCCAACCAACCAACTAACCAACTGACTAAATAACCAACCAACCAACTGAAATGCATCAAACTAAGCTAACTGAATGATATACTAGCTAACTAACTAGCTAGCTAACTAACTAGATAGCTAACTAACCATGCAACCAACAACCAACGAGCCAACCATCCAACCAACCAACTAACCAACTGACAAAATAACTAACCAACTGAAATGCATCAAACTAAACTAACTGAATGATATACTAGATAACTAACTAATTAGCTAACAAACAAACTAAATAACTAGATAGCTAACTAACCATGCAACCAACAACCATCTAACCAACCAACTAACTAAATGACTAACCAATTAACTCACTAACTAATATGACCTAATCAGTCGTTATAATTAGGACGGTGTTCATTCTCTGAGAATTATGAAATAAATTGTTACATGTATAAAATTTAGACGAACTTTAGTCTTCAATAGTTAACCTTATAAAGCAGAGTGGTAAAAGCATATACCACCAGCTACAACACTCTGAAACTCTCTATTAAGCTCATGGATATTTTTCATGTGTTCCGTATGATGCTACAGCAAATTTCAGTTTCTTCCCTAAAGACTACTAACCACTATGTTGTTCTAACAGAGGTGATTGTGTTCCCTGTCTCGTAAATATGGAATTTGTATATATAATTTAGATGAACATTGGTCTTCCAAACTAGAAACTCTTACTGCTAAAACGCCGGTTTGATCACCAGCCAGCTATTTTGAAATTTGTTATAGACAATGTAGCACTGGGACTGGTTTAATTCTAGCAATTCCACACCAGTCTTTAAGTGTTAATTAATTAATAACCGTCATCTCAGATTGCTTAATCTTGATTCTGAAGTCACCAAGTCCAGTCTGCTTGGACTGCTTGACTCTAAAGATGAAGGCAAGACGATTCTTCTCCAGGTCTGATAGACGTTAGTCATCGACACGCCGTGATATAACTGGAGTCTTGAATCTTCAGTAACTCTGCTGTTGGAAAAATCTGTCTCGCAAAATATAACACGTTTCAGAAGGCCGTTACAGCAGTAAGACAGCGGGATTTTACTCGCGTGCGAAGGTTTCATTGCCACCCTTCAGATCCTGTGTACGTCAGAGCCATTTTCACTGGCCTCTTGGGTGCTTTACGTTGAAGTAAATATAAGTTATTAGGTGCGTTCGCAAAACTTCCAAAAGTGCAAATTTGTTCCGTCGTTCCGTTCCGTCCATATGTCTGTCAGTCTGTCCATATGGAACAACTCGGCTCCCAATGGACGAATATTCACGAAACTTGATTTTTGGGAATTTTTTCGATAATCTTTTTAGAAAATTCAAATTTGATAAATGCCTGACAAGAATAACGGGTACCTACATACAGACTTATGTAAATTTGTGATATCTTAATTTATTCTTAGTGAAAGGTAAAGCAGTCCCGTTACAGACCTGGAGTGCCCAGAGGGTTCCAGGAAGTTAACGTAGTTCTTAGTAGGATAAGAAATATTTCAGACTGAATTTATATTTCATATTCCAACACTAAGTTTTTTTCTCGAAAATCGTGCCGTTTGTGAGATAATGTGGAAAAATATTTTACAGCCGGGCAGGGCAAGTATGTCAATATAATAAGGCGCAGAAAAGATGCAAGAATACAGACACACTCGTGATATTAAATATTGATTGCTTTTCCATGGAAACAGTAATTACGCGAAAGCGCCTCAATGTTACATTATACCTGATTTTCATGCCTTGTATTCCCCCAGTTTCATTTAACTCAAAATAATTAGTGCTATGCACCTAATTTTGCTTTGAGAAATAACATAATCGAGGCAAGCGACTTCGTTTTAGGTATTT
>Ga0123353_10005765_pt1 | contig 16342 bp, 10 predicted proteins | sample TergutLab28metaG_3_FD_92763 | JGI IMG/M metagenome (GOLD analysis project Ga0123353, IMG submission 92763) | Labiotermes labralis P3 segment gut microbial communities from Petit-Saut dam, French Guiana - Lab288 P3 | ecosystem: Host-associated > Arthropoda: Insects > Digestive system > Gut ... | reverse complement strand
TTTACCGATGAAATTCAATATTACAACCTTTACACAAATCAACACATCAAAATTAACTTCATGCCACGTTCAAGTACCTCAGATATTACTTAACTTTCTAAAGACAAAAATTAATCTCTATTGTATGTGAAAGTTTAATTCGTACCGCGCAGTAAACAATGTGTCTCGATTGTGAAGACCAGCCAGTGTTGTATAGGGAAATAACCTTTTGTTGTGAAATCCATGAAAAACACGTAAACGACCTGTGTGGGCAGAAAGTAGAATTTTTTATTGTTAAAGCTCGCTGGGATATGTAGTTACATCTAGACTGGAAATGGTTAATATATGTGGTTCTTCATTGGACTGCACTTCATCCATAAGGCAGTACAAACCCTTTCCTTTACAAATGGTGTCTGTCCACAATCAAGATGTTCGCAGTGTGTTAAAATTCTAGCGTGTTTCAGATTCGGGACCGTAGTAGGAATTTCGTTAATGACGTAAATAGAGCTTCAGTACTGTGTACGGTATATTATCGTTATATTAGTGATTCTAAAGGATCGTTAGTATTTATGCATTTACTGTGTGATACCGCGCAAGATTTACCTATTCTGAGTCTGTCTTGACAGGAGCTGAACAGAATGAATGTTACAGATTGTAATATTCACAGTATAATGAAAGCTGCTAAAGGTGTCACAGAGTACATGTTAACGTTAATCAGTATACGTCAGTTAGCGACATGCCGCTTAGAACTTACCAAAATATATCAATGTGAATATACTGAGATATTGTGTAGGTCCACTGTACCGAGTGTGGTGTCTGGACACTGTTATTTGTGGGCGGATGAACATCACGGAACTAACAGGTGAAATGTGCTAACCTAAAGGTACTAATATTCTGGTTTGCTGTTCTGTATTCCCGTAGGGCTTGTAGAAAGTCTGATCTTGAATTGGTACTTTCAGAAAGAAAATGAAGGTAAACAATATTCACAGAAATTGCTAAGGTAACGAATTTTGATATCATCCGGCCTTACAAGTGGAACTTTAAACATCTGAAGGCTAAGAATAACCTGAATTATATTTCAAGATTCATTCCGTACCACACAGTAAATACACTGCCCCGGGGTTACAAAAACCAAACAGTTAAATCTGTATAGAGAAATGATCGTTTTTTGTTCTGAGATACAAACAAAACTCCTAAATGTAATGTGTGAGCAGAATGTAGAATGTTTTTGTATGTTAAAGCTGGTGGTACGTGAAGCAACCACCACGCTTCGAAGGGCCACTTATTTTCCCTGAAATTAGATTTATGTGGCCACATATTTGTATTGCTGGGTCTTATAACTTGATAAAATCAACTAGGGGAATGCACCGTTCTTTGGCTAAACAGGATAAAACTTAATGAAGTGCTGTTTTCTAATTGTCATTCCTTACAGAATCCTTCAAGACCTTCCCTAAGCATTTAATATTTAACTCTTCATGTATTAGCCTTGTACAAAAGCAGAATGCTCCTCAAATCAGACGATATCACATTCCACCATTAGAATCTATAGTTATAAAACGTTACGCCATAAAGTAATTTTTATATAAATGTGTTAGTAGGTAGTTTTAGTGACCCATCAACCTTACATTTACAACAACGTCTCACGCCTTTGATATCATCTGCTGTGTTGGAACTATAATTTGTTCTGACTTATAAAATTTAGTTGAAATTTCACACTGTCCGTGTTTCCATAAGGATGCCTTCTCCGACATTCCATTGAACTTCACATTATTGATATCTCCCAGTAGACATGTTTGCGAGTGGTGTACTTCGTGACGCAGTAGCTATACAGAATGTACAAAGGCGTTCTTTACTTTCAAAATGTCATAATGGTTTGACGGTACACGTGTAGTGGTAATTTCTTTTACGCCCTACGCACAGGACAGTCTTCCCTGAGCAAACTTTCTCGAAACTCACACGTGTGCAACAGAATTAAGTGCTTACACCCAACTTCACGCAAATTGCAGGATAAATGTGTGGAGTGCTGGGAGAAATTAATTTGCGCCACTAAATAAAGTAAGGCTTTCACTTCGCCTACCTTCACAAAATTCACAATGGCTCAATACACGTTTGTGGATATTTCTGAATTTTTTTTTTATATCCGATGAAAATTCAGTAAACACCAAACACTGTATGCTGCTCTCCTTTCCCCCATATGTCCCGCCGAAACAATGAAGCTCCTCATTGTGCAGTTTCCTGCAGTCCCCTTCTACCTAGCGTCACTCAGGCCCAAATATCTTTCTCAGCCTCATGATTTATACTCACGAAAAAATATTAGGGTAATTAAACGGAGGATAATGAGACTGACAGGGCATGTTGGATGTAAGGAGACTAGAAATTTACTCATGCTTTTAAGGCGGGCATGTGGAGAAAAGGGCTGCTTGGAAGACGTTAGTGCAGATGGTAGAACAATAATAAAACGGATCTTCAAAAACTGGGTCGAAAGTGTAAGGGATGGATTCTTCTGGCTCAGAATAGGAACACATAGCGGAATGTTGTGTACAAGTTATTGTTCCTGTGGAGTTCCATAAAATGCGTAGAATTTCTTGACTACTTTACAATGTATTTAGATTCTCGAGAGGGACTCAAATACACTTCAACATAAAATCCAACAGCGTTTGGCGTCCGATTTTTACAGAATACATTCACAATGTGGAAAAGCGCCTCTTTCATTTACAGCCACAAGCACAGGTACGATATGACCAAAAGACATTTCACGTTCATACTTAAAACGGGGACAGGTGCGTAAGACGGCGGGGTACCGAACGTCATGGCCATCGTGCAGCAACAACGCACCCCTCTTCCGACGTCACACGGTTGAAAACGGAAGGTTTTGTGGACCTGGAATTCAGTTGAAGAAAATGCAGGGAAGTTCACTTTATTTCACAACCTCAAAGATCTTAAGGGCCCATCAGTTTTGTGAAAATGTATAATGGAACTGGTGAATCCATTAGTTGTGATCTGAAAATTACCAGAATCTAAACCCTGACACCAATAAATATTTTATAAAAACGTTATGATCGTATTGATTATTTTTAAGTACCAATAAGCCAGAAATTTTTCAGAAGATGATCGATAATTTTTATCCCCCCTCCCCCGAAATCAAGTTTTCTTAGTACAGTGAAACCTTGCCTACAAAGAAACAGCAAGGGTCCGTTTTATATAGGTACTTTAAGTTTATATCCCTGGGACTCCAGATCTTCGGGACTGTAAAGGTTTTCCGCCAAAGACAGGTTTCCGTTATGAACAGATTCCGCTGAAGACACGTTTCACCGTATAAAGTTCAGCGCAATCACTCACGCTAATTATACTGAATGCTAGGAAGTTACAGCACTTCGTTAGAGGCAACACACAATATCGGTATATGGCATTAACTGGCCAGCCGTCCGTTTGCGTGTGGCATCTTGTTCAGCGTAGTCGGTATAGAAGTCTGGGCTACAGACTGGATCATTAAGGGACTATGGTTCGACTCTTTCCAAGCACGGCTGGCCCGATACATATGGGCGCATCGGGCAGATCAATAATTTGGCGCCCTTTAAACCGATATTCTTCAAACTTTTTCGACATGAGGCAGGGATGTTGAATATTTTTTAGGGCGCGTGCCCAAATTGCGGATGATTTGTGGAGAAGTTCTTTCACGTGTGAAATAGCTGAGTTCACCCGCACTATATTTCCAATTATTCCACTGAGGACTTACGGCCCTTTATAGCTTGGCGCCCCTGGCAGCCGCCCGGCTGTGCTCCACTCAGACCGGCCCTATCTCCAAAGGTAAAAATTTTTTCTCTTTTCCAAAACTCAGACCGACGCTGGGGCACACCAAGCATCTTATACTACAAAGAGTATCGGACGATATTTCCTCTGGTGTAAAGCGGCATCTGGTGTTGCGTGTAAGAATCCGTGGAGCTGTTGTCCATCCCCCACACGCCTGCATTGCGTGCACAGCTACAAGAAGAATTTTGAAATTTCGATTCCTGAAGAAAACGACAATACGTTGCTTCGAAATGTCGAGGCCTGATTACCCAGTAATATCACAGAATGGCAAAATATTTAGGCACACCGCTGGGAAGACCTCAAAATTCGCATATATTGACTTTTGGATGGATAAAATCCTTCTTACGATGACATTTCGGGGTCTAAACAGTAGAGATGCAATGTTAAATCAGTATGTTAAACACTGTGGTCTGACAATGGCATTGTTACCTGTTGGTGCATTCCTAACCATCAGACCGCATCAGCTGAAAAAGACCCACTCTAACGTCCACAGATATGGCCCAGTGTAATCCTACTGCCCTGACAGGTTGACCGCCTGTCCAGAGAGGAATTCAGGTGATTCTAATGTGAAAGAGTTGTGACAGAGAACGGCATTGCAAATGGTGTGTGTACTACTTGACATAGTACACAGACTTTACTAAGGCGTCCTTTACCTCCGAGCTGTCATGCGGCTTCACGTTACATGAGTGCAAGTGTGTTCACACGCACTCATGAGAAAAGTACGGCCTTCACTGTGTCGATTTTCCCGTAACTCACACTTGATGCTATTGTTGGTAATAAGCTTGTCTATACCAGGATTACCTTTCGTTGAATTTTACAATGAAACAATGCAGACAAAGGAAAAATGAAGATAAAAAAAGGAAATTACCGAGAAATAATTCAGGAAAGAGATATCGTTCTATCTCACTTATCAGTTCTCCTCACAATATCTGTTATTTCTTTTGCGTGTCTTTATATATTCAAACATCCATTCTAAAAGCTGGCCTCGTTTCGGTCCGCAGTTTACTTTCGTGTCTTCTGATGAATGTATATAGGGTTATTACCTTACGCGACAACCATACACTGCCACTTGCTGTCTACTCGTTTATGGTATTAGCATGAGCCATTCAGCCGAAGCCCACAACGCGCGACAGATTACCGACGGGACGTGCACAAAAGGTAGTTGTCAGATAAAAAAAGGATAATAATTCTCTGTTATGTCAAGTTCAACTGCATTATTTTGAATATTTTCACGTTGGAAATAAATTTCAAACTCATTTCCCGTTTCCCCATCTATATCAAATTCCCACTACTAGAACAAAACAGACCTGTTTCGCTGTCGTCAGCGAACAGCGTTGTATACAGGCGTACTTTGCTTGCAGTGATGTCATCCTTTCAATGTTCGCTACCTTGAAGCTGGTTTACGCACTAAACGTGAGACGCTCGTGTTGTTAATTTGTTCAAAAGTTGCGACGTTGATAGTACCATGTAGTCTGTGGATACGAACTTGCTCCTCACCATCAGGGAAGAATTTCCACCCTGAAGTAGGTACATTGACGATCTGCCTAGCTTCAGTAGTTCATTGCTTATTGCCTTAAAACCGGAAGTTAAAGAAAATATTCGCACAGTATCCACGTTGCTCTCGAATATGGGCAAGGGCAAGAGGTTGTTTCTCTTCTCCCAAACTGTCCAGACCGGCTCTGGGGTCCACCGAGTCTCCTATTCGATGGGTACGGCGGTTATTTGCAGGGTAAAGCGGCCGGAGCGTGAAGGTGACCACTCTCCTCCAACTCGCTCCCGAATAAAGAATGATTGGAACTATACCAGTGCTCCTTATATATGCCTTCATGGCTTGGACAGGGAAAGCTTCACTTTTACAAAAACATAAACCTTGCAGAAAGTTTCATAGTACTGGACGCGCATCACATTGATATGCTACAGCCCACAGCAAATCAGTTCTGCCATGACTCATCATGGCGTGGATCAAGAGTACCAAACACTTTGGATACTCGTCACATATGTATTACAGGGCCCAGAACCAATTATATTTCCCACAACTCACCATGGCGTGAGTCGGAGTACCAAAACACTTCTGGATGCCCATCATACTGATATTCTAGAGCCCAGAGCCAATTAGATTTCCCACAACTCACCATGGCGTTTCCTCGGAATTTTCTGATGACGTCACACCACTCCTCGTCGTCGTTTCGCTGAACCTAAGAAATAACGCCACAAATCAGAAATTAGATTCTCCATGCTAAACAGCCTAACCTAATTGTGCATTGTGCATTCTGCTTCTTGGGCTCTAGACGCTGTGCTGAGCTATCGTGTCTCGGAACAGGTTATTTCCAAGGTTTCGGCTCCTATGCGGTAGTCACCTTCAGGAGATGGGCTGGAGATTTAGTAAACAAGACAATTTAGATATGGCGAGGTGATCAAGCACACCCATTGCAAAGAGAGAAGACAAACGTGTGAGGTTCATTCAATGGTGAGTGCAGCACGTGTTTCACAAAACATCCGAAGTGCTTTTCACGTAAGATGAAAATCAAATTTCCCAAAACGTTAAACTTAGGAGTCATTTTTAAATTGCGATTTTTTTTTCCAAAGCATCTACGTAACGGCAAGAACGACAACCAATTTCCCTCAGAATTAACGCCACGTGGAGGAAGCAAGGGGACGACAGCGGAAGAGAAGGAGGAAAGTAATATTTCTCATAAGAGTAGCAAATTTTAAAATCGGCAGCAATTAATAATTTATGTAGAACATAAAAAATGATTTTGTGGGAAGAATGCGTACAGAACGAATGTTGTGTGTTTTGCATTTATGAACAGTACAATATATATGCATTTCCAGGAACAAACAACAAAATGTAATATTCTTATAATAAAACCAATGAAATGCACCAATATCTCAAATTTATTTTGGATTAGGACTCTGCATGTTTCGGACGTCTCTCTGTCCATCATCAGGAATCCAGCACCGTACACACAGCAATACATACAGGTTATGTTGACTGCTAGAAAGCAAGCAGTCAGCAAAACCTGTTTGACATACGTGTATACCTATTGCTGTGTGTACACTGCTAGACTCATTGATGATGGACAGAGAGACTGTCCGAAGCATGCAGAGTCCTAATCCAAAATAAATTTGAGATATTAGTGAATCTCGTTGGTTTTATTGCAAGAATATATCACGATGGACGGTCCTCTGAATGTCAAACAAAGTGTAACTTGAGTGTTTTATTTCTACATAGAATACAGGATAATGCATTTCCCTCGAACAAATTAACAAAATATAACTTGTGCATTTTATATTTATGCAGAGCATAAATAATGCGTTACCACAAGCAATGAAAGGATGTAGCTTGTGTGTTTTATATTATGAAAAGTAAGTGCAAGTTATTGCGAAGGGCGTCACATTTTGACTCCAGTAATTTAGCACATGTACACTATATCTCTGGTATCTCACTGGCAAACATTGTATCTTCTGCTCAGGGATTGTCTTCGTGCTTTATAATGTTAGCGAAAGGCGTCTCCGGCCATCTGTGGATTAATTCAATATTATTTGGAGCTTTAAGAACAGAAATTACACATCACATGTTGGATGTACTAAACGAACCAAGTGTTCTTGTAAACATAAGTAGCCTAAGTCTGTTGGACATTCGCTAATGTGATATTAAATGCTTAGTGCATTTGACGTATGTTGGACCGTGCATCATTGTGATAACTGAAGAATGAAAGCTGACTAGATGCCACTTATTGTTTTGTTGAGCCTATAAGAAGTACAACAAAATAATAAGTGGCATCTAGTTGGTTTTTATTCTTCAGCTCCGTGCATTATTCTTACAAATAATTGCCATAAGCAACAAATGCACATAAAGCGACTAAAAAATCATACATGATACATGAAATTCGTACGTGTTGCAGCGCCGAGGTGCCCTCTTACGTCAACTTTGAAGTCAACCATTAGCTAATTTTATAACTGTAACGTTTTTATCGTTTTATTACTGTAATAACAAGAATGTTGTGTTGGTACTTGCAGGCCTTCGTGTTTTGGATTCCCTGAAGATGGCGCCTCGGCACTGAAACATGTAGGAATTTTATATGTCATGCACGATTTTCAGACTTTTATATGCATTTGTTGGTTATTGTAATTATTTATTAGAACAAGATGTAATTTATCAGAATCTCAGCACGGAAAGGATTCAAGCGGTGTCGATCATCAGTGGCGTGTCTCTGAATTGCAGCTTTAAATATCGTGTGGTAAATTATAAATCTGACCTATGGGCTCTGTTCATTGCAGTGCGCGCAGCCACAATGTAAAGAACTCCATAGTTCTTAGCTTAGCCTGACGATGACTTTTAAGTCGAAACATGTCGCTTTAACCTATGGTTTTATTACATAGTTGTGTTGACTTAAATATATATAATAAAGTGAATATATAGAATCAATACACGACGAGATGACTTCGTTCAAATTGCAGTGTTATGTTGATATCTTCACCCGCATGGATCTGTCCACCCGTCTTGTCATGTCTCTTGACTACAGGAGTACCATAAGGGCCGATCAACTGATCTAGTCAACCCTAAAGGTCATTACCTCACGGCAAGCTGCCTTTTCTTGGCTTTGTGCATAAAATACCTGGTGTGCCACCAGTGTGTACCAGCATCCAGCTCATCATTACCATAAATGTCCTGACGGCAAGGGGCAAAAATATAGGCTACTTGAAAGGAAGTTTGGAATCACAACTGAACAAGAATGCTGTGAAGAGAAAATTGGATACCAAACGCGTCTATTTCAGTTACAATCTTGTTACTTATTCCCGTTTCCGTGCTACTTTACTTTTATTTCAGGTCCACATACATTCTCGGAGCCACAGAAATTTTACGCTCGGGACATTTTTCCGCCTCGCCAAGGTCACTCTGAAGACAGTTTTCAGTGTATTAAAACGAACATTCATTTGTAATGAATACGTCCTGTATTATGCCGTGCGTTCCACTTCAGTAACATTAGGTGACAATTATTAATTACGAAGCTCAAGGAGAACTCGTTCCTCCAACTGTTACTTATACACAGGGACAGGATATTCGCATCATTGTGTCCACAAACTCCGTCTCCTACGTGACTTATAGTGAAATACCAAATTTAATACTCGCATAAAATTTAAACCCCTTTAAACATGAGTACGCTTAATATATCTACCACATAGGGGCACGTGGCAGGCTGATGTGAACACGGACATGAACCTTCGGAATCCATAAATTGCAGGGAGTTTTTGACTAGCTGAAGAACTACCAGCTTCTCATATATTCTGCTCCATGGAGTTAATTACTGTATCACTAATATTAACGATCCCGTTCGTCTTACAATCCAATTTCTAGCTTTTCCAGTAAACATAATTCGCCTTCGTTGGTACACTGAAGGTGGCTATCCTCGTGTTTCCAGCACGCTCCTTTGTGACATGTGGAGAAAATGGGTTGTACTTGTATGCCTATATATATGAAGACACACATGACAATTTTCTTTTGCTTGAAATTTTCCATAGTTTTTATTTCCACTGTCTGACTCCATATCAGATTCTCACGTCACCTGTCTCTTCCCCTGAATGGTCTCAGCACATAATGCTTAACGTCTTTGCAGTTCCTTGACAGGCAAACTAAGCAGACTCTTCTCCATGCGCGGAATACCAAGAGCAAAGTCGAGTGACTGGAAGATGCCGTCTTGTAACTCTCTTGTAATTATTACTCCAGTACACACTTCAAATTAACACCACTGCACTTTCCCGGCTTTCCTAAACACCCCACCATGTAATCTCACAGACTACTGACGGATTTCCCAATCGAGTGAGAATTCTACACCAGTTCGTAAAAATCATCCACACCACCTTTCGTCGAACTGTAACAACAAGTGTGAAATCTGAGCTTCTCACTGCGTCATTTCTGTGGTATCAGTTCTGCTGCGATAGGAAGCTGTGCCAATGGGTGGTTTCCGCCGTTTCGGAAGAACCGAATAAACTATCAAAAATAAAGGTACTACGTTTCTTCAAAACGTCGTGTACCACTCACCCAAAGACACAGAGTCACAACAACAAAAGACCTGAATTATCAGCCTGGTTTGTGTTTGAAAGCAGGGCGTCGGGGACAGCACAGCGGAGGAACAGTACACTTCAAGAGTGCTAGGGAGAGTATTGACTGACAGGAAGTGACACAATGCTGGCAAAACCCGCATAATAAGGAGCTTGGTAAGTTTTACTCGTTATCAAATCTTATTAGCATGATCAAATCAACGATGACGATGTAGACTGCACGAGAGAGTCACTCAGTGACCTACATAAAAATTGTGTCAACATAAAAAAGAAGACACAATAACGTGGAAGAATAACAACAATAATGAAATGAATATTAATGCAACAGGGTGTGGGATTCAGTAGACTTAACTGGTTCAGAATAGGGGCAAAGTGGTGGTTCTTGTGAATTAGGTACAGGGTTCCACACAGGGTAGGTAATTTCATGTCTGTATGTGTGTTTGTGCTCTAGAGATACTTTTATTTGGGTCGGAAAAGAGGTGTCGTATTACAGAGAAGGGCCAGTTCTTTTAGGACAGTCAGAATCCTCAGGCTGTGGTAAAGGCGTGCGCAGGGAATACACACAATTTACATGGAGTAACCAAGTCAGTGAAGGTGTTGTTGTAGTACAGTTGTATCTTGTTGGATGTAGCGTACCAGTGGCGCACATACCGCTCTGGCAATATCACGTCCGTTGAGATGAGAATGATTCAAGACTGGACGTTCTCTCGGCCGTGGAGTCGTCGTACAACGATTGGAGTCTACCCTACCGCGAGGCAGCCGAAGTATTTCCTTGTACTGGGTACATAACTACGCTCGTTGCGTGTCCACATAACTAAGTGGGCACTAGCCAAAGCCCAAGTTAAGCAATCCGTGTACTGGCAGAGTCCAAGGATTACCCGCTGTACCCTGGCAGTTTTACCCTCAAAAGGTCTTGGTAATCACTACACTCTCACTGGATGTTTACATTGGGAATATTCTTAGTAGATCATATACAAAGAATGGTTGCCGTTCCAAAGCTAGCACACAAAAACATGTAGCAAAGGTCAACTTCCACTAACATGAGTGTGGTTAAACTTCAATTAATTCTAACGTCGTATGCACCCGATCTACGATAACTCAATGATAGGCCACTTGTACACATATATAACAGAGGTACTAGTGTATGTAGGTTGTAAATGGTGCAACTACTGGAGACACAGACTGCAGCATCATTCCATACTTTCCTTTCTCTAGTAGAATTGCCGTACTTTTCCTAGAACAGCACTGCAAACATGCATCACGTTCTTTGTTAAACCTATTCGATCAACCTGCCGAGAAACGTTCACACACAGCGTTACTAATTCAATAACAACATCGACAGAATACATCCTCATTCTTTGCGTCCTCAAGTTTCTTCTTGTGTATTACACGAATGTTTCGTAGACATACCGGATGAATACAACCTTTGGGAATGCCTTGTATTTCTCTCACGTGTACGTTCTTTCACATCATATAAAGGAATTGGATGCTTAAATTGCTGCCAAGGTAGCGACTAAAACAAAGTTGGCAAGTATTGATTGTTCTCCCAAGTCAGGTTCTCTCTGACATAGGTAACAGAATGCAGTCAGTAAGAAACCGGAACATGTAGAAATACCAACAATTCTGCGCCTTTGCAGTTACTGTGCATAGCGTCGGGAAAAATATGATTATCACACTTACATACATGGAAGACCACTGGAAATAAACTGGAAAAAGTGTGCATTACACTCTTCACATACAGTCCTGCTCCAACACATTAATTAAATAACTACATGCTGCAGAGTCGTTGAGTAGTTAATAGTTACACAGCAAGTCTACAAATTCCCTGCATTTTACAGAACCTGAAAGTTCACTACCGTGTTCAAAAGAGCTCGCCACTTTTGCCTCTTCTCAGCAAGATCAATCCAGTTCACATTCTCCAGTACACGCTTAAGTCTTCCAAGTGGTCTCCCTCCCTCAGGTTTCTCCATCATTTGCTTGCAAATCTCATCTCTCCCCCCCCCCAATGTGCTACACGCCCCATCCATATTATTCCTCTTGATTTGATTAAATGAATCATTTGGTGAGGAGCACAAATCATGAAGCTCATCAATGCGCAATTCCCTCCACCCCTCCCTCTTAGGCCCAAATATCTTTTCGTAGTGGAATGCTCGTTTTTAAATATCTATTAAAACGTGTCCTTTCAGCTGTGTAACGTCACCCATCTTGTTTACTAGACGACTTCCCGTCTCTTCGTCAGGGCTTCACATGACCGTCCACAGTCTCTTCACGGAAATGCCCGGATCGTGCTTTGCAATGAACCTCGGTCCCTTCTTTCAATGATTAGCCAACTCTCCAGGAACTCCATACCGTATGGAGTTACATAAGCGTTATGAGCTAACTGCTAAACAGGCCAGCTCCATAAACTTAACTTGCTTTAGGCTCTTACTTTAGTCCATATCTTCAACATTCTTCTGAAGCTGACGCGACCCTGCGCCAGCGAACACACTATTTCAGTGATCGTGGCGCAGGGACGGACTGGCGAGCGGCCTTTCGACAGCACGGGAGAAGGAGAAGGAGGAGTAGGAGAAGGAGGAGGAGGAGGAGTAGAGGAAAAACCGTTTACTTTAATATTGTTTTAAATTTTATTAGGTTTAAGTATTTAAGATTTACTTAGATAGTGGCAGTCCGGTATGTAGATATACCAGATCGTACGAGCTCAAATCACAGAAGAAAGTTATCTTCATATTCAATGCGCACGATTCGCAGCACTCCAATACGATCCACATAGTTCATAAATAGCATCTTTTATTCTTTGTCAAGATATGATATGTACTTTAAACCTTCAGCTGACGAAATCAGGCATGGTTAAAATGCATACTTAACCAGTTTAATTCTGCATCGAACTTCACTAGAACCGCCGTTAATACAGCAAACGGAAACAAACACTGATGCTACATACATCCGCAGTCATGTAAGACTGGGCCAACACTAAAGAAACAAGCGTTCAGTTGCGTAATGTGGATCTACCCTGCGAGAACAGAGGAAAATTAACAAATTTAGGAGCCTGGAATTCAAGCAGGGCACCAACCGAATAAGAACCACAGGCAATTCCTCACTTATATACTGCTGTGATGTAGGCGCCGTCGTGTGATAGAACTGAGAACTACTACTTGTCACAGTGCCTTCCTATTTTATTTGTACGTTTTGAAGGACAGTCTCATGTATCAACGGCAAAAACTGCACGGCAATTCGTCTTGAAATGGGGATAACCTAGGTGGCCGCGTGTTGCAGGCTTACAGCAGGGGCCGACTACACTCTCGAGCCGGATATAAAGTTAGAATTTTCTCCTGTAATATCTGGAGTGATGAACGAAGAGTGAAAATAATGAATAAATCAGCTAAGCAGTGAATTAGAAGGGCCTGCACATCAATGCGACACTCGTTGAGTGGTAGATCCATACAATGTGTTATGGTCGAGTAACCACAAGAAAAGAGAATTCTGAACACAAAGGACACAGAGAGATATGGATGAAAGAATAATGCATCAAATAAAGGAAAGGAAGAGTGTTGTGCTGAATAGTCAAGCGAATACTGTTCGTTCTATAAAGACACTTTTCACTTCATGGGTATACAGCAAGGAGTTATATATAAAAATTATCTGGCGAAGGGGAATAAGCATAAGGTTGGCGGCTCTAAGTCAACAGCAAGGCGTAACGTAACTCTTTAAGTTCTAAACCAATATGCAAGTAGTTTCCTGTCCAAAGCTCTCCAATATCCGAAAGAGCATTACTTTGTCCCAAGGTTCTCCGGCTTCACCCTTTTCTGATTATCCTGCTAAGAAGAGTAGTATTAGAACTAAGAAGGGTACACAACACTGATATATTGACACTGACAGGGGAAAACCGGAGTACTCTGTCCCAACGTCAGTATGTCCACTACAATTCTCCCATGGACTGGCCCGGGATGGAACCCGGGCCACACGGTTAGAGGTTCGCGACTTACAAACTGCCTGAATTATGGAACGGTTTTTTAAAGGCTACTATTAATCTGCATTATATTTAAAGATTTAGTTTGTCCCACACAGTAAACACGCTCTACGTTCGTTATAAGAACCGATAATTTAATGATGTACTGGGAAATGCAACTTATGGACTGTCTGTATAGTTTGGTCAAAGACTGTTGTAGATACAGCACCCACTGCGCTGCCTTCACACTGCAAAACGTAATTTTAAATTTTTTAAAAACAACAACTGAGACCTCTGAAGATCTTATATATTTATTCAATTCATTAAGGTAAATAAGAAAGCGTAGGACAGCAAACGTGATATATACCTAAGTGCTATATGCACGTAAATACTGGATTGTTACAAGGCTTGGTATTATATGCATTTTTGCATTATGCAAACCGCATATAATTCTAAGCCTAAAGCATATTTGCCCTGATTTTATGGATTGCTGTTTCTATTAATCAAACAACGATGTGTTTAATTTAAGCTCATTTAAGTGTAGAATTAGAACTGCGTGAATTTTGCATCTAGGCCTAGTTATTACAATTTTTGTACGGATATAAATGGGGGTATTTTGGATGAGGACCAACGCAAGTTACACAAACGGCAAGTCAGTAAAACTGGAAACAGCAACAGAAGACACAATTATCTATTTCAGCATGAACTGTCTCTCACATTACGACTGACATTCCAAGCTACACAACGATACGCATCAAGACGGCTGCAAGGTTCCTTGTTAAGTGACGCAGTGGCCTCGCAGAATCCTGTGTTTAGGTCACTGGAGGGCAGACAGCAGGTGGGAAACTTAGAGGTGTGCATTTTAACAAACACAATTCCCTGAAAAAAAAAGAATGGGCTAGATCCGTAAGCCTCTGGAGACAACAGTGAATTCATCTGCGTGTCAAGCGATCGGTCTCCCGACTGAGACAAAATGTTTGAGGCAGTCCTACTGTTCCAGATTTTGCTAACGCATCTGGTATTTGGTTTAAAAGGTTTGGACGAATGATTTTAATACTGGTAAATACTGCGGTATAGGATGTTTAAAAATACTATTTGTAGAACTGGAGGCACGAGGTGGCCGGAAGGTCGCTGTTTCGATTCCCGGTGGTGTAATTGGAATTTTTCATTGGCAAAATCATTCTGGCCGCACTATGGCTCTGAGGTCGGCACAGCCTCTAAGAGAAATGAGTACCAGGCGACATGTGCCTAGGGCTGACAACCTTGGTACATTCATGTGCCGATAGTCTAGAAATTCTTGGAGTCTCAACCTCTTGGAGACCAAAGCGCCTGTCCAGGTCTCTAATGGGATACCTTTACCTTTTCTCGTTGAACTTGAAAAAGAGGCCGCGAGTTTCAAATCGGAGTTAGCAGAAGCAGCATTCCGTACAACTTCACTCACCTAACAAACAGTTCAACTGATCTGATAGCAAATTCTGCAGGACAATCAGCGTGTACACATTCCATTCGACAGCGGCTTCTTAATAATTTGTAGGTAAAGGTAAACAGTCCCATTACAGGCCTGGACAGGCCCAGAGGGTTCCAGGAAGTTAAGGCTCCCAGATTTCGCGACAACGGCACGGGATTGTGGTAGGTTGTCAGCCTTACGCACCGGCCGCCTTTACCCCCAGGAAATACTCCTGGTACTCATTTATGTTAGAGGCTGAATCGACCCCAGGGCCATAGTGCGATCGGAAGGATTTTATGTCAATGAAAAGTCCACTGACACCAGCTGGGTTCGAGCCAGCGACCTTTCGATTTGTAGCACAGCACCTTAAACACTGTGCTACCGCGGTCCAATAATTTGTAGGTAGGGGCACATAGTCATCGAACCTGACGCGCCTCTAAAACCTCCCACCCACAACAACCACCACACCACCGCCACCACCACCACCGCCTTTGCCACAGCACGCGCGCGCGACACACGCACGCTCGCACACACACACTACATTCTATTATATAATGACCCTTTGCACACCCTTCTTGTGTGGTCAGTTTGTGTAACACGAGACAGTACAAATAATACAAGAGAGAACCCCAGGGATAAAGACTACTGAATCGTGTCTTGCCATCTTCATGCAATCAAAGCATTACTGGATGTTGTAGTTATAATATGGAATATTCTGGGTTTCAGGCTGGAAGTCTGGGACAGTAATGAACTGATACTTAATGGTACCACACCTCGTGCCTGCTCAGAAAATAAACAAACCTTTCACATTCTCATAACACAATTCACATTTCACGATATATTCTAATTGCACTTCGCATATATTACCAACATTCACAGAACGGAAACAGCATGCTTAAACCAAAAGGCTGTTCGCTCTTCCGTGACCTATTATAAATACCTACATTTAGACAACACAGCCTTGAAGTATGACAATCAGCAGTTTTCGTAAAGTCCGATCGCAAAACGTTTGCCTCTCCGTGACAACATGGCACTGGAATAACAACCGATCGCAAAACGTTTGCCTCTCCGTGACAACATGGCACTGGAATAACAAC
>Ga0123353_10005764_pt1 | contig 16344 bp, 11 predicted proteins | sample TergutLab28metaG_3_FD_92763 | JGI IMG/M metagenome (GOLD analysis project Ga0123353, IMG submission 92763) | Labiotermes labralis P3 segment gut microbial communities from Petit-Saut dam, French Guiana - Lab288 P3 | ecosystem: Host-associated > Arthropoda: Insects > Digestive system > Gut ... | reverse complement strand
GAATTGGAAAGAATTCCAAACCTCAACATATTTGCGCCCGAGCGCAGAATAACGCGAGACACAAGTGAAAACGGCATTATGACCACCAAGAATTTTTCGTGGATTATAATTCCTCAAAGAGAGGGCGTTTTTAATATTCCCGTAAAAGAGATAGTGTGGTTTGACCCAAACAGCCAAACATTCAGAACTGCCTCCGCAGGCAGGTTTACGATTAACGCGGTAGGCGATAACGAGCAAAGAATTGTGGCGAGAAGACATCTTACGCAAAACGAAATAGCAACTTTGGGCGACGATATTCGCTACATAAAAACGCAATTTTCTGCAAACGATATTCAACAAAGATTCCAACTTCGGACGCTTTTTTATGTATTTTTGTTGATTTGCGCGGCGGCTCTTATCCTGACAATTATTAAACTGAAAACAATATTTTTCTCGAAAAACGCCGACGAGCAAAAACGCAGCAAGGCATATTCGGCGGCAATTCGCGATATTACCAAGTGCGAAAAAGGCAAAAACAGAATCTCGGAAATTTCGGCGATACTCAAATATTTAAGTGCAAAAACAGGCGAAGAATGCGGCTCAATGAAATACGACGAAATAGAAAAATTGCTGGAAAAACGAAACGTAAGCAAACCCGTCTGCCAAAAACTGACCGTCTTTTTCAGAAACGTGGAAATGTCCAGATACGCCTCTGCCGACCTGCAAAAAAACCACGGCAAAGACGCTATCGAAATACTGAAAAACATTGACAGGGAGATAAAATGAGAAAATATATAACGCTTCTTTTAGCAATATTTTTAACGTCCTTTAATGTCTTGGCGCAAGATTTGCAATTACCCGAAGACTTGCAACTGCAAGGAGAGCGGGAATTACAGATACAAATACCTCCGACGCAGCAAGAAATCACCGACAAACACGAATTATTCGAAAAAGCAAATCGCCTTTATTCGGAAAGAGACTTTGATTCCGCGCGCATTTTATACAAGAAAATTTTAGAACATCACGGTAAAAATTCGGCTGTTATGTATAATATTTCCAACAGCGCTTTCAGAAACGGCGACATCGGCAAAGCAATTTTGTTTTTGGAACGGGCGAGACTTATTGCGCCGAAAGACCCCGACATTACGGCAAACTTGAATTTTTTGCGGCGGCAAACCGTCGATAAATTTGTCGAAGAAGAAGAGGGTTTTCTTCAAAAAATTTTCAATGATTTCCAAAATTTGCTAACGCTTGAAACGCAAGTTATAATAATTTTAATACTCTCGCTTATTATGGTTTTTCTTTTGGGCTTCGCGCTTTTTTCGCACAAGCGGCGCAACTTAAAAATCTATATAATTATGATTTTGTTTGTTTTAACGCTTATTATGGGAGTTTCAGCCGCCGTAAAATATAACAGACAAAAAAACAATATTCGCGCAGTAGTTATGACTGAGGTAATCAACGCGGTAAACGAGCCGAGAGGCAATATCCCGATTTTCACCGCGCACGAAGGCACGGTTTTGAGAATCGTAAACACTTCCGGCGAATGGTATTTCGTATCGCTTCCCAACGGCATAAGCGGTTGGGTGCAAGCGAAGTTCTTGGAGAGGATTTGAGAATTCGAAGGTAAAATTGAAGGCGAAAAGCAAGGTGAATGAGGAAAAAATGAAAAAGAGAGTATTTATAGACGGACAAGCGGGAACGACGGGACTTAAAATCCGCGACTTGTTGAAAAAACACGAAAAAATAGAAATTGTCGAAATTTCAAACGAGTATCGAAAAGACATCGATAAGAAAAAAGAGTTGTATTCGCAAGTCGATTTGGTTATTTTGTGCCTGCCCGACGACGCGGCAATCGAAGCGGCAAAAGCGATACCGCACAATGTAAAAATCCTTGACACAAGCACTGCGCACAGAACAACAAGCGGTTGGGTTTACGGATTTCCCGAATTAAAAGATTCTATGTGCGGAGTTTTTGCCGATTCATCGCAACGCAAAAAAATACGCGAGGCAATGCGGGTCGCCAACCCCGGCTGCCACCCGACAGGCGCACTTTCTATTATAAAGCCTGTAATTTGCGAAGGAATTGTTGCGAACGATTATCCGTTTTTCATAACCTCCATTACAGGCTACAGCGGCGGCGGACGTCAAATGATTGAAAATTATAGTAATCGCGACAAAAACGATATTTCGTGGGCGGTGCGCCCTTACGCGCTCGGCTTAAAACATAAGCATATCCCCGAACTTGTAGCGGTTGCGGGACTTAAAAGCGCGCCGATTTTTTATCCGATACTCGGCGATGTCGAACAGGGAATGCTTGTCAGTATAGGTCTTGAAAATCGACTAATGAAAAAAGATTTGGACGCAGAAGACATTCACAAAGTATTGACAAAATACTATGACGGAGAAAAATTTATAAAAGTTTTACCGTTTAACGATAATTCGTTTCTGGCAGACGGTTTGCTTCCCAACGCCTACTTGACCGCAACAGACTGCAATAATACCAACAATTTACAAATTATGGTTTTCGGAAACGAAACACAAACTCTGATAATCGCCCGTTTGGACAATCTCGGAAAAGGCGCAAGCGGCGCGGCTGTGCAAAACTTAAATATAATGCTCGGATTCGACGAAGATATAATGGTCGATAAATTTTAGACATAGACAGCGGCATAATGTATTATCTTTGAAAAACTTGCAATTAATAATGAACAAATATTATTTTAATGGCAGATAAACGGAGACCACCTTAAATTGTTCTCTAAAACTGTCAGGAAAATTGAACCGGCTCAGAGAATAAACCAAATTTTCAAAAAAGGAGAAAATTATGGCAGTTATCGGAATTATCGGCGGGAGCGGACTTGACAATCCCGACATCTTAAAAGACGCGAAAGACGAAATCGTTACAACTCAATACGGAGCGCCGTCGTCGCCTCTTAAACATGGAACTATCAACGGAGTTAAGGTTGTTATGATTGCTCGACACGGGCGCGAACATACCATTACGCCCTCAACCGTAAATTATCGCGCAAATGTAACCGCGCTTAAACGCGCAGGCTGCACTCATATTTTGGCGACAACCGCGGTCGGCTCGCTCAAAGAAGAAATCGGGCGCGGCGACTTGGTAATTATCGACCAATTTATCGACTTCACCAAACAAAGAAAAATGTCATTTTACGAAAAATTTGAAGCGGGAAGCCCAAAACACTGCCCGATGGCAACGCCTTTTGACGAAAATCTGCGAAATGCCTTGATTGTAAACACCGTAAAATTGGGCTACAAACACCATAACAAAGGCACTGTCGTCACCATTGAAGGACCGCGTTTTTCTACGAGAGCGGAATCCAATATGTTTCGCGCTTGGGGCGCCGACATAATAAATATGTCGGTTGCAACCGAAGCCGCCTTAGCAAACGAAGCGGAAATACCTTACGCGGCGGTTGCGATGAGCACGGATTACGACTGCTGGAAAACCGACGAAGAGCCGGTTTCGTGGGACGCTATAGTCGAAATTTTCGGAGAAAATGTGGGTAAAGTAACAGCGCTTTTAGAAGCAACCATCACACAAATCGGTCAAAATTAAGTAGCAGAGATTTGTTTGGGCGTATTGCATACGCCCAAATCGCCGACAGAAATCGGGCGTATGCAATACGCCCCTACGGAAAATCATTCGCGTTTTTTATATTTCGCAAGAAGTCTATTATGGAAATCAGTGATAATTACTGTGGGCGGCGTACGCTTTTGCCGCCTGTACCGATTTTTGACTGCCTAAAATTTCTTTTTTAAGGGATACTTGTAATTCTTCCACTTTTTCGATAAGCGTTTGAGAGTCGGACAGCGCCGCCAAAATAAGCGATTGAATTCTTCTTTCAATATCGTTTATTTCAATATTGTTTGCACCGGGCTCAAGCCCCGCTCTTTGCTTTTGAAGCGCCGCTACTTCGTTGATAAGTATGTCTCTCTGCGTAAGGATTTGCTCGTGTTCTTCTTTATCAAGGTCGATTTGCGCAGTCATTCGGACAATATCCGAATATAAACTTTCTATTTTCTGTAATAGATCAAACTGTGTTTTATACATTTTATTCCTTCTAAAACAGGAGTTAACCGGCAGCGTACCCGCTCACTTCGCCGTTTGCCGACAATCTTACCGTCTGCGCGGCTACTTTCCACGCGTCGCGAAGTTCCGTCAAATATCCCAATATTTCCTGTATATGAGCATTGTCGGGGTGTGCTATAGATTGATTTATTCTATACTGCATATACTCGTAAAGGCGATAAAGATTATTTGCGATTTCACCGCCGCCAACTTCAAAATTTAATGCGGAAATGAGTTCCGTAAGCGCGTCGTTCATTTTGTAAAGATGCTTATTGCGTTGTTCTATATTCTTAAAGTCCGCAGGAAGCCCTACTACCGCCATTCCGTTCTTTATTGCAACGTCGTAACACATAATAAGTAGTTTGCCTCTGTCCGCCGTCTCTACGTTCGCCGACTTGTAAGCGCTATAACCTTGATTCATATTTTTATCTCCTTTAACAAAGAAATTGTCAATAAAATACATTATCGCAAGCTATTTATGCAATATTTTTTATTAAAACCGACTTTTTTAACAAAATACGGCGGCATAAATAAATATACCGCCGCAATAAAAGTAAAATTTAATTACGTTGTTGATTCAGATTAGGCAACTGCGAAAACATCGCCGTCTGCTGACTTTGCATCAACATCATCGTTTGTTCCATTCTTGCAAATTGCAAAACCAAACGGGCATTGTAAGCGTCAACCCTTCTCTGCGCCATATCAATTTGCGAGTCAATTGTCCTTATTCTGGAGTTGAGAGACTCTCTTTTTCTTGCAACAACGCCGTCAATGGAATCGTTCAACTGTCTGACATGATCTTCCACCGCGCCCGCAAGACCTCTGGAAAATGTAAGCGTGGAAATTTCACCGCTCACATCGCCAACCGCCGCCGTATCGGACAATCCGCCGCTGCCTGCCGGCGCCGTAATCATCAAACCGTTTGCGGGACCTACGCTAAAGCTGACAATTTCGCCGTTTCTCGTACCGTTTACCCAGCCGGCTTCAGGATCCGAATAAGCGCCTCTTAATCTTATTTGGAAAGTCCGTTCATTATACGTTTCGTCTTCGTATTTCAGAGTACCGTCGTCATTTTTAGCTTGAACCATAACAGGTTCGCCGTTTTCATAAACCGGATTTTCATCATCATCGAGTTTTTGTACCATATCGGCAACTTGTCTGGTTCTTTCTACCATAACTTCTCTGAGTTCGTATGTGCCTTCTTGCGTAGCCGCCGTATTTCTACCTAAACTTATGCGGTCATTGCTGCTCACTCCGCTTGTTGCAAAAATGCCTACCACTCCGTCAAAGTCCTGCTTCAACATTTCCCCAAATCTCTCTCTGTTAAATCGCAGTTCGCCTGTTTTAGGGTCAGTGGTTATACCGAAATGCGCAAGAGACACCTGTTGTCCGTTATAATTGACTGTTCTTTGGAAAATCGCCCTCAAACCGGCATTAACATTTCTCGCCGTTGAATCTCCGAAAAGCGCTCCTTTAGTCGGAGGGTTGTCGTTTCCGTTTCTGTCCTTGCCTTCTCCCGGAGTAAAACTCGTCTGATCTCTTTCAAAACGAAGCATTGCATTAAAGCTTTGGATAAGTTGCGCCACATTTTCGGTAATCGCGGCTTCGTCTCGCGCAACCGTTATATTTACGGGAGACTCGGTAACCGCTTTCAGGTCAAAAGTCATTCCCGCAATTCTGTCGCTTATAGTATTGGAATTCGATGTCATTTCTATGCCGTTAATTCTGAATCTGGCGTCCTGACCGTCAACAAGCGCTTTGGTTTTAACGCCGTCGTTGTCTAAGAAACCGAGATTTTGTAAAATATCTCCGCTGACGTCTTTAAGCTCAATACCTTTTGCACCCGCCTCGTTACTTGTCAAAACCAAACGAAAATCATCGTCGCCTGCGCGAATAATCGAAGCAACTACGTCAGTTCTTGTAACTTTGCCGTTTTCGTCCGTGGACGAAGCGTTATTTATTCTTAGGCGCAAATCGTTAAGCGTATCTGTTTCGGCAACTATTATTTCTATGCCGTTAATACTGAAAGTTCCCGACATTCCCAACGCCTCGTTTGAATCCTTGACAACATTTTCGCCGCTTCCCAATTTTTCTCTTTGAGCAAGCTGCATAACCTCTACCGAGAAAAGTCCTGCGCTAACGTTGCCGAACGTTCTTATGCCCACGGCTGAATCGTTTGAGGAAGTGGCTTTGAATTGGTCGAAACTTCTTATGCTGCCCAACGCGTTCGCTCTGGTTTGAAGTTCGCTCATCTGCGATCCCATTCGCGAAAACGCGTCTAATTGTCTATTTACGGTAGCTCTTCTGTCGGAGATTCGAGTAACCTCCAATTGTTTCAGAGCTGTAAGTTGCTGTATAATTCCGGATACGTCTATTCCCGAAGTCCCTGTCATAGTAATCATAATACCCCTCCTTTTATTTTTTTTCCGCAAACTATCCCTTTTTTGTAGCGGAAATAAGTATTTTATTATGATTATCGGCAGTTTTTTGAAAAACTTTACAAAAACAATGAATTTATTAAAACCGACGGGAGACTAATGGAACAGGAAGAATTAGAAAACTTAAAATTATACCGATTTGTCGGATACGCCGTATTGGTAGTAACGCTGCTCGGCTTCTTGATTGTGGGAGGTACGTGGTTTTATTATCACAATACAAAAGTTGACGAGCTCTACATAGAGTTTCCGTATATCGGCGATTTAAGACTGGACGACCCGTTCACTTTTAACGGTTATCAGGTCGGTATGGTAAAAGGCTTCTCGCTTCTTGCGCCCAATCGCATAATTCTAAAGATAAATTTGCGCGTTCCCATTGAAGTTCGCGAGGGCTACAGTTTGTTTCTCGGTGATTTGGGAGTTTTCGGCGAACGTTTCGTATGTTTGGAAAACGGACCGCAAGACGCGCCGTTCGTAAATCTCAAAGATACGCTTTCGGGTCAGTATTTAATGGGAATTTCCGATATGCTCGGCAAAATTATGGAACTCCGCGATTTTCTTGACTCCGCAATGGTTTTGGTGGACAATCTTCGATACGGAAACGACGCGACAAAATCGCTTATAGAATGGGTGAGCGACACGAAAAACACATTTGACCGCTTCTTTGAAAATTTGCATACCTTTTCGTTTGATATGCACAATGATTTGCCGCAGATTTTGGAAAAAATAGAGAATTTGAACAACACTATAAACGCCGATTTGCAAAAATTCGATGAAAAACTTCCCGACATTTTGGAAAAAACCTCGGCAATTATAGATGCGTCGGACACCATGCTCGTAAATATTGCCAAAATTCAAAGAATAGGCGGCGACGCACAAAACTTTGTCGATATTTTCGATTCGCTTGACATTCAAAAGTTGAACGAAACATTGACAAATCTCCAAACAGAGTTAGGGCAAATAACGGGAGAAGCACATAAATTGCGCCTCTGGATAAGACGTTGGCGACGGTAAGGCGCGCCTATTTTTCCAAAAAAACAACGCGATTTTTTCCGCTTTTTTAATCAACGTCTCGCTTTAACTTAATTGTCCCCTCGTAGCCTTGGTCGCTTGGGGTGTAAAAAGTTTTTCCTTGCAAATTGTCGGGCAGGTATTGCTGTTTTACCCAGTGGTCGCGATATGCGTGCGGATACAAATATCCTTTGCCGTGACCAAAACCTTGACTGTCGCGGCTTGAATCTCGCAGGTGATTTGGAATATCGTCCGCTTTATCTTCGGTTTCTACCGCATGAAGCGCGTCAAAAAAGCCCATTGTGCTGTTGCTTTTGGGGGCGGTTGCGAGATACAGACACGCTTGTGACAAGGTCCATCGTCCTTCGGGCATTCCTATGTAATCGTATGCTTTTGCGCAATTTACCACGACATTTATGGCGTTTGGGTCTGCAAGTCCTACGTCTTCACTTGCGAAAATTATCATTCTGCGAAGAATAAAACGCGGGTCTTCGCCTGCATAAACCATTTTTGCAAGCCAAAAAAGTGCTGCGTCAGGATCGCTTCCGCGCATGGATTTTATGAAAGCCGAAATTATATCGTAATGCGCGTCGCCGTCTTTGTCGTATAAAACCGCGCGTTTTTGAATGCTTTCCTCGGCAATTTCGCGGGTAATGAGAATTTCGCCCATTTCGTCTTCGGCGGTTGTTTCTACTGCTAATTCTATTGCGTTCAGAACGGAACGCGCGTCGCCGTTTGCCGAATTGCATAAATGCGCGATTGCTCCGTCGTCCAACTTTATTTTTTTGTTGCCGAAGCCGCGCACAGGGTCTTTTATCGCCATAAAAAGAATATCGCGCAAGTCGTCGTCGTTGAGCGGGGTAAGTTGAAAAATTCTTGAACGCGAAACAAGCGCTTTATTTACTTCAAAATACGGGTTTTCGGTAGTTGCGCCGATTAAAATAAGCACGCCGCTTTCTACGTGCGGAAGCAACGCGTCTTGCTGCGCTTTGTTAAACCTGTGCACTTCGTCCACAAATAAAATTGTTCGCCTGCCGTGAAACTTAAACTCTTTTTGCGCCTCCTCTATGCTTTGAACAATTTCGGCTTTTCCGGACAAAACGGCGTTTATTGTGATAAAATGCGATTTTGTAGTATTGGCGATAATTCGAGCGAGCGTAGTTTTGCCCACGCCCGGAGGTCCGTAGAAAATCAAGGAAGAAAGGCGGTCTGCTTCGATTGCTCGGCGCAAAAGTCGTCCTTCGCCCAAAATTGATTTTTGTCCGACGTATTCGCTCAAAACTCTCGGGCGCATTCTGTCCGCCAAAGGCGAACGGGTTACAAAAGTGTTTTGCGCTGCCGCTTCGAATAAATCCATTACGTCTTTTATACCTTTCCTAAATTAGTGACGAGAAAAATACTATACTGCCACCCAAAAAACAAGAAAAAACACTAATTTCACAAAAAAACCGCCATTTGTTTGTTGAAATATATATTTTCTATCCTTAATAGCGGAGGGAAAAATATGCGGAATATACTTTGGGGTGTCTTAATTTTTGCCTTATGGGTTTGGCTTTGGCTTGGGCGACACGAGTTGCTGAAAGATGAAGTATCCCACGACTATGCTGTTCCCGAGCGCATTCACATTGACTTGGACAGTATCAAAAGGCGCGGCAAATTAGTGGCGCTTACACGGTTTAACGCGAACAGTTTTTTTATTTACAGAGGACGCCCTATGGGATATGAATACGAACTGTTGCAACTTTTTACAAGGGAAATCGGCGTAGAACTCGAAATGAAAATCCCATCGACTCACGATTCGCTTTTTATTATGCTCGAAAACGGCGAGGGCGACCTTATCGCGGCGAACTTGCCGATAACCCGTGAAAAAAAGCAGCGCGTTCTCTTCTCGGAGCCGCACAACACAACGCGGCAGGTTTTAGTTCAGCGCTTGCCTGAAAATCACAGATTTATGAACATCAGACGAATACAGGAACATCTTATTTTAGATCCAATCGGGCTCATAGAAAAAACAGTAACAGTCCAAGAAAACAGCGCGCATCACAGGCGTTTGCAAAATTTGTCGGACGAAATCGGCGGCGAAATTTACCTAAACCTCTCCTCTCTCGAACAAGAAGACTTGATAGGAATGGTAAGCCGCGGCGAAATAGAATTTACGGTAGCCGACGAAAATTTAGCGCTTCAAAACAGAGTTTATCACGGAAATATAGACGTTTCGGTACCGGTAAGTTTTCCGCATCGGCTCGGCTGGGCGTTTCGACACAACAGCGCCGAACTCAAAGAAGCCGTCGATAATTGGCTGGAAAATATCAGACGAAGACCGCATTTCAACGTAATATACAACAGATATTACAATAGTCCGCAGACATACGCAACGCGGCGTTCAAGCGACTTTTTTGTATTGCAAACAGGTGCTATTTCGCCATACGACTCTCTTTTTCAAGCAAACGAATTCCCGCCTATTATGCCGTGGTCGCTGCTTGCCGCAATTGCCTATCAGGAGTCGCGCTTTAATAATTCCGCCGTGTCTTGGATGGGCGCTCGCGGAATAATGCAGCTTATGCCCGGCACCGCCAGAGACATGGGTTTTTCAAACGTTGAAGCGCTTACCCCCGCCCAAAACATTCGCGGCGGAGCAATGTATTTGCAGTGGCTTCACAACCACTTTTGGCGCGATATGACAGACACTACCGAAATGATAAAATTTATGCTCGCCTCATACAATGCAGGTCCGGGAAGCGTAAGAGACGCACAGCGCCTTGCAAGAAGTCTCGGCTTAGACCCCAACATTTGGGACGGCAATGTAGCGGAGGCAATACTGAAACTTTCCAATCCGCGATATTTTTATCGTCCTTATATAAGACACGGCTTTGTGCGCGGCTACGAGCCGTTTAACTACGTGCGCGAAATTATGGAACGCTGGCGAATGTACGAGGGAGTGCTGGAAGCCGCGGCAATAAGAAGAAATCCCGTCGAAGAAACAGAAAAAGAAACGGAACAGGAGTAGTTACTCTCTGTTCCGTACTTATTTTTCGGAAATACGGGCGTATGCAATACGCCCGTACTGTGAAAATCCTATCTATTCACGCCGATCTTCGACGAATAGGTGAATCTTCGTCCGCTGATGCCTGTTGCCTCCACCACAACCAAATACGTGCCGTTGGCGACGAAACGTCCGTTGGCGTTGGTCAAATTCCAAACAATTGTGCACGGTGTCGCATTGGGAGACGCAAGACATTGATTACGCTCCGCTCCACGAACACACGTTTGCGTCTCTACATTATGAACGACGTTGCCTGCGGCATCGAATATTACTATGTTCATTGTTGCTTGTTCTGGGAGTGCCACAGAAATATTTGCCGTCCGCGATACCACCGCGCTGTCAAGGATTATCCCTTGTCTGTTGTCGCTATTTCTGCGATTTGTTGTAAATGTTGGGTTGCAATCGCTTAGTTTTTGTATTGCTCCTCTGTGTTCGTGAGTACAGCCCGCTATCGTACAAGTTCCTAAAATTTCTCCATCTTCATTGCAAGTCGGCATTTTACTTATTGTCCAGTTGCCGAGGGTGTGTCCCAATGCAGGCAATATAATCGTTTCCGTGTGCTCATTATCGTGTTCGCACACGCGAGTTCTGCTGCCTGTCGCTACACAAGTTGCCGCGAACTCCGACCAATCGCCCCATTTGTGCGCAAGCAGATTTACGGGAACAATAACTGTTTCCGTATGCTCTTCATTGTTTTTGCAAATTCTTTCTACACTACCTTCCGTCTTGCAAGTCGCTTGCGTGAGTATCGTCCAATCGTTCCAATCGTGAGCGATTGCGGTTATAGTGAGATTGGTTATTACGTTATCGAATGCTTTGTCCCAGCCGCAAACATCAACACTCGGAGCAATTGCCGCGCCGCCGTATTCTACAAGTTGCGTACTTATCAAACTGCCGTCGGCGTTATTAAATATTACTATACTGTTAGTAGCCCAACGAGCATAAATAGTAGTATTTGCGCTAAATACAGTGTTTGTTGTAATTTGCGAGCCACCCGTCGGCGTTGCCATCGTAAACCACCCGACAAAATTGTAGCCGTCTCTTACCGGCACAGGCAATTCTGCAAGTGTCCAATCGGAGCCGGTAGTTCCTGTTTCCGGAGCAACAACACCCTCATTAGGGTCGAATGTTATAGTATAAGTAGCAGGTGACCATCGAGCAAATATGGTAGCATTTGAGGTAAAATTACGGCTTTCCGTCACTTGTGTTCCGCCAGTTGCCGATGTAAACCAACCGACGAAGTCGTGCTGCGGTCTTGTTGGCGTGGGCATTTCACCAATCGCTCCACCGCCAATGCCTATTCCTTTGAATGCGGGCGAAACAGAGCCGCCGTTGGGGTTGAAAGATATGCTGACCTGCGATTGTACTCTGAGATCGTCGAGCCATACAAAACAATCGGTTACACTGTTGAATGTTATTCTTCCGAAAATTATCTGATTGGCAAATTCGTCGGGCAAGCTGGCTGTAACTTGCACAAAATCGTCCAAAGATACGTGAGAAATATCTTCCAACACGTGCGTCCACGTTGCACCGCTATCTTTTGAAACTGATACAGTGTACAACAGTGCACCATCAGTTGCAGCTGAATTGCCAGTTGTTGCTCTGTACCAAAACGAGAGAACAGGTGTTGCGCCTACGGCAACATTAGCAGTTCTTACAGTCGCTACTGTTGAGTAATCACGATGACCTGTTCCAAGCCAAACACCCCAATAACCGGAATTGTTAATGCCGCCGGACGATTGATGACGCCACCCGCCAAAAGAGGAACTCGTATTAGCATTTAGCACCCACCCTGCAGGAACACCTGTGCCATTAAAGTTTTCATTTATAGAAGATAACCCTGCTCGCACAGTTCCCGATACATTGGCTGTAAATGTTGGTTGAATAGGAGCGTTAATATTAAAAGTAAAACTACCGCTATACGTTGCACCCGCAGAGAGCCCCGTAGCATTTATTGTTAAGGTACACATTACCGAACTAAACGCAGGCAACGAACTCGGCAATCCGGCAACCGTAATGCCACCGGTTGTTTGGATATTACTAATACTTAACGGAGTAGCTCCCTTATTCTCAATACGATATGTCCTTTTGTTGATGTCCATTGATGAGTAATTATTAAAAACATCTCCAGCCGCTACAGTTTGTGAAGCGTGAAGAATTGGCGGAACAGTTCCCAATGCAAGGTCATCAAGCCAGACAACAGCATCAATATTCCTGTTAAAAGTAATTCGAATTCTGGCAGTACGATTGGCATAAGCTGAAACATTCACACTAATTCGCCTAAAATCAGAAGAAAAAACGTGAGGAACATTTGTTAATAAATTTGTCCAAGATTCACCGCCATTGGTCGAAATTTGCACTGTGTACCACAATGCGCCGGCACTAACCGGTGCGCCTTCCGTTGCTTTATACCAAAACGACAGCGTGGGACTTGCTCCCATAGATACATTGGCAGTTGTTATGAATGCCGATGCCCTATCTCCGGTGCCTACGAGTGCTACTCTCCAGTGCCCCGAATTGTTAATGCCTTCGGATGCTATATGATTCCACCAACTACCACCTCTTTGCTCCCAACCCGTAGGAACTCCACCCTCAAACCCCTCATAAATAAACGGCAACGGATTCTCAAACGTCTGCGCCAACACCATACCAGCGGTAACCATCACCGCCGCCAAAAATTTAACCAATTTGAATTTGCCCATAATGGCAACCCTCCCCAAAAATGTTAATAAGAACAGACAAAGGCTGTTCCGCCAAAATTCATATTTTGCGAAAAACCTTGAATGTATCCGTATTTACAATTTACACAGAAAACGGGGCAGAACAACCTATTAAAGTTGAGCCGTCTTCTGCCTAATGACAGAAAATTGTAAATAAAAAATAATCGAAACAAAATTCCGACCATTTAAGGTTTTTCGCACACATAAAATACTATTTATTTTGGAGCGGAATGGGGATTATTTTGTTTTTGGTGAATTTTGTGGGAAATTCTTTGTAGAGACGCAATGCTTGCGTCTCAAAACGGTCGGTTGTGCAGGGCACTTTGGTTATAGGAATCGCGCAAAATCGCCTATTGGTTTAACGTCGGTGGTTTTCCATTGGCGATTTTGCAGCATTTTTTAATTATTAACGATTATCTATCGCCACGGCAAGGAGACGCGAGCATCGCGTCTCTACGTTGGGGACAGGTTTCGATTTACCGAATTACGCGAAATGTCGCTTCAAAAACTCCAAATCGAGTTCGGGGTAAAGTACGAATTTGCTTAAAAGCGTTTCCACTTTTTGTTTTGCTTCCGCCTTTATTTTTTCGTCGATTATGTATGTGATTTTGCTTGGTTTTCCTGCGTTTGCGCCTTTATCGACAATGCCGACTTTGGTGTTTTTGAGGATAAGCGAGAAAATTTTCGCAATTTCTTTCATTTCGCTCTCCCCCATTCCGAGCGTTGAAACGGCTGCCGTTCCTGCGCGAAGTCCGCTTGTAATAAGTGCGTTTTCTTTGTCGAATGGAATCGAGTTTTTGTTGAGTGTTACGCCGCATTCAAAAAGTGCGCCTGCGGCTTGTCGTCCCGTAAGACCGAAGGATTTTTGCGCGTCAATCAAGAACAAGTGATTGTCCGTTCCGCCCGAAACGATTTCCATTCCCTCGTCTTTACACGCTTGAGCCAATGCCGCCGAATTTGCGACAACTCTTTTTGCGTACTCGCCGAATTCGGGTTTTAACGCCTCGGTAAATGCAACGGCTTTTGCCGCCATAACGTGTGCGAGCGGTCCGCCCAAAACAAGCGGGCAGCCTTTATCCATATATTCGGCAAATTCTTTTTTGCATAAAACCATTCCGCCGCGGGGACCGCGAAGCGTTTTGTGGGTGGTAGTCGTTACAACGTCCGCCCATTTTACGGGGTCATATTCGCCTGTAAAGACTTTTCCTGCGACAAGTCCTGCGAAGTGCGCCATATCTACCATAAGTACCGCGCCGACTTTATCGGCGATTTCGCGGAATTTTTTGAAGTTTATCTTTCTCGGATAAGCCGAATATCCTGCAAGCAAAATGAGCGGCTTAACTTCCATTGCCTTTTTTTCGATGTCGTCGTAGTCCAAAAGTCCGTCTTTTTCGCTTACGCCGTAAGAATAAGCCTCAAACATTCTTCCCGAAATATTTAAGCGATAGCCGTGCGTAAGGTGTCCGCCGGCAGCCAAATCCAAGCCTAAAAGTTTTTGATTACCTAATTTTACGCGAATGCTGTCCCAATCTTCGTGCGACATTGCAAGCGGGTTTTTAACGGGCATAAGTTCCGCTTCGGGAACGACGATTTTTGCCTGTAAAATTCCCCAGAACGCCACCATATTAGCGTCCGCGCCGCTGTGAGGTTGAACAAACGCGTGTTCTGCGCCGAACAATTCTTTTGCTTTTTCGCAAGCGATATTTTCTATGTTGTCTATGTTGTCGCAGCCCTCGTAAAAGCGCGAAAACGGGAAGCCCTCGGCATATTTGTCGGTTAAAAGGTTGCCCATTGTGAGCTGGGTCGAAAGCGAGCAGTAGTTTTCGCTTGCAATAAGTTTAAGGCGCGTTCTCTGAAATTCCAATTCATTTACGGTTGCCTTTGCGATTTCGGGGCAAACCTGCGCTGTTTTTTCGAGATTGGCAACGTAGGCAATAGCGCCCGCGTTCAAATCTTCGATTTTCTTACTTGAAATGTACTCTTTAACTGCATTCATTTTTCGTCCTTTTTTTGAATTTTTTGTTTTTTATCGGGGTAAAAATACTATTTTGCACGACAAGGAGACGACACTCGCCCCCTTTTTTTTATTTTAATGTTGATTTTTCGTCAACACCTCTGCGAAATACAAAATTTATCGCGTAAGCACTCTCGGTATAAATGCAATTCCCAAGCCTAATTGATAATTGAAAGCGTGCGCGCCTAAAAGCATTCTGTTGGAAATTTCAAATCTGACTCTTTTTTTTCCGAAAATCGTTTTTACCAAAGGACCGCCGAAAAGGTAATTATCATCGCCATCGTATAAAAAATTCTCTAAATACCAATAACCGAAAGAGCCGCCGAGAATTAAGGTAAACCTTTCGCGTTTTATCGGCATTACCGCGCCAATCGATGTACCGGCGCCTACCGTTAATCCAAAAAGCCCAAAACCTACGCCGCCGTCAATACTCATAAACAAATTATCCATTATAACGCCTGCCTCAATTACGGAAGGAACCCAAAGCGTTTGCGCTCTGATCGAAACATAAGGCACCATGCCGTCTTGGCTGCTGCGAGCCGATGTTTGATAACGCGACACTTCCGTAATCGGAATTTGGAGCGCGGGCTGCGGTCTTTCGGGAACAAAAACGTATCGCGCCGAAAATCCTGTTACCGTCACAAAAAGCGAATCGCCCGATTCTCGGTAAAAAAAGTCCTTATCAACCAAAATATCCGTCGGGTTTGTCAGCGCGGAGGCAATTGCTTTTTCTTGTAAAATTTCTTTATCGCTCAAAAGCCCCATCGAACGTCCTATTACTTTTACGGGATTTAACTGCAATTCGACCGTCATTTGAATGTTGTGCTCGGCGGCAAAAATCGATGTCGCTGCCAAAAACAGTAAAAAAAGTTTTTTATACATAAAATACGACCTTAATTTACTTCCTTGTTGGGGTATAAACAATTCCGGCTTCCATAATGTAAGTGCCGAACAATCTGCCGAAAGATAATCTGTTGGAAACTTCAAATTTAATATCACCCGATCCGAAAATGAATTTTGCAAACGGTCCTTGCCCCATAACGAAT
>Ga0123353_10005762_pt1 | contig 16346 bp, 15 predicted proteins | sample TergutLab28metaG_3_FD_92763 | JGI IMG/M metagenome (GOLD analysis project Ga0123353, IMG submission 92763) | Labiotermes labralis P3 segment gut microbial communities from Petit-Saut dam, French Guiana - Lab288 P3 | ecosystem: Host-associated > Arthropoda: Insects > Digestive system > Gut ... | reverse complement strand
TGTCAACTCGCTCGCATCGACCCTCAACGATAGTACTATAGAGACCGGATGCGTTGAACGGACTCAGGGGGCGCTATAGTGTGAACCTGGTCAGGACGGAGACGTAGCAGCCATAAGCGCTCACTGGCGAGCCCCTGGGTCTGCTCAGCGCATCTATTTGAACTTACCGACCGCGCGTACACGCTGAAGGGGATCCATGGCGTACCAGTCTCTTTATCGTAAATACCGTCCTGCCACTTTCGATGACGTGGTAGGTCAGACCCACATTACCCGCACCCTGAAGAATGCGCTTAGTAGCGACCAGTTGGCGCACGCCTATATGTTCGTCGGCCCGCGCGGGACCGGCAAGACCACGACCGCACGTCTGCTTGCCAAAGCGTTGTTCTGCGAGCATGGGGCCTCGATCGCCGAGCCCGACGGCACCTGTGAGACCTGCCGCGAGATCGCCGAAGGCAACTTCAGCGACGTGATCGAACTCGACGCGGCATCGCGCACCGGCGTCGAGAATGTGCGCGAGGAGATCATCTCGCGGGTACATTACGCACCCGCTCAGGGTAAACACAAGGTCTATATTATCGATGAGGTCCACATGCTTTCGACCGGCGCATTCAACGCGATGCTCAAAACGCTCGAAGAGCCACCTGCGCACGTGATATTCGTATTGTGCACCACGCATCCGCAGAAAGTTCCTCAGACCATCCGCAGTCGCTGTCAGCAGTTCGACTTCCACCCCATCAGTATCGAGGATATCTCAGCACGACTGGGCTATATTGCACATTCAGAAGGCATCGAGATCGAATCGGCTGCGCTGCCGCTCATCGCGAAATTCGCCGACGGCGGCATGCGTGACGCGCTGACCGCGCTCGAGCAACTCATCTCCTTTGCCGGAGACGAGATCACCGTCGATGATGTCGAAGGTCTGCTCGGACAGATCGATACGCAATCGCTTGCCGCACTCGCATCCTATGTCGCCAAGCGTGATGTCGTCGCCACGTTGCAATGGGTGCAATCACAGATCGAGGTCGGTGCCGACCTGGTCGAGATCACCCGCTCCCTGCAGGAATACCTTCGTGATATGTATGTTCTCTCGGTGCTCGGGGTCAGCGGAGGGATCATCGACCGGACCAACGACGAGATTGAAGCGCTTACCCACATGAGTGCCCAATTCGTCGGACCGGAGCATATCGCGCGCTTTCTCGACCTGCTCGATGAGGCGATGACGACGATGCGTCGCTCCACCAACCCGCGTCTGGTACTCGAGATGGTGCTCATCCGCTCAGCTCGCCCCGAGGGAGATATCTCATTGGAGGCGCTCGCACAGCGGATCGAATCACTTGAGCAGGGGATGGTGCCCGCGCCCCAGACGATCGCCGCCGCCGCGTCTGTACCTCTCGAGGAACATTCGAATAACGCTCAGAAAACAAAGCAGCAGGAGGTCACTCCACCTGCCGAAGACTCGCTGATCGAGCCAGAGATCGAAGCACCGACTCCCACCCTCGCCGCACCACACCTGTCATCTGATTCAGATGAGCGCGCAGAGCAGATATGGCGCATCGCATTGACACGCATCCGTGAGAAGAGCCCGTCGCGCTATCCGCTTTTCGAGAACACGAGCGCGTCTTTTGAAGATGATGGTGCGCTGATCATCACTTACGGCGTCGACCAAGGTTTTCGCATGAAACAAGCAGGTCAACGCGATAATCTGGCGTTAATAACCCGCGCTTTGTATGAGGCGGCAGGAGCCAACGTGGTGGTCAACTTGCAGGCAGGGACCGATATCATCTATTCGCCGGTACCGGCGATCGATTTGGTGGATGAAGCAATGGGACCCAACGAGCCGGTGCCGACTGAAGAAGTATCTAGTGAAACTCCGATGACCGAAGACCTATTGATCGACGAGTCAGCGACCTCTCTGACCGAAGAGCCGTCGTTCATGGAGTTCGTCGATACGGCGCCGACCAAAGAGCCGGATGAGTCGGTCGAGTTGGAAAATGATGATGAGTTGATGGGAGCGCTTGACGCGTTAGGAGCGACCCTCGTCGACGAGTGAGAGCAGCGATAAGGTAAGACAAAGGATAGAGGAGAGTAATGGATATTCAAAAGATGATGAAGCAGGCCCAAGAAGCGCAGGCCAAAATGGTACAGCTCCAAGAGGAGCTCTCAGGCGAGACCGTCGAGTCGAGTGCCGGTGGCGGTATGGTCAAAGCGGTCATGACCGGCGGTCAGGAACTGGTCAGCATCACGATCGACCCGGCAGCGGTCGACATCGACGACCTCGAGCTTCTCGAGGATATGATCGTCGCTGCGGTCAACGAGGCTGCACGGAGCGCCGCAGAATTGGCGAATTCTCGTATGACTGAGATAACCGGCGGCATGAATATCCCCGGTCTGATGTAGTCGAGCGCGACCTCTCATGCGTTACCCCGCCTCAATACTCGCGCTCCTCGATGAGCTGGAGCGTCTTCCCGGGATCGGGCCGAAAAGTGCACAACGTATCGCGTACTGGCTCTTGACGAGCGATTACGCCGATCCGCAGCGTCTGGCAGACGCGATCGTACACGCGAAAGAGACGATCCATTTCTGCCCACAGTGCTTCGATTTCGCCGAAGGTGATCTGTGCGAAGTGTGCTCCAACCCGCAACGCGATCCCGCACTGCTTTGCGTGGTCGCCGAGCCTCGGGACGCGACCGCGATCGAGCGCACCGCCGAGTACAATGGCCTTTATCACGTGCTCCATGGGGTGGTCTCGCCACTTGATGGGATCGGGCCCGAGCAGCTGCGTGTCGCCGAGTTGATGAGCAGGTTGAGCGATACCGCGGTCACCGAGGTCATCATCGCGACCAATCCCAATGTCGAGGGGGAGACGACCGCGACCTATCTGGCGCGTTTGATCAAGCCGCTCGATATCAAAGTCACGCGGATCGCTAGCGGTCTTCCGGTAGGCGGAGACCTCGAATTCGCCGACGAGGTGACGCTTGGACGCGCTATGGAAGCGCGGCGCGAGCTCTAAACCTTGCTGTTACCACGGATAATGTATTGTCTTATGACTGAACTGTTCATTTTTGGGTCTGAACCTGCTAAAATGTCCTTAACTGTTCTTGCTAGAAAGGAACGGATTTTGTCCGCGACTATTTGGACGGCAAAAGGAAGACGGGGCATCATGCCCGTGCGTTCACGTTCTCGTGGAGGCATCCTGCTTTTATGCGTCGCGATCCTCTTTATCATCGGCTGCTCTTCTGCGTACGCGGTCGATCGCGGCGATCTTACCAGCTATATACGTGATCTCCAGCCCGACGGGTTGCTTGAGATCGGTGATGTCGTTACCTTCGGCGTGCTTCCGGCGAACACCGGGGTCGACTTCAGCGAAGGGGTCAAGACCGACTATCTTCCGGTCCCCGCAACGTTCACTCCCGGCACACCCATCCGTTGGATCGTGATCGACGTCGATGACGTCGACGATCCCAGCGAGCTCATCCTCGCGATCGCACCCGAATACGATCTGGGTTATCGCCCGATCAACGGCTATTCGGGACCGTTCCCGCTCCTGATCAGCTATCGCCAGTGGGCCGACTCTGAGATATGCGCGTGGCTCAATTCATCGCGCGCCGCCAATGGAGTCGACTATTCGCTCGCTTCAGGTGGGGTATCAGGATACGGATTCCTCGAGACGGCGTTCAGTAAGCTGCAGCAAGCTACCCTCATGCCGTTCGGGGCGGTCGAAGGGGTACCGAACTCGACGGTCGGCTACCATGTCGATCAAAAGGTCGTACTTCCTTCTCACGCTGAGTCGATGGAGCATCTCCTGATCGACGAGGAGTACTCGACGTATCCCGCCGATCGCATATGGGCGCTGCGCCATCCCGGCGATGACAAACTCTATTCACTGTGGAGTATGAGTAACATCTCTCCTTCCACGGTGAGCTCCACCCAATATGACCGCAATATCGCCATCCGCCCGGTCGTTCACATCGACCTGGAGGCTGGGGTATTCGATACGACACGAGCGCTCCCCGAAGAGTTCATAGTCTATGAGCAACCGCAATCAGCGGTCTATGCGCTCGGTGACGTACCGGCAGACCTCATGGTCGCGATAGCTCCCTCCACGCTCTTCGATTACGCAGTGACCTCCATGGATTGGTACACGCTCGGCGAGAAAGGTCCGCAGATCGTCGCGTCAGGTACGCTGGCGCTGACCCCGTCGACCACGGTCGCCGGTCGCCATATCTACTGGCTTGAGATGACGGTGAACGGTCAGCTCATCAAGACGACCGAGGCGATCGTTTCGGTCTGCTCACCGCAAGCTCCCAAGTTGCCGTGTAGCGACTGCCACACCAACAACGTGCGCAAGCTCCATACTGAAAGCAATTGCACACTCTGCCACGCCCAAGTAGGCGCAGGTGAGATGAATTGGACGGCGGGCAGACCCGAGAATGGGTTCGCCGACTTCACCATCAGCTGCGGTCTGACCGAAGATGGTTGCCATGGCGCGTATTCATTCCAACCGTGGCATACTGAGGAGATCCTCGAGAAACATGATGTGTTCAACGAGATCGAAGTGGGAGATCCACAAAGCGGTCTGGCGAAGACGATCAGCTTTCAGACCGCGGTCGTGTCCAACTCGTGCGGCGGGAATCCGTTCGATCTGAGTTGCCATGCATACTCATCGATCGTGTCCGGATTCTATTTCGGGAACATGAATCTCATGACCGCGCACAACGACTACGCCAAAGCCCAAAAACTCGGCATGGCACGGGTGGTCAGCGCGGAGTTGGGAAGCGCGGGATGCAGCGCGTGTCACAGCAAAGACCAAGCGCGTCCGCTTGCCGATGAGAAAGATTTCAACTGCAGCACCTGTCATACCGGTGGTGCCTACTTTGCCGGATCGGTCGAGACCTCGCGCTGTCTCGAGCCCGACTTCACTAAACCGTTCCTGACGATGGAGGAGCGTATCGCTGCTAAAGGTGGCGTAGTCCCGGTCAAGGCACCGGCAGCGCCGACCGAGGTCAGCCTCGGTATCCAGAAGCTCGTCGGTGGTCTACTCGGCATCGCTCCTGAGGGCGAACCGCTCAAGGCAGGTGTGACCGAGCTTCCGGCACCTGAGCTACCCAGCGGATTCTTCCCGGTCGGCAGCCTGCTCGACGGCACCGGAATTTTGAGCCCGAACGAATAACGGTCCATTCACAGAGAGATTTCTTTTGAGGCGACCCATTTAGGTCGCCTCGTTCATGACGGGATATACTACAATAAGAGGTCTAATGAACACCCATCGAGACATAAGGAGGCCCAGGTGAGTGAATTGACAGAAATCCGCTGGCATGCACGTGCGGGTCAAGGTGCGGTGACCGCCGCGAAACTGGTGGCCGAGACCGCGATGTACGAAGATCGGTATATGCAGGCGATGCCTGAATACGGACCTGAGCGTACCGGAGCACCACTCAAGGCATTCACTCGGATCAGCGATCAGCCGATCGAGGTTTGCAACAACATCGAAAATCCCGGCATCGTCGTCGTGCTTGACGAGACGCTCCTATCGAGCATCGATGTGCTCGAAGGTATCGAGCCGGATGGCGCGGTCATCGTGAATACGACCGAGCCGCCCGAGGAGATGCGTAAGATCATGAAAGCACCCGATACCGTCACCGTCGCAACCGTCGACGCGAGCGGGATCGCGCTCGATACCATCAAACGCGACATTCCCAACACACCGATCGTAGGCGCGCTCGTCAAGGTCCGCCCGATCGTGGGTCGCGAGAGCGTGGACGGTCAACTTCTCAAGACATTCGGCAAGAAATTCGCTCAAGAGATGATCGACGCGAATCTGGAAAGCGTGCAGCGTGCGTATGAGGAGGTGCTGATCGATGGCTAAAGAAAAAGCAGTACCGACATGGGATGTCTCCGATTTCGATAATTGGAAGACCGAGGATTTCCCGATAGGGATGGTCGGTCTTGAAGCGGGTAACTCACGCGACTATGCCACTGGAGGTTGGAGAAGCGACCGTCCGGTCTGGGATGAGAGTAAGTGCAAACACTGTATGTTGTGCTGGGTGATCTGCCCCGACAGCGCGATAGAGGTCGTTGACGGGAAAATGACCGCCATCAACTTCGATCACTGCAAAGGATGCGGTGTCTGTGTTGGCGAATGCCGCTTCGATGCGTTAAAAATGGTTCCCGAGCACAGTGAGGAGGCATAGACTATGGCGACCCAAACGACCGTTTCTGAGACCGGCAACAGTTTTGTTGCCACCGCCTACCGTCAAGTAGCTCCTGAGGCGCTATTCGCCTACCCCATCACTCCCCAGACGACGATCGTCGAGGAGTTCGCTCGCTACGTTGCCAATGGCAAGGTCAAGACCGAGTATGTGACCGTCGAGAGTGAGCATAGCGCGATGAGCGCCTGTATCGGCTCGGCAGCCGCGGGTGCGCGCACCATGACGGCGACCTCCAGCCAGGGGCTTGCCTATATGTGGGAAGAGCTTCCCATCGCAGCAGGTCTGCGCCTGCCGATCGTCATGGTCAATACCAACCGTGCGATCGGCGCTCCGATCAACATCCATTGCGATCACAGCGATGTGATGGCTGCGCGTGATCTCGGCTGGGTCATCTTGTTCGCGGAGAACGCCCAGGAGGCATATGACCACACCATCATGGCGATCCGTATCGCCGAGGAGAACGATCTTCCGGTCATGCCATCGCTTGACGGTTTCATCACGACGCACAGTATCAGCCGTGGCGAGATCATGGATGATGAGACCGTCACGAAGTTCGTGGGGGTCCACCAACCCAAGCACTCGATGCTCGATAGTGACAATCCCACCATGGTCGGAGGTTTTTCGACACTGGGTAACACGTATATGAACATCAAAAAGGCGCTCCGTGACGCGATCGACGCGTCACTTCCTTCGATAAAGAGTATCGGAGACGAGTGGGCCGCACAGACCGGTCGCTCTTTCGATCATGTCGAGACCTTCGGTATGGAGGACGCCGATGAGGCGATCCTCGTACTCGGATCTGCCGCCGGTAATGTCCGTGCGGTCACCAGAAAGCTGCGTGGCGAAGGGCGCAAGGTCGGCATGGTCAAGCTGCGTACCTATCGTCCGTTCCCTGCGGCTGAGCTGGCCGACGTCTTGAAGGGATGCAAATCGGTCGCGGTCCTCGATCGATCCGACAGTTATGGTGCGATAGCGGGACCGCTCGCGATCGATACAATGGCGGCACTATTCAAAGCCGGCGTTGACGTAAAGGTACGCCCCTACATCTATGGTCTGGGTGGCGCGGACGTCAAACTCGAATTTATCGAATCGGTCTATGACGATCTTGCAGATCTATCGGACGGTGGGCTCAATCCTGGGTTGACCTATCTGGGAATCTAGAGGAGGCATACTATGGCTAACATCAAAGAATACACCAAGTTGCCGCAACGCCTCAGTGGCGGTCATCGTCTGTGTGGAGGCTGCGGAGCATCGATCGCGGTCCGTCAAGTACTGATGGGCGCGGGAGAGTCCGATGTCATCGCCAGTTGCGCGACCGGTTGTCTCGAAGTATCGACGACGATCTATCCGTACAGCAGTTGGGACGGTAGTTTCATCCACAACGCCTTCGGCAACAGCGCGGCGACGATGAGCGGAGTCGAGGCGGCGTTCAAGGGACTCCAGGCAGCCGGGCGAATACCTGCGGATAAGGACGTCAAGTTCGTCGCATTCGGTGGTGACGGCGGGACCTACGACATCGGTCTGCAGTCCCTGTCCGGCGCGATGGAGCGCGGACACGATATGGTCTATGTCTGCTACGACAACGGCGCCTATATGAACACCGGTATCCAGCGTTCGAGCGCGACTCCCCAAAACGCATGGGCGACGACCTCCGAGGTCGGAAGTGCCAAGGACGGTAAGATCCAGCATCGTAAGGACCTCACTTCGATCATGGCCGACCATCGGATCCCGTATGTCGCACAAGCGAGCGTGGGATATTGGAAGGATCTGGTCGAGAAGGCCGAGAAGGCGTTCAATACGCCGGGGCCTGCGTTCATCAATATCATGGCTCCGTGTCCTCGTGGATGGCGTACCAAGAGCGAAGATACCGCCGAACTCGCACGGCTGGCGGTAGACACCGGTTTCTGGCCAAGCTTCGAGGTCGTCGACGGCAAGTGGAAACTCACGATGCCCGCAAAGATCAAGAAGGATGGGCTCAAGCCGGTCGAGGAGTTCCTCAAGCCACAGGGACGTTTCAAACATCTGTTCAAACCGGGCAACGAAGAGTTGCTCGTCAATGCGCAGAAGAGCGTCGACGATTATTATGCCTACATCCTCAAGAGGTGCGAGGAAGAATGATCATCAGTGGGTAAATAGGAGACAATAACAATTCGATAAGCGGCGCGATGCTCAAAAAGCACGCGTCGCTTCTCTTATTCAAGCGAGAAATTGACGGAATTGTGAAGATTTTGTAAAGTTCCCTCAATGTGATACTAATGTAATATCATATTTACATCGAGTTACTCACTCGATAGTGATCGGAAGTTATGCAATGGAATTAGTTTCCGGTCACACCCTTCTCAAGGCGTTTATCGAGAAATCCTTCCTTCTCGACTCCCATAAACGCGGAAACCGCCCCCGAAAGGGGGCGTTTTTCTTGAAAGAAGTTTTTGCGTTTGTGCGCAAACGACCTTGCAGGTATACTTAACAAAACGTAATAAACGAAAAATCAGTAAAACGGGGTAAAGAATATGGCGCTGGTGGTTACCAAATACGGCGGGTCGAGCGTGGCGACACCCGATCACATCAAAAAGATCGCACAGCGTCTGGTCGAGCGCAAACACACGGGCGACGATGTCGTGGTCATAGTCTCTGCTATGGGCAACTCGACCGATGAACTACTCGATCTCGCTGATGAGATAACGGATCATCCCAACGAGCGTGAGCTCGATATGCTGCTCACCACCGGTGAGCAGGTCACCATCGCACTGCTCGCCATGGCCATCCAGGATCTTGATCAAAAGGCGATCTCATTTACCGGACTGCAGGTAGGGATCGTGACCGATAGCGCACATAACAAAGCAAAGATCCTTGCGATCGATGCAGATTGTGTCAAAAAAGCGCTTGAGAATGGTCATATCGTGATCATAGCCGGATTCCAAGGTGTAACGTCTTCCGGTGAGATCACCACGCTGGGCAGAGGTGGCAGTGACACCACCGCTATCGCGATCGCCGCGGCGATAGCCGCCGATGTATGCGACATCAACACCGATGTCAACGGAGTCTACACCGCGGATCCCAACGTGGTCGAAGATGCGCGTAAGATCGATACCATCAGCTCAGAGGAGATGCTCGAGATGGCTGCGAGCGGCGCGGGTGTGCTCAGCATGCGAAGCGTCGAATACGCGCGTAATCACGGAGTGACCATTCATTGCCGCAACTCGTTTACCGACGAGCCCGGCACGATAGTGACAGGCGAGGAGACAGATATGGAACAAGCGATAGTATCGGCGGTCACGCACGACACCAACGACGCGAAGATCACGATCAGAGGGGTCGAGGACCGTCCCGGTATCGCGGCGACATTGTTCGGAGCGCTCGCTGACGAGAACGTTAATGTCGATATGGTCATCCAGAACATCTCCGAGGAGGGCTTGACCGACATCTCGTTTACCGTACCGCATGAGGATCTCTCCCGCGCGCAAGCCGCGGTCGTGGCGGTCAAGGATGAGATCGGCGCGCGCACCTGGGTGCTCGACGAGGACGTCGCCAAGATCTCGATCATCGGTGCGGGTATGCGAACACACCCCGGTGTGACTTCGCAGATGTTTCGCGCTCTTGCGGATGAGGGTATCAACATCGACCTGATCTCGACCTCACCGATCCGTCTGAGCTGCATCATCGCTCTGGAAGATGCGCCCAAAGCGGTGCGGGTCCTTCATAAGGCGTTCGAGCTGGAACAGGAATGATCGCGACTCGAGCAGCGATCACGTTGCAGTGACGAGCGAAAGACACATATCGCCTAACGATGAGAGACAAGACTAAGGAGTAAGCCCCATGAACGTTGCAGTAGTAGGCGCCACCGGCGCGGTCGGAGAAGAAATGCTCAAGGTGTTGGAAGAGCGCAATTTCCCCGCTACCAAAGTCACCGCACTCGCAAGCGAGCGAAGCGCAGGCAAAAAGCTGCCTTATAGCGGACCCGGAAGCGATGGCACCGGTTTTATCACCGTCGAGGAGCTGACGCACGACTCGTTCGATGACGTCGATATCGCGCTCTTCAGCGCGGGTGCCTCGATCAGCGAGGAATATGGACCCTCAGCGGTAAAAGCAGGCACCGTGATCGTCGATAATTCGAGCGCGTTTCGGATGCAAGACGATGTGCCGCTGGTCGTACCCGAGGTGAACCCACAAGACGTAGCGACCCACCAGGGTATCATCGCCAATCCGAACTGCTCGACCATCCCGATGGCGATGGCGTTGCACGCGATGTCGAAGGTCGCGCCGATCAAACGCGTGGTGGTCTCGACCTATCAGGCTGCTAGTGGAGCCGGAGCGGCAGCGATGGATGAACTCTATGATCAGACGGGCGATTTTCTCGCCGGGCGCGAGCTCGAGCCTGAGAACTTCGCACATCGCATCGCTTTCAATTGCATCCCCCACATCGATGTGTTCTTGGATGACGGCTCGACCAAAGAGGAGTGGAAGATGGTCGTCGAGACCCGCAAGATCTTGCACGATCCCGATCTTGCGGTCAGCGCGACATGCGTGCGAGTCCCAGTGCTGCGGTGTCACTCAGAATCGATCAACGTCGAGTTCGACGAGCCGATCACGTTGGAGGCAATCCGTGAAGCTTTGGAAGCGACGGATGGCATCACGTTGATGGATGAGCCCGATAACAAGGTCTATCCGATGCCGGCGTTCATCGAAGGTACCGACGGTATGTTCATCGGACGCTTGCGTATCGACGACTCGGTCCCTCATGGGATCGCGTTCTGGAACGTATCCGACCAACTTCGCAAGGGCGCTGCGCTCAATACGGTGCAAATCGCGGAACTGCTTGTCTAGATACTCAGCATAATGGCTCTTAAACCAGATATAACCATCGGTTCGGTCACGGTGTCTCCCAGACGACGCACCGCATTCGTCAATGGCCAAGAGATCGATCTGACAGCCAGGGAGTTCTCGCTTCTGCACTATCTCATGGAGCGAGCGGGGCGTATCGTCTCACGCGAGGAGCTTGCGCATGAGGTGTGGGGCGACGAGCGCGCACTACAGAGCAACACCATCGACGTGAACATCTGCCATCTTCGGACGAAGATAGGTGACAGTCGTCGCAAGATAATCAGTTCGATCCGAGGAGTGGGTTACTTCTATGCCCAACGCTAGGAGTGCGCGCGAGCCGAACATCGAGCCGGCGACCGATCACAAAAGTACGAATTTCCTCGCACAGACAGGATTGATAGCGGCGTGTTATGCAGCGTTGACCTTCCTGATCTCGCAGGTGATGGGATACCTCTCCTGGGGTTTGGTACAGTTTCGTATCAGCGAAGCACTGACCGTCCTGCCACTTTTCTTTCCGGCAGCGATACCGGGACTGACACTCGGTTGCTTCATCAGCAATCTGCTCAATTTGGGTATGACCGGACCGCTCGGCATGCTCGATGTCGTTTTCGGCACGTTAGCGACGATGCTGGGCGCGCTTTGGACCTATCGTCTGCGCGCACATGAAAAGATCGCTTTGCTCGGTCCGGTGATCGCCAATGCGCTCATCGTACCGGCCTATTTGCCTCTTATCTTGAAAGGGTTGGGGATCTACACGATACCGTTCACCACTATTGAACTGGAGACGAGTTATTTATTGATGTATCTATTCGGTGTCGTTTCTGTCGCACTTGGTCAAGCTGCGGTAGTCTTTGGTATAGGCTTGCCACTCGTGGCGGTAATCCGTCGCGCGTTGGTGCCTGTGCAATGAAAGGAATATCAATGAGCTCAATGATAGTTATACCCACATTCTGGACGAAACCTGCCGGCACGCGTAAGCGAACGACGCGCACCAACGTGGAAATCCCCTACGGGAATGCGACGTGTCTCAACGATCCGAATCCGCCTCTGGTCCGCATGCTCGAGTCTTTGCGTAAAGTGCGCGGTATCGACCAGATCGCGGTGATCGTACGTACGACCGACCCCTCCTTGGAGGTGCGTGCCGACGAGCGTGTGCGTGAGCTGCTACGCGACTTCGAGGATCTCGATATCTTTGTGATGGGACCGGCTGAGCGCGGTTCTTTGGAACGTCGCCTCGAACAACTTGAGATGAACTTCCTTATTCCAGCGATCACACAGGAAAGCTATGGAGCGACTCGTAATCTGGGGCTTATCGTTGCCGCGGTCGCCGGCTGCGATCACGCGATCATGCTCGATGACAACGAGGTCATCGAGTCAGCTAATTTCCTCGAGACTGCGCTCTATGGGCTCGGGCAGAAGTTCGAGTCGGGTGTGTCCTGTTTAGCAAAGACCGGCTACTATATCGACGAACTCGGACGATGGCAACGTGAAGAATCGAGCGATTTCACCGATCTGTTCTGGAAGCCGGCGACCGCGTTCAACCAGGCGATGGCAGCTCAGCTCAAACCGCCGAGGCTTCAGCCGGCAAGTTTGGCGTTCGGTGGTGCGATGGCGTTGCATCATGACATCTTCATGCGTGTCGCGTTCGATCCGTGGATCGGTCGCGGCGAGGATACCGACTATCTCATCAATGCCCGTATGCACGGACATGATGTCTATTTCGACGATGAATGGAGTGTGACCAAGTACACGGGAAGCGCGGGAGATGCGCTGACCCGTTTCAAACAGGACGCATTCCGTTTCGTCTATGAGCACCGAAAGCTGGAATTCGCAAAATCCCAGGTCGATCTCCGCCAGGTCTCGATCAATTCGATCAGCCCGTATCCGGGTGCTTTCATCGATTCTCGAGTCGGTTGGCGCGCCTTTATGACCGGGCTGCTCAAACTGGTCAAAAGCGATGACCGCCCCGGGTATTTTGCGGCGGGTCGCTCAGCGTTGACGAAAGCTTCGGATTACGCACGCGACAACTGCGCGAGCTACTTTGCGTTCCAACGTGCGTGGGCCACCATGATGGAACGCATCTGGGAAGATGTCGCGTTAGGACCACTCTTCTTTGGAGGCCGTGCTCCGGATCGCACCGCGCTGACCGGTCAATTCAAGTCCATCACCGGAAGTTTTAAGGTGATCGATTAGTCCAGGCGCAACGATAGAAAGATCTTTGCCATCTTAATACAGATAAGAGCAGACGAACACTAAAGAGAACGGTTACGTATGAGCGGATTTATTGGATTTATCAATACAGTGGATAAAGGGGCTGAGGGCACGCCGAAGGCCAAAGAGATCGTCGCTGATATGCTGGCGGAGATCGCGCATCGCGGAGTCGACGGAGCAGGTGTGCATGTCGATCCCGATATCGCATTGGGCGCGCGTTGGCTCGACACCTTGACCGTCGGCGGCACGCAACCATTTCAAAGCGAGGACGGCTCCAAGCTGCTCGTCTACGATGGCGAGATCTACAATCATGAAGAGCTTCGCGATGAGCTGATCGCGGCCGGACATACCTTCTCGACCACCGGCGATGGGGAAGTGATCCTCCACGGGTTCGAAGAGTGGGGTCTTGGAGAGACGCTGGAGCGCCTGCGCGGTAAATTCGCATTCGTGATCTGGGACAGTGTGGCCAAGAAGATGGTCGGCGCGCGCGACCCGTTCGGGGTCAAACCGCTGTACTATTACACCACCGAGGGGCCCGAAAGCCCACCCATGATATTCGGCTCGGAGATCAAGACATTCCTGAAACACCCACATTTTGAAAAAGAGCTCAACACCGGTGCGCTCGCGAACTATCTGTCGTTCCAGTACTCAGGGACCGATGAAGCCCTGTTCAAGAACGTCTATAGGATCCGTCCCGCGCATTATTTCATCGCAGACGGCGACACATTCGAGACGGTGCAATACTGGCGTCCCCACTTCGATCCGATCGAAGGTACTATCGAGCAGTACGCCGACCAGATCGATGAAGCGGTCGATGAGGCGGTCGCGCTCCATAAACAGGCAGCGCCCGGTGTCGAGGTCGGTTCGTTCCTGTCCAGTGGTGTCGATTCGAGTTATATCGCGAGTAAAGCCAACGTGGACAAGACCTTTACCGTGGGATTCGTGCGTGAGCTCTACAACGAGACCGATTATGCCAAGGCGTTCGCCGATACGATCGATGTTGAGAATTACTCCAAGGTCATCACTCCGGAAGAGTACTGGGGTGAGTTGGCGCATATTCAATACCATATGGACGAGCCGCTTGCCGATCCGGCGGCCATCGGACTTTATTTCGCCTCACAGCTGGTCTCAGATCATGTCAAAGTAGTGCTTTCCGGAGAGGGTGCTGACGAGCTCTTCGCCGGTTATGGCGTCTATCGCACTCCTCTGCAGCGCGCCGCGCGCGTGCGCAAACTCTTACCGGCCTCGGTGTGGAAGGCGCTCGGTGTGATATCGAGCCCGATCTACGCGATCGCTCCACAACTGCCCGGTCATGACTTCTTGGTGCGACGCAACAAACCGCTCAAAGAGTGGTTCATCGGCGGCGCCGATATCTTTAGCGTCGATGAGCGCAACAAGATCCTCAAAGTGGGCAAGGATGCACCGACCCCCCAAGAGATCACCGCGCCGTTCTACGCGGAGGCGCAAGGTTACGACGACGTGACCGAGATGCAGTATCTCGACATTCATCTCTGGTCATCCGGAGATATCCTGCTCAAGGCGGATCGGATGACCTCGGCGCACTCTATCGAGGTACGCTCGCCGCTGCTTGATCGCGAGATCATGAAGCTGGCGCAGCGTCTGCCGCTCTCCGCGAAGGTCGACACGGTGCATACGAAAAAAGCGTTTCGAGAGGCGGCGTCACGCTCGATCCCGCAGCTCACCGCGCAAAAGGACAAACTGGGTTTCCCGGTCCCGATCCGGGTGTGGCTCAAAGAGGACGAGTACTACAACAAGGTCAAAGAGGCATTCACCAGTGAGGTGGCGGAGCAATTCTTCCACACCGATGAGCTTGTGCGTCTTCTCGATGAGCATCACACCGGGACGAGCGACAACGCGCGCAAGATCTGGACGGTCTATATGTTCCTGGTCTGGTATGATGAGTTCTTCGTAAAGAGATAGAGCGAATAACGATCGCGACTTAGACGAATGCGACCAAGGGGAGCGTTCGCCGAAGGACAAGAATGCGTTGTAGCGATGAGCGTAAGATGGTAGAAGTGTCCATAGTTCAAAATAAGTGAAAGGTCTCTTTTTATGTGTTTGGCGATCCCCGCCACCGTACTTGAACTCTACGAGAACAATATGGCCGAGGTCGAAATGCTCGGTGTGACCCGTAAAGTGTCGCTCGACATGATCGAGGGCGCGAACGTGGGTGACTGGGTGCTCGTACACGCCGGTTTCGTGATCGAGAAGGTCGACGAGGAATACGCAAAAGAGACGCTCGACCTGCTCGAACAGATCCCTTGGATGCACGAGGAAGCGCCACAGGCAAGTGACCGATTCCTTGAGATCGCCGAGCAGGCGCGTGCTAAGGACTCCTTGTAATAATCACTATGAGAATGTATGCAGCGAGGAATAACTCCCCCAGCGTGAAGGGCTATTCCTATGGATTTTAATGCGTTTCGCGACCCACAACTCGCCAAAGGCGTGATCGAGGGGATCAATTCACTGGCCTTACAGCTCGACGAGCGGCGAGACGGCGAGCCGATCCACATCATGGAGGTATGCGGAACCCATACGATGGCGATCGCAAAGAACGGTCTTCGCGCGGTCATGCCGCCCAATATCATGTTGACGAGTGGCCCGGGCTGCCCGGTCTGTGTGACCGCCAACGCCGATATCGATGTGGCGATCGCGCTGGCGCAGAACCACGATCTGACGATCACCACCTTCGGCGACATGCTCAAGGTCCCCGGCTCCTACAGCTCGCTCAACGACGAGAAGGGTGAGGGCGCCGATGTGCGCGTCGTATACTCACCGCTCGATGCGCTGGCGCTCGCTCAGGAACACCCCGATCTCGAGGTGGTCTTCATCAGCGTGGGATTCGAGACGACCACCCCGATCATCGCCGCAACGATCAAGCGTGCTCAGGCGCACGGCCTTGAGAACTTCAGCGTGTATGGGGCCAATAAGACCGTGCCTCTCGCTCTGCGCGCACTTGCCGACGATCCTCAGATCAACATCGACGCACTGATCCTTCCCGGTCACGTATCGACGATCATCGGGCTGGAACCCTATCGATTCCTCAGCGAGGAGTTCGGGATCCCCGGTGTGATCGCCGGATTC